>Ga0315273_10005558_pt1 | contig 15609 bp, 16 predicted proteins | sample YL17G02_0_MG_FD_205753 | JGI IMG/M metagenome (GOLD analysis project Ga0315273, IMG submission 205753) | Sediment microbial communities from Yellowstone Lake, YNP, Wyoming, USA - YL17G02_0 | ecosystem: Environmental > Aquatic > Freshwater > Lake > Sediment | place: USA: Wyoming | collected...
CTGCAGTGAGCAAACCGATCACCGAGCCCGCCTTGTCCATCGCCTTATTGAACCCGAATGCGCGTCCGCGCTCACCGGCAGTCACGAGATCGGCGATGAGCGCATCGCGCGGCGGCGTGCGCACCCCCTTGCCCGCACGGTCCAGGAACCGAACCGCGAGCACCGCGCCCCAGCCATTGGCGAAATAGAGCAGCGGCTTCGAGAATCCCGACAACGCGTAGCCGGCGAGTGCCAGCGGCTTGCGGCGTCCGGAGCGGTCGGTGAGGCTGCCCGCAACCAGCTTGAGCAACGTCGCGGCGCTCTCGCCGATCCCTTCGATCAGCCCGATCATCGCCGGCTTCACGCCCAGCACGTTCGCTAAGAACAGCGGCAGGGTCCGCACCGTGACTTCGCTGCTGATGTCGTTGAGCAGCGACACCACGCCGAGCGCACGCACGGATGGATCGAGCGGCGCGCGGGCCGCTGCGGGCGCGACCGGAGAGGGCGGGATCTGCGACTGCATGGGCATCATGGGTCTGATACCATATCCGCCATCCGGAGGGTACGATCATGGCCATGACCGCCGATTCTTCGAAGGTAAACGAACTGCTCCGCCGTCTCGACGAAGCCGTCGGGGCGCCAGACGATGCCGCCCGATGTCGCAACGTCAAGAAAGTTCTGATCGACGTGGTCGGCAGCGGCGAGCAATTCATTCCCGCCTCGTTCCTCGCGCCGGCAACCGACCGCTACGCGCGCCGCCTGCTGTACCGCGACCCCCACAACCGCTACACCGTGCTGGTCATGGTGTGGGATAAGGGCCAGGGCACCCCGCTCCACGATCACGCGGGCACGTGGTGCGTCGAGTGCGTGTATCGCGGTGTGATCCAGGTGACGTCGTACTCGGTACGCGGCGGCGATCCCGAAACCGACATCGTCCAGTTCGCCGAGGAGGCGCAGGTGCGCGCCGGGGTCGGCGAGGCGGGCGCCTTGATCCCGCCGTTCGAATACCATGTGCTCGGCAACCCGGCCGAACACCCGGCGATCACGCTCCACGTCTACGGCGGCGAGATGACGTTCTGTCACATCTTCGAACCGGTCGGCGAGGGCGGATATCGTCGCAAGTACCGCGAGCTCAGCTACACGCCTTGAACCTTCGCGCGCTCGCGCCTGGCGTACTGTTGTGCGTGGCACTCGCGGCCGTCGCGCTGTGGCTCGCCGATCTCAGCTGGGTCAAGAACACACTCCATGTCAGCGCGCTCCTGATCGTGATCGTGCTCGGCATGGTGTGGACCTCGCTCGTGCCACTTCCGGCCAAGGCACAGCCCGGCGTACGGTTTGCGCAGCGGCCGATTCTGAGGTGGGCGGTCGCCGGTCTCGGATTCCGCCTCGGACTCCGCGAAATGGTGAAGATCGGCGCCCCGGCGCTGGTCGTGGTCGTGGTCGCGACATTTTCCTCATTGGTGTTTGGCTGGTGGATCGCGCGACGGCTCGGTATCGGCGAGAAGCTCGGCCTATTGCTCGGCGTCGGGGGTGCGATCTGCGGCGCATCGGCGGTGGTCGCGGCCGACTCGGTGGTGCAGGGCGAGAAACGCGACTCGGCGATCGCGCTCGGCGTCATCACGCTACTCGGCACGATCGGCATCGTGATCTATCCGCTGATCCAGCGCGCCGCCGGCATGAGCGACTTCCTCTATGGCGTGTGGGACGGGGCGAGCCTGCACGAGATGGCGCAGGTCGTCGCGGCGGGCTTCGGTGTGAGCGAAGAGGCGGCACGCGTCGCGACGGTCGTCAAACTCGCGCGCATCGCGTTGCTGGCACCGGTGGTGCTGGGCTTGAGTGCCTGGCTCAGACGCCGCCACCAGACCACCGGCCAGGCTCATGTCTCCCCGGTGCCGTGGTTTCTCGTGCTGTTCGTGGTGCTGGCGATCGTGAACTCGAGTGGGCTCGTGCCCGCCAGGTGGATCGCCGTGGCGCTGCGGATCGATCTGTGGCTGCTGTGCGTGGGAATGGCGGGCGTGGGGCTCGTCACCGGGTTCGCCGATCTGCGCGCCGCCGGCGCGCGGCCGATCGTCGCAGGTGCTGCACAATGGCTGTTCCTGGCGACCGTGTCGTGGACGCTGGCTCGAGCGCTGTGCGGCCCGTGACTCAGGCCGCCTGCGAAGCCTGACCTCGAGCTACCTGAGGATGGCGAACCTGCGGGTGGCGCTGCCGCTAGCGGTCGCGACGCGATAGAAGTAGATGCCCGAGGCGAGCCGCGCACCATCGGAGCCGCGGCCGTCGAACCACTCGCGGTGCGGGCCCGCGCTTACCTCACGCTCGTCCAGCAACAACCGCACGCGGCGACCCGACAGATCGATCACATCGATGCGCGCGAAACCCGAATGCGGCATCGCAAACGCCACATTCCCCCCGGATCGCACCGGATTGGGTGCGGCGATCACGGCGAACTCGGCGTGCCCCAGGAGATCGTCGATGCCGGCCGTCGCGGCGATCGCCTGGATGCTGATGTTGTCCACGATCATCGTCTCGTTCGGCACCACCGGATAGTCGAGCACGTGGAAGTCGAGGGTCGAGCCGGCCATCAGCACGGTGCGGTCGACCGTCACGAGTTGCCATGTCGAAGCCAGCGGCACGAACGGCGAGAACGTGGTCGAGCCGACCTTCACGCCGTTCTTGAACTCGCGCACCTGCAGCCGCGCGCGGCCGGTGCTCGACGGCGAGCGCACCCATGCGCTGAAGCGATACGGCACACCGAGGTGCGATTGCGGGGTCTGCGTCACCCAGTTCGGGCTGTCGGTGACGCCGAAGGTCACCAGTGAATCGGGTCCGACGATCTGAATCCCGTGCGGGCCGTCGAAACCACCCGTCACCCGTTGAAGCGCGCTGCCCGCATAGACAGTCCAGCCGGTGAGGTCCGTCTCGACCGACGGGTTCAACGCGAAATTAGATCCCGGCATCACTGGCGCGACGATGACCGGCACCTGGACCGTACGTGAAACCCCCGCGGAGTCGGTCACGGTGAAGTGCCCGATCCAGTTGCCCGCGGCATAGGTGTGCGTCTGGGTCGGAGTCGCGCTGGAGGCGACGATCGTGCCGTCGCCGAAATCGAACGAGTAGGATAGGAGTTGGCCGTCGGGATCGCTCGAGCCGGTCGCATCCGCGAGGGTGGCAAGCGGCGCGTTGCCGGTGGCGGGGAGCATCGCGAGCACGGCGACCGGCGGCTGATTCACGTGCGGAGCAACGACGGTGATCTCGACTTGCTCTGGAGTCGGATCGGTGAGTCCGAGGCTGTCGGTCACGATCAACTGAACGACGAAGCTGCCGATGTCGTGGAACGTCACCGCCCCCGGATCTTTGAGGGACACGTTCGGTGCGCCTTCGTCGAAGTCCCAGGAGAACGACAGCGACGCATTGCCGTCAGGATCGGAGCCCGCGCCTGCGAACGTCACGCTCTGGCCCTGCTCGATCGTAGTGGAAGTCACGGGCGCAACGATCAGCCCGTCCGGCGGATGATTCACCGCACCCACCCGGATCGTGCGCACGGCGGGCGTCGGGTCGGGATAGCCCGAAGAATCCCGCACCGTAAGCGTCACGCGGTAGACACCGGCCTGATTGAACGTGACCAGCCCCGGATCTTCCTGCGTCGAGTTCGGCGCGCCGCCGTCAAAGTCCCACTGATACTGCAGGGGCAACTGGCCGTCGGGATCGTGGCCCGTGCCCGCAAACATCATCGACTGACCCGCACTGATTTCCGAATCGGCGATCGGCGCGTCGATCTGGCTCTCGGGCGTCGTGATCTTGATCGTCACGCTGTCGAACACGGTGCCCGGCGTGCAGATCACATCGTTCAGATTGGTGCCGGAATCACCCGCCGGGCCGCAGATCGCATGAACGCGAATCTCGTTCGACGAAAACATCAGCTTGACCGGGCCGTGCCGAAACGCGCGAAACGCCGTCGATGGGGGCGGGGGACATCCTCCGTGCCACAGGCAGTTCCCGACGGGATCCTCCTCCAGGTTGGAGCCACCGCCACCGGCGGTGATGTGGATCACGCCGTCCTGGGCATAGGTGCGCTCGTAGTTGTGGGAGTGCCCGTTGAGATTGAGTCTGTACTTGTCGTGCGCGCGCCCGAGCTGGCCGAGGTAGGTCTTGAGCGACGACGAACCCGGATGATGTCCGGACGAGAAGGCGGGACGGTGCCCGAACGTCACGATGAATCCGATATTGGGATCGTTCTGCGCAGAGTCCATGAGCGCCGCTGCCTTGGGGTACCAGTCGGCCCACGCGCCGGCGTACGGTTCGGGGTAGTCGATGAAGCGCACGTTGCCGTAGTCGAACCAGTACCAGTCTTCACCCGGTCCACCTGCGAGCGGGGCGCCGGGCGAGGTCTTCGGGTTCGGAAGATCGAACCGGCCTTTGTAGTTGCGGAAGTCATCGACGTAGACGCCGTTCTCGTACTCGTGGTTGCCCCACGCCGGCATGTAGGCGGCATCCTGCGACCACACCATCACGTCGTTGAAATGATTGTCGACCGCCGCCGGCCCCTGCGCATTCCCGTAGGTGAGATCACCGATCATCAGCGTGAAGTCGGGTTGCTGGTCACGGACCAGCTGCTGGACCGCACCCACGCGCCAGTATTCTGCGGCGCTTCCGATGTCCCCCTCGGCCATGACGGTGAAGTTCGACGTGCCGGGTGCGCGCGGCGTGCGAAACGTGTGATCGGGTCCGCCGCCGATCGAATAGTGATAGACGCGATCGGGAACGAGACCCGTGAGCCGCGCCTCCCAGAAGGGCCCTGGCGAGGACCACGGCAGTGGCGCTGGCGTGCTCGCCGTGACGCTCAGCCCGTAGGTTGGAGTGAACCCGTAGCGGATGGCGCTCTTGGCACCGCGCCAGTCGAACGAAACCGAGGTGGGACCGGTGAAGGTCCAGTGGATCTCATCCGCGGCATGTGCGGTCGCTGCAGCGCACAGCCAGAGTGCGAGTGCTGTGGCCATGATGCGAAGCTTCACGTTCTCCCTCAGTTCTGCGTCTTCGGGTCCTGCGCGAGGCTTGTGACGAGATGTGGTTTGAGGCCTCGCCGGTTGAATCCTTGAGCCAGCCGCCACGACTTCGGCCGGCCCGGCTGCTGGTTGTCCCTGCTCTCTCGTCGGTCTCCCCGCGGCCACGGAGGTGTCGTTGAGTCAAACAGAGTTTGCTTGCGAGGAACAAGTTTACCGGATCGGACCTCTTGTGGGGCAAGAAGTGTTTTGCACGATCCGTATTTTGTTACAGATGGTAAACGGGGTGGGGTGACTCAACGCCCTGTGCGTGGCCGGGTTAGCTCGCGGTAATAGGCGGGGCGCCGCGACCGGAACAAGTGCGTGAGCGGGCTCAGGGCCTTGTCGCGGCACACCGTAAGATCGATGTCGGCTGCCATCGCGCAATCGCCGGTCCTCCGTGCACGAACGAGCACGTCACCACGCGGTCCGATGATCTGGCTGCGACCGGTGAACGGGACCGAGCCCCCGGGACGTGTTTCGGTTCCGGTGCGATTCGCGGTGACGGTGCACAGCCGGTTTTCGAGCGCGCGCACCCGCATCGCCTCCTGCGCGTTCGGATAGACGAGATTCGAGGGATGTGCGATCACGTCCGCGCCGAGGAGCGCCAGCGCGCGCGCGGTCTCGGGGAACCGCCAATCGAAGCAGATCAGCATGCCCAGCCGCGCTGGCCCGACGCGGTGGACGGCGAGCGGAATGTCGCCGGGTGAGAACCATTCCTGCTCGCGCTCGAACAAATGGAGCTTGCGGTAGACCGCCTTCACCCCCGACGGCCCGACCAGCATCGCGCTGTTGTAGAAGCGCCCGCGGTGGCGCTCGGGAAATCCGGCGACGTAGTGGCGCTTCTCGCGCCGTGCTCGAGCCCGCAGCGCGCGGGCGGTCGGCCCGGTACCGGGTTCCTCGGCGAGTGCAGCGACTTCGGCGTGCGTCGAAAACACGTAGCCTGACGACCACAACTCGGGCAGTACCACCAGGTCCGCCTCGACGCTCGCCGCGAGCGCCATGCCGCGCTCGAGGTTCTCCTCAGCATGGCCGAAGCGGGGCCGGCCCTGCACGAACGCTACGCGGAAATTCGCCATGAGCGCACGGTAGCGGTCGCGTGGCGCGCGTTCAAGGGCCGCCGCGAGTTGGGACCTGTCCTCATGCGGTGGTAGGTTCCGAGATCGATCGTCTGCTTGCGCGTGATGCGCCGTGTGCGCGCCTCAGTGGTGAGGCCTTCGGGCGGAGAACTCTCATGATACGACGTGATCGAACGTGGTCGAGCGGCGCCGGAACCGTGCCCGCTTCCCCGGCTGCGCCTTCCAATCCCGCGCGCGGCACCGGGGTTCCCGCCGGAGTGCACCGCGGGCGCGGCGGCGAGGAGAAGTTTGGCGAGACCGACCGCAGCGACGCGTGGTGGCTCAAGCCTCTGCTCCAGGCCCTCGGGCTGCTGGTGCTGATCGGCTACGCCAACTACGCCGCGATCCTCGGCCCGGCGCACTACCAATACGTCGAGGGCGGGCGGCACTACTTGTCGCCGTTCTACTCGCCCTACCTCAAGCCGGCATGGCTTCCAACATGGATTTCACCGGCGCTCTTGATCCTGATCTTCCCGCTCGGCTTCCGCACCACCTGCTACTACTACCGCAAGGCATACTACCGGTCGTTCTTCGCCGACCCGATCGCGTGCGCGGTGGGTGAGCCGCGCGCCACGGGCTATCGGGGCGAGACGAAATTCCCGTTCATCCTCCAGAATGTTCATCGCTACTTCCTCTACGCCGCAATCGTTATTCTCATGATCCTCTGGTACGACGTGTTCCTGGCGGCGAGGTTCCTCACTCCCGAAGGCCACCACCGGTTCGGCATCGGCGGCGGGACACTCGCGCTCCTCGCGAGTACGACGTTCCTAACGCTGTATACGCTCTCGTGCCATTCGCTGCGGCATCTGATCGGTGGCCAGATCGACTGCTTCTCGTGCGCGGTGGCAGGCGGGCCGCGCCACAAAACGTGGAGCGTTGTCAGCCTGCTCAACCAGCACCACATGGGCTGGGCGTGGTGGAGTCTGTTCGCGGTGTGCTTCGCGGACTTCTACGTGCGTATGTGCTCGATGGGATTCATTCACGATCTGGTGTTCTTCCCGTTCTCGCTGTTCAACAACGCGGGCGGCATAGGGCTGTGATCTGACAGGGAGCGACGAGCCACTCATGGAAAAGTACGAAATCCACGAACATGACGTGATCGTGATCGGCGCCGGCGGCGCGGGACTGCGCGCGGCGATCGAGGCGTCGTCCAACGGAGCATCGGTCGGCCTGGTGTGCAAGTCGCTACTCGGCAAGGCCCACACCGTGATGGCCGAGGGTGGCGTAGCCGCGGCGCTCGCGCACGTCGATCCGCAGGACAGCTGGCAGACGCACTTCCGCGACACGATGAAGGGCGGCTCGTTCGTGAACCACTGGCGCATGGCGCAGATCCATGCCCAGGAAGCCCCGGCGCGCGTGCATGAGCTCGAACAGTGGGGCGCGTTGTTCGATCGCACCCAGGACGGCCGGATTCTCCAGCGCGCATTCGGCGGACACACCTACAAGCGCCTCGCGCATGTCGGTGACCGTACCGGTCTCGAGATGATCCGTACACTTCAGGATCGCGGCGTGCATCAGGGTCTCCAAGTGTACATGGAGTGCACCATCACGCGCCTGTTCCTGGACGGCGGACGCATCGCCGGCGCGCTCGGCTACTGGCGTGATACCGGCAAGTTCGTGCTGTTTCGTGCGAAGGCGGTGGTGCTCGCCACCGGCGGAATCGGCAAGGCGTTCAAGATCACCTCGAACTCGTGGGAGTACACCGGCGACGGCCAGGGCCTCGCCTACGATGCCGGCGCCGAACTCATCGACATGGAGTTCGTGCAGTTCCATCCGACTGGCATGGTGTGGCCACCCGGGGTGATGGGCCTGCTCGTCACCGAGGGCGTGCGCGGCGAAGGCGGAGTCCTGCGCAACAGCGTGGGCGAGCGTTTCATGTGGAAGTACCTGCCCGAAGCGCGCCGCAACGAATATGCCGCGGACGAGGACGAGGCGCGCCGCTGGCTCGATGCCGCGGTCGAAGCACGCCAGACCGAAGACCGCCGCCCACCGGAGCTTTCGACCCGCGACAACGTGGCGCGCGCGATCTACACCGAAGTCCGCGAGGGCCGCGGGTCTCCCCACGGTGGTGCGTTCCTCGATATCGCCTATCTGCCGGCCGATCGCGTGAAGAAGAAGCTGCCCTCGATGTACCACCAATTCCTGGAGTTGGCCGACGTCGACATCACGCAGCAGCCCATGGAAGTCGGCCCGACCATGCACTACCTGATGGGCGGCGTGCGGGTCGATCCCGACACCGCAGCCGCGACGGTGCCCGGCTTGTTCGCTGCGGGCGAAGTCGCTGCCGGCCTCCACGGCGCCAACCGGCTCGGCGGCAACTCGCTCTCGGACCTGATCGTGTTCGGGCGACGCGCCGGCATGGGTGCCGCACTTCATGCACGCGGCATGACGAGCGCTCTGCAGATCTCCGACGCCGAGATCGAAGCCGGAATGCGCGACGTGCTCGCACCCTTCGAGCGGCCGAGCGGCGAGAGCCCGTTCGAAGTGCAGCGTGCGCTGCAGCAGTGCATGAGCGACTACGTCGGCATTTTTCGCACCGAGGCCGATCTCGAGACCGCGCTGCGCACCCTCGTGGAACTCAAGCAGCGCGCAGAGCGGGTGCGTGTCGAAGGCACGCGTGTGTTCAATCCCGGCTGGCACCTTGCGCACGATCTGCGCAACATGCTGATCGTGTCCGAGGCGGTGACGCGCTCGGCGCTCATGCGCAAGGAAAGCCGCGGAGCCCATTCGCGGCTCGATCACACCGCGATGAACGAGGCGTTCGGCAAGGTCAACCATTGTGCAAAGCGCGCGGGCGCGGAGATGAGCGTCGAGCCGACACCGCTGCCCGAGATGCCCGACGACTTGAAGGTGCTGTTCGAGGCTCCGAAGGAGATGGCGAAATGACCGGCGCCCGATCGACACCGCGCGGTGCGGCGATGGAGTCGGCGGCCGGCGCCGCGCACGGCACCGCGCATGAAGTCACGCTGCGTGTGTTTCGCGGCGGCCCCGAGGGTGGAGCGCTGGTCGACTATCAGGTTCCGGTCGAGACCGGCATGGTGGTGCTCGATGCGATCCACTGGGTCCAGGGCCATCAGGCGCCCGACCTTGCGGTGCGCTGGAACTGCAAGGCCGCCAAGTGCGGCTCGTGCAGCGCCGAGGTCAACGGCAAACCCGCGCTGATGTGCAAGTCGCGCCTGGATCACATGCCGGCCGGCGAGCCGATCGTCGTGCGCCCAATGAAGACGTTCCCGGTGGTGAAGGATCTGGTCACCGACGTGCGCTGGAACTACCAGGTCAACCAGCGCATCAAGCCGTTCACGCCCAGATCCGGTGCAGAATGGAAGTGGTACCAGCACGACATCGACCGCGTGCAGGAATTCCGCAAGTGCATCGAGTGCTTCCTGTGCCAGGATGTTTGTCACGTGCTGCGCAGCCACGAGCTGAAGCACGAGTTCGCCGGCCCCAGGTTCTTCGTGCGCATCGCCGGCCTCGAGATGCATCCGATCGATGACGCCGATCGCCTCGGGTACTTGAAGGACAACGCCGGCATCGGGCTATGCAACATCACCAAGTGCTGCTCCGAAGTGTGTCCGGAGTCGATCACGATCACGGACAACGCGATCATCCCGCTCAAGGAACGCGTGGTGGACAAGTACTACGATCCGCTCAAGATCGTGTGGCGCAAGATGACGGGCGGGGACAAGAAGATTTGAGAATCGGGCGGCGGGGCACAGGCCGCAACGCATGATCGCGACGGGGCGTCCGAAAATGGACGCCCGGTTCGGCATCTGGACACCCGTGTCACGCGCCGCCATCAACTCAATCGTACAATTCAGCATCACGACGCAGCCTGGCGGGCAGCGGCCCGCGGCACGAACCGTGCTCTGCCGCGATGAGAGTTGTTCGCCGCCCGCCTGGGCTTCGCTTGTGCGAGATCGCGCAGATCATTGATCCCATGGACGGCCGATCGCACGCACTTGATTCTCCCAGGGACCGCCCCCGCGTGGAGGTCCTCTCATGCATCCGTCCGCGCGCCGACTACTCGCCGGCGTGCTTCTGTTCGCCTCGCTCGCTCACTCCGCTCCCGTGTGGGCCGCGGACGCGGACACTTCGACCGTGCGTCCTGCCACCGCTCAGGTTCACGGCAGCATCGCGCTCGCATCGTTTCGGATTGCGGTGCGACTCGCGACCCGGGTGCGATTTCCCGCGGGTGTCGGGCTCGGCATCGCGGTCTGCACAGCGGGCATCGTGCTCGAAATCGACAACTACGTGCGCTCGCGCTGAACGCGCCGCACGCCCGCGCCCTCGGAAACCATCCCCGAAAAGGAGTGCAACGTGCTGGAATTCAACACGCTGTTCGGCCAGATGGTGTGTGCGTTTGGCATAGGCGTTGGTATGAGGACGGGCAACCTGGACGACGCCTTCAACTTGTGTCTGTTCATCCAGGCCAACGACCTGTGATTCCTCAGAGGTGTCCCATGAACGCACAAGCCAATCCGATGCGCAGGCGAATCGCGGCGCTGCTGCTGGTCGCGGTGCTTGCCAGCACCTCCGGCGTGTTCGCACACGCGGACACTCCGGACACCGGCCCTGGAAACCCTGGAGCTGGGTTCACGATCGATGGCCTGTGGGCGGCGGCAACCTGCGGTTTCGCGATGGTGCTCGCCAGGGTCGATCCAGGCTTCTACGGCAGCGCGGTGATGATCTGCGTTTACGCACTGGCACTGGACCCATGACAGGATCCCGATCCGCATCGAAGGAACGGGAACACCCTCGCCCGTTCGCACCACCATGCCCCTCTCGAGGTAACTCATGAAGGGAACCCGGGTCGTCACGGACTTGGGCCGCAGCTCGGCCTTGGCCTGCAGCGTGGGGATCGCCATCGGAATCGGTGTGCCGGCTTTCCTCCCGGGGGCGTTTCTCATCTGCGGCCTGCTGATGATCATCGACCCCTGACGCATGGATCGGCGCGCGTAACCACGCTGTCACTGAGGCGCGCCAGCATCCACGGCTCGTTCGTACCCGTCGCACTCGATCACCGGGAGCGGCGGGTACTTTTCGAATCGGGGATCGACCGCGGCGAGCCCGCACATCCAGAACACGCTGCGCGGCGTCTCGATGCGCTTCGAATGCCGGCACGTGAGGCACAGCCCTGCCCGCATCGCGCCGGCCCTGGGCGGAGGCGAATCTGCGATCAGGACTTCACCCGCCCACCGCTTGGCATACCGCGCGGCCTGCCGCGGCGCGCATCCTGCTCCGCCCAACTGAGCGGAATGCCTCGGGCGGAGGGTGTCCACACCCTCGCGCACACGCCGCGCGCACCGTGCGATCCCGCCTGAAACACCCCAACTCGCGTCCTTGCACCGCGCCGCCTTGCGAGAGCACCGGGCACATCGATTGCGTAGTGGAAGGACAGGCGTCGCGTCCAATCGATCGCATACCCAGAACCCCCGAAAGCAGCCATGCAACGTGTCTTGACCGCCCTCACCATCGTACTGATCCTCGCGGGTGCCTTCACGGCTCGCGACGCGGTGCGTCAAGAAACGATCGTGGTCTCGTCGTTGGGGCTGCTCCTGATCGGCATCGCGGTGGGTCAGCGCTTCAAGGGCTGACCGGCGCCAGGATCTCGGCGTCGGGGCCAGCGGCGGCGGTCGAGGTCGTGGCGGGCCGCTTCGCTTCACGCCACTCGCGTTCGAGCCACTCGAGGAACCACGTCACCTGCTGCGGACCCGCCAGTGCGTATTCCGCGCGGGACGCGAAACGACCGATCGCGACCGCGAAGCCATTGCGCTCCCGCACCCGCGGATAGACCGCTTCATCGTGGGCATCGTCGCCCATGTAGAACGACATCGCCGAGCGATCACCATCGACCCACTCCGCGAATGCATGCGATTTGTCGCGATCGACGGCGGGCAGCACTTCGAACACCTTCTTGCCGTGCAGCAGCCGCGCGTGCTGCTGCTCGCCGTCGAAACGCCGACGCAGCCCCGAGCAGAACGCGGGCTGGAATCGTTCCTGCACGGCGCGGTAGTGGACCGCGAAGGCCGGCCCCTTGTCCTCGAGCCACGCGCCTTCGAAGCGACCGCACCATTCGCCCATCGACGCGCGCACGCTCTCGGGCAACGCCTGCTCGGCGGACACGTGGAGCCGGCGGTGGCCGTGTGCGTCCAGGGTTTCGAGACCAGCGGTACCCGACAGGAACACGCCCTCGAACGGCACCAACTCGCGCAGGTCATCGAGTTTCCGTCCCGACAGCACGCCCAGCTCGGCTCCAGGGAGCGCCACGATTCGTTCAAGTGCCCCGCGCGTGCGAGGAGCGAGGTCGGCCTCGGCGGGATGCAGAGCGATCTCCGTGAGCGTGCCATCGAAGTCGAGCCCAACGTATAGACGCCCGGAGTCACGGATGCGGGCTGCAATCGTGTCGAGGTGGAGCCAGAGCGGTTTGAGCATGATCGGCATTATCCCATGAACGGAACCCTGCGCTCAATTGGGGGAGCGGAGCCGGTCCCGCCCGCGCCCGGGGGTCGTAGAACAGCTCCCGTCCAGCCCGGGGCGATCCGCGATCGAAACGGTTCGAGCGTTGCAAGCTCACCGCGGCTGGCGGTATCCTCTGCCTCCCAGTTTCCCGGCTGATCGCGAGGATCCGCATTGGTATTGTCCGATCGAGTGCGCGAAGCATTGTCCCGCGCGGCCGACAAGTCGCGCATCCGCGCGAACAGTCCTCATCGCACGACCCAGGAAGATCTGGTGACGTGGGCGCGCGGGCACCTCAGCCACCGGCCACTGGTCATCGTCTCCAATCGCGAGCCCTGGTCGCACGTGCGCGACGGCGAGGAGATTCGCGCGGTGCGCAACGCCGGCGGTCTGACGGTGGCGCTGGATGCCGTCGCTCAGGCGCTCGGCGGGACCTGGGTCGCCCATGGCAGTGGCGATGCCGACCGCGAGACCGTCGATGAGCGCGACCATGTCGGATGCCCGCCCGAACGCCCCACCTACCAGCTGCGGCGCATCTGGCTCAGCGAAGAGGATCACGCCCTCTACTACTCCGGCGCCTCGAACGGCGCGCTGTGGCCGCTGTGCCACATCGCCTACGTGCGCCCGCAGTTCCGGCTCGAGGAATGGGAACGCTATCGGGACGTGAACAACCGCTTCGCCGAGGCGGTGCTCGAGGAAGTCGGCGATGAGCCGGCGACCGTGTTCCTTCAGGATTACCATCTGGCGCTCGCCGCCCGCTTTCTCAAGAAGCGTCGGCCCGACCTCCAGATCTCGACGTTCTGGCACATCCCGTGGCCCAATGCCGAAGTATTCCGGATCTGCCCGTGGCGCGACGAACTGCTCGATGGGCTGCTCGCGAATGACTTCATCGGCTTCCACATTCGCGGCCACGCGCTGAACTTCCTCCAGTCGGTGGCATCAACGCTCGAAGCGCGCGTGGATATGGAACAACTGCTGGTCGACCGCGGCGGCAGCCGCACCTGGGTGCGCGCGTTCCCGATCGGCGTGGCGGCAGACGAGATCGGCGCGATGGCCAATCACCCGGACACCGCCGCCACCGAATTGCGGCTGCGCCGGGAGATGGGGCTCGAGGGGATCAAGATCGGCCTGGGTGTCGATCGCATGGACTACACCAAGGGCGTCCCGGAACGGCTCGAAGCGCTGGAGCAGTTCTTCGTCGACCATCCGGAATGGGTCGGACGGTTCGCGTTCATCCAGATCGCCGTCCCCTCGCGCATCGAGCTCGAGGAGTACCGCGCGGTGCAGCGCCGCACCCGCGAAATGGTGGACCGGATCAACCTGCGCTTCCCTGCGCCCGTCGGTCGCACGGTTCACCTGATCGAAGCCAACCTCGATTTTCGCCAACTCGTCCCGTTCTATCGCATGGCGGATCTGTGCGCGGTCACCTCGCTGCACGACGGCATGAACCTGGTCGCCAAGGAATACGTCGCAGCATCGACTGACAGCGACGGTGCGTTGATCCTGTCGCCGTTCACGGGTGCCGCGCGCGAGTTCGAGCGCGCGATCATCGCCTCGCCCTACGATCGCGAGGGCACCGCCGCGGCGTACTACGCCGCGCTCACCGAATCCGACGAATCGCGGCGCGAGCGCATGGGCGCGCTGCGCGAGATCGTGCAACGCCGCAACATCTATGACTGGGCGATCGAAGTGCTGGACGCGATCCAGCGACTCACGCTCTCGACCCCGGTCGAGTCCGCCCCGGCGGAACCGGGCACGCCTTCACGGGAGGTGTCGTCGTGATGCTCGTGCTGCTCCAGATCACGTCGCTCAACGAACTCGCGACACGCGTCTCGGCGACGGTGTCGGGCGCCGGACTGTGGGCGCTCGACGCGCTCATCGCACTCGCGATCGTGCTGGTCGGCTCGGCCATCGCGCGCGGGGTCGCGGTGCTGCTGCGCGCAGCACTGCGCGCGTTCCGGTTCAACGACGGCATCCGCGGACTGCTCGGCGATTCGCCGCTCCTCTACGAACCCTCGGCCCTCATGGCGTGGGGAGTGCAGTGGACGCTGGTGCTGCTGACCGTGATGCTCGCCGCCGACGTGCTCGGCTTTGACTTGAGCCACTCGGTCTCCAACCGGCTCGGTGAGCTGCTGCCGCGCGTCATCGCCGCCACGATCGTGCTGGTGGCGGGCATCGCGCTCGCGATGGCGCTCGGGTTCGCGACGCGCCGGCTGTTCGAAAGCGCCGGATTCCGCGGCGCAATCCTGCGCGGGCGGGTCGTCACAGGCACGTTGAGCGCGTTCGCGGTGCTGCTCGCGCTCGAGCAGCTCGGCCTCGCGGCACAGCTGATCGTGGCACTCGGCGTCACGGCGATGGCCGCCGCCGGACTTGGACTCGCGCTCGCGTTCGGCCTCGGCTGCCGGGATCTGGTGCGCGACTTCGTGGTGGAAATGCTGCGCTCGCTCGACGACGAGGTGCCACCGCGGCCGAAATGATTCTCCCTTTCGAATGAGCGCACGCCGCTCGCCCCGCCCCAAACCACGCCCGCGCGTCCGCGCGCGCGACGAATCCGCGCGTCACCGGACCATCGCAGCGGCCACCTTCCATCTCGACGCTCCGAGCGGAGTGCGTCCCGTGAGCGAACGGGCGTTCACGATCGCGATGGGGGTGGTGTGCGCGGCGTTCACCGCCGCGGCCCTCGCGTTCATCCTGGGCCCGCACCAACTCGGCGACTACATGACCGAAACCGACTTCTACGGCGCCTACTCGCACGGCGCGCGCATGGTGCAGAGCGGACAACTCGATCCGTCGCGCTACGGCGTGATCGGGCCGGGCTACGAGATCGCGCTCGCGCTCACCGGCCTGGTGGTGCGCGATCTGTTTCTCGCCGCCGAGCTGTTGTCGCTCGTTTCATCCGTCGCGATTCTCGTGCTGTGGTTCGAGCTGTTGCGCCGGCGCGCGAGTGCCATGGCGGGGTTCTTCGCGGTGCTGTTCATGGCCGCCAATGCTCACTTCCTCCACCACGCGTATTCCGC
>Ga0315273_10005559_pt1 | contig 15607 bp, 10 predicted proteins | sample YL17G02_0_MG_FD_205753 | JGI IMG/M metagenome (GOLD analysis project Ga0315273, IMG submission 205753) | Sediment microbial communities from Yellowstone Lake, YNP, Wyoming, USA - YL17G02_0 | ecosystem: Environmental > Aquatic > Freshwater > Lake > Sediment | place: USA: Wyoming | collected...
GACATCTGGACTGAGAAGCCGGACGGCGAGAAGACATCGCCGGGCAAGGCCACGGTACTCATGCCGTCGCGCTAGGGTCAGCCGAGTTCAGCAGCATCAGCATCTTTCGGGCCAATTCTCGGGGAGCTCGGCACCCCACTGACCGTGGGGTACCATGTATCCTATCCGTATCCGGCGAGCCCCGGCCCAACCCTCTGCGTGGTAGGCAGTGGGCTCCTCTGCCGGCATTCGGCGGTTGTGGTTTGCCACCCGCCGCTCTCCCAGATAGAACATTGGCACCCCACAGCGTGCCTGCCCCCTATGCTCCTCCAAAATAAGGTAGAATGTGTCGTTGCGTCTGGCAGTCGTAGCGCAGCTTGCCTGCGCGGGTTCGGCCAGAGGAGTGGCGACCTGCCCGGCCAGTGAAGCGAAGAGTTTGGGGGACACAGATCATGGTATCCACGCAAGCGATCCAGGAAGAGCTCGCCCGGCGGCTGCTTCTGGGCGAGCTGATAGCCCGAAACGCCCGCAAGTTCCCCAACAAGGAGGCGGTCATCTTCGGCGATACCCGCCTCACCTATCGGGAGTTCAACGGCCGGATCAACCGCCTGGCCCACGCCTTCCAAGACATGCAGGTTGGGAAGGGTGACAAGGTCGCGCTCCTCATGTTGAACTGCAACCAATACCTGGAGTGCTACTTCGCCCTCGGCAAGATCGGGGGCGTGGCCGTCCCCCTGAACTTCCGGCTCCACCCTGACGAGATCGTCGACATCGTCAACAACGCCGACGCCGCCGCCTTCGTGGTGGACGAGCAGTTCATCGGCACCATCAGGGGCATCCAGAAAGACCTGCCGCTGGTCAGGCAATATATCTCTGTCACGCCGGCGCCGGTGGAAGGGATGTTTCACTACGAGACCCTCATCCGGAAGTATTCTGATGACGAGCCCCTCGTCCTGGTCGACGAGGAGGACCCCGCCTTCATCATGTACACGGCAGGAACCACCGGGAGACCGAAGGGAGCGGTGCTGACGCACCAGGGCCAGGTGATGATGTGGCTGCTGGCCTTTGTGCAGGTCATTTCTGAGCCCGGAGTAGGCAACCCGTGGGACTTCCGAGTGTGCTCTCCTGCGCCGCTCTTCCACCTCGCCTCATTTGGCTGTTGCCAGGCTCACCTTCTTATCGGAGCGACGGTCATACTGCCCACCCAGACCTTCGACCCTGTGGAGATCATGGAGATCATCGAGCGAGAGAAGGTCGCCTCCGTCCTCCTCATTCCGGCCATGGCCAACTTTCTCCTCCAACTGCCAGACCTGCACAAGTATGACGTCAGCTACCTTAAGATCTGGGTATCAAGCGCCGCCGTGCTTCCCACCCGGACCCGCCGGGCGATGACGGAGCGCTTCCCTGGCCTGATGGTGTACGACTGCTTCGGGCAGACCGAGACGGGCGCCCTGGTCTCCATCCTCAGACCCTCGGAGGGCGAGCGGAAGGTTGCTTCCGTGGGAAGGCCACTGCCCTTCATCCAGGTCCGCGTGGTCGACTACGAGGACCGCGACGTACCTATCGGTGAGGTAGGAGAGGCTGTCTACCAGGGACCTAACATAATGAAAGAGTACTACAAGAACCCGGAAGGTACGGCCCAGGCCATGAGGAACGGCTGGTTCCACTCGGGCGACATGGTGCGCCAGGACGAAGAAGGCTACATCTACGTCGTCGACCGCAAGACGGACATGATCATCAGCGGTGGCGAAAATATCTACCCGGCCGAGGTGGAGGAGGTTCTTTACCGACACCCCAAGATCTTGGAGGCGGCGGTCATCGGCGTTCACGACGAGCAGTGGGGCGAGGCAGTGAAGGCGGTAGTGGTGCCCAAGGCAGGGGAAACCTTGACCGAGGAAGAGGTCATCGACTTCTGCAAGCAGCACCTGGCAAGCTACAAGAAGCCCAAGTCCGTTGATTTCACCGATGCTTTGCCCAGGAACCCGGCGATGAAGGTGCTGAAGAGGGTGCTGCGGGAGAGATACGGCAAGGCAGTCAAGTATTAGTGCCGGCGTAGCCGCCTCCCCCCATCTTTCCTTGACAGATCCTATCTCGTGCAATAGATTCCTAATACTCAATGAACGAGGGGGTGCGGGCTATGCGAGGGAGATTGTCTTTCGGACTGCTCGTCGCTTGTACGTTGTTCCTGGGCCCGCTGCTCCTGAGCTGTGGCGGGAAGGGGGAAGAGGGGGCAACACAGGGGGACGGCGGCGCAGGCCCCGAGAAGGTGCCTGGCGTCACGGACACCCAGATCCTGCTCGGCACACCTTTCGCTATGAGCCAGTCGCCGGCCGCAGCCTACGCGCCCGTCACCGATGGGATGCGTGCCTACTTCGAGTACACCAACTCCCGGGGCGGTGCCTACGGCCGCAAGATCAAGTTCCTGGTGGGCGATGACCACTTCAACCCAGCGGACACGGTGGAGGTGGTGCGCAAGCTGGTGGAGCAGGACGGCATCTTCGCCCTGGTGTCCGGCCTAGGCGATGCCACGCACGCCGCGGTGTGGAAGTACCTGGAGGAAAACGGCGTCCCTGATATGTGGGTATCCGGCGGCCTCGTCAAGTGGACGGATCCGGTGGTGAAGACCCGCTTCCAGGGCAACCCCGACTATGATACAGAGGGCAGGATGCTCGGCGAGTATATCGCCGAGAACTACAACGGGAAGAAGCTGGGCCTGCTGCTGCAGAACGACGAGTTCGGGCAGGACGGCAAGGCTGGGATCATCAAGGGCCTCGAGGGCAGCGACGTCCAGATCGTGTCCGAGGAGACCTACGAGCCTAGCCAGTGGGACGTCACCGCCCAGGCGCAGCGGTTGAAGAGCGCCAACCCCGATGTCGTCGCCATCTACGCCATCCCACCGCCCGCCGCCAGCATGGTCAAGGTAGCGCGCGAGGTCCTGAGCTGGGATGTACCCTTCGTGGTCACTGGAGTCGACGTGACCGACACATTCATCCAGTTGGCGGGTGAACAGAACGCGGAGGGCGTGGTCAGCGTCGTCTTCGCGACGCAGGTCTACCACACGGAAGACCCTGGGGTGCAGCAGCACATCCGGATCATGGAGCAATTCGGTCAGGGCACGGCGGCTAGCAACCTCACCCTCTACGGCCAACTGCTGGCCGAGTTGATGGTAGAGGCGCTGGAGAACGCGGGCCCGAACCTGACCCGGGAGAGCCTGGTGGAGGGCGCCGAGACCATCCGCGATTGGTGTTGCTCCGTGTGCATGGTGCCCGTGAACCTCAGCCCCGACGACCACCGTCCCTTCGAGATGGAGGTCTACAACAGAGTGGAGAACGGTAAGTGGGTGGAGTTTGGCGAGCCGGTCAATTTCGAGTCCACGCCAGGTAAGGTCATCGGCTGCAAGGCCGGCGGCGAGCCGGTTTACGCTGGAGGAGGGGGGTGATGGTGCCCGTCGTCCGCCAACCTGAGTTGTGGGTGGCAAAATTCCATCCGTATCTGTGGGGGTGAGTCCGGAAGCAAGCAGTGAGCGCTTGCTCGAGGGAGCAGGCAAAAAAGACATGGAGGTGAACAAGATGTGGGCAGCACCAAAGCGATGGCCCTTGCTCTTGGTGGCGGTGCTGGCGGCGGGTATGTTGCTTGTGCTTTCCTGTAAAGACGAGAAGAAAGAAGAAGGCACGCCCGCCGCTACGACCAGTGCTGCCAAGACCCCATCGCCCGGCAATACCACGGGGGTGACGGACACCGAGATCAAGATCGGCACCCTTCTTCCCATGAGCCAAAGCGCTGCCGCGACCTGGGGGGTCGGCATCAGCAAGGGCATGAAGGCCTACTACGACTACATAAACGATAATGGCGGCATCTACGGCCGCAAAATCAACCTCATTATCGGGGATAGCCAGTATACCGGGCCTGTAGCCATCGAGGCCGCACGCAAGCTGGTGGAGCAGGAAAAGGTATTCGCCCTCCAGGGAGGCCTGGGAACGGAGGCCGACGCCGCCGTCTACCAATACGCGCAGGGAAAGGGCGTCCCCGATGCGTTCCTCCTCAGCGGCGAAACCATGTTCACGGAACCTCTTGCGCGAAACCGCTTTACCTTCCTCGTTGACTACCTGAGCGAGGGGCGCATCCTGGGCCAGTACATCGCCGACAACTACAACGGCAAGAAGCTCGGCATCCTCGTCCAGAACGACGACTTTGGCAAGCAGGGCGAGGAGGGGCTGAAGCTGGGCATCAAAGACAGGAACGCCAGCATGGAGACCACCACCGAGTACTATGACTCGACCCAGAACGATGTTACCGCCCAGACCCAGCGACTGAAGGGCGCCAACGTCGATGTCATAGCTGTCTACGGCATGCCCATGCAGGCCGCCAGCCTCATAAAGACGGCGCGTGAGACCCTGAGCTGGGACGTCCCCTTCGTCCTCACCGGCGTCGACGCTGTCGAGATCGAAGGCGCACTGGCGGGCTACAAGAACATCGAGGGCGCCGTATCTGTGGTCTTCTCCCACCAGGCCAACCAGACCGAGATCCCGGGCATCGCCAAGCTCCACGAGGTAATGGCCAAGTACGCCCCAGGCGTGAAGCCCGACAACCTGACGCTCGTTGGATACGGAATCTCCCAGGGCATGGTGCACCTCCTGAAGATGGCCGGCCCGGACCTGACACGCGACTCCTTCCTAGACGCCGCCGAGTCGTTGTGCAAGTGGACCAGTCCTGTCGGCATAGCGCCCGCGAGCCTCTCCCCCACGGATCATCGCTACTCGCAGGTGGAGGTCTACGTGAAGGCCATGGGGACCGACGCGGATACCTTCAAGTGGGAGTTCTTTGGCGACACCATCAGCTTTGAGTCCACCGAGGAGTGCACGGCGCCGACGCCCCCTCCGGAGTACGATAAGCAACCAGAATAGGGCGGCGCAAGTCAGAGGCATCGGCAATTCGTGACATCCCGAGGGAGTGAGCAACCGCTCCTGCGGGGTGCCAAAACTACATCCGTATCTGTGGGAGTCTCGCTCTCAGTCGCGTGTCATTGGATGCAACACAACGGCGGCTGAAGGGCCGACCTCGCCCGCATAGGGCAAGCCCTCGCCGGTTCCGTCGCTAGACACCTCGATTCGCCACGACTGCTCGACCGGCACTCGCGCTGCATCGTCACTGAAGTTGACGATTACCGCGCGCCGGTCGGGACGACTCTCTCGCAGATATGCCAGCGTTCCTTCCGGTGACGGTAGCCACTCCCACTCGCCCCGCTGCAGGGCAGCCGAGCGACGGCGCGAATCGAGCAGGCGCCGGTAGAGATGCAGGATGGAGGTTGGGTCGCCCCGGAGGCTACTGACGTTGTCGCGCTCCGGTTCTGGCGGCCAGGTCAGCCATGGCTCAGCAGACCACCCGTGCGTCGCCGTCGCGTCCCAAGGGATCGGCGCCCGGCAACCGTCGCGCCCGCCCGGATCGACCACACGCTCCGGCGGGATGACGGCGTTCTCCAGGCCGAGCTCTTCCCCCTGATAGAGGAAGGGTGTACCGCGCTGAGTCAACAGCAGGACCGCTGCGGCCCGCGCTCTTGCCTCAGACCCGTAGCGGGTGCGATGCCGCGGGGCATCGTGATTGGAAAGCACCCACGTAGGCCACGCACCCACGCTGCCCATCTCCCGGTACATCGCTTCCATCTGTGTACGCCATGCTTCCGCGTCCCAGGGCGACCACAGCGGCAGAAAGTTGAAGGCAAGATGAAGCAGGCCGGGAGCGCAGTAAGAAGCCACCCTCGCCGCATCGAGTATGTAGACTTCGCCGACCATCATGCGCTCACCGGCGTAAGAATCGAGCAGGTCCCGGAAGCCGCCGACAAGCTGACGGCTGCGCTCGTCGACGTTGAGCATTCGGTGCGATATCTCATGCTGCCCATAGTCAAGATGTGCGGGGTCTTTGCCTATGACATGGACGACGTCGATGCGGAACCCGTCGACGCCGCGGTCGAGCCAAAAGCGCAGCACGCCGTGCATTGCCTGAATGACTTCCGGGTTCGTCCAGTTCAGGTCTGGCTGCTGCGGAAGGAACAGATGCAGGTACCATGCCTGCGTCCTCTCGTCCCACGTCCATGCGGGACCCTGCCCGAAAGCGCGCCGCCAGTTGTTCGGAGGCTGGTCGGGGGTGCCGTCGCGCCAGATGTACCAGTCCCTCTTCGGGTTCCCCCGCGAAGAGCGCGACTCGACGAACCACGGGTGCTGATCGCTCGTGTGGTTGGGCACCCAGTCGATGATCACCTTGATATTGCGCTCGTGCGCCTCAGCGAGAAGGCGGTCGAAGTCGTCGAGGGAGCCGAACAGAGGATCGACGTTACAGTAGTCAGCGACGTCGTAGCCGAAGTCAGCCATCGGCGAAGGGTAGAAGGGCGAGAGCCAGATGGCGTTCACGCCGAGCCATGAGAGGTGGCCCAGGTGGCATCGCATTCCCTCAAGGTCGCCCACTCCATCGTTGTTTGAATCGGCAAAGGAACGCAGATACACCTGGTAGAAGACGGCGGTCTTCCACCACGGTTCCTCAGGGACAGATTCGTTCTTCAACTGGACCTCGATGGTATCAGAACACCGATCGGCAGGGTGTTTCCTGCTGTACATGTCTCGATGATAGGGCTTATTGTGCTCAAGAACCCGATATCATGTCTATCTGACCATGTCACGTAGCCATGTTTGGCCAAACTGCGGATCATTTCCCACCACTGATGTAAGAACAAGCACTGCGTGGCAGCCCCCGAAGCAGCGAGTGGTCGTGCTGATGCACCTTCACGGCGCTTCGACTCGCAACGCGCTGCCACGCGTCGTCGAGAGCGTACAGGCGGCCGGCTATGCGTTCGGACTGCCGTGACAAAGGTGAATCTCGGCGACGGGCTCTAGAATGCGCTCCGGCCGAACGACGAACCCCGACGACCCATATCAGCGCTCCGGGTCGATAGGTCGTGCAACTGATGGGAGGTCTCCCTGAGGAGCGGGTATAGCCGGCGGTACTCGCGATACAGCTCGTCGTAGAGGCCCGCCGCCCGATGGTCCGGCTCGATCCGCTCCTCGGTGCGGACCGCGCTTCGGCAGGCGTCCCGCACGCTATCGAACAGACCTACGCCTGCACCGGCCAGCAGCGCCGCGCCGAACGCGGCGCCTTCGTCTGCAGCCAGGCTGAACAAGGGCAGCCCCAGCACGTTTGCCAGGATCTGACGCCATAAACGACTGCGCGCACCGCCGCCGACGGCCCGCGCCTCGTTCGGCACGACGCCGAGCTCTCGCACCAGCTGCAGAGAGTCGCGCAGGCCAAAAGCCACCCCCTCCATCACGGCGCGCGCCATCTCGGGCAGCCCATGTTCGCTTGTCAGACCAACGAAGGCGCCTCTGGCGAACGGATCGGCGTGAGGGGTACGCTCTCCCGTCAGGTAGGGCAGGAAGAGGAGGCCGCCGGCACCGGCAGGAGCCTGTTCCGCCAGCCCGTTCAGCCACGGCTCCAGGTTGCGCCGCCGCGGAGCCGCAGCCTTGACAAGGTCCGCCAGCCAGCGCAGGGAGCCGCCGGCGGACAGCATGACGCCCATGACGTGCCAGAGTCCGGGCGACGCGTGGCAAAAGCAATGAAGGCGCGCCTGGGGGTCAACCAGAGCCTGCGACGTAGCTGCGAAGATCACCCCCGACGTGCCGATGCTCGCGGTGACGATCCCCGGCAGCACAGCGCCGCTGCCTACTGCTCCCGCCGCCTGATCCCCTGCCCCGGCCACGACGGGTGTTCCCGGCGGCAAGCCCAACGCGGTTCCCGCTTCCCGGCTTAGGCGTCCGCTTACCTCAGGCGATTCGAGCGCCGGGGGCAGCCAGTCAGGATCGATTTCCAGCGCCTTCGACATCTCCAGCGACCATCTGCGCCGGCGCACGTCGAAAAGGAGCGTGCCCGAGGCGTCGGAGACGTCGCTGGCATGCTCCCCCGTGAGACGCAGCCGCAGGTAGTCCTTGGGGAGGAGCAGGTGTCGCAGGCGCCGGAAGTGCTCAGTCTCGTTGGCTCGTAGCCAGACGACCTTCGGTGCCGTGAACCCCGTCATCGCCCGGTTGCCGGTGAGAGCGATGAGCCGGGGGATGCTGAGTCTCCTCTCGATCTCGTCGCACTCCGCCGACGTCCGCTGGTCATTCCACAGGATCGCCGGCCGGATCACCCTGTCCGACTCGTCGAGGAAGACTGAACCGTGCATCTGGCCGGTCAGCCCTATCCCAACCGGGGGCCCAGAGCGAAAGGCGCCTTGCTTCCTGAGGCTGGTTACCGCCTCCACACAGGCCCGCCACCAGTCTCTGGGGTCCTGCTCCGTCCAGCCCGGCCGAGGGCGGGCCACTTCGCAGGGAGCAGTAGCGGTCCCTTTCACGTCGCCTGACGCGTCTGTCAGCAGGACCTTCAGGCCCGACGTCCCCACGTCGATACCCAGCAGCAGGTGCTCCATGACGTCGCCCAATCTTCGTCCTCGCCTTCCAGCCCGCCTCCGCAGATCGCGACGAGCGTAGCATGCACCCTCTGCTTGATCCAGCAGTCCGTTGAACGTACTGCGGGGCCGCCATGTCTGGGAGGCCTCATTGGACGGACATATCGGACTGAAGTACCATTGCGCCATCCAGGAAGACCAACACCGGAGGAGGCGAGCAGATGCGCACGGACGAATTCACCCCCACGAAGGCCGACAAGTTCACTTTCGGGCTGTGGACGGTGGGGAACGCCGGCCGCGACCCGTTCGGCGCTGAGGTTCGCCTTCCCATCCCGCCGCGGCGCATCCTGGAGAGACTGAGCGAGCTGGGGGCCTATGGGGTCAACCTGCATGACAACGATCTCGTCCCTATCGATGCCACGGCGCAAGAGCGCGACCGCATCGTCCGTGACTTCCGCCAAGCCCTCGCCGACACTGACATGCAGCTCGTCATGGCCACCACCAACCTCTTCTTCCATCCCGTCTTCAAAGACGGCGCCTTCACCGCCAACGACGCTCGCGTTCGTGCCTACGCCGTTCAGAAATCCATGCGCGGCTTGGACCTGGCGGCGGAGCTGGGCGCCTCCCTTTACGTTTTCTGGGGAGGCCGCGAGGGGGTCGAGACCGACGCCGCGAAGGACCCAAGGGACGCGATCAAGCGCTACCGGGAGGCGATCAACTTCCTCTGTGAGTACGTTCTCGACCAGAAATACGAGGTCCGGTTTGCTCTGGAGGCGAAGCCCAACGAGCCCCGCGGCGACATCTATCTTCCTACCACCGGCCACATGCTGCACTTCATCGAGACTCTCGATCATCCGGAGATGGTCGGCGTCAACCCGGAGGTGGCCCACGAGCACATGGCAGGTCTGAGCTTCGTCCATGCTGTCGCCCAGGCGCTCGAGGCGGGCAAACTGTTCCACCTGGACCTCAACGACCAGAAGGGGCCGCGCTATGACCAGGACCTGCGCTTTGCCTCCGAGAGCTTGAAATCGATGTTCTTCCTGGTCAAACTGCTGGAGGACGCGGCCTACGACGGCGCGAGGCACTTCGATGCCCATGCCTATCGCACCGAGGACGAGGGCGGCGTCTGGGACTTCGCCGTCGGCTGCATGAGGAACTACAAGATCCTTCAGGCGAAGGTGAGACGCTTCAACGAAGACCAGGAGGTGCAGGGCCTCCTGTCGGAGCTGCGGAGTTTCGATAAGGGAGTGACCGAGGTGTTGGACTCCTACTCTTCCGAAAAGGCGCGCCGGCTCAAGGAGACGGCCTTCGACATCGAGGGCCTAGCACGGCGGGGGCTCAGGTGCGAGCGGCTGGACCAGCTTGTGACCGAGCTTCTGCTGGGAGCGCGCTAGGGCGCAGCCGGCGCCGGAAACGAAGGATGCGGCAAGCCCGGACACGGCAAGTCTCGTCTATCCTGGCAGTCTCCGCTGACCCTGCGCGACGACATTCTCTTCTACCCGCAAGAGCGGCAGGCTTTCGCTGCCACGCTCTGGACAAGGAGGATCCGTGATGAGCCGAAAGCGTGAACTGGAGCCCTACCGCGACCCCCATCTGCCCGTCGAGGAGCGAGTACACGACCTCCTCGCCCGCGTGACCGTGGAGGAGAAGCTCGCGCAGCTACGAGGCGTCTGGTTGACGTCGCTTCTGGAGGAGGAACGCTTCTCGGAGGCGAAGGCCGGGGAGGTGCTGCGGCACGGGACCGGCCACGTGAGCCAGATCGGCGGCGCCACGACGCTCAGGCCGCGGGAGAGCGCTCGTCTCGCCAACACCATCCAGAAGTTTCTGGTCGAAAGAACGAGGCTCGGCATCCCCGCGATCGTTCACGAGGAGAGCTGCGCCGGCTACTGCGCTCGGGACGCCACCTGCTTTCCACAGGCGATCGGCCTCGCCAGCACGTGGGAGCCCGACGTCATTGAAGCGATGACAAAGGTGATCCGGGAACAAATGCGCGCGGTAGGCGCCCATCAGGCGCTGGCGCCGGTTCTCGACGTCGCTCGCGACCCGCGGTGGGGCCGCACCGAGGAAACGTTCGGCGAGGACCCCTACCTGGTCTCCCGGCTCGGCGTCGCTTACGTGAGGGGCCTGCAGGGAGAAGACCGGCGGCAGGGGATCGTCGCGACAGGAAAGCACTTTGTCGGCTACTCGGCCTCCGAGGGGGGACTCAACTGGGCGCCCGCTCACATCCCGCAGCGCGAGCTCCTTGAGGTCTTCGTGGCGCCCTTCGAGGCCGCTGTTCGCGAGGCGGGGCTTGGCTCGATCATGAACGCCTACCACGAGCTCGATGGCGTCCCCTGCGGCGCTTCCCGTGAGCTACTGGAGACGCTCTTGCGGGAAGACCTCGGCTTCGACGGCCCCGTAGTGTCGGACTACTTCGCAATCCGCATGCTAATGGGCTACCACCAGGTTGCCGCAAGCAAGGCGGAAGCGGCGCGGCTGGCCCTCGAGGCGGGAATCGACGTCGAGCTTCCCGCCCCGAATTGCTATGGAGAGCCACTTCGCGAGGCTCTTGCCGCGGGCAGCGTGAATATGGCTCTCGTCGACCGGTCCGTCGCACGCCTGCTGCGAATGAAGTTCGCCCTGGGCCTATTCGAGAACCCGTACGTCGACGCGGACGCGGCGCCGGCCGTCTTCGATACCCCCGAGCAGCGCCGCCTGGCGCTTCGCCTCGCTCAGAAGTCTATCATTCTCCTGAAGAACGAGAAGGAACTCCTTCCCCTTTCTCGCTCTCTGAGAAGGCTCGCCGTCATCGGTCCGAGCTCGGATAGCATCCGGCTCCTACAGGGGGACTACCACTACCCCACCCATCTTGAGATGACGTTCGGCCCAGAGGTCGGAGGGGACCTGGCGCCGCGTCCCGAAGGCGGGACCGCTGAGTGGGCGCAGTACTTCGTGCCGATGGTGAGCGTGCTCGAGGCGGTCCGGCGCAAGGTCCCGGAAACTGAAGTCTTAGCCGCGCGGGGATGCGACACCCTGGGCGATTCGACGGCCGGCTTTGCTGAAGCCATTGACGCAGCGCGGCGCGCGGAGGCAGCGATTGTCGTGGTCGGCGGCAGGTCCGGCCTCGTCGACGGCTGTACCAGCGGCGAGTCCATTGATCGCGCCGACCTCGGTCTGCCCGGCGTCCAGCAGGCGCTTGTGGAGGCGATCGTTGGCACCGGCACTCCCACCGTCCTCGTCCTCATCGATGGCCGTCCCCTTTCCCTCCCCTGGATCGCGGAGCACGTGCCGTCCATACTCCTGGCTTGGCTCCCCGGCGAGGAGGGCGGTACCGCTATCGCCGACGTGCTCTTCGGCGAGGTGCCCCCCGGCGGGAAGCTCCCGATCTCACTCCCCCGTTCTGTTGGCCAGGTGCCGGTCTATTACGGGCACAAGCCGTCAGGCGGACGAAGCCAGTGGAAAGGCGATTACGTCGACCTTTCGGCCAAGCCCCTTTTCCCCTTCGGTCACGGGCTAAGCTACACTCGCTTCGAGTACGCGAACTTCGAGCTTAGTGCAGCAGAGATCCCTCCGACCGGCACGATCGACGTGTGCCTGGAGGTGACCAACACCGGCTCCTGCCCCGGCGAAGAGGTCGTGCAGCTCTACGTGCATGATGTCATCGCCAGCGTCACGCGGCCTGTGAAGCAGTTGAAGGGCTTCCAGCGCATCGCGCTCGCCCCGGGCGAGACACGCCGGCTAATCTTCCACCTCGACGTGGGCCAGCTCGCATTCCACGACAGGGACATGCAGTTCGTCGTAGAGCCGGGGCGCGTCGATGTCCTCGTGGGGAACTCCTCGGAAGACATCCGGCTCAGCGGCAGCTTCGAGGTCACCGGCGAACGGCGTCTGCTTCACCGTTCCCAGGTCGTGCCCACGCGGGTGGACGTGGCGTAGGCGCATCCACGACATTGCGTCGGCGGCGTCGGGGGCAACGTCGCTCATTCTCGGCGGCGACTGGCCGAGAACGAGGGCCTGTGCTAGCATGAGCGCCTGCAAAGCTCGTCTCTATTCTGGAAGACAGGAACGGCGAAATGAACTGCATCATCGTCCTCCTGGACAGCCTGCGCGCCGACCACGTGGGTTGCTACGGCAACAGGTGGATCCGCACACCGGCCTTGGATTCTCTGGCGGAGGAGAGCATAACGTTCACACGAGCCTATCCGGAATCACTTCCCACCCTTCCCATGCGTCGCACACTTCACACGGGGCTGCGAACGTGGCCCTTCCGGGGCTGGATCCCCCAACGAGGCGACATCGTCCGCGCCTACGGCTGGCAGCGCATTCCAGAGGATCAGACGACTCTGGCGGAAGTGCTGAACGGTGAGGGATACCAGACCGGCTTTATCACCGACACGTACCACCAGTTCAAGCCATCGATGAACTTCCATCGCGGCTTCAGTCAGTGGCGGTGGGTGCGGGGGCAGGAGATGGATTCCTTTGAGTCCACTCTGCCGATTGGGCAGGAGCAGGTAGACAGGTTCATTCCGCCGCGCCTGAGCGAGCCGAGGCAGCAACTCCTGCGGGGGCTCCTCACTCGCCACCTGGCGAACCAGCAGGAGCGGGAGCGCGAGGAGGACTATCAGGCGCCGCGGGTCTTCCGGGAGGCGATGCGCTGGTTGGAGCAGAACCGGAGAGCGGGGAAGTTCTTCCTGATAGTGGACTCGTTCGACCCCCATGAGCCCTGGGACCCGCCGCGGGAGTATGCGGAGATGTACGACCCGGGCTATAAGGGTCAGGCATTCGTCTCTCCCAGCTACGGACGGAGCGACTACCTCTCCGAAGAGGAGCTCAAGCACATGCGCGCCCTCTACGCCGGGGAAGTCACTATGGTCGATCGCTGGTTGGGGCGCTTCCTGGAGCTGGCAAGGAGCCTGGGGATGCTAGAGGACACGCTCCTCATCGTGACCTCCGACCACGGCCACCAGTTGGGCGAGCATGGGCTCACCGGGAAGGTCTCGCGGGGGCTGTGGTGCGAGTTGATGGATGTGCCCCTCTTCGTCCGCAGCCCGGATGGCCAGTTGGCCGGACGCCGTACCGATGCCTTCGCCCAGCACCAAGACATCGTTCCCACTGTGCTCGCCACCCTGGACGTCGAGCCGCCGGCGTCGCTGGATGGCCTAGACCTCATCAGACTGGCGAAGGGACAGGTTCCGCCGCGAGAGTACGTCGTCTCCGGCTTCAACAACTATGTATGGTACCGTGACGAGCGCTGGGTCTACATCGGCAGAAACGACGGGAAGAACACACTGCTGTTCGACATAGAGAAAGACCCGCTGCAAGAGAACGACCTTTCGGAGGAGGAGAGGGGCGTCGCGGAGAGAATACACCAGGGCGTAGTGGAAGAAGCGGGAGGGCCACTGCCTGTCTATACAGACGTCCTGGCGCAGATTGACGTCTCTTGGTACCGGGTATGACGCCCCGGAGCACTGACCATCTCGGCACCTCTCCGCGTCGATTGCCTTCGCTCGTACTTGAAGCAAGCCCTCCCTGTTGGAATAATGAGATCAGCTCTTACTCTCGCGCGGCAGATACTTCCCCAGCGAGCGAGCACAGGCAAAACAACGAACTAGCAGCCGGTTTGCTGTCGCTGGTTTGCTTCTCCACTAATGAAACAGAGGCGAAGGAGGATGGAAATGGAGCTATTGCGCACTCCTGACGAGCGTTTTCAGAATCTGCCGGGATACAGCTTCGAGCCGCACTACGTCGAAATCGACGGGGCGCGCGTGCACTACGTGGACGAAGGTGCCGGCGAGACGGTCCTGCTGCTGCACGGTGAACCGTCCTGGGCCTACCTCTATCGCAAGATGATCCCGCCACTGGTCGGTACCGGCTATCGCGCTGTGGCGATTGACTTCATCGGCTTCGGCCGCTCAGACAAGTACCGCGAGCTTGAGGCGTACTCCTACCAGATGCACGTCGATACACTCTGGACATTCATCCAGAAACTGGACCTTCAAGGACTAACGCTGGTCATGCAGGACTGGGGCGGCCTCATCGGCCTGCGCGTCGCTGCCGAGCACCCAGAGCGCGTCGCACGACTGGTCATCATGAATACGGGGCTGCCAGCCGGCGACATGGGCCCGACTCCGCCCGAAGGCACCGAGGATACGGAGAACGCGTTCCTCCGCTGGCGACGCTTTTCGCGGACGGTGGAGGACCTGCCGGTAGGCCAACTGGTGCAGGGTGCCACAGTCACTGACCTACCGTTCCAAGTCGTCGCGGCGTACGATGCCCCCTTCCCCGACATCACGTACAAGGCAGGGGCGAGGATGTGGCCCTCACTTGTGCCCGTCTTCTCGGACATGCCCGGCGTGGAAGAGAATCGCCGCGCCAGGGAGGTGTTCCGCAACTGGCAGAAACCCACACTGGTCATGTTCTCTGACTCCGACCCCATAACCCGCGGCGGGGACGCTTTCTTCCGGTCTCTTATCCCGTCCGCCGGTCGCGAGCCGGAGATAACCATACGCGACGCTGGGCACTTCCTCCAGGAAGACAAGGGGGAAGAGATCGCAGACCAGATCATCGCGTTTATCAAGCGTAGGCCGGCATAGCTGCCGAAGCCAAGTTAGCCCGGCGGTCATACTTGCAGCACCCGTTGACCTTCTCCTCGCAGCAGACCCGAAAGTAGTCCAGGTGTAGGTCCTTCGCGATGCGTACCGACGGCAGGAGGGTCAGATTCACGCAAAACGGCTTGTCCGTGAGCTGCCTTGTCCTGGCAATTGCCCGGCGCAGTTCGTCCCCGGAGCCGTGTTTGCGGGCGGTCAGGTTACCCAGGCCGCCGGCATTTGATACGGCGGCGCAGAGCTCGGGTTTAGCCAACCACATCATCGCGCCGCAGAGAATCGGGTACCGCACGCCGAATAGCTCCGTGATCCTTGTCTTCATCGGTTTCCTCCTGTCCGCCGGAGTGTCGGACCGATCCTATTGCCTCGATATCATCGACACAACCGGTGCGGCACGTGTCCCGAACCCCAAGGTGACTGGTCGCGTGGCGCCAGTACCGATGAGCAGCTACTTGACGTACACTGAAACGAACACAATACTGCGCCCACGGGCTGGACTTTTCGACCTGACAGAGAACGACGATGCAGGGAGTAGATAAGCCATGATGGTAGTGATGAAGAGGGATCATAGCCAACAGGAACTGCGGGCGGTGCTCGACCACCTGCAGGAAGCGGG
>Ga0315273_10005560_pt1 | contig 15606 bp, 16 predicted proteins | sample YL17G02_0_MG_FD_205753 | JGI IMG/M metagenome (GOLD analysis project Ga0315273, IMG submission 205753) | Sediment microbial communities from Yellowstone Lake, YNP, Wyoming, USA - YL17G02_0 | ecosystem: Environmental > Aquatic > Freshwater > Lake > Sediment | place: USA: Wyoming | collected...
GCTGGTGGCTGGTTCCGAACCTTGCATTGTAGACGCTGACGCACTTCCGGTCGATTTCATAGTATCCGACTGTTTCATGTCCTAACCAATTCCCTGCCACTGAGAAACCACCCACGCCTCCGAAAACGTCTAGGATTCTCATATGGTCACCTGTTTTGATATTTCCTCTAATCTTATAAGGGTTCCTGGTTCGCCATAGTGCTTGTCGACCATGAGCCTGATTATTTGGCTGTCGTCGACGAAGCAGATGGTGTTAAGCGCATCCAGCACTGTTTTGGAAAGGTTCTCGGCGTCCGGGCGCTTGGTGCAGTGGATGATGGATTTCTTGAGGGACTTGGGGCGCTGGAGGCTGAAGCTGATGGAGATGGCTATGGCGCCGGTGAGTGGCTTGAAGCCGGGAGGGAGCTGCTGGATGGCTTGAGAGCGGATGTCGGCTTCGGCGTTGCGGGTCTTGGCGGGGGTGTAGGCGATGGCGTAGCCGGAGCGGGTGGAGAATTTTGGTCGGCCTTTGGCGGTTGGCTGACCTTTTATGGTTAGGGTTAAGATGGTCAATCCCTCTCATTAGAACAACTATAGCATCCATCTTTTGGATGAAGGATGCGTTGCTTGGCATAAATCGCTTCAGCCTGAATCACGGACTTGCAGAAGAAGATGATTTCGGACATGGGTGGGGTCTGGACAGGCACGCGGACTGTGTCAAGGTTGCGCTTGTCGATGTAGATGATTGCTGTTTCCCGGTCTGGAACTCCTTCTTGGTGGAGGCCTTGCTTGTAGATGGCTAGCTGGTAGAGGTAGGATTGGGAGGTTGGGAAAGATGTGGTAGTTGGTATATTTGCCGTGCTCTTAAAATCCAATATCTCTGTCTCGGTGACGCAGTCGATGTGGCCTTTGAAGCGGATGCCTTCCATTTCGAAGGCTATCCGTTTCTCGAACTCCACGGGCTGGTTTATGAAGCCGAGGGCTACTTCGGTCTGGAGAAATTTGTGCAGTGCCGAACCAAGGTAGAAGTGGCGCAGGGTCTGGGGACCAAGGGAGCCAAGGCCGAGGCGGGTGCGGACGCACTGGCGGATGCAGCCGCTGACGCTGGAGGCGGAGAAGAGGTCGGGCTCGTAGGGATCTTTGCGGTGATCCTTGGATTTAAGGTAGGAATCTATGGCTTGCTCCCAGTTTATTATGGTGGTCATTGTATATCAGCTTTCGCCTTCAATAATATATGGTTTTTGACGCATCGCTTCAGCTTGTCTACGCAATCCTGGCTACAGAAGACGTAGTGCTCGTTTTTGAATGGGGATGTGAATGAGGTTCTTGAACGGATATGGTAGGAGCACCAGTCGCACTTGCGGCGACGGGTGTTGGTGCGTGTGGAAAGAGGGGTGGGCATGGCATCATCTGGTGAGGAGGCGTATAAGCATGATTATGGCGCCTCCGACAACGACGAGAAGGATGGTCATGACCAGGATGCCGATGCTGGCTTGTTTGATGAGGGTGGAACGTTCTTCAGGCGTTTGATCGTGATACCCCACCATCCTGCACCATAGGCATGGATTGGCACCCATGCATTTTGCGCGTATGGTGGTAGATGTATTTCCCGGTAGCAGGATGATGGGGGTACCTGGGATAGGAGTCACCTGGGGGATAGGGCCGCCAGGATGGCGGTTTTCAGCTTGTTTGGAGAGATGGTTGTTCCGGTGGCGGCTATTTTGGCATTGATGTCCTGGAAGTATTGGTCGCTGGTGCAAGCAGGATTGGCGCTGATGTATTCTTTGATGGACATGCCAAGGGCGTCATTGTATATCCTGGCGTAGGATATGCGGGGCTTCCTATCGCTTTTAGGTGAGGGATCTTCGGAGGGGGTGGTTCCTGTTATGAGGTTGAGCAGTATTTCTGCTGGAGGGTCTATCTCGATGACGTTTCCGTTTATCTCAAGCCGGGCCTTTACCATAAGTGACACCTTATTGGGGATACGCTCAATTTGTTTGTATTTATTGAGTATGGGGATAAAATAAAAAAATAAGATTGATGATACTTGCTCATTTGGCAAGTATGAGGTTGTAGAAGCCGTCTTCGTTGCACATGGCCTTGACTTTCTGGCCGACGAAGGGTGGTTTCTTGTAGGTCCTGACGTATTGCGCCATCTTGGATCGGGTGTGATATTCCTTGACGCCGTTTGGCGGGAGGGCTATCATGAGGGATGCTCCCTTGGCCGATGTCTTCACCATTATGGCTGGCTGATCTTTCTTGGATTCGCCGGAACTATCGAATTTCTCCCAGCTTTTCACGAATCCGCCGAGGGTTCCTTCCTCTATTTCGGTCACAACACCTTCAGTTATGTCACCGACATTGGCTTCAGATGCTTTTTCGCTCCATCCATCCGGATTATATTTTGCTGATGTCATTTCACTTCACCTGTTTTTTCAAGCGCTGCCAGCGATTTACTGGAAGCAGATATGTTAGTAGTAGTTAGGATTCTTAAAGGTTGTTATGTCAGGCGATAGGTTCTTGTGGTTTCTTCTTCAGTAGATCGGTGAATGATTGGTAATCGGAGCCATTGATATGGAGAGGGGTGGAGGTGCCGTCATTGTTCTTGGTGCGTTTGGAGTCGATTTTGGAGATATGCTTTTTGACGATTATCCAGGTGTTGGGGTTCATGTGGCGGCGCTCGGCTTCGCTGGTTTTCAGGGGGCGCTCGAACTTGTAGCGCTTGTCGTCTTCGCTGAGTTTGGCATAGCAGTTGCAGCAGAAGCCGCCATTGGTGAGGAAGACCTCTTCGGGTGTTTCCCAGCCATTCAGGCAGAAGGGGCAGTCGTACACTATCTCGTGGCGTTTGGGGATTCCTTTTAGTTTAAGGTTGCCTTTGGTTCTCATGAGCTTACCATCCTTCTCATATTCCTTGTAGCCGAAGTCGTAGTATTTGGGGGCGAACGCTATGAAGCCTTCGTATGTCTGGCATTCCCAGTCACCGAGGGCAGGCCCGGTGTTGAGGTTGTAGATGTGGTCTGACATGGTAGAATCGGTGTCAGCGTACACTATGGTATCGCCTTTGTTTCCATTCATCAGGCGATCCTCGAATAGCTTGATGCGGCCGTAGGCGGTGATGTAGGCTATCAGGATGGGGAAGGCGTTCTTCGGGTCGGGCTGGCGGCAGCCTATCACTGAGGTATAGCCGTTATCGGTCTCTATGTGGGAGAATTCTATTATGGGCTTGTCGCAGGCGTTGCACATGTTTGTGCCGGGAATAGGTTCTGGTTCGTAGGTGTCAGGATGGTGTTTATCGCATTGGCACAGCAGGTCGGCTAGTTTGGGGTCATCTGCTTTGAGGGTGATGGATGATATGCGTTTCTCTCCCCATTTTCCAGAGAGCCCATTGAGGAGAAGCTTGTAGAATTCACGTTCGATGCCGCTGGTGGTGTCTTTCTTGTGGTAGAATTCGGAGACATATCCTTTGAAGGGCTCGAATGTGTCTGGATAGATCATGGATTCGTGGCAGGCGAGGATCTCGACTCCGTGGCGCAGTGCCATCCTTATCTCCGGGTGGGTGTAGGCGGCTGTCCATTCACCGGTGGGGAAGATAAGTTTGCCATCGGAGTGGCGGTAGGGGAGGGGAGGGATGTTCATGTGAGGGACGCGTACCCGGACAAGCGAGATGCCCTCGTCTTCCAGGGCTGTGCCTATTGGGAGATTCCTGATTTCGAAGTTGGATGGGAATGGGAAGATGCCATCATGCATGGCCTTGGGATAGGATGATCTGATGTCTTCGGCGTTTATATGCTCGAAATACCTGTAGTCGAAGACTTCGGTGCGTCCGCCATAGTATGCGAGGCGTTCCATGTCGTTTATCAGGATGTGGCGCTTGTGCCAGCTGCCTGGCATGTGCTTGGTGCGGAAGATGCGGCAGGCGAGCGAGGGGGCTGTGAATGACTTGAAGCGTGTTTTATGCTCCATTGTCATCTGCATTATTTTTTTTATGGTTATGTAGCAGATTTCGGCATCACGCATGCAGTATTCTTCTATATGGGAGCGGACTTTCTGCGGGATGGAATAGGGGTTCTTGTTCTTCAGGTAGTGGACGCAGAACATTTGGCATTCCCTGCAGATGCCTTCGTCATTGAAGTTTGACCAGTTTTTACCGGGGTGGGAAGGGTCGAAGCACTTGCATCCGAGTTTGTCGAATCTTCCAGGGTTGTCGATGCTTAGTTGTTTTCCGAGGGAGTCTATGGAGGCGCCGACAAAGAAGTTTCCGGTGTCCAGCATGCGCATCTGCATCTTCTTTCCATAGTGGTAGACGGCTCCGATGAGGCGGGTCTTGACGGTCAGGCGCTCTGCTGTCTTTTCTGGATAATCTATGTTGTCCAGGTCATAACGGAGGTTGTGGGCCACTGCCACGGTGCTGTAGCGGTGCTGTGAGAAGATGTGGTTGCGCATCGTACGGCGAGACCAGAAGACGTGCTGGTCCTTTGGGTCGGGCCCCTCATAGACACAGCCGCAGATGAAGTTGGTGCCGACTCCGGTGCCGTTGTCTTCGGTGTCGAAAGCCATGATGCGGATAGGTTTTTCTGAGGATTTGAGGGGTTTGAGTGGGAAGAACCTGTCTCTGAAGGTCATTTTGGCCACCTTTAGTGGATTATGAGCTTCTGCCTGAAATCGACTTCGTTGTCTTCGTATGCCTGTTCGATGGAAGGGAAGAAGGTCTTGTCATTGTATTTACGGTTAGCTTTGAGGTTGAGGTTCTTGAGCATCGACCATTTGGATTCTTCTTCACGGTTTCCTCCTGGGGATTTGCGTTCTGTGCTTGAGAAACCCATGACTTCTATCTGGGTGCCGTCTTCCAGGGTCAAGGTGGCTTTTGCGACCAGCTGGACGTCCTGGGAAGCGGTTTGCGTGATAGATTGGCCGGTGACGTCTTTCACTATCATGCCTTTGGTACGGCGCATGACTACCCGGTCTGGCTGGCCTGGCCTGCGGGATGCGACTGTCCTTGGTTTTCCTGTGGATTGGTCTATCACCGGTTCATACAGGCCACGCTGGTCTGATGATTTCAGGAAGTCTGTCCTGGCCATGATGGGGTTTCCTTGCTCATCATATGTCTGGATAGAGCCTTTGCCGTCTGATGTCACGACAACTATCTCTTCTTCGGCTATCGGTCTGGTTGGGATTTGTGATTCTGTGACTTGTGTGGTTGTGACTGTAGATATGTCGTCTTTTCCTATATCATTGTCATCGAATATGGATTTAGGCACTGGCTTGATTGGTTTGGATACTGGCTTGATTGGTTTGGATACTGGCTTGACTGGTGGTTTGGATACTGGCTTGATTGGTTTGGATACTGGTTTGGATACTGGCTTGACTGGTGCTCTTACGGTGCTGTAGACTTCACTGGTCACATCGAATATAGATTTAGGCACTGGTTTGGATACTGGCTTGATTGGTTTGGATACTGGCTTGATTGGTTTGGATACTGGTTTGGATACTGGCTTGACTGGTGCTCTTACGGTGCTGTAGACTTCACTGGTCACATCGAATATAGATTTATGCACTGGTTTGGATACTGGCTTGATTGGTTTGGATACTGGCTTGACTGGTGGTTTGGATACTGTGGGTGATATCCTGGTGAATATTATCTCATTTCCGATCCGCTGGCCAGGCTTGAGGCGCTTGGTTATGGTATCTTTGCGGACATGATAGTGCTGGGCTCCTGTTTTGGTCTGCAGTAGGATACGTTTGGTTCCGGATAGTTTACCTTTGGTGATTTTGACTGCCATACGCGACACCCAATAGATATCTGATTGACCTATATCTTCGTATCTTTAAGCTTTATCTGTCGCAGGCATTGCGGGCATGCGGCGTATATCTCCCGGAATCCTTTGAACGACCATCTGTAGTGGCATCTGGGGCATGATATGATGCGGGCGCGGATCAGGATGATGTCGTCTGATGTGGTTTTCAGGATGGCGGATGCTATCTTCAGGGCTTCGGTGCGATTGGCGGCTTTGATGGCGCTGGTCTGCTTGTTGCGGTCTTTCCTGCTGCATGCTTTGTAGGTGTTGGCCATAGTGATCAGGGGTTATCTTCAGTAGGGTCATCGAGGATGAACATGATCACGAAATTTGTCATAAGCAGGAATGATATGATGGCGGCTTCTCCTGGAGTGATGCTGTCTTTTGATATGAACAGGAAAACAGAACCCATGATGGCATAGAATGCCATGACTATCGCACATAATGTCGATCGCATGGGATATGGTATGTTGGGCAGGCGCATGGTATTGTTAGTAGTGAAGGTTGTATATAAACTTTCTGTCATTTGATTATCTCATTTGCGACTAGTTTGTTGAAGATGGCATTGAGGGAGCTGTAGGTGAGGATGATGCCGAGGATCAGGTTGCCGGTTGGGCCTATGTTGGTTTTTACCGCAGGGTTTGAGGATGAGATGACCAGGGATATGCCTGCTAGCAGGATGTATGCCCAGGCAAGAAACATCATCCAGCCTTTGCCAGGGCTGAATATGTTGATGAAGATGATGGAGCCGATGCGACGCAGGTCACTCGGCTTCGGATTCGGAGAGGTCCTCGATGTCGTCTGCTGAGGGTCTGCCTCTGCGGGCTGGGGCTGGGCGTCCTGCGCGTTCTTCGGCTTTTGCGAGCAATCTGACTGCATCTGTATCACCTATTATCTGACGGAGCTTGTTCAGCTCTTCTATGAAGTCGTGTATGGATATGCGTTTCTTCCTGACGCGTTCGACGCAATAGTTGAGGTGGGCGAGAGCCATGGATTTGCGCTTGGCTATCTTGTAGGTCTCTATCTCTTTCTGGGTGAGGAAGCCGGAGATGTTGGGTATGGCCATGTAGCCGATGAAGGATGGAAGGCCTTCGAATGAGCAGCGAAGCTCCTCGAAGTCGATCATATCGGCTGATATGTAGCTGAAGCCGAACTTGTCGGTGGTCTCGACGGCGGGGTTGGCGACGAAGACTGCGGCATAGGAGCCGCCATCGGTGTAGCGGTCGACCAGCCAGATGACTATGGACATCTTGCCCTGGCGGTAGTTGAGGGTGAGCTTGCGAGGGTCGCGGACGCAGCCTGCTATGGCGATGCGCTTGCTCCTGGCCAGTTCGAGCTGCTTGATGAGGTGGTTCTGCTGGTCTTCGGCATGCTGCTTGTAGAAGAGGTACTGGTTGAGCTCGTCGACTCCGAGGATGGTGTTCTCATTCAGGAGCAGGAATTGCACGAAGTCGTCTGTGGTCTTGTCGGATAGCATCATGTTGCGAAGCCAGTCCGGGTCCTGCTTGCCGTCGAGTTTCATGAATTCCTTGAGCAGCATCAGGAGGACGTATGATTTTCCGCATCCGTTCTGGCCAGCTATCACGATGTGGCAATCCATCTCATTGGATTGCATCATGTATATCAGCTTGATGAGGTCCTGGAGGATGACCTGCCCCTTTTCCCTGCAGGCGTTGAGGAAGGATAAATATGTATCTTCGAACACAGTTTTCCTATGATTACCACACATTATTGACCGCCTGCCAATGGATGCCGGGCTGACGTCATGCAGCTGGGGCAACAGAAGTATTCCCTGGAGCCTTTGTATCTCCAGGTCCAGGAGCATTTCATGCATCTGCGCATAGGAGGGTCGTTCGGGTCCGGCATGGATATCAGCGTGTGGTCATCACATTCTGGATGTTCTGCTTGGCCACTATCTCGGCCATCTCAAGCTTGTAATCAAGCCCTCCTACGACGCGGGACAGGAGGTATTTGATGAGGTTCTTGGATGAAGTGAAGAGCGGGTCTTTCTCCAGGGCTGGCTTGTTAGGCTCATAGTGGTTGATGTATATGAGCACGAACAGGTCATCCAGGGTCTCAGTGAGGACTATCCTGTATTGGGAGTCGTTGATATTGCCCATGCGGGCTATATCATTGAGCTGGCGCTGGATATAGGCTATAACGTCCTGGGCCAGGAGATCGTTGATGAGGATGGTGTCGTTCCCGGCTTCATCCTTGGCTTTGACCATGCATGTGGCCATGAACTTCTCATATAGGGCTGCGAACTCATTCTCAGGTCTGGCACCAGTCATTTTGAAACACCTTTCACTTGCACTGGCCTATCCCGGATAGCAGGGCTGCCACTTCAGTCATGCGGCTGAGCACGGTATTCGATATCAGATATAAAACCACTCCATTGGCCAGCACTATGGCTATCAATGGAAGAGAGTATAGCAGGTTGTTGACTATCGGGTTGGTGGCTTCGAGATAAAGCTTGTTAGACTTCTGGTTATCGATGAATCTGGAGGCTATGGACTTTCCATTGGAGACCTCGAATTCAGATAGCGCTTCATTCATCCTTATTATCTGCAGGGGGACCAGGATGCCTGATTTGTCGAGTTCGACCTTCACCTTGTCGTTGGTCTTTCCATCTGCGGACATGACGACTATCTGCGGCTGCATCTTGGCTATCTCGTAGGTCTCTGTTTTTCCATCCTGGTCTGTTTGGTCGATGAAGTTGACTTTCTTGACTCCGAAGAGATAGTCGTGGCGGCGATAGGCGCGGTAGACACGTTTGAGGCCGGCGCCTATTCCGAAGAAGCCTGGGGTGTCGACCATATCGAATTCCATCTGCTTGACATCGCCAAGGATGGAGAAGTCGTTGTTCAGCAGGCGGAAAAGGTTGTCGGCGACGATAGTTTCACCCCAGAGCCTGTATTTCATGCGCTGCTTGACGCCGCGATCATAGACATCGAAGGTGGCAGGGGGAAACTTGTCATCCAGGGTCTTGAATAACACGAATACTGATACGGCTCCGATGCCGCCAAGAAGTATCAATGCTGTCGCGATGCTCAGGATGTCTTCGGCCATATGGATCACGTTATGTATACAGTCTCACATTAGGATGATTCGGATAAAGAAACCTAGGTTTCTTTATCTACTACTACTTGGTAAAGCTTATAAATATGGTGTGTCAGTGGTTGCTGAAACTGGGATTTCCAGTTTCAAATATAGTAAGGTGAAGTACAATGAAGGAACTGCTCGGCGCAGGGATTCTTTTCGTTGTGCTGTCCGTGGCTCTTATGATCGGTGGAGCCATGATAGCGAAGACGGAGAATATCACTCTGACTATCGCACCAGGGTCGACTTTGATATCGACGCTGGCGACAGACACGGGAAGCGCCCTTACGACACTGACTAGCCTTTTGCCGATAGTGGCACTTGCGCTCGTCGGCGGCTTGGCAATCTTTTATCTGCTCACTTTCATGGGCAGAACCTCGGCCTGATGGCTTAGGCTCTGGCATGATTGTGATGAGATACAGGATTGCGAAGAGTCTGAGTTTGGGCTCAGACACTTATATTTTTGAATCAGATTTTTGTCTGGCATTTTGACTGAATCTAATTATCAATTCAATTTGTTTCCTGCCTTTGTGCCTGGAGACCACTCGATAATGCTTGATGTAGCTTCAGGCGTCGTCTTCATTTTTTGTTTTTGTCGAATCTTATCCTGAGCTTGCAGCCTGCGAGCATCTCTGTGACTGTTTTCATGTTGCGCTCTCCTATGGCTTCGATATTGATGCCATTGCGCCCTGTTATGGTGTACTTGATTTTCTGCCTATCGGTCATTTTTTAGATCACCTTGGCTATTTGTTCCCTGTTTGAATACGAATATGACGATTCCCAGGATGGCAAGGTATGCCAGCCAGGATAGGTCCATGATTGATGATGTGTTGCGTTTGATTGTGACAGGCTGGGATGGCGCCGCTGATGGGGTAGCTGGAGGAGTGAGGGTGAATAGCTGCTCGAAGAAGCCGACATGGGATGCCAGGCTGGCTGAATCTGAATAGTTGTATGCAGGCCTGGAATCAGAGTGCTCCCTCAATGATATGCTTGTGCTGTTTCCTTGTGATCCAGTGGAGGCAGCTGATACCCTTTCTATGGATATGGATGGGCCTTCTATCGTGGCATATATGGATGATATCAATAGCAGCAGCGCCAGCAGAGACCTCATTCATTCACCCAGGTCCAGTTCAGCTTGGAGCCGTTCATAGTCAGGTTGCCGCTTGCCGGTGTGTAGGGTCCCCACGTCCAGCCTCCACTTGTGGTTCCTGTGCAATCACTAGTGCATGAATCTACCTGCATAAATAAAGAGTATACGCTTATAGATATCGTAAATGTAGATGCCTCAACACCGATAGTTGTATTATTTAAGAGTGTTTGTGTCCATGGAGTACCGGGGTCATTGACAACTAAATGTCTAGTTGTGACGCCTGCTTCTGAACTACCGAACGAGGTTAAATAATTAGTGGAATTTGCATAGACATTCAAATTAGATTCATCAAGTCCGACTCTAATTTCACTTGCTTGAACTGCTCTTATTGTGCCATTTATTGTGACGTTTGATAGTGTCGCATAATACGAATCGGAAGCGGTTGCTAATATATAGTCAGATAGTGACGGTGGAATTTCATCTATGCATTCCCAGTTAAGTCCAGTTGATGCTATCCAATTTGTGGATATAGATTCATTACCATCAGGTAGAAGAATAACCACTTCTCCCCCACCTATCCATCCGGTTTCCGATATGTTGTCTGTTCCTAAAAGACTTAAATCATCATAATAAAATTCAAACGTCTGTTCCTCAGTATCACTCGCTCCCAGCCAAAAATAATTAAATGCAGGAACACTACCGGAAAATGATATATCAGCTACGCCATCTACTCTGGTTTTTATTGTGTCTGAGGCATTATCAGACATAACTTCAATTCTATACCACGTATTATCATTTAATATCGCAGTGCCTTTTGTTCCATTTATATCTAAGTGTCCATCAGTTGTGAGGTTAAGTGACTGTACTGTGGCTATATCTGATAAAGATAGTATTGAAATGTTGTTTGCGGGTGTCGCATCAGGAGTTCTGAAATAGAAACGCATTGTGGTATAGTTATAGTTAGATATTCCCAATGATGGCATACCGTATTCATCAAATGCGGTAACATACAATACATATGAATAACTAGCTGTTGAACTAATGTTTAAAGCGTAATTCCCTGTTCGTTTCACATTTCCTTGTAAAGATGCATTACCACCAAATGATAAACTGGAGGAATGAGATATATTACCTGACTCAAAGCCTTCTATGAGAGTTCGTTTAGTGGCTACAGTTACAGTGGATGTCGCTCCGCTGCTTTCATATGGATGGCCATGAGGTATGATATCGCCGTCAGTGACTATTTTCCATAACCAGGAATAGGCGCCACCTACAGGACTCCATAATGGTTGAGGGATTGTGAAGTATCGTACTGATGAGGTATTGCTGTTGGTGCCGTTCCAGCTTGTGACGCTCCAGTTGTGTGTTCCTGGCGCGAAACCGCCAACTGTCTTATTGGCGGGTGAATTGTTGGTGGTGACGATATTGGATGCATTGACGATGCCGTCTATGGTGAGATTGGAATAGAAGGCTGAGGTTGAGCCATAGGTTGTCCAGTTGAAGTTGAATGATGTGTTGGTGGTAGTCACGCTGGCAGGTGGATAGTTCTGGGTGATTATTATCGGAGGATTGACGACAGTGAATTGCCAGGTGGCTGATGTGTTCTGGACGGATCCGTTCCAGCTTGTCACATTCCAGGTATGTGTGCCGCTTGAGAACCCTGTGATATTGAATGTATAGGCGGTGTTGTTGAGCGTCGCTTGGGTGGATGCGTTGACGACGCCGTCTATGGTCAGGTTGCTGTAGTAGGCGGCGTTTCCTCCTACTGATTTCCAGCTGAAGTTGTAGGTGGTATTGTAGGAATTGGTCGCGTCTGCAGGGGTGGTTAGTGTGATGGCTGGTTCGGTTATTATCCAGTGGACGGCTTCTTCGTATATGGATGTGACGGAATTTGGGGATTGGTTGAGCAGGGTCCAGCCTGCGCCATTGTAGCAGTACCAGGTGACTATGCGATTGGCGGCATTGTTGCCGTATTTGGATGTGGCATTGAACTTGAGTTGATTAGCATAGGCGGCCCAGCAGGTGGAAGGGACACTGTAGTTTGTCAATGTGGCATTGTGAGCGACTTGCCAGTATGCTCCTGTGGCGCCATTAGGTTTCCTATATTCAGAGACTGAATATCCGTAGTTGGTGGCTGTCTGCAATGCCTGCCCCATTGAGGTCCAGTTTGTGTCAGTTGTTTTGGCGCAGGTGTTGGTAGCGTGCCAGCTTCCGGCGCAGGTGTAGTTGCCTGTGGATAGGCCTCCGCATGCGCTGGTGGCATTGGCTGATTCCTGGTAGCAGGTGGAGGATGAGAAGGAGAGTCCTGCTATGATGAGCAGAATGATGCATAGCTTGGTTATCGATGACATGCGTATCACTCACTTGAACCACATTACTGCGCCAATTGCCACCTGCACCCAGTTGTATGCATTGCTAGTGTTCTTCATGCAGGAATATAGGTAGTCGGCTATTCCTGCTCCTCCTTGTTCTACCCAGAAGGCTCCGCGTTCTGCGGCTGAGCAGCCTGGTTTGGTGACTGTCGTATTTATCAGTATCCCCCTGTTCACATTTGTAGCTGTGAAGTTGGTGTAGTTGGTCCAGCCTGCCGCCGCTGTCTGGTATGCGATTGAGGCTGTCGGTGTGACGCAGGATACTCCTGTGCTGGTGGTGTTCTGCACGACCTGGCCGGCTCCGCATGTCCCGGCTCTTGCCACTGTGGATGAATTGGCCGACCACTGCGGGTCCGCCTCTGTTGTGAGGTATGATGCGTTATACATGAGGCTCCATGTGGCATTGTGGAGTGAGTAGTTGCCTGACCAGAGGGTCTCATTGAATACTGATGTCGCATTGCCAGACCAGAGCGGGTCTACTTCAGCTCCTGCCGCTGGGGTGGTGCATTGTACTCCTGTGTTGGTGGTGTTCTGCACGAATTGGTTGACACCGCAGGTTCCTACTCTGGCTACTGTGCTGCTGTTGGCCTGCCATAGTGTTTCTGATGTCAGGTATGATGCATTGTACATCAAGGACCAGCTGGCATTGTGGGTGGAATAGTTGGCTGACCAGAGAGGCTCTGAGATTGTAGAATATAAGGTGTCGGCATAGGTCTTGTTGAAGGTGGCAGATGTAGAGTTCCAGTAGCTGGCTGGGTTGGTCAGGAGATAGTATAGAGAGTTGGCTCTTGTCTCATTCCAGGTGGCATTGTCTGATGTCTTGGCATCGTATGTTGAGTTATATGTGGTAGACCAGGATTCATTATGAAGTGAGTAGTTGCTGCTCCAGAGCGGGTCTGTCTCTGCGGTCAGGTATGATGCGTTGTACATGAGCGACCAGCTGGTGTTGTGCAGAGAGTAGTTGGAGGTCCAGAGCGGGTCTGATTCAGAACCTGCTGCAGGAGTTGTACATTGAACACCGGTGCTAGTAGTATTTTGAATGAATTGGTTTGCAGGACAGGTACCTGGATATGCTCGTGCAGTTATGTTAGAGGCTGTCCACGAAGCGTTTATCCAGAGATTACTGATATTTGTTGCTTGTTCTGATGCATTGGTTAACAAAAAGCTTATATTAGTGCCTGTATAAGTTGCGTTTATCCATAGATTAGATATATTTACCGCCTGATTGGTTGCATTAGTCCATATTGATGTGTTTTCTGTCGTTGTCAACCATGGTGCATTTTGGACATAAGATGCGTTGATATTACCAAAGAACTCATGTGCAGTCATGTTTCCAGAGCCATTAAAGTTATTATAGTTGAAATTGTATTTTGCATATCCTGTCAGGTCAGGCGTAGCAGCAACTACAGAACCTTCAATAAGCCATGCATAATCAACATATAACGCATGACTTGAGATACCAGTTTGAACATGATGTAATCTCAATTGCACTATACCACTATCATTGTGAGCATCTGGGTCATATATTGGTAGTGTAATGATATTGAAACCACTTTGTCCGACAAAGTCATAATAGTTTTCCCAATCACTTGTATCATATTCCCATAGCTGAACTTGTATAGTATGGGATGCAGAACCAGCATAATATTCTCTAATTACCATTTCATTGAATGCTGTAACACTTGTATAGTTTATATAAACATCGAGTGGGTTAGCTCCACTCCCTTCAGTCCAGTTATATGACAAATCATCATAATACCATAAGAGTGTAAGGTTTGATGTTGTATTTGTACCACCTGTTACAGCTGTTGTATTTGGATAGTAGGTAGTTGTAGTTACAACAAGAGGAAGACATTCGACACCAGATGTTGTTGTATTAACAACATATTCTCCTGAAGGACAGTCTGCTGCAACAGCATAGGATGAATTATAGGTAGAAGACCAACTTGTATTGAAAGCTGAGTAATTGCCAGTCCAATAGGGGTCTGATTCTGCTGCAGTAGCTACTACGCATTGGACACCAGTGTTTGTTGAGTTTTGCATAACTTGTCCAGATGGACAGGTACCTGTACGGGCAACAGTAGATGAGTTCCCAGACCATATAGGGTCAGATTCTGCTACCGACGCTGATGCACACGATACACCACTCGTAGTGGTATTTTGCACAAATTGACCGGCGCCACAATTTCCAGTAGCAGCTTTAGCATCATACGTTGAGTTGTAAGTATTGCTCGGTTTTGCATCGTAGGTAGAATTGTAGGTGAGCGACCAGCTGTCATTGTGGAGGCTGTAGTTGCTGCTCCAGAGCGGGTCTGTCTCTGTTCCTGAAGATGGGACGCATTGGACTCCGCTTGTGGTGGTGTTCTGGACGACTTGTCCGGCTCCGCATGTGCCAGGAGAGGATTTGCCTGCATAGGTGGCATTGTAGGTGGATGACCAGGAGTCATTGAATGCCGAATAGTTGGCTGACCAGAGGGGTTCGCTAATTGGAGAGTACAAGGTATCGGCATAGGTCTTGTTGAATCCTGCATATGTGGCATTCCAGTAAGCGGCTGGATTGGCTAGTGTATAGTAGAGCGAGTTGGCGCGTGTCTCATTCCAGGTTGCATTGTCTCCTGTGACTGATATGTCTGCATAAAGCGTGTTGGCATGCGATTCATTCCATGAGGAGTTGTCTGACACCTTGGCATCATATGTAGAGTTATAGGTCGTCGACCAGCTGTCATTGTTAAGACTGTAGTTGGCTGACCATAGCGGGTCTGTCTCAGCGCCTCCTGCAGGTACGCATTCAACTCCGGTGGTTGTGGTATTCTGCACGACTTGTCCGGCAGCGCATGTTCCTGTCCTTGCCACAGTGCTGGAATTGCCCTGCCATTTGGTTTCATTGAAAACAGATGTGGCATTGCCGGACCAGAGCGGGTCTGTCTCTGCGGTCAGGTATGATGCGTTGTACATGAGGCTCCATGATGCATTGTGAAGTGAATAGTTGCCGCTCCAGAGGGTTTCATTGAAGACAGCTGTGGCATTGCCGCTCCATAACGGATCCGCTTCAGCGCCCATAGGAGGCACTCCACACTGTACTCCACTGGTCGTGGTATTCTGGACGAACTCTCCAACCGCGCATGTGCCAGGAGAGGATTTGCCTGCATAGGTGGCGTTGTAAGTGTTCGTCATATAGCTTGCATTATAGGTGCTGAGTGCGGCGGTAGCATTGCCAGACCAGAGCGGCTCTGATATCGTGGAGTACAGGGTATCGGCATAGGTCTTGTTG
>Ga0315273_10005561_pt1 | contig 15605 bp, 7 predicted proteins | sample YL17G02_0_MG_FD_205753 | JGI IMG/M metagenome (GOLD analysis project Ga0315273, IMG submission 205753) | Sediment microbial communities from Yellowstone Lake, YNP, Wyoming, USA - YL17G02_0 | ecosystem: Environmental > Aquatic > Freshwater > Lake > Sediment | place: USA: Wyoming | collected...
CTCCGATCGGGCCGCGTACATCCTGCCGATGCACGGCGGCGCCTGGCGGCGTTCGATGTCGATCACCGCCTGGAACGATCCAGGCAGCGGCGTGAAGGTCGCCTTCCCCATTAGTGTCCGGCCGTTGGAGTCATATCTGGATGTTACGGGAGACACATCTCCCTTCGCCACGATGACTCACGACGGATCGTTGCCTGACACTTACGGCCGGCGTATCTGGGCGCTGTGCTGCGGCTTGTCGGATGCCAATGTCGCCAAGGTCCATCAGCAAGCGGGCGTGATCGGCCTGGATCGGTATAAGAACTGGATTGTCAGTTGGCCCTGCGACTCATCCAAGACCTTCCCGCGCTCGCAGACCACACCGGCGCTGGCGGCGCGTTTGAGGAAGAGCATCGATTCGCATCCGGAAAAAGACAAGTTGCAGACCTGCTACATCATCACCGGGAATCCCCAGGAGGCGACGAACAGCGCCAACGCCGCACTCGCCCAATTGCGCAAGCCATCCGAGTATCTGAGCAGTTGGGAGAAGAACTGGGCGTTCGCCAGCTACCGGGATTGCGATTTCTCGTACTGGGTCATCCGGGCCGAGGATGCGCTGTCCTGCCCCACGCTGCCGGCTGGCCTGCGTGACGAGTTGCGTCAGCGTCTGGCGCTCTACGCCTATTGGCTCATCGATTCCGACATGACCTTGATGGGCACCGGTACGCACCTGGGCACGGTGAACATGCGCATCGGACGCTGGCTGGCCGGGCTCTACTATGCCTCGCTCTTGCCGGACCATCCGTTGTATGACGCCTGGATGACCCGTTACCGCGACACGGTCAGTTATCTACTGGGGAACAGCGAGAGCGTCGGCGGCGCCTGGTACGAGCCGCCCACCTATCAGATGTTCGGGCCAACACGCTGGCTCACCGCCGCCCAGACCATTCTCCGCAACAGCGGGTACCTGGACTATGGCCCCAAGGGCTATCAGACGCGGATGCTGCAATACACGGCCGATATCACCATGTCCGATCCGCGCTATCCCAACAAGCGCATCCTGCCGGGCATGGGCGACAGCGGCAACACGCTGGACGCCATGTTCGGCATCGGCATGGGCGTCGTGGAAAGCGCGGACCCCGCCAATGCCAAGTTCTTCTCCTACATGCACGGCCTGAACAGCATCAGCCGGCAATTGTCCCGGGGCGGTTCCAGCGGCGATAAGAAGAACCCGGATTTCAGCTTCTTCTACCTCCCCGATGTTGGCGAGCAACCCCGGGCGCTGGTGACGACCTATATCCCCGGCTATGGCGTCGCCTTCCGCGCGCATTACGGCAACCCGGATGAAACGGGCATGCTCTTCCGCTGCGGCTACACACGCAGCCACTGGGCGGTGGACGACCAGAATGTCCTGCTCTATGGCAAAGGGGCGCCGCTCTCGCCGGGCAATGGCCATCAGTACTATCACGGAAGAGCAGAGCAAGCGGGGCCGATGCGCAACGTGTGCCGCCTCGTGAAAGCGGTGCAGGATCCGCCCAACGGGCGCGTGCACACGGATGTGCAGGACTATGGTTTCGGTGCCAGCGCCGATTACGCCGTGGGGCGCATGTACTTCTCCGCCGAGGAACTCGCCGACGGCAAGGGCGAGATGGAATGGCGGCGGCACATCCTGTTCCTGAAGAGTCCCCAGCCGGCCGGTCCTAACTACTTCGTGATGCGGGACAGTTTCACCGGGTACGAAGGTGCGCTGGCCACCACCGGACGCAACGCCTGGTGGACCTGGCTGAACCTCGACACGGCGGACTTGGTCAGGGTCAACGGCATAGCGTTCGACGCCTCAAAGGTGGCCAATGAGAAAGTGACGCCGGAAAGCGAATGGCCCGCGCTCACCGGCAGCACCATCGAGATGGGCACGAAGTACGGCGCTTCATCCTGGTTCTGGTTCGATACCCCGTCGGCGCCGACGCTGAAGGCGGTGATGAAGATGGACTACAAGGTCGACCCGGCGGACTACCAGCGGCACTTCGCCGCCTTGGAGCCGGGAATCCCCGCCACTGGCAGCGCCGAGAGCAAGACGATCTTCCGGATACAGGGCAACGCCGACAGCGGCTTCTTCTATGCGCTCTATCCCCGCAAGGGTGCCGAGGCGACACCTACCTGCACGCGGCTGGCGGCCGGCGTCTTGAAGATTGTCACCTCGGAATCCACTGATTACGTCTTTGTCGGGGATGCGCCGTTCAACTTCAACCAGGAAGGCGTGCAGTTCAGCGGCAAAGCCGGTGCGGTGCGCACCTTCAGGAACCGTGTGGTGTTCTGCATGAACAGCGGCACGGGCAGCATTGGCTACAAAGGCCATGTTCTCAGCGGCAGCGGTCCTTTCGAGCGGAGCGTGTCCAATGGCGATCTGACTCCGCGCACCACCAGCGCCGGCGGAGTGGCCAAGACCATCCGGACAGTCGATATCGGCCAGGGTATCACCGTGCGCGGTGAAGACCCGTTCACCGCTACGCTGGACGGCAACGTGATCAAGATTCACACCGAGGGCCGTGCCCGCCAGTTCATCGTCGTCAACCTCCCGCGTTGGTTGCTCAATGCCCAGATCGCGCTGGACGGCCAGGAATGGCTGTGTCTGCGGTCCGACGAAGCCGCCCAGGGCTGGGGTCGGTATTCGCGGAGCAGCGGAGTTTGCTTCTCGACCGTTGACGGCTCGCATGAGCTGGAACTCCGCCAGCGTGTAACATGGCCGAGCCCATGGGATTGCGGGATGACACGGACGGTGGGGGCCAAGGAACCAATGGAGAAGGGAATGACCCCATGATGATTCGTAATCTCTGTATGCTGGTAGCCTTGGCGGTCACATCGGCAGCATCTGCGGAGTGTCGCATCTATCCAGCGCCCCAAGGTGCTGGCCTCTCGGACGACTACACGGTCACGGTGAACGGCAAGGCTGTGGACGTCTATCGCGGGACCGTGTGGGAGCCGCAGAAGCTGGACTGGGGCAAAGGCATTCCCTCCTTTGGCGGCCCGTATTCCTTCGCCTATTTTGATTTCTCTGGAAGCGTGCAGGTCGCCGTCACCTCGCATAAGCAGCCGCTGGATGCCGTGAAGATCCTGCCGCTGTCCGGGGGCATCACGCCTGCCACGAAGGGCAATGCGCTGAGCTTTGTGCTGAAAAACGCGCCCTGCCAGCTCTCGATTGAGCCCAACGGGAAGAACGGCCCGCTGGTTCTTTTTGCCAATCCGCCGGAACAGAACGCGCCGACGCCGGGCTCGGCCAACGTGAAGTACTATGGCCCCGGGATACACGAGGCGGGCAAGATTGAGCTGCGCAGCAACGAGACGCTGTACCTCGCCGGCGGCGCGGTCCTCAAAGGCGGCATCGAGGCGCGCGGGGCCAACATCCGGATCATGGGCCGGGGAATCATCGACGGCCTGAAATGGGAGCGGTTCAAGGGGCCCGCAAGAAACATACTCCTCCTCGATGACTGCAGCGCGGTGGAGGTGGAAGGGATCATCGTCAAGGACGGCTGGGGCTGGAGCGTGAACCTGAGGGGCGGCTCGGACATCACCCTGCGCAATGTCAAGGTGATCGGCTCGCGCTGCGAAAACAACGACGGAATCGACATCTGCAACAGCCAGCGCGTGACGGTCGAGGACTGCTTCGTCCGCACGGATGACGACTGCATCGTCATCAAGGGCATGGGCTACGGCAATGCCCAGGCGGTCGACGGCGTGACCGTGAAGCGATGCGTCCTGTGGACCGACCGGGCCAATATCTGGCGCGTGGGCTGCGAAAGCCGCGCGGCCGCCATGCGCAACATCCTCTCCAGCAACATCGACGTGATTCATCACGCGGCCCTGGATGTCGGCTATGTCTGGAGGGATGCCAACTGGGTCATCACGCTCCAGCCGGGCGAGGACATGCCGATGGAGAACGTGCGGTTCGAGGACATCCGCATCCACCAGGAACGCCAGGGACGGTTGATCCAGGTCGAACCGCTGTTCACTCAGTGGAACCGGACCAAGACGCCCGGGCGCATCCGCGACTGCTCTTTCAAGAACATCACCGTCTATGGCACACCCACGTCGCCGGAAGAACTGGGAACGATCCGGGTCCACGGGCCCGACAACAGCCACGACGTTCGCAACGTCAAGTTCGAGAACGTGGTGCGTTTCGGCCAGCTTGCTGCCGAGCGATCCTCCGGCGTCGACGTCAGCGGCTCTTGCGATGGTGTCGTCTTTGCCGGCCCGCCAGGCACGCTGGCGCCGCCCAAGGGAGGGGTCCGGTGAATTCCTTCCACGCGACCGGATGGGTCGTCCTGCTGGCTCTTGGGGCCTTCGGCTGCGCCAGCCCCACCACCGCACCGATGACGCCCGGCCCCGGCGCTGACGGCCTGGGGCGTTTCAATGTCAGGACATTCGGGGCCAAGGGCGACGGCCAGACGGATGACACCCAGGCGTTCCAGGCGGCACTCGATGCCGCCGCCAAGGTCAGCGGCACGGTTCTCGTTCCCACCGGGACCTACCGCGTCGGTAAGCTGATCTGGCACGACCACGCGTCGATGATGAGAGACCCCGGCTGGTCCTACTACATCCCCGGCGGCTCGGTGCTGGAGCTGAACGACCCCGGGGTCGACTGCATGATCGACTTCACCTATTGCCGTGGAGCGCGGCTCTACGGGCTTTCGCTCGTCGGCCGCAACCTGGGCAAGAACGTGCATGGAGTGCTGATCAGGCCCCACGAGACCAACGAGCCGCCCGCCCGCGGGAAGCGAGAGGACTTCCCTGCCATCGAGCGGTGCATGGTCCGCGGATTCACCGGCAACGGCCTGGACATGGATGTCTGGTGCATGAGCCTCCGCTCCTGCGCCATCGGCTACAACCGTGGCGATGGTTTCAACTACAAGCACGCCGACGCGATGGTCATTGACAACTGGTTCTCCAACAACAAGGGCGCGGGCATCCGTGCCGTCCAGGGCACCGGTTCCTCCACCTTCACCGCCAACCGCATCGAGTGGAACCGCGGCGGCAACATGGTCGTGCGCAACGCCTGGAACTGGAACATCACCGGCAACTGCTTCGACCGCGCGGCCGGACCCAGCCTGTACCTCATGGGTGATTGCCACGACTTCACCATCACCGGCAACCTGTTCCTCCGCAGCGGCGCGGTCTTGGACCGGGGACGGGAACTGGCCAAACAGGATCGCTGTGCCGTCCGGTTGGTTGGCGTCGATGGACTCACGTTCACCGGCAACAGCACCACCGTTGGCGGCAACGACGCCAGCATGCAGCGTGCTGCGCCGACGCCGGAGTGTGGTCTGATCATGCATCATCTACAGAACGCGGTCATCACCGGCAACCGCCTGGTCGGCACCAAGCAGGCGGTGCTGGATTTGGGCGAACATGGTGATCAAGTGATTGTCCGCGACAACATCGCCCAGGTTCGTCCGGCCAATGACGCGAAATGACACGAGGTCATGAGGCGAATATGAGAACGACAAGGCATGCGCTCGCCGTGTGGTTCGCGGCGCTTATCCTGCCCTCGCTGACCACGGCCCAGGCCGCCGGGCAGCCCCCGGCAGGGCTGGTAACCTGTTCTGACCTGACGGTGGATATCAAGGGAACCCCAATCTGGGTGGAGCATCTGAAACAGACCTGCCCGGAAAACGCGCCGGCCTGGTTCAAGAACAATGCCTCGAACAACCTGGAGGTGAACATTGCCGCCCTTGCCTGCGCGAATCCGTGCAAGCTGGCGATCCATCTCAAGGAACCTGCGGGGAGCCTGGCGGTCCGCCCGAAGCATGCCCGGATCGCCGTGACGGGAAAGGAGCGGGATTGGGTTCTGGAGTTGCCCGGACCGTGCAAACTCTACGTGGGAATCGGGTCGCTCCCGCCACTGTTGGTCTTTGCCGATCCTCCTGAGCCCAGGGAATCGCCGGACCAAGCCAAGACGCAGGTCTTCGGTCCGGGAGTCCACACGCCTGGTCTCATCACCCTCGAGGAAAATGACCAGGTTTGCCTTGCGCCCGGGGCCGTTGTTTACGGGGGGTTTCGCGGCAGCCCCCGCAACGCCAAGGTGTTTGGCCGCGGCATTCTGGACGGCAGCAAGTTGAGCACCTCCATGGTCCGGTTGGATCGCGCTTCGCATGTCCTTTTTGAAGGCATCGTCATGCGTTGCGGCAGGAATTGGCAGAATACGCTGCAGAACTGCGATGACGTCACCTATCGGAACGTGAAAGTCCTGAGCTTCGTGCCCTACGGCGATGGTATCGACCCGGTCTGCAGTCGGAGCATCCGAATTGAGAACGGCTTCTTCCGCTGCTCCGATGACTGCATTGCGGTCAAAGGGATGAAGGGTGGTCCGAGAGTTTCCGGAATCGTGGTCCAGGACTGTGTCATGGCGGGCTACAATTTCAGCGATGGATTCACCGTGGGCTTTGAAGCGGATACGGAGTCCATGGAAGGCATTGCCGTCAGGAACTGCGATATTCTGTATGCCCGGGGAGCCAACATGGTTGGCCAGCACTCGGCCTTCAGTATCATCTGCGATGGGCCTGCGGTCATCCGGGACGTAACCTTTGAAGACATCCGCGTTGAAGAGAACGTCGCTCAGATGTTCGAGTTGAATGTCACCAGTGGCGCCATCTACGCGAAAGCCCCGCCCGGGCACATCCGAAATGTCCGCCTGAAGAACATTCAGTGGGAAACCGCGAAGCCACTGTTGATTCGGGGCCACGACAAAGACCACCTGGTGGAGGACGTGGTGTTCGAGGGATGCCGAGTGGCAGGCCATTCGCTTTCCTCAGCCCAGATTCAAGCCAATGAGTTCGTCAAAGGTATCGTAGTCCGGCAGACTGAACATCAGGAGAAGCCATGAGGCGGACCTCGAGTCTCTCTTGGATTGCGTTAGGGCTCCTTGCCGTATGCACGGCCGCTTACGCCGAGGAGCGAACGGTCACCCTGCGCGACTGGACCGGCCGCGGCTTTGCGCCGGAGGTCATCGGCTATGATGTGCCGCTCGCGGGGGCCGAGAAGCTGCGGGTGACGGGCCCCGATGGCCAGCCGCTGCCTGTCCAGGTCGCGCCCGGCGCAGCGAAGGACCGCGCGGTCCTCCTCTTTCCGGCGGACCTGCCCAAGGACGCGACCGCTGCCTACAAGGTGAGCGAGGCGGGCGCGATGGGGCCGGCCGAAGCCGGCGCGAAGGCCGAGGGGGATTCCATGGTCCTTTCGAACGCCTTGCTGGCGGTGCGCGTGCCGAAGGCGCAGGAGCGGAAAGGCGTTGCGGTCAAGGACCTCCCGCCGCCGATCCTCGCCTTCCAGTCCGCGGGCGGGCCGTGGTGCGGCGCGGGCAGGATGCTGGGCGAGGCCAAGGCCGATGCGTTCCGCGTGACCCGGGTGGCCGCCGGGCCGGTGCGCGCCGAGGTCCGATACGAGATCGACTATGCCGGCGGCGGCACCTATCGCTGCACCATCCGGGTGGACGCGCGCGAGTCCATCGCAGAAGTGGTCGAGGAATACGACCTCAAGGGCGCGCCGCAGGACGCGGGGTGGGAACTCGATCTTGCCGCCGGCTGGCAGCCGCAGCAGGTAGAGTGGATCCGCGGCATGGGTAACGGCGGCTACAACGTCGAGACGAAGCCGCTCGCCGAGTTTGCCGCCAAGGACGTGAAGGCCGGCGGCGGTGGCTACGGAACGGGCGGCACCAGCAAGCAGCCGGGCGAGGCCAAGCCCGGCGAGCGCCATGTCTGCCGACTCCTCGCGCCCGACAGCAACTGGAGCGGCGACCAGGCGAACTACGTCGGCCTGTCCGCAGGCAAGACGCTGGCCGGCGTGGTCCTGCTCCACAAGGGATCGTGGCGGCGTCCGAACAACCTCCTGGTCTGGAGCGGCGGGCCGTCGTTGTCCGTGCAATTCCCGATCGGGTGCCGGCCGCTCTCGTGGCTCGCCGAGATCACCAGCGAGTCGTCGCCGTTCTCGATGCACGAACACGATCCGAACCTGCCGGCCACCTTCGGCCGCCGAGTCTGGGGCCTCCAGCTTGCGGCCGTGGACCGCGAGCCGAAGGGGTCACACCACGGCGACGGTACGTTCTTCCGCGGCCGGGTCTTCTACGGGATTCTCGGACTCGACCGGTACAAGGACCTCGTGCTCTCATGGGAGGACCGGAAGGTGGCGTACCCGCGTGTCTTCCTCCGGCCGGACGAGGTCGAGCGGATGAGAAAGGAGTGGCAGAACTCGCCTGTGAAGGACGGCCTCGCGAAACTCTACGTAGTCACCGGCGATGAGCCGCGCGCCAGGGCCGAACTGGAGGCGTTGAAGAAGCATCTGCCCTCAGCCCTTAGCTACATCCTCACCACGCCAGCGATGGGGCATCACCACAACTACAACTGGCACTGGGTCATGGCCGAGGATGTCTTGTCATGGCCGGGGCTTCCGGCCGAGGACAAGGCCGCGCTCCGCGCGCGGCTGGCGCTCGCGGCTTATCTCTACGCCGACGGCAACGTGACGAGCAAGGGCTCCGGCACGCACCACGGCAACCCGAACATGGGCGTGGCGCGCCAGCTCGACGGTCCGCTCCTGGCCGCGCTGCTCGCCGACCACCCACTGCACAAGGCGTGGTGCGATTACTGGGCCGCGTGGTGCGACTACAAGTTCGGGCACATGACCTCGGCGGGGGGCGACTGGTTCGAGCACGGCTCGGCGTACCAGATGCACGCGTTCAGCAAGGTGGACCGTGCCATGGCCGCATGGGAGGCCGCCAGGCCGGCCAACCTCGACCTCTTCCGGAAGCGCCTGGCCGCCACGTGGCGGGCGACCCTGGACCAGGCCACGCCGGTCGACCCGCGCGTCGGCGCCCGCGTCTTCATGGGCATCCACAACAGTCCGCCCGGATTCGTCGCCGAGACGCTCGAAGCCGTCGGCTCGCTCGTGCCGTCGAACCCCGACTTGGCCGCCAACGTGAAGTGGCTCTGGCAGGCCACGGGATCGGACAACAAGAACCTGCGCGAGGATTTCCACGCGATCTACGACCGGCCGTGGATCGCGGCCAAGGAACCCGTGCTCGGCTCGCAGATCTATCCTGGGCTTGGCATCGTCTTCCGCGCCCATCAGGGGCCCGACGAGAGCTGGATGTTCCTCCGCGGCGGCTACCACTGGTCGCACGCATACCCGGACGAGGGCAACTTCAACTTCGTTTCGCGCGGCTCGGTGCTCGTCCCGTGGCAGCCCTATCAGTACTACTGGGCCGAGGACAAGAGCTTCAGCCTGTATAACAAGGTCCGGCTGGGCGATCCGCGGAATGAGCAACCGTTCGCCTGGCCCGATCAGACGGTGATTGAGCACGCCTTCACGGTTGCGACCGACTACGCCCGCGTCTCGATCGCCTTCCCGTCCTGGTACATCAAGCCGGCGTTCGCGCCCGGCTTCGGAGACCCGTTGCCGCTTGCCAACGGGATCGAGCAGAAGGAAGGCGCCGTGCGGCACGACCGCCAGGTCGTCTTTGTCAAGGGACGCACGCCGAAGAGTCCGACATACGCCGTGTTCCGCGACACCTTCACGGGGCCGGGCCGGCTTGCCTCCTGGCTCAACCTGAACCTTCTTGGCCGCAAGTCGGACGTCCAAGCCAAGGGCAGGAACGTGGCCGTGGCGACCGAGTTCCCCATGCAGCTCGACCTGCGCTTCGTCCAGGACGCCGAGCCGGCGGTTGAGATGAAGGAGGACGACATCTTCCTCGCCCTTGCGGCGCCGCCGTACGGAGCGGACGTTCTCAAGCGTCTCATGGCAGGGCAGAAGCCGAGTCCGAACTGGGTTCGCAAGGACGGGAAGCCCGCGGACTTCGACAAGAGCATGCCCGATGTCGAGCGGCACGTCCTCGTGCGGCTCGCGGGGAAGCCCGGCGCGGAGTTCCACTGGATTCTCTTCCCGCGTGCCAAGGACGAACCCGCCCCGCAGGTTGAGCGGCCTGCCCCCGGCATCGTCAAGGTGGCGCACGCCGAGGGGACCGACTGGATCTTCAGCGCACCGGACCGGATCGAATGGAGCGGCGGCGACGTGGCGTTCAAGGGAACCGCCGGCGCGGTGCGCCTCGCCAGGGATGGCGGCGTGAGCCTCCAGCTTCTGGCCGGGACGGGAGAGATATCCTATCGTGGCGCCGGCCTGCGCGGCACCGCGCCGCTGGAGAAGGCGATTGCCGCCGGCGCGATCAAGCCGGGCCTTGACGAGCCGAAGCCGGCGGCCGAGTTCGCCATTGGCGATGACGTGCTGAAGACCGGCCAGGGCGGGGCTGAGCACATTGCCAGCGATGCCTACAACCGTTACGCCAAGGACAAGGTCACCATCACCGGCGGGCGGGGCGCGGTGAGGATCCTCGGCGGCGGCAAGGTCCGCTTCAGCACGCCGGATACGACGCTGGTGGAGATGACCTGCGGCACGATCGGCATCCGCGGCACGGGACCGTTCGATCTCACCTACGCGCCCGACGGGTGGAACGGCACGGTGGACGGGGCGCGGCGGACGCTCGTGATGAGCGCGCCCGAGAAGCTGATCCGGCCGATGCTGCTTCTCGATGGCCAGCTCTGGGCCTCGGGGATTCCGGACGAGCCGAGCCCGTGGCGCGGGCGAGACGAACCCCAGTTCGGTTTTGCGGGAGGCGTCGAGAGCGGCAAGCAGGACCTCAAGGTCGTCGAGTGGCAGTGGCCGGCGCTGCCGCCGGCGCCCGCCCGAGCGGCCCTGCCCTGATCCATAGGAGCGTCAGAGCACCGTTTGTCGCGAGGCGTGACATCCCCGGCCGAGACGGACGGGTCGGCGGCCAAGGCAGGGGCGGTGACAAACGTAAGGAGGAACGAGGCAGAGAGACCCAGTGCCACTCGCATGACCGCCCTTTCCGATGCGGCGAGTCCGCTCCGCAATGGCACGCGCTGCCGCAATCGCCGTGCCGCCGCGCCGAACGAAGATACATCCTCGCGGGCGGAATACAACCATCCTCCTTGCGGTACCCCAAGGTCTACCTTCCGCGGCCTGACCTGACGCGGGGGCTCCATGACCTTGCATCGCAGCGCGGTTTGGTTTATACGTAAGCCGCAAAGAGTCCTGGGCCTTGATGGTCCGGGCGATCCTCTGGCTTCGGCCGGTGCGGCTGCGCGCGAGCGGAGACCGGAATCGCGACTGTCCGGCCGTGGGGGCCAGGTGGGGGAGGAGGCGAGGCGCATGACGACGCAGGCGGGCGTGATCCTCGGGCTGGCGGTTGCCGCGCTGGCCGCCGGATGCAGCGGCGGGCCGCCGGCTGGCCAGGCGGGCGGCCAGGGCATCCGCATCGGGTTCCTCGTCAAGATGCCCGAGGAACCGTGGTTCCAGAACGAGTGGCGGTTCGCCCAGCAGGCCGCGGACCGGTACGGCTTCCAGCTCATCAAACTCGGCACGCCCGACGCCGAGAAGGTCCTGGCAGCCATCGACAACCTGGCTGCCCAGGGGGCCCAAGGATTCATCATCTGCACGCCCGACGTGCAACTCGGGCCGGCCATCGTGGCCAAGGCCGCCCAGCACCGCATGAAGGTCTTCAGCGTCGACGACCAATTCGTCGGGTCCGACGGCCATTTCATGGACGTGCACCACATGGGCATCTCGGCCCGCGCCATCGGCCGCATGGTGGGCCAGGCCCTGTGGGACGAGATGGAGAAGCGCGGCTGGAAGGCGGGCGAGACCGGCGCCATCGCCGTCACCTTCGACGAACTCGACACCGCCCGCGAGCGCACCGACGGCGCCATCGAGGCCCTGACGGCCGCCGGCTTCCCCAAGGAGCGGATCTTCCAGACCCCCCAGAAGACCACCGACGTGCCGGGGGCGTTCGACGCCGCCAACGTCTGCCTGACGCAGCACGGCGACGTGAAGCACTGGCTCGCCTTCGGCCTCAACGACGAGGCCGTCCTGGGCGCGGTTCGGGCGACCGAGGGGCGCGGCTTCGGGGCTGACGGCGTCATCGGCGTCGGCATCGGCGGCGACACCGGCCTCGTGGACTTCCGCAAGGAGAAGCCCACGGGGTTCTTCGCGTCGGTCCTCATCAGCCCCCAGAGGCACGGTTTCGAGACCGCCGAGTTTATGTACAAGTGGATCAAGGACGGCGTCGAGCCGCCCAAACTGACGCTGACCAGCGGCACCCTGATCACCCGCCAGACGTACGAGAAGATCATGGGCGAGCAGGGGCGGCTGGACTGAGGGGCTGGAGGCCCATGGCCGATCCCGGCGCGTGCTATCTGGAGTTTCGGGGCGTCAGCAAGTCCTTTCCGGGCGTGCGGGCGCTCGAGGACGTGACGTTCGGCGTCCGCGAGGGCAGCGTGCACGCGCTCGTGGGCGAGAACGGCGCCGGCAAGAGTACGCTCCTGAAGGTCCTCAGCGGCGTTTACCGCCCCGACGCGGGGGCGCTCCTCCTGGCCGGGCAACCGCAGACCTTCCGTGGCGCCGCCGAGGCCCTCCACGCCGGCGTCGCGGTCATCTACCAGGAACTGCACCTCGTGCCCCCCTTGAGCGTGGCCGAGAACCTGTACCTGGGGCACCTGCCCAGCCGCCTGGGGTGGGTGCGCGGCCGGCGGCTTCGGGAGGACGCCCGGGCCCGGCTGGCGGCCCTGGGCGAGGCGATCGACCCGCGGGCCACGGTGGGGTCGCTCTCGATCGGCCAGCGGCAGATGGTCGAGATCGCCAAGGCCCTGGCGCGCGACGCCAAGGTCATCGCGTTCGACGAGCCCACCAGCAGCCTCAGCCGCCGCGAAGCCGACCGCCTCTTCGACGTCATACGCCGCCTCCGCGACGACGGCCGCGTCATCCTGTACGTCTCGCACCGCCTAGAAGAGGTGTTCGGCGTGTGCGACGCCGCCACGGTCCTGCGCGACGGGCGGCATATCCGGACGTTTCCGACCCTCGGGGGCGTGGACCGCGACACGCTCGTCCGCGCCATGGTGGGCCGCTCGATCAGCGACGTGTTCCACCACGAGCCGTGCCCCCCGGGGGCGGTGGCGCTCGAGGTGGAGGGGCTCATGGGGCCGGGCCTCGCGCGGCCGGCGAGTTTCACCCTGCGCGAGGGCGAGGTCGTCGGCTGTTTCGGCCTCGTCGGGGCCGGGCGGACCGAACTCGTGCGGCTCATCTACGGGGCCGTGCGGGCGACGACCGGCACCGTGAAGGTCGGCGGCCGGCCGGTCCGGATCCGCGGCCCCAGGGACGCCATCCGGGCGGGGCTCGTCGCGTGCCCCGAGGACCGCAAGAAGGAGGGGATCATCCCCATCCGCTCGGTCCTCGAGAACCTGAACCTCAGCCGCCGGCGCCACCTCTCGACGCTCGGCTTCATCATCAACGAGCGGCGCGAGCGGGCCAGCGCCCGCCGCCAGGTGGAGCAACTCTCGATCAAGACGCCCTCCCTGGCGCAGCGCATCATGAACCTCTCGGGCGGCAACCAGCAGAAGGTGGTCCTGGCGCGGTGGCTCGGCGGGCAGGTGAAGGTCCTGCTGCTCGACGAGCCGACGCGCGGCATCGACGTGGGCGCCAAGAGCGAGATCTACGCCATCATCCACGACCTGGCCCGGCGCGGCGTGGCCGTCCTGGTCGTCTCGAGCGAACTGCCCGAGGTCCTCGGCATCTCCGACCGCCTTCTCGTGATGCGCGAGGGGGCGATCGCCGCCTCGCTGGAGCGTGGCGAGGCGACCGCCGAGAAGGTCCTCTCGCTGGCCCTGCCCGTGGCGCCCGAACCGAAACGCGAGGCCTCCGCATGAGCGACACCGTCACCCTCGGTCCCCCCAGCGGCCGGCCGGTCCGACAGTGCCTGGCGGGCCTGTGGCAAAACTCCGGCATGCTCGTGGTGCTACTCGTGCTGGTGGCTGGCGCGGCGGCCTTCGTGCCCAACTTCGCCAGCCTCGTGAACTTCAAGGGCCTCGCGCTCATGGTGGCCACGGTCGGCATCATCGCGTGCACGATGCTGCTGTGCCTGGCGTCCGGCGACTTCGACTTGTCGGTCGGGAGCGTGGTGGCGATGTCGGGCGTCATGGCCGCCGTGGTGGTCAACGCGACGGGCAGCGTGCCGCTGGGCATCGCCGCAGGCCTGGCGGCGGGGGCCCTGGTAGGACTCGTGAACGGCACGGTCATCGCCGTCCTGGGCGTCAACGCCCTGATCACGACGCTGGCCACCATGCAGATCGTGCGCGGTGTGTCGTACATCGTGTCGCAGGGCAAGGCCATCGGCGTGCGCGAGGAGGGATTTTACGCCCTCGGCAACACCGCCTGGCCCCGGTTCGACGGGTACTTCCCCACGCTCTCGGTCACGTACCACGCGGGCTTTCCGTGGGTGCAGTGGTCCTTCGGCTTCGCCTACGGCGACATGAGCATCCCCACGCCGGTGTGGATCATGCTGGGGTGCTTCGTCTTCTTCGGCCTGCTGCTGAACTGGACGACCTTTGGCCGCAACACGCTGGCCATCGGCGGCAACGCGGAGGCCTCGCGGCTGGCGGGCATCGCCGTGGCGCGCACCAAGATCATCATCTTCGCCCTCCAAGGGCTCGTGGCGGGGTTCGCCGGCGTCATCCTTGCCTCGCGAATGACGAGCGGTCAGCCCACCACCGGCCAGGGCCTGGAACTCCAGGTCATCTCGGCCTGCGTCCTCGGAGGGGTGTCGCTGACCGGCGGCGTCGGCACGATGCTGGGCGTCGTGGTGGGCGTCCTCATCATGGGCACCGCCCAGAACGCCATGAACCTGTGCAGAATCCCGCCGTTCTACCAGTACGTGGCGAGCGGCGGCATCCTGTTGGCGGCCGTGCTCATCGACCGCCTCAAGCGGCGGCGCTCTCGCTGAGGGCGCCGGGCCTTGCGTCGGACGCGCCGGGCCGCTGACCTTGGGCCTGCCGCAAGCCGGTCTGCCAGGTCGGCTGGACCCAGGGACACCGAACATGTCCACAAGGTCGCCTGGACTATCGCATTCCCGCGGCCGCCTTATCAGGGTAAGCGCAAAGCTAAGCCCGGATTTCCCAGATAGAAGTTGAGTTTTCTCTTGCGCCATCGAGTCTACCCGCACAGAACACGGTCGTGAAGCGCTGGTCGCTGACAACCTTACGGGAGAAGTTGATCAAGATCGGCGCGAAGGTGGTCTCGACAGCCCGTTACGTTGTCTTTCAGATGGCGGAGGTGGCTGTCCCGCGTGGGCTGTTCCGGTCGATCCTCGAACGGATTCGGCGACTCAGGCCCCCGTCCGTAGTGTTCAGATGAACAGGCTCGCCGCCGAGATCACACGCAACGCAAGGAGACGGCGAAGGCGGTCTGTCCCCGATGGGGCAAACGCGTCTTCCCGAGCCCAAGGACACGGACTTCGATACTGCCCCGCCAGCCAGACAAAGGATCAGAACGCCGAAGACCTGCTTGTCGGGCCCCGAGGGGCAAGGTAGACTCATGGAAACTGCTGACGATGGCCGTCAGCGGGAAGTCATATGGGAAATGTCGGCTTACAATCTATGAAGCGACGAACTTTCATCAGGACTGCGGGCCTGACCACCCTCAGCGCCTGTTTGCCTGGGCCGGTTGGCCACGTCGTCCCCGCCTTGGCCACAGAACCCCGTCTCCCGGCCGCCGGACCGCTCTCCGGCAGGCGGATCCTCACC
>Ga0315273_10005562_pt1 | contig 15605 bp, 28 predicted proteins | sample YL17G02_0_MG_FD_205753 | JGI IMG/M metagenome (GOLD analysis project Ga0315273, IMG submission 205753) | Sediment microbial communities from Yellowstone Lake, YNP, Wyoming, USA - YL17G02_0 | ecosystem: Environmental > Aquatic > Freshwater > Lake > Sediment | place: USA: Wyoming | collected...
CAAGAAGGAGATCGAGATGCAAGAGAAGGACGTCGCCGACGTGAAGGCGAACAACAAGACCCTCGCGGCGCCCGGCCGCGTGGCCGGCTCGAAGGTCGTCGCCATCGACGTCGACCCCGAGATGTACGCGCAGCTCCAGGCGGCCGCGAAGAAGCACGGCGTTCGTGGCGTTCGGGGTGCGCTCCTGCTCGCTGCCCGTGCGGGGCTGAGGCATCTCTGATGGCGCAGATCCTCGATGTGTCCGAGAACCTCGACTACCACGAGGCCGTAACGTTCACGATTCCCGCGGGCGTCGTGCTGAACGTTGGCGACCAGTGGGCCGAGTACCGGTCGTCCGTGTACCGCGCGCTGATCATCCAGGAGATGCTGGCGATCGTGACTATCGCGCCGAACGCAGACGGTGACGGCCCCTTCCGCACCGCCGCGAGGGACGGCGTCGCAGACGCCAACGACATCGCGCAGGTGCTCGACAACAGCAGCGTCGAACTCCAGGCCCATGACAAGATCATCTTCGAGCGCCCTCTGAACATCGTCGTCGCGACCATCAAGAACCGCGACAAGGAGACCGAGGAACGGCTCCGTCGCCTGGAGCGCATGATGAACGTGCTCGTCGAACAGGATTCGCCGGCCGGCGAAGCTCTGCGTCGCCTCGGTGGCGCCAAGATCGACTACCAAAGCCCCACGCGGCTCACGATCCCAGCGCTCATCGAGGAGCGCAGCACCGGCTACCTCATCCGCCTGCGCGCCCAGGCTAGGCTGACTCTGAGGAGCGACGTCATCGTCCGCGTCTCGGTCCTCGGCATCAAGAAGAGCGCTGTCTCATGAAGAACGTGCGCGACCACGGCTACGGAGACAACCCCAAGGTCGTCGGCTTCCCGACCGTCGGCGAGAAGATCCCGCAGCGGTGTCCCAACTGCGAATGCCTCGGGATCTTCCCCGTCGAGATCGAAGTGGCGAACCCATCGCCGCTCCTTCGGCGTCCGGCTGAGGCGCACAAGGTCATCGGCCGCTACTTCGGCTGCGCCGCGTGCCCGTGGGCTTCGGCCATGATGACCAGCGTCGTCGTCCTGGGGCCGTTCTGATGCTCGACGTCAAGGAGGCGCGAGCGGCGCTCGCCGAGGAGAACCCAGACGCGCTCTGGCCCGACGGCTTCGAGGAAGCATTCATCGGGCAGGCGCGCCGGTGCGGCCAGTCGGCGCTCGCGGCGTTCTCGGTGAAGAAGTGCCTCCAGATCCTCATGGACCGCGACGGCATGACCTACGAGGAGGCCGACGAGTTTTTTTCGTTCAACGTTGCTGACGCGTGGATGGGCGCCGGAACGCCGATCTGGATCTACGACGCTGATGACGAGGGCGTGTCGCCGTGAGCAAGGCCGACCGACGCAGCGGTGCGACGCCGGAAGACCTGCTGGAGTTCGGCGACGGCGAGCTTGCGGGTGACCCGAGCATCGCGGCGCTCGCCGGCAAGCCCATTTAAGAGTTCGGCCCGGAGCTATCGGGTCAGCAGAAGAAGGATCGTCATGAAGAAGAAGTCCAAGCCGAAGAAGTCGTACCGTCTCTCCGCGAAGGAGATCGCCACGGTCAAGTCCATGACCAAGGCAGGCGCCACGATGCGTCAGATCGCCAAGAAGATCGACCGCGTCCCCTCGACCGTCTGGCGCTGGCAGCACTCGACGGCGAAGCTGTGAGCACGCGGTGCTGCATGGAGCACGAGACGGAATGCCTCGCCTGCATCCGCGCTCGACAGCTTCGCGCGCTCGCAGAGAAGGACTCCCGTGACTAGGACGCCGTACAGAACCGTCATCGACGCGCCCGAGCGCGCTGAGATCCGCGAGACGATCGCCGGGCTGCGCCGCGAGGTGCGGAAGCTGCGAAGGGCCGAGCGCACACTCGGGAAAGCGCGCCGCAAGCTCGACGCACTGCTCTACTCTGGGTGGACCGGGGACGCCTACGAGGGGCTTCGCATCCTGAAGCGCACCCTCGCCCCCACCGACTGAAATCGACAGCCTCGCGCGTTTTTCTTTCACCTGGGCCTTGTCAGACATCATCTTTCGACATACTGTCGGTTCCTGGCTGGGCAGCCAACAAGGAGCACGAAGATGACGGTCGACGAGATCAAGAGTACGACGCCGGAGCCGAACGCGGGCAAACCGAAGAAGGTGATCAAGCGCAAGCCGCTCTGGCTGGTGCTTCCTGTCGAGTTCGAGAACATCGTGGACGAGGCGGGAGAGATCACCAACGCCCCCACGCGCTACGAGCTGTACGAGTGCGTGGGCAAGGGCGAGGTCGCCAAGATCCTCGCGAAGCTCCGCTTCGACCCCACCAACGCGAAGCACGTGAAGCTGTTCCGCGCAGATCCCATCCCGATGACCTTCGACACGCAGGTCACCCTGAAGTTCTGAGGAGGCAAGACGACCATGGGAACACAACTTCTGGACGGCAAGCGCGAGACTCTCTTCCGGGTCGACCCCGAGACGCTGACCATCATCGGCATCGACACGGACGACGGCCCCGACCATCAGCTCTGGGACGAGCGCATCAAGCTCCCTCTCGACGAGCACATGGTGCTCAACATCATGGAGCTGGGCGTCCGCGAGCCCATCGTGGTCGTCGTGCAGGGCAAGGGCGAGGCGCGCGTTGCGGCGGTGGTCGATGGTCGCCAGCGCGTCCGGCACGCTCGCGAGGCCAACAAGCGCCTCGTGAAGCGGGGGGATCCGGCGCTTCAGGTGCCGGTCATCGCCGAGAAGGGCATGAGCGAGCGAGAGCAGACGCTGCTCTCGGCGAGCCTGAACGAGATCCGCCAAGACGACCCGGTGATGACCAAGGCCGCCAAGGCGGCGCGCATGAAAGGCAAGGGCAGCTCGTTCTCCGAGATCGCGCTCGCGTTCGGTGTCACCGAGCAGACCGTCGGGCTCTGGGTGAACATCAACAGCCTGACCGACACTGTGAAGAAGGCCATCGCCGACGGCCGCATCAAGCCGACGGCAGCCGGCGCGCTCGCGGGCCTCAAGCCCGAGGAGCAAAAGACAGCGCTCGCAGAGCTGCTCGAAGAGCAGGCGGCCACCGGCGAGAAGCCGACGGTCGACAAGGCCAAGGGCAAGGCCAAGGCCAAGGCCAGCGGGATGACCGTGGTCGTTGCCGTTCCCCAGCGCCGCGTCCTGCGGCGCGTCATCGACAACGGCGCCGAGGTCCTCTCTCAGGACTTCCTGGCCGGCGTGCGCTTCGCCATCGGCGACCTGAACCCGAAGTCCATCAAGGGGCTCACCGCCCTGATGAGCGCCAAGAGCGCCGTCGACTCGGCCGAGTAGATCCTCCGCGTTCCCGTGACGCCCTCGGGGGGCCCATGTTGGGCCACCTCTCCTCTTTCATCAGCGGCGAAAAGCAACCCGAGGGCGTCACGGGGCTGCGGCGCCTTACGAGGACACGATGCACGTACTGAACAGCATGTCGATCAACGCGAACACCAAGGCTGTGCTCGCTGCCCTGATCAAGAACCGAGCGACGCACCAGAAGATTGTGAAGGAGGCGCGCGTCGGCTACGCGAGCGCCGCCAAGAGCGCGCTGCTCCGAGAGCTGAAAAAGCTGGAGGATGGCCGCGACGTCGTCGTCACCTTCCAGCTCGCCGCGCCGCAGGACCACACCAAGGTCTACGACACGGCGATCGAGATGATGAAGCTCCACACCGAGAAGAAGGTCCGCCTCGACTCCCAGCAGGTCCGCACGTTGATGATGGACGAGTGGGACTGGAAGCGTCACTTTCTCCTGGCCAACAGCGCGTACTCCGGCACCGCTGCTGCTGCGTTCAACCCGGCCGACGACGAGTAGGAGGTCCCTGTGAGCCCTTTTTTCTGGATCGGATGCGGCGCCGTCGCTGTGTGCGCTGCCTACGTCGCCGGAGCCTTGGGTGCCGACTGGGCGGCCAAGCAGCGCGTGAAGCGCGCGATGGATGCCGAGCCCTTCCCCGAGCCGGACGATGCGGACATCGCTGACGGTCAGGACGACGAAGACGTCTGCCTGCGTGTCGGCATGCGCGTCGTCTGCAACCTCTCGCCGAACTCGCACACGCACGGCACGATCATCGGCTTCACGATGCACGTCTCCCCCGACGGTCCGATGCTCGCCATCGTGAACGTCGGCGGAGACGCGCCTCCGATGCCGATCAACGTCGATCTGATCGAGCCCGCCAAGGACTCCGGGCCCAGCCCCGGCTACCGCACGAACGCGAGCCCGAACAAGCAGTGGAACTGACCCATGACAAGCGCGCTCGTTACGTGCCGTATCTGCGGCCTCAGCGGTAGGCTCTCCGCGGGCGTCGCGCCGCCGGTCGACTGGACCTGCCACAAGTGCGACGCCGTGGTCGAAGTCGAACAGGTCGCGCGAATGTCAGCGTCTGAGCTGGTAGACGCGTTGGTCATGTCGGCCATCGAGAACCACGAAGGGCCGTCTTGGCACTCGTTCACCGCGCGCAAGCTCCAGGCCATCCGCGACGAGCTGGACGCTCGCCTGCCTCCGAGGAAAACACGTGGCGAAGAAAAAGGCTGAAGAACGTCGCCTCAACCCCGAGCAGCAGCGCGTCGTCGCCCATCTCCATGGGCCGCTGCGTGTCGGCGCTGTCGCCGGCTCGGGCAAGACGCATGCGCTGATCGAGCGAACGGCCACGCTGGTCGAGAAGCACCACGTCACGCCCGGCAAGATCTTGCTGATCTCGTTCTCCGTGAACGCTCGCAAGGAGATGGAGAAGCGCCTGACCGAACGCTTGCCGGGCGTCGCGGCCGGTGAGATCTGCCGCACGTTCCACTCCATCGGCCTCGACATCTTTCGGGAAGAGCAGGACCAGGCCAAGGCGTGGCTCGTGGACACCACCGGCCGCCTCTGGCGCAAGTCCATCCGCCAGGCCGCTCAGCGCCACGGCGTGAACCTCGCGGCCAAGGGCAGCGATCTGAACATGAAGGTGATCGAAAAGATCGCCTCGCTCGCCAAGACGCAGATGCTCATTTCCAACGAGACGCTTCGTCGGCTGGGTCGCATCGAGCCGGGCCTGCTGCGCATCGCCGAAGATCTCGCGGGCCCCGGAGCCGACGACGCGCTCAGCATCATGCACGCCGCCGAGGAGATCCGTGAAGTCACCGGCATCGAGGAGGAAGGCATGTTCCAGCGCTTCCTGACCTTCGACGACATGCTCCACCAGACGGCCATGCTGCTCCGGGATCGGAGCGCTCGTGAGCGATGGGCGCACCGTTGGACGTTCGTGATGCAGGACGAGTCGCAGGACACGAACCCCGTGCAGGACGAGATCGCCGAGGCGCTCTGCTCGCGGCACCAGAACTACATGATCGTCGGCGACCCGAGCCAGGCGATCTTCGGCTTCCGCGGCGCGAGGCCCGAGCGGATGCTCGCCTTCACCACGACGTGGCCGACGGCGGTCACCGTCGTGATGGACCGCAACTACCGCTCGGGCATCGAAGTGATCGACGTCGCGAACCGCATCATCCAGAGCATGCCGGAGAGCACGATCATCGCGAAGGCGATGAAGTGCGAGCGCCAGAGCCGCGCCTACGTCGGCTGCCACATCTTCAACGACGAGATGGCCGAGGCCGACGCGATCGCCCAGAACATCCGCAAGCACTTCGACCAGGGGCTCTCCTGGAAGGATCAGGCGATCGTCATTCGCACGAACGCGATGGCTCGGGCGATCGAGGTCGCGCTCGCGCGTTCGGCCATCCCCTACCGCATCGTGTCGGGCGAGTCGTTCTTCCAGATGACCGAGGCGTCTGTTCTGTTCGGCTACCTGCGCGTGGCGCTCGGGCGGGCGACCAAAGACGACGTCGAGACGTCGCTGTCCAATCCGGGCCGCATGCTCGGCAAGGTCTACTTCGAGCACCTCGCGGGGATTCGTCAGTCCGCGCCCGACGCTCCTTGGGTCGATCTGGTCCTGCGGCCGCAGCTCGGTCGCAAGCAGTCGGAGGCTGTCGAAGACTGGCAGGCCCTGGTCGAGAAGCTCGTCGCTGCGGCGGCCGAGCGCACGCCGTACCAGGTCTTGACCGAGCTGGTGAAGGACATCGCCCTCGACGCTTGGCTGAAGTCCGACAGTGACGGCGACAACGCGCCCGTCGCGAACATCGCCCAGGTCCTGGCGTTCGCCGCGAACTACGAGACGTCGGTGGCGATGCTCGACGCGGTCGACAAGATCTTGGAGCACCGGAAGTCCGCCGCGCGTCTGCGCAACGTCGTCGAGGTCTCCACGATCCACCGCTACAAGGGCCGCGAGGCTTCCGTCGTCTACATGCCCGGCGTTGCCGGCGGCGTGTTCCCGTCGAGCCGCAGCGACCTGCTGGAAGAGCGCCGGCTGTTCTACGTTGGCGTCACCCGCGCGATGGACGAGCTGTGGATCTCGTACCCCGAGTTCGGGCTGGGCGACATGGTGAACAGCCCGAGCATGTTCATCGCAGAGGCCAAGATCGTGCCCACCGCGGAGTTCGAGCCCGGCCGGAAGATCCAAGCGACGAAGGTCGGCGCACAGATGGGACTGCTGATCTGATGGCTACATCCAAAACGACGTATCGGGCGGTGACGCCGACCGAGTTTCTGAAGATGCAGGGCGGCTTCACCTCGGAGACGCTTCCGATGATGACCCATGCGACTCCTCCTGCCGCGCCGCCGCCAGCGGCGCGGACGTGGAGGGAGCCGGGTTCTTCGCGCGTCGCTCGGCCGCCAGACGACGGATCTCGGCGTACTCCTTCTCGCAGAGGTCGCAGCGGAGTTCAAAGAAGCTGCCGTGACGGCACTTGTCCTTCATGCGGCGACCTTCTGGAGGTACGCCTGCGCGACCTCCGGCGTGAGGTTGGCAACGTGGACCGTCGTGTCCTCGTGCATGAGGCCGTAGCCGACGTCGCCGATCGCCATCGTGCCGTCGTCGCGACGCATCATGTTGTCGGCGTGGATGTCCTCCCAGTCGATGCCGAGCCCGTGCAGCGCGTGGACGCACGCGCTGACCTCGCCGAGCAGGTGCATCACGCGCGCGAGGTTCGGCTGGGTGTGCATGCCCAGCTCGTCTAGTTCCTCCCGGGCGTAGCTCTTCCACTTGTCGTTCATCGCGCGGTGCTTGGCGCGCGGGAACTTCAGGTCGAGCGACATGTCCTCGTAGAGGACCCAGAGGACGTGCATCAACTCGGAGTCCTTCTTGGACAGCGGGTTGAGGTAGGCGCGGTGGATCGCGTACCAGCCGCGCAGGCTCTTCTCGTGCGTCCAGTTCAGCGACCACGTCTCGTAGATGTCTACGACGTGCTTGCTCTGCTTGCCGACGAGGAAGGCTGAGGCCTGCGCTTCCGTCGGATCGCGCGTGAACTTCAGCACACTGCGCTTGCCCGGCAGCAGGCCGACCTCGTACGCCGTGCCGAACGAGCCCTTGCCGAGCCGCTGGGTCGGGGGGTCGTGAATGCCGAGCGGCTGCACCGCTTCTCGCGTGTTGAGCAAGACGTGCCCGAGGGGGTAGTGCGGCTCGTCGAGGATCACGCTCAGCGTGCTCGGCCCCTCGTCGTCATCGGATTCTTCGGAGTAGTTTCGGCGCCCAGCCATGTGTCGGACAATACCCCGGTGTCTTCGCCTCGCCAAGCGGCTAAGATCCCGGCCATGACTAAGCGCCGCTCGTCGAAGCGTCGGGTGCTCAAGAACTCGGCTACCGTGTCCAAGGTCTGCCACGGCATCATCTACGTCTACGATCGCCAAGCTAGATCTGACGTGGTCGAAGCCTTCCGGCGTGCCAAGTGGAAACCGGTCGCTCGGGCGATGACCGACGCCTCTTACAACTCCGGGACCTACGAGTATCTCTCGCGAGACGCGTCGGACGGCACTCCTCGGTACGTCACCCATGGAACCGAAGAAGCGGTGCGGCGCCTCGAAGCGGCCATCGGTGAGATTCGCCGCGAGGGAGGCGGCGGCTTTGAGTGCTACCTCGACGAGGGCTGAACGGCTACCCTAGCTAGCCATGAGCTACACGCGCGGCCTCGGCCAGGCCAAGATCGTCCCCGGGCAGATCAGCTTCCAGACGCTCCCCGAGGGCCGCTCCGGGTTTCCGAACCTCGACCGACTCGTGCAGGCCGGGCTGCCGATCGCCCCGTACATCGAGCACGGCTCCTGGGAGACCGGCCAGCCGGACATCATGCGCTACGGCCTGGACCCCTACCGCGGCATCATGGGGCTCGGCACCGTACCCAGGCGCGGCCGCCGCTGCGTCCGCTGTGGCGGCACGCACATCCGCAGGAACGGTCTGGGCCAGCTCCTGACTTCGACGATGTGCGACCCCACGTCGGTCTCCACGGCCTTCCAGACGCGCCTGACGAGCGCTCTGAACGCGGGCAGCCAGGCGGCCCTGGCGGGCGGCGTGGTCGCCGGGCTCGTCGGCGCCATCGCCGGCAAGAAGAGCCCCATCATCGGCGCCGTAGCGGGCGGCATCATCGGCTGGACGGCCAACCTCGTCTGGACGGCCACGCACAGGGCGTGAGGCGATGGGCGGGGCTGTGAAGCAAGAAGCAAGGAGATCCACGGTGGCATACAAGACGCGCAAGAGCAGCAGGCGAACCAGCAAGAAGACGACCGGTCGGGTGATCGGATGGTACGCGTTCTCCTATCGGATCGGCGGCAAGCGCGTCGTGAAGGGCAAGCGCAAGCCAGTTCGGACGAAGACGATGGCGCTCAAGGTCGCTCGACGGATGAGCAAGACCCTCGGCAAGAAGGTGACTCTGGTCAGGATGGCGGCCCTGCGTACGAACCGGCGAACGAGCCGGCGCCGCTCCTCGAAGCGATGAGCTACCACCACCTCGGACAAGGGCCGGCGCCACAGACGACCGACGAGATCTGCTTCCCGAGGGACGCCGTCATGCGGATGCAGCCTCGGGCCGCAGGTCCGATGCGCGAGCTGATGACCACCAGCGGGCGCGCCGACAGCGTCCCCATCTCTTGGGACCGCGGCATGCTCGTCATCGACCCGCGCTACGACAACCTGCCGCTCGGGCCGGGTTGGGAGTGGAGGACGTAGATGGTCCTCTACCACGGCTCGAACGACCCCGACCTCGTCTCCGAACACGGCTACAGCGCGTTCTTCATCTCCAGTTACGCGCCCGGCGACGAGTACGTCATCGTCGATGGCGACTACCTGCCGATCCCCGTGACGAAGGGCTAAAGCCGGAAATCGAACGCGCGCCGCACCGCATGCGGCCCGAGGGCGCTCTCGTCTCCGACATGCTCGACGATCGAATGGCTCGTGCTCCACATGCCGAGCGGACTCGCGCCAAGCGCCAGGTCGAACGGCGCTTTGCCGGCGACGTGAGCCGCCGCTTTCTGGCGAGCCTCCTCGCTGATCATGAGTGCGCAGAGGGAGGCGTAGAACGGTCCGGGAATCCGCGCATAGCCGCCCGGCTGCACACCGCCGGCCCCAAAGTGATCGTAGGTTCGGTACCCCGAGAGCAAGTTGTCGGGGCCCTGCTTCCGCAAGAGCACACGGCCGACATCGCAGAGCAGCGAATACCAGTCATGAGCGAAGAGAAGGTCGTCCTCCAAGACGATCAGGCCTTCCTGCCCCGGCATCGAGATGGCCCGCGTCAGGTTCCACGCGGCACGCTCGTGAACCGGCATCGCCTGTAGCCGTTCGCCCTCCGCCCCCGTTGTTCCGACGATACGCACGCGGTCATCTGTCGCCAGTGGCCCGAGAAACCCCTCGGCCGGTGAGCCGACAAAGAGCGTCATCGGCGGCGCAGTCGGATCCTTGGCGTAGAGGTCCGCGATTGACGCGTGGACATAGTTGTTTTTCGGCGACCGATCGACAGTCGCCATGACGATGCTCGGGTTCACCAGTTCCCCGTCGTCACGTTGTAGGGGACCGTGAACGCCTCTGCGCCGGGAGGGCCGCCCCACTTCGCGCAATAGTCGAAGTCACCGCTGCCTGGAATGGGCGGCGGCTCGACCACGATGCCGAGCAGCTTCGCTCGGTACCAGAGATCGTACTCAGCACACGCGCCCATCGCGGCATCGAGGACACCGACTGCTCGCGTCACGAGCGAACCGTCCACGTCCGACACGCGGTGGAACCAGCTCGCCCCACGGATAGTCACCAGCGCCCTCGGCACGTAGGCCGAAACCGCGTTGAGCAGCCCAGGACAGCCCGCGTCATGGCCGGCGAAGATGCCGCCCACGCGTACCTTCGGCAGCCACGCTGCCACGTCGCGACGCACGCCGTCGAAGTCGTGTGAAGCGTCGATGAAGACGAAGTCGAGCGAGCGGTCTGCGAAGTACGCTGCCGCATCCGCCGAGTCGGAGATCAGCGGCGAAACGAGCCCGCTCACGCCGCCGTCTTTCATGCTGCGCATGAACGTGTCGAAGATGCTGCCGTGCTGACGCACCACCGCCTGGTATTGAGGGGCGGGAGATCCCTTCCATGTGTCGACGCAGTGGAAGTTGATCTTCTTGCCGGAGTTGGCAATCTCGACGGCCATGTACGCGGCCGAGCGGCCACACCACGTCCCAACTTCAACGAACCGCGCGCCGTCCTTGGCTTCGGCGACCGCCTCGCGATAGATGTCGTCGAAGTCGAACCATCCGTGGATCCTCTCGTAGAAGTGCTGCATCAGCCCTTGCGCGGCTTCATGCCGGAGAGATCGACGTCGTCCGCCTCGGGCAGGTGATCGCGCGACGGCCCGTCGGTCGGAGACGGATCAGTCAGCGTCGAGCCCGGTACGACGCCGGTGAACATGCTGCCAACGTTCTCCTTCACCTTCTCGATGAAGACGTCAGCGGCCTCGCCGTACTCCTTCTTGCGATTCGCCGACGCCTGCCCGCGGATCGAGAAGTCGCTCCCGCTCATCATCGCCATGTCCACGAGGGTCTGCGCACTGCACACGGGGCACGGGCCCTGGTGGTTGTACGGATCACCCTCCAGGGCCATCATCTCGTCGTCGTCGAAATCCAGCGTCAGCCCTCTCGGGAACTTGCTGACACCGCTCTCGTTGAAGCCGCAGGTCATGCACCAGAAGAGGCCGCGGTTCGGCGGCAGCTCTCCGCTGACGACGCGCGCAAGGCTCTTGGCCTCCCTGTGAGAGGTCGGCACGATCGCCGTCGAGCGGATGTCTGGCTGCACCTGCGTGCTCTTCTCATTGTCATCAGACATCGAGGTCCTCCTTGTCGGCGAACAGGTCGTCGATCGATTCCCCAGCTTCCGCGCGTCTCTTCAGCTCGGCCATGAGGGCGCTGTTGTTGGCGGCGCTCTCCTCCATCCTGTCCAGGAAGGTGTCGGCGTCGTGACCGGGGCTCGGCTCTTGGGCGAGTTGGAGCGAGTTCTTGCCACACTCGGGGCACGGTCCCATGTACCGCCTGATCTCGCCCTCCAGCTCCGCCAGCTCTTCCGGCGTGAAGGAGAGCGTCCCGGTCCAGAGGCACTTGCAGCAGAACGTGCCCTCGTTCTTCTTCGGCTCATCGGCCATTCGACTTCTCCTTCTTCTTGGACTCTTTCGAGTCCCTCTTCGACACCAGGCTCGTCAGGTCGAACGTCTCGATGAGGAAGTTGAGGACAGCCGAGACGTTCGGCTGGCCCTTCGCGTTGATCCAGCCCTTCGCCTTCGCGAGGGCCAGCAGCTTCTCGGCGTTGCGAGCCGTCGCGCGAAACGACAGCCGTTCGCTCTGCGTTTCACGCGTCGGCTCGGCCATGGTCAGACGACCTTGCTGATCGAACGGATGAGGAAGATGTCCGCGCCCGAGACGTAGACGTACGCCTTCACCGGGCCGCCTGCCGACGGGACCATCGTGGCGAACTCCCACTCGTCGGTGTCGCCCAGCTCGCGGAACTTCTGCGCGGTGAACGTGACGAGCGTGTCGGCGGGGATCTCCACCATCTTCCCATCGGGTCCTGCGACCTGCTGGATGTTGAAGTCCCTGACGCGGGTCATGACCTCGATCGGTCCCTCGCCGCCGAGGTGCTTGAGAACGACGCCCTTGCTCATGCTGTCTCCTCCATCCATTCCTTGAGCCGCTCCACCCACTGCGCTGCGGCCCACTCCCACGTGCCCCAGCCTTGCTCCATCGCCGCGCCGTGCCCAGGGCCGGCCTTCATCATCCAGTCGCGCGCGAACGGCGTCAGCGCGAGGCTGAGCATCTCCGCGAGCGGCTCCGCTTCCACGAACGGTGCGGCGCCCGTCTCGAACGCAAGCGGGCCCACGTGCGGCGTCGGGATCGGCAGCCACGCGCCAGGGCGCAGACTCAGGAACTCCGCGTGCCCCGTGTTGCAGGTCGTCAGCAGCGGCACGCCGGCCACGAGCGCCGCGAGCATCATCATGCCGAAGCCCTCCGAGCGCGACGGCGTGACGATCAAGTCCGCCTGCTCGTAGAGCGTCACCAACTCCGCGTCACTCGTGCCAAGCCTGCCCGATGGCTCGTAGGTCACCGTCTCGTCGATGCCGAGGTCAGCGATCATGTAGAGCGCGTCCTTGCGCAGCGAGGGTGGTCCGTGGATCGTCAGCACCGCTTCCGAACCTGGACGCCTCAGCGACCACGCCTTCAGCAGCGTCTCGGTCCCCTTGCGGCTCGGCCACGCCTGGTCGCTCGTGAAGTGCAGAGCGCGCACTGGCGCGCCGAGCGCTCGGTCGATCTTGTGGACCGGCGCTGACACCGGGCTGCCGAGCGGAAGCACGCTCACGTGGTCAGCTCGGCATTCCCTCGCGACGGTCTCCGCGCAGAACCGCGACGGTGCAACGGCTAGGCCGAACCAACTGATCGTGTCTGCGTGCTCCTCGTCGAGCTGGTTGGTGTTCGGGCTGACGAAGATCGCCGCGCGCTCACGGCCGAACATCTGCGCGTAGCCCGCGACGTAGTGACTCGGCGCGGTCACGAGCAGCAGATGCGTGGCCTGCTCGATCGAGCTGCTCAGCGGCTGCCATCGCGGATGCCACGACTCGTCGAGGTTCTGACAGCCCGCGAGCATGCCGTTCGCCCGCAGCGCCTCCGCAACACGACCAGCGACGGTCGCGTACGAGTAGAGCGTGCCGAAGTGTCCGACGACGGCGATCATCTCAGAGCCACTTCTCGGCGTACTCGGACGGCAAGATCTTCCGCAGCACAGACCGCAGCGGCCCGAGCGTGTCAGCGCCGAACGCCTCGCGTACGTACTCGGCCGCTCTGACGTCCACGGCTCGCCCGCTGTGCTCCAACGCGTTGCGCATCTCGCGAGCCAAGGCGTCGACCGAGTACGTGCCCCACTTCGTGGAGCGCTCGAACATCAGGCCGAGCTTCAGCATCTCCGGACTGACCGGCGTGGCCTGCCACCCGAACAGATGATCACGCGTCGCGCCGACGGCCTTCTGGATCTCGACGATCATCTCGCCCACGGCGCCGTAGCCGCTCGACACGATCGGCACGCCCTGCGCCTTGGCCCAGACGTGCGGGATGCCGAGCCCCTCGCCGTAGGACGGGTTCACGTAGCAATCGAGCGAGCCGAGCCACTCGATCACCTCCTGGTCCGACAGGTCGGTGCCCAGCTCCAGCGTGAGCTTCGGCATCCTGCGCGACACCGGGAAGTTGTCGTCGCCGAACTCTCGCGCGATCGCCGCGATCTCCGCCGTGAGCTGCTCCTTGAACTTCTTGATCGTCAGGTTGCTGTTCATCGGGCTCGTGCGGATGACCAGCGTGACGGGCTCCTCGCGCTTGAAGCTGCCGAAGTAGGCTCGTACGAGGTCGAACATGCCCTTGCGCTTCTGCCAGGTGCCGAGCGTCCCGAAGATGAACGGGTCGTCGTGCGTGACCGGCCGATTCTTCGCAGCCAGGAGCTGATCCAGCGGCGTCATCTTCCAGAAGCCGTCGGTGAGCATCGGGCGAACGACGTCCACGCGATCTTCTGGCACTCCGGCGGCCGTGAACGCCCTCTTCACGAAATCGCTGACGACCATGATGTGCTTGAAGATCGGCCCGGTCGCGAGATCCGCCGCGTAGCGCGACACGCGCTCGCCCTCGAAGGCGCAGTACGGAATCACGGTGCCCGCCGCGTCTTCCATCTCTGCCGCGATTTCGAGCGGGAACGACACAAAGAGCGCGTGCGGCCAGCCGACCGCTTCCTTCACCCACGCGAAGAGCTGCGCGTCACGGTCTTTCGGGAACCGCTCGATGTCGATGTCCATCGACCTGTGCGGCGTGAGCTGCGTCTTGATCCCGAGGCTCTTGCTGAGCATCCAGTGCAGGGCCATCGCGTGCGTCGCGTAGCCGGTGCGGTGCTGGGTGCCGAAGCACGCCCAGACGCCGTGGACGTCGTAGCCGTCAGCCGGAGGCGCGACGTAGTTCCTGATGGGCGAGTGGCGGAACTGGTTCTCCAGCGACTTCAGCTCGTCTTCGGCGCGGTGCTCGTACGCGAGGCCAGCCGACGGTGCTTGGGGGTCGCCGAAGGTCCCCTCGGCGATCTTGGGCTCTTGGGTGTCAGACATTTCAACCGGGACCCTACAACGTCTGTCTGACAAGAGCAACCGCGGCGCCGCTAGCGCTTCGGGGCGTCGACCGGCGTGTCGTCGTCGCGTGAGTGAAGCGGCACGAAACACCCAGCGCGAGCCGGCCGGACGCGCTCGATCACGGTCGCCGTCTCATCGATCGCCACGATGAACGGGGGCTCGCGGTAGTCCTGCGGGATGAACATCGCCTTCATCGGCGTGTCCGTAGCACGAAGATCTTGACGAATCGCGAAGTGGTCGCTAGCTTGTCGGACATGACCCGCTCTTCGCATTGACCGACAGCTCCTCGGAGCAGTCCCGTCTCTTTTCGGTGCCGCGACGAACTGCCGGCAGAAGTGACGATGCTGATGCCGAGGTCCGCGTGAAGCACTACCCCGTCCACCTCAAGCTCGACTCCGAGCGCGACGTCACGACGTACCACCTCAAGCATCGGAAGGTTCATGTGCTAAGGTCGGCGATGCGCTCGCTCAAGGCGTACGCGAGCAAGCGGTAGGACCGATGGTCGCCCCGAAGATCACCGTCTCTGAAAACGGTCACGAGCTGGAAGTAACCGCCGGGAAAAGCGGCACAGCTCACGTCTTGTTTGGCCCGACGTTTTTTGTCGGACAGGTTCTCTCCGAGTCCGGTCGGGACGAGACCGCGGAATGGATAGGCGACGAAGCCGTAGGCGACGTGGCATGGCTCACTCGCATCAACGTGGAGACCGGGAAACGTGGCGCCGGTGTCGGTACCGCGATGCTTCGACGCTGTCTTCGCGAACTTGAAAAACGCGGCGTAGACCTTGTGTTTTTGCACGCGATGCCCGACTACGGGTACGAATCCCAGTTGGACGACTGGTATGTGGCCCATGGATTTGGGAGTGCGGGCGAAGTAGACGGATTCCCTCTCTACTACGCACGTCTCGGTAGTACCGACGACGACGACTGACGACCCGTTTTGGGTTACGGGCGGATGCCTGATCCTCGCACAGGCTCTGTCGGTGCCGTTGGCCGATCCGAGAGCGATGCGGCCACGGTCGCGTCGAGCTGTTCCGCGAGCCCGATCTGGATGGTCAGCTCACGGCGATCGCCGCCGGGCCCGAGAACTGGCGCGAGGTCAGCTCGATCGGACTGATGCGCTAGGGGTACCGCTT
>Ga0315273_10005563_pt1 | contig 15604 bp, 9 predicted proteins | sample YL17G02_0_MG_FD_205753 | JGI IMG/M metagenome (GOLD analysis project Ga0315273, IMG submission 205753) | Sediment microbial communities from Yellowstone Lake, YNP, Wyoming, USA - YL17G02_0 | ecosystem: Environmental > Aquatic > Freshwater > Lake > Sediment | place: USA: Wyoming | collected...
CGACCGTTATGAGGCCATCGTGCTGGCCGGCGGCGCAGGCGTGCCCCGCGACCTGCCCGTGCCGGGGCGACAACTGGGCGGCATCCATTTCGCCATGGACTTCCTCACCCAGCAAAACCGGCTGGTCGGCGGCGAGCCCCTCGGCTCTGAGGAGCGCATCAGCGCCGCGGGCAAGAACGTCGTCGTCATAGGCGGCGGTGACACCGGCTCCGACTGCATCGGCACGGCCTGCCGCCAAGGGGCGGCCGAGGTGGTGCAGCTCGAGATCCTGCCCGAGCCGCCGGCCACCCGCTCGGAATCGACCCCCTGGCCGCAGTGGCCCCTCATGCTGCGCGAATCGAGCAGCCACAAAGAGGGCGCCATCAGGCGCTGGAGCGTCGACACCACCGGCTTCGCCGGCGAGGGCGGCGAGGTCAAGCTGGTACAGTGCGTAGAGGTAGAGTGGGCCTACGACGAGGCGGCGGGGCAGGTTTGCCCGCGCAGGGTCGAGGGCTCGGACTTTTCAGTTGATGCCGAGCTTGTGCTCATCGCAATGGGCTTCGTCGCTCCCAGCCTTATCGGGCTGGTCGAGGCACTCGGCATCGCCAAGGATCCCCGCGGCTTCATCGCCCGAGACGAGCGTCACATGGCCAGCGTCGAGGGCGTGTTTGTGACCGGCGACATGCGCAATGGGGCATCGCTGGTCGTGCGTGCCATCGGTGACGGCATGCAAACGGCTCGGAAAGTAATGGCCCATCTAGGCGCAGAATGCTAGGCGCGAACGGGAGTCGAAGTCTTCCCCTATACCTCAAGGCCATACGGCAGGCTTTACGCCTACTGACACCTGTATACACGCTGACCGAAAGGAGCTGCTGATGGCGGACAAGTTGACCAAGGAGGACGTCCTCAAGATCGTTGAGGACAAGCACATCAAGTTCGTCCGGTTCTGGTTCACGGACGTTCTGGGCTTCCTCAAGAGCTTCGCGGTCACGCCGGCCGAGCTCGAAGGCGCGTTCGACGAAGGCATGGGCTTCGACGGTTCTTCGATCGACGGCTTCGCCCGCATCGAAGAGTCCGACATGATAGCGTGGCCCGATCCCAGCACCTTCACTCTGCTTCCCTGGCGCTCCGGTGCCGGCGGTACCGCCCGGATGTTCTGCGACATCAAGCAGCCCAGCGGCGAACCGTTCGATGGCGATCCGCGCCACGTGCTGAGGAAGGTCGTCGCCAGGGCCGAGGCCATGGGCTACACCATGAACGTCGGCCCGGAGCTCGAGTTCTTTTACTTCCGCGACAACTGTGGCACCGAGGTCCTCGACCGGGGCGGCTACTTCGACCTGACCACGCTCGACGCCGGCAGCGACCTGCGCCGCGACACCATCAACGCCCTCCAGGCGATGGGCATCCAGGTGGAGTACTCCCACCACGAGGTGGCCCCGTCGCAGCACGAGATCGACCTGCGCTACAAAGACGTGGTCACCATGGCCGACCACGTCATGACCTACCGCCTTACCGTCAAGGAGATCGCTGCGGCCCACGGCGTGTACGCCACTTTTATGCCCAAGCCCATGTTCGGTGTGAACGGCTCCGGGATGCACGTCCACCAGTCGCTGTTCAAGGGCTCCCGGAACGCCTTTTTCGACGCCAACGACGAGTACAACCTCTCGACCGTCGGCAAGTCCTACATCGCCGGCCTCCTTGCCCACATCAAGGAGATCGCGCTGGTGACCAACCAGTGGATCAACTCCTACAAGCGGCTGGTCCCCGGCTACGAGGCCCCGGTCTACATCTGCTGGTCGCGCCGTAACCGGTCCGCCATGGTGCGGGTGCCGCTCTACAAGCCGGGCAAAGAGAACGCCACCCGGGTAGAACTGCGCAACCCCGACCCGGCCGCCAACCCATATCTGGCCTTCGCCGCGATGCTGGCCGCGGGCCTGGACGGTATTGAGAAGGGCATGACCCTGCCCCCCGAGGCGAGCAACAACATCTACGAGATGACCGAAGCCGAGCGGGCCGAGGCGGGCATCGACTCGCTGCCCGAAGACCTCTACAACGCCATCCAAGAGTTCGAGAAGTCGAGCTTCGTGCGCGAGGCGCTTGGCGATCACGTCTGCGACTTTCTGGTGCGGAACAAGTGGGCGGAGTGGAACGACTACAAGACCCTCATCACTCCCTACGAGCTCTCGCGCTACCTTCCCATCCTCTAGGCTGCTGAGAAGTGACGCCTCGCCGCAGGAACGTGTTGGGTACGTGCGAGAGAAGGACGCAGGGAGCGTGAATAGCAGCGCTATTGACGCGACCGAGGACACACTATCGCGCCGCCCAGGCCCGGGTGGGCATGAGCTTTCGCCGCCAGGCCGTGCTGGGCATGCGGTAGACAAGGCTGCAGCGAGCATCCGTAACAGCGTTACGGATGCGAGTGAAGACGCCGTATGCCGCCGCCCAGTGCGGACTAGGGCGGCCGGGAGCTTGTGCCCGCCCGGGCCCAAGGCGCGTTCCGGCGGCCGGGGCTTCGCTTTGAAGTAGCCTCCCAACCAGACAGCGCCACCCTGCCCGGCGGCCGAAAGGCCGCCGGGCTTCTTTTTGTTACTCCCTTCTTTGTCGCGCTGAGCCCATGTACCCGCTCCGGCTGCGCACAAAAGCCTGTGCGACTCCTCCCCCGGGCACATGGGCTCAGCGCGAATAAACCGACCGCCTCATGGCGACGCCCCTCGGCCTTCGGCCTGGGGACTGGGTCGATGAGGCTGACGTGGCGGGCAGCGCTTCGGATGCGCCTCGCTACTCCTTCGAACAGGTAGGTTCATCGTGAATAGGCAAAGCGACGGTTCGAGTGCTGGGAGTCGCCTGTATTGGTCCCCGCTTTGTCTGTTCTCTTCTCTTCGTCCTGGTCTTGGTGTTGACAGGTGCCCAGTCCGCCCAGGCCGAGCCGCCGGCCATTACCCAGGCCAAGAGCCAGGCTGCCGCCCTTGAGGCCCGGCTCAAAGAGTTGAGTGGCCAAGCCGAGATACTCGTAGAGAAGTACGACTCCGCCATCCTGCAGCTAGCGCTGAGCGACCGACTGGCGCAGATCTACAAGCAAGGACGGAGCCGTGAGCTTGACATTCTGCTCAGCTCGACATCGTGGTCTGATCTCATGAATCGCGTGGCGCTTCTTGAACGGATAAGCAAGCAGGACACCGACCTTCTTGAGCAAGTAACCACCTATCGAGCGCAGGTGGCCGATCGGCAAGTGAAGCTAGCGGCTCTGCTCAAAAAGCAGCAGGCCGCCGCCGAACAAGTGCAGGCTGCCAGCCAGGCTGTGACGCAGAAGCTGGCGCAGAACAGGCAGTCGCTGAAAGGCAAGGAGACGCAGATCGCCCAGCTGGAGAAGGAGTGGCAAGCCCAGCAGGCGAAGCAGGCGCGGCTGCAGCAGGAGCGCCGGACCAAGCTGCAAGCGGCTCTGGCCGCAACGCAGGCCGCCGCTCAGGCGGCCACGCAGACCCCCGCGCCGAAGCCTGTTCCAAACAGCGGTCAGGCCCACCACGGAGTCTCGAATATTCTGAAGCCTGAGCAAATAGCAGTGGTTGCTCAGAAAGCAGGATTCACCGGTGAAAACTTGGTGATCGCAGTTGCGGTAGCGATGGCAGAATCTGGCAGCAATGCCGACGCCATAGGCGGCAATACTTACGGTCTTTGGCAGATTTTCTCCTATGCTCACCCCGATATGATAGACCCCAATAATCCAGACGCAAGCAAATGGTACGACCCATATGTGAACGCCAGGTTCGCTTGGAAGATTTCCAGCGGAGGGAACAACTGGGCGCCTTGGTCGGTGTACAAGCATGGAACCTATCTAAGAAACATGGATAGGGCACGTGCAGGGGTAAACCTTCTTCTCAGCAATCCTCAGTCAATCGTGCCGCCCTCCGTGAAGTAGCGCAGCAATAGCGTCCCGGGGTAACGATGCTGACGACTCCGACGCGGTGTACTATCGACCGGGCACTGATCGACGCAAGGAGGAAGTCAGATGGACTATCGGATGACCACCACTGCTTTGACCATCCCCGGCTATCGGGTGGTACACAACCTCGGCGTCGTGCGCGGCGTGACCGTCCGTGCGCGCTGGATCGGCAGCCAGATCACCGCGTCGCTACGGACGCTCGGGGGCGGGCAGATCCCGGAGTACATCAAGCTCTGCGAGCAGACCCGGGCGGAAGCCTTCGACTGGATGGCCCAGCACGCCGACCAGATGGGTGCCAACGCCATCATCGCGATCAAGTACGACGCGACGGAGATGGGCAACAACATGACCGAGGTGCTGGCCTACGGGACCGCCGTGATCGTGGAGCCGGAGACGGCGTAGAGGCAGAGTGGACCGGCGGGCGCGGGCCCGCTACACACGGTGCTCTTTGCGCACCGCCTTGCGCGCGCCGGCGTGCCAGGAGGTCCAATCCTTGGGGGGACTGCCTCGTCCAGCCGGTCGAGCTGGTCGATGTTCTTGAGCCGCTTCGTCCTGGGGCGCGGACTTGGCCATTTGGAGCAACGCGGGCCAGAGCGGACACCCTAGGCCAGAGCCGACACCCCGGTCTCTCCCGTGCGGATGCGGAGGCACTCTTCCAGATCGAGCACGAAGATCTTCCCGTCCCCGATGTTCCCGGTCCGGGCTCCTCGGCCGATGGCGTCTACGGCCTGCCAGACCTTGTCGTCACTCACGGCGAGCTCCACCTTGAGCTTGTGCAGCAGTCCGCCCCGCTCCACGTGGCTGCGGTAGACCTCGGCCACGCCTTTCTGCCGGCCGCGGCCCATCACCTCGGATACCGTGAGGAGAAGGATCTCCTCCTCTTCGAGCGCCGCGATGACTTCGTCGAGCCGGTCCGGTTGGATGATGGCGATGAGGTATTTCATCTCAAACCTCCTTGCCGGCGCTAGCCGACCACGGTGTAGGCGGATTCGCTGTGTTGCGTGAGGTCCAGACCGATGCTCTCGTTGTCCGCGCTCACTCGCAGTCCGATCACATTGTCGATCAGCTTCAGCAGGCCGTAGGACAAGATGAAGGAGTATGCGAAGCAGCCCACGAGGGCGATGAACTGGAGGAGCAGCAGCTTGGCTCCGCCGTGGAACAGGCCGTTCGCGCCGGCCGGGTTGATCGCTGTCGTGGCCCAGAGGCCCGTGCACAACGCGCCAAGCATCCCGCCTATGCCGTGCACTCCGAAGGCGTCAAGCGAGTCGTCATAGCCCAGCTTGCCCTTCATGAACATCACCGAGCCGTAGCAGGCAAGGCCGGCCAGGGCGCCGATCGAGATGGCGGCGAGCGGCGTGACGTAGCCCGAGGCAGGAGTGATGGCTACCAGACCCGCCACCGCGCCGGACATGAGGCCCAAAGCGGTGGGCCGCCTGGTCCTGATCCAGTCGAGCGCCGCCCAGGTCACACCCGCGGCCGCGGCGGCCATATGAGTCGAAGCGAAGGCGGAAGCGGCCAGAGCGCCCGAACTGAGCGCGCTCCCCGCGTTGAAGCCGAACCAACCGAACCAGAGCAGGGCCGCGCCGAGGATCGCGAAGGGCAGGTTGTGCGGAGGAGAGGTGTCGGGGTAGCCCTTGCGCTTCCCGATGACAAGCGCAGTCGCGAGCGCCGCGGCCCCGGCGTTGATATGCACCACCGTGCCACCGGCGAAGTCGAGGGCCCCCAGTTCCCGCAGTATGCCGCCGACCCCCCAGACCCAGTGCGCCATGGGGTCGTAGACGATGGTCGCCCAGGCGAGCGAGAAGACGAGGAACGCGCTGAACTTCATGCGCTCGGCGAACGCCCCGACGATGAGGGCGGGAGTGATGACGGCGAACATCATCTGGAAGAGCATGAACAGCAACTGGGGTATCGTCGCCGCGTAGTCGGGGTTGGGCGCCGCGCCCACTCCGCTGAGGCCGGCCCAACTGAGCCCGCCTATCACCCCGCCGTGGTCAGGCCCAAAGGCCAGGCTATAGCCGACCAGCACCCACTGGATGCTGATGACCCCGATCAGTATGAAGCACTGCATCATGATCGAAAGGACGTTCTTGCGGCGCACCAGCCCACCGTAGAAGAAGGCCAATCCGGGGGTCATCAGCAGGACCAACGCAGTACTGACGAGCATCCATGCGGTATCACCTGTGTCTATGCTCGCCATGCCTGCTCCCTTCGCTCGAGGTCGAAAGGAATTAAAGCGTAGAGGCGAGCGATGGTTTATCGCCGGAAGTACAAGACTACAGGGGTTCTCTTGTACATTTGGAGTAGCGCGCGGCGGGAGACCGGGCGCGAGCAGCGGGACCGGAGCCGGTCAGGCGCTAAGCAGGCTCCGGGCCTTAAGACCCAGGCCGAGACGCTCCTTGTGTTCGGTCTCAAAGACGCTCAACCCGCTGATCTCGGCGATCTTCTCCAGCCGGTAACGGATGGTGTGCCGGTGAGCGTACAACTCGGCGGCGGTCCGGGTCAGGCTCTCGTTGTGCTTGAAGAAGACGGTGAGCGTCTGGACCAATTGGGAGCCGTTAGCCTGGTCGTATCGGTCCACGGGCCCTATGGTCTCTTCGTAGAGGGAACGGATCTGCCCGGGGTCTCTCTCCCAGATGTCGAGAAGCAGTCGATAGGTGCCCACGTCGAGGAAGTGGAGCAGCGCCGCGGGCCCGTGCAGCTTGCGGCCCACCTTGAGAGCCACGAGCGCCTCTTGAAAGCCACGGTCCATCTGCGCGGGATCGGTCACGAAGCCGCTGATGCCCGCCGAGATGCTGAGCTCACCGGCCGACCGGCCCAATTCCTGCACCACCAGGGCCAGCCGCCGAAGGGCGTCCGGGTCGCGGGCGGTCTTGCCGCAGACAAAGATCACGATCTGGCCCGATTTGAGGCTCGCGAGGGAGGATGGCTCCTTGGCCGAGACGTAGCGGGAGACCTGGGTGAAGAAGCGTTCGATGGCCGCCTCGAGCTCTTCCTGCCCGAGATTCTTGCGCGCCACCGTCCCTCCGAACTCGTCTACACCGAGGAGCAGGACGGCGGACCCTTGGCTCAGATCGCACCCCAAGAAAGCCCCGCGCCGCAGAAGCGAGTCGCCCCCCCGTTCTCCCCCGCTGATAACGTCGTCCACAAAGTCACCCTTGAGCCGCACCTCGGTATCGAACCGCACCCGGTCCTGAGCCATCTCGAGAGCCGCGATCGTAGCCGAGTGCTCTAGGACCAGCATCTCCATAGCCGAAGGCTCGGTGGCATCGGTGACCGCACAGAGATAGCCAAGGCGCTTGTGGCTGGCCACGATCGGAAGGGCGAACATTCGGGGCAGCCCCTCTTCGTCCAGCCTGAACAGCTTCTCCCCCATGCCGAGCGATGCGAACAGCGACCGTATCTCAGGCCGCTGCAGGTGCTCAACGAGCGCCGGGGCCGGCATCGGTAGCCCGGACGAGGCGGCAAGCAACTCCAGGGAGACGTCGACGACGAAGACCGGCCCTTCCAGCAGCCGCGAGGCCTCCTCAGCCAACTCCTGCCAGCCCCCGCCCCGGATGACCACGCCGAGAAGACTGCGGTGGATGGCCTGGGATCGCTCCAGTTGAGAAGCCTGCCGGTTGATGATCACCTCAGTGGCATCCTGCATGAGCCTGGTCCAGCGGAGGCTCTGAGGCACCTCGACGATCGGGAACTTGCGCTTGGCCGCAAGCTCGATGATGTCGGCGGGCACGTTCTCCACGAAGCGCGTGGTCTTGACGAACAGGGCGGCTGCGCCGGCCATCATGACCCGGCGGCAGAAATCCCGCTGCCGCTCGAGATCTCCCTTCACCGCGAACATCGTCGAGAGGACCAACTCTCCCCCGGAGAGCCAGTCCGCGATATCGGGGACCTCCCCGACGGTCACCGAGGACACCTTGCGGTCGAGCCCCTCCTCGCCCGCGAGGAGCCGGGCGTCCTTGAGCACGGGCAACTGGAGTATCTGGCCGACTGTGACGGGCATGATGCGCTAACCATATCACCGCTTTGGACATTGGTACAAGGTAGCAGCCGCCAGGATTGAACAAATCCACCCACCACCGGGTATATGAGCGGCGCTCAGTTCCGGCGCTACGCCTTTTGTATAACTTCCCGCCCGCATATTGCTACCCGGCGGCGGATGCCGGAGGGCAGCTATGCAAAGTCAAGCTCGAGATCGCCATAAACGATCCCTTCGTGCTGGACCTCGAGGACTGCGTGCGGGCGACGAGCGGACGGGGGGCCCAGCGATCGTCTAGCGGCGGGTCTCTGGGCCCCTCCTCGTGGTAATCTATCGACGCTATAAGCCAGGATTAATCAGCGGTCAGGCCGCGCCGGGCTGCTCTTTCGAGTCAGGACCACCGGTGCGGTTCCCCCGCTATATATGCGGAGGATTTGCACACCCAATGGCGACGCTTGGCATCGATATCGGCTGCATCAGTGTGAAGATCGCCGTGGTCGGCACGCCCGAGGACCGCGGCTCGTTCGAGGCTCTCCTAAGAGCCTCTTCCCTCTTCTATGCCCCCGAGGGCGACGACAAGGTCCTCCCCCATCCCGACGCCCCTCCGGTGCTGGCTACGGCGTACCGGCGCATCAAGGGCAGCCCCGCGGAGGCCATCCGGGAATTGTTGGCCCAGGTAGTGGCTTCGTTGCCCGAAGGGTCGATAACCGCGGTGCAGGTCACCGGCACCGGCGGCCGTCTGGTCGGGCGCATGTTGGGCGTCCCCTACGAGAACGAGTTCAAGGCGATCGCCCGGGCCATCGGCGCTTTGCACCCCGACGTGACCACGGTCTTCGAGATGGGCGGGGAGACGTCCAAGTTCATACGCCTGGAGACCGACCGGGTCACCGGCCGGGTCGGGATCGCCGACTACGGCACCAACGGCGACTGCGCGGCCGGCACGGGCTCTTTCATGGACCAGCAGGCCAGCCGGCTGCTCTACGACATAGAAGATGTGGGCGAGATCGTCCGGGGCGCCGGCAAGGCGGCCTCGATCGCCGGCCGTTGCTCGGTGTTCGCCAAGTCCGACATGATCCACGCGCAGCAGAAGGGCTATCAGCCGCCCGAGGTCTTGAAGGGGCTGTGCAACGCTGTGGTGAGGAACTACCGGGGCACTATAACCAAAGGCAAGGAGATCGGCGAGCGCGTGGCCTTCATCGGTGGCGTAGCGGCGAACACGGGGGCCGTCGAGGCGATGCGGGAAGCCTTCGGGACCGAGGGTGGCCAGCTGATCGTCCCCGCTTACTACGCATGGATGGGGGCCATCGGCAGCGCGCTGACGGCCGCCGACGAGCAGGCGGGCGTCGATATGGTCTCTCTCGATCTGTCGCGCCTCGACCAGGGTAATTCCGGCGACTTCCAGACCGCCGAGGCCCTCTCGATGGAGCGGGTCATCTTGCTCCGCGACCGGGTGAAGCCCTACGAATTCCCGTCCGAGGGCAAGATCGGCGCCTACCTGGGAGTGGACATCGGCTCGGTGTCGACCAACCTCGTCGTGCTCGACGAGAAGGGCGAGGTGGTCAAGGAGATCTACGTCAAGACCGACGGCCGCCCGGTAGAGGTGGTCAACAAGGGCCTGGCCGATATCTGGAACGAGATCGGCGACCGCCTGGACATACTGGGCGTGGCGACCACCGGTTCCGGCCGGGAGCTCATCGGCGAGCTGATCGGCGCAGACACGGTCAACGACGAGATCACCGCCCACAAGACCGGCGCCACGTTCATCGGCCGCAAGCTGATAGACCGGGTGCCCGACACCATCTTCGAGATAGGCGGACAGGACTCCAAGTTCATCAGCCTCGAGGACGGCGTGGTGGTCGACTTCGCCATGAACGAGGCCTGCGCGGCAGGGACCGGCTCCTTCCTCGAGGAACAGGCCGAGAAGCTCGGCATCAACATCATCGGCGAGTTTGCCGAGCTGGCGCTGTCTTCAGAAGCTCCGGTGAAGCTGGGCGAACGCTGCACGGTGTTCATGGAACGCGACGTCAACTCGTACCTGCAGCGCGGAGCGGACAAAAAGGCCCTGGTGGCCGGGCTGGCCTACTCCATCGTCTACAACTACCTCAACCGGCTTGTGGGCCAGCGGCATGTCGGCGAGACCATCTACTTCCAGGGCGGCACTGCCTACAACGACTCGGTGGCCGCGGCCTTCAGCATGATCCTGGGCAAGGACATCATCGTCCCGCCGTATAACGGGGTGGTGGGCGCCATCGGCGCGGCCCTGCTGGCCCGCGAGAAGATGTCGGCCACCGTGGCTCCCTCCCGCTTCCGGGGATGGGACCTGGAGCAGGTGGACTACAGCGTGCGGGAGTTCACGTGCAAGGGCTGCACCAACGAGTGCGACATCCGGCAGTTCACCATCGGCGACGAAAAGACCTATTGGGGCGACAAGTGCTCCGACCGCTATCGCAAGCGGGCCAAGGTCGACAAGGAGCCCGTCATCCGCGACCTGGTGGAGCTGCGCAACGCCCTCTGCTACTCCTACGTGGCCGAGGCGGAGGACTACGCAACGTTGCTCCGCAGCGGTACCGAGGCCCCGCTGGGGACCATCGGCATCCCCAGGGCGATGTACACCTACGACCGGCTGCCCTTCTGGGCCACCCTGTTCAAGTCGTGCGGCTTCAATGTGGTGCTCTCCCGGCAGACCGACAAGAAGATCCGGGAAATGGGTATCGACGGAGCCGTGGCCGAGCCCTGCTTCCCGATACGAGTCGCGCACGGGCACGTGGCCGAACTTCTCGAAGCGGGTGTGGACCACGTGTTCATCCCCAACCTGCTCAACGAAGAGACGGACCATCCAGAGCTCGAATCCCATGCTTGTCCGTGGGGCCAGACCCTCCCCCATGTCATCCGGCTCGCCCCCCGGTTCGAGGGCCATGAAGATAAGTTCCTCGCTCCCATCATCCACTTCCGCCGCGGTCCCGAATCCGTCCGCGACAGCCTGCGCTCGGCTCTCAAACCGTTGGGGGTCGCCTCCCGGGTCGTCGACCAGGCGGTCAAGGAGGCCTACGAAGCGCAGTCCGATTTCCGCGCCCGCTTGGCGGAGGCAGGCGCGAACGCGCTCTCCACACTCGCCGAGCACGACGAGCTGGGGATCGTGCTGGTCGGACGGCCGTACAACATCTACGACGCCGGGGTCAACATGGACGTCCCGGCCAAGCTGCGGCGGTACTACGGGGTGAACATAATCCCCATCGACTTCCTCCCCCTGTGGGGCAAAGACACGCGCTATGTCACGCCTAACATGTTCTGGAACTACGGCCGAAAGATCCTGCAGGCAGCCAAGGTGGTGGCGGAGCACCCGAACCTCCACATCATCTACATCACCAACTTCAAGTGCGGCCCGGACTCCTACGTGAAGCACTTCATTCGCGCGGCGTCGCCGGAGCCGTTCCTGGTGCTGCAGTTCGACGAGCACACCAACGACGCGGGCGCGATGACCAGATGTGAAGCCTACCTCGACAGCAAGGGCTTCCTGCGCTGGTGGGCCCGCGGGGACAAGACCAAGCAACCGGTCGGGGAGCGGTGATGGGACCCGAGAGTATCGAGAGCACCGGGGCGGAAATCAAGAGCGGCAACGGCAAGGGGCCCAAAGAGGCGGCCGAGAAGGCGCTGGGCTCCCTCTCCACGCCGGCCGCCGCTCAAGGCGCCAATACCAGTCCCATGGTGGTCGGCCGCGACACCGACGTCGCCGGCCGTACAATGTGGCTGTGCCGCATGCCGTATGGCGGGTCGCGCATGCTTGCCGGCGCCTTCCGTTCGATCGGCTGGGACACGCGGGTGACACCCGACGAGGATGCCCGCACGCTGGAACTGGGCGCCAAGTACACCTCGGGCGACGAATGCTACCCGCAGCGCATCGTGCTGGGCGACTACCTCAAGCTGATCGAGGATGAGAAGCTCGACCCCAAGAAGACAGCTTTCCTCCTGCCCACCGCGAACGGTCCCTGCCGCTTCGGTCAGTACGCGGGGCTGCTTCGCAGGGTGCTCGACGACCAGGGATACCAGGACGTCCTCATCCTCTCCATCACTTCCGCCGACGGTTACGCCGGCATCGGTGAAAAGGCGGGGGAACTGATCAGGACGGCCTGGCGGGCGGTCGTCGTGCAGGACATCCTGCTGAAGTTGCTCCTGATGATCCGGCCGTACGAGATCGAACCGGGGCATACGGACAGGGTCTACCTGGAGAGCTTGGACCTGATGGGCGAGGTCATCGCCCGCCAGGGGATCGACAACAAGGAGCGGCTGGCCGATCTCAAGGCCGGGCTCGCTCGGGTGAAGAAGGCCTTTCTCGCCATCCCCGTGAAGCAAGAGGACCGCCCCCTCATCGGCGTGGTCGGCGAGATCTTCTGCCGCCTGAACACGTTCGCCAACAACGAGGTCATACGTCACATCGAGGCCCAGGGGGGGGAATGCTGGCTGGCCGGCGTGGCCGAGTGGGTGTGGTATACCAACGACGAGGCCTTTCGCCGGTTACGCGAGGAGAAACGCCGTGTGAGCAAGGACTGGCTGAAGAACTTCCTCACGGCGCGGGTGATGCACAGCGACGAGAAGGCCCTCGTGGAGGACTTCGAAGAGATATTCGAGCACCATCGGGACCCACACATCCACGAGATCCTGGAGTACGGGCACCCCTACCTGCCCCGCGAAGGGGCCCTGGGCGAGATGGTCATCTCGACCGGCGGGGCCATCTACCTCTACCACCAGGGCGCCGACGGCATCGTCGATATCAGCCCGTTCACCTGCATGAACGGCATCGTGACCGAAGCCATCTACCCGCGGGTGAGCAGGGAGCACGACAACATCCCCATCCGGGTCTTCTACTTCGATGGGACCCACAGCGACCTGGACCGCGACGTAGGCATCTTCTTGGAACTTGCCCAGACCTACAAGCGGCGCAAGAAGACCGCGCGGACGTAGTCCACGGTGACGGCCCCTCGCGAAGACGGCAGTCCCGAGCTCTGAGAAGCAGATGTTCTCCCGTCTAGGCTCGTTCGCCGTCCGCTTCCGCTGGTTCATCATCGCCGCCTGGCTCCTGGTGGCCATCGTGCTCACGGTCGTCGCGCCTAACATCAACGACGTGGCGGTGAGCGACCAGCGCGCCTTCCTGCCCGCCTCCGCCCCCAGCCTCGACGCGAACGAGGTGGTCAAGAAGTACTTCCCGGAGCGGGTGTCGCCCTCCAGCGCGGTGGTGGTGGTCGATGCCGGGGCAGGGAATCAGGCGGACCAGGGAGCGGCGGGAGAGTTCGTCAACGGGCTTACCGCGTGGCTCACCGGGCCGGGCAAGCCCGCGGGCGTGGACCAGGTGTGGTCGCCCACGCTGGGGGACCAGCAGACCAAGGCCGGCCTGACCAGCCCCGACAAGCAGGTCGCCCTTCTACTCACGCGCTTTAAGACCGTCGGCACAGAGGAGCAGACGAAGGAGGCCATCGCGGCGATCAGCGATCGGCTGAAAGCGGCGCCCGCCGGAGTCAGGGTCTATCTGACCGGCGGCGGCCCCATCCTCTCCGCCTACAACAGCGAGTCGCAGAGGAGCCTCGACTCGACCACCTGGATCACGATCGTGTTGGTGGTGGCGATCCTGCTCATCATCTATCGATCTCCGGTAAGTCCCATCATCCCGCTCGCGACCATTGGGCTGGCCTACGTCATCTCTCGGGCGGTCGTCGCGTTCCTCGGCTCGGGTCTCCTGACTATCTCGATGTACACAAACGTCTTCTTGATCGTGGTGTTGTTCGGCGCGGGCACCGACTACTGCCTGTTCCTCATCAGCCGCTTCAGGGAGGAGATGTCCGGAGCCGGCGCAGCGGCACCTGCCGTCAAGACGACCGTGCGGACCATCGGTGAGACGATCGCTTCGAGCGCGGGGACCGTCATAGTCGGCCTGGCCATGATGGCCTTTGCCGAACTGGGCCTCTACAACACGACCGGACCGGCAATAGCCGTCGGTGTCGCTATCGCTTTGCTCGCCGGCCTGACATTCACGCCCGCCCTCCTCGCCGTCCTCGGCCACTACGCCTTCTGGCCCCGGAGGCCGGAGCACATCGGCGGGCGCGGCCTGTGGCACGTCTGGGCGGGCAAGGTCATCGGGCGGCCGATCGTCGCGCTGCTCGTGCCGATCATCATCCTCGTACCGCTCGCCATCTACGGCGCCGGCCTGGTCCGCGATTTCGACCTGCTCGGCGACCTACCCAAGAGCGACGAGACCCGGCAGGGGTTCGACGTCCTGGCCGAGCACTTCGGCCCGGGGCAGATGCAGCCGCTCAACGTGGTCGCCGTCGATCAGGCCGGTTTCGACACGCCTCAGGGACTCGCCAACCTGGAGAGGCTGCAGGGTCTGCTCCAGTCTGTCCCGCACGTGACCACCGTCCGCAGCTTCACCGGGTCGTTGCCGGACAAGAAGACGCTCAACGTAGCCGACCAGTTGGCTACCCAGGCTGAGGCTGTTCGCGTCGGGATCACCCAACTCCAGACCGGCCTGTCGACCGGCCGCGGCCCCGGCCAGGAACTGCAGGCGGCGGCCGCCGGGCTCACCGACGTCTACGGCTATCTCGTCCAACTCGCCCAGGGATACCCGGAGGTCGTCAACGATCCCGGCTACCAGAAGTCGCTCGCCGCGCTGTCGGAGCTCGCGAAGATCGCGTCGTCGTTCCAGTCGGCGGCCGATGGCGCCCGGCGGGCCGCCGTCGCCCAACAGGCCCTCACGCAGCTTCAAGCCCTCGCCGAGGGGCTCGACTCGCTTCAACAGACCTTCGCCGCCCAACCGAACGCCGTCCTTCTCCCTGAGCTCTACCTCAAGAACAACGAGGGCCTCAAGGCCCTGCGCGACGGTTACATCTCCAGCGATGGCACCGCCGCGCGGCTGCAAGTCGTCCTCGATGCGGGCCCTTATAGCCCGGAGGCCATAGCGGCCGCCAAGGCCATCCGCGAAGCTCTGGGCGCCGCCGGCTTCCAGGCCGCGGTCGAGGGCGACTCGGCGGTGCTGCTCGACCTGCAGGACGCCTCTAACCGCGACATGACCCGGGCCATGATCTACGTGCTCGGCGGGGTGTTCGTGGTCCTCGTCCTCCTGCTGCGGGCCCTGGTCTCGCCCATCTACCTGATCCTCACGATCCTGCTGTCGTACGGAGCCACTCTCGGCGTCGTGCGGTTGCTCTTCGTCGACATCCTCGGCGCCGCCGGCATCGTGTGGTGGGTGCCGATGTTCATGTTCGTCATGCTCGTGGCTCTGGGGATGGACTACAACATCTTCCTCATAGGGCGGGTGAAGGAAGAGGTGGCGGTCAACGGGACCCGGGTGGGAACGCGCCACGCGCTTGCCCGGACGGGGGGCATCATCACGTCGGCGGGCATCATCATGGCGGGCACGTTCGCCAGCATGATGAGCGCGAGCCTGCTTGGTCTGATACAGATAGGATTCGCCGTCGCGTTCGGGGTGCTGCTGGATACTTTCGTCGTCCGGACGACGCTGGTCCCGGCCATCACCGTCCTCCTGGGCAGGTGGAGTTGGTGGCCGCGGCGTGGGCCTGGAGGCAAGCCGGTGCCGGTGATCGAGCCCACGCCCGAGACGACGACCGAGTAGCTCCGCCCGCTCACACGAAGAACCGCGGCACCTCTTTCAGCCAGTCGTCGGTCGGCCGCTCGAGGATGAAGGTGCCGGCAAAATC
>Ga0315273_10005566_pt1 | contig 15600 bp, 17 predicted proteins | sample YL17G02_0_MG_FD_205753 | JGI IMG/M metagenome (GOLD analysis project Ga0315273, IMG submission 205753) | Sediment microbial communities from Yellowstone Lake, YNP, Wyoming, USA - YL17G02_0 | ecosystem: Environmental > Aquatic > Freshwater > Lake > Sediment | place: USA: Wyoming | collected...
GTCTCCGATCAGGTCCAGGATCTTGTGTCGCACGAATTCATTGGCAAAGCGAAGGCCTGATTCATTGAGAATGCCGTCTTGAGAGAGGACGATCGTATTGTCCAGGTTGCCGCCCTGGCCAAGCCCGCGAGCCCAAAGGGCTTCCACTTCCTCCAAGAATCCAAATGTCCTGGCATCCGCGATCTCGCGCTCAAACGCATGGGCTGAATGCTCATAGGCGTAGGTCTGAGTCTGGATCAAAGGATGATTGTAGTGGATGGAATAGGTGATCTTGGTGGTCGAGGACGGTTCGATGCGAACTCGACGAGCTCCATCCACCACCTCGAGAGGCCGTGTGATTTTCAGATAGGGTTGCCGCCGGCTCTGGGGAACAATCCCGGCTGAGCGGATCAAGCGAACGAAGTGTGCCGCGCTGCCGTCCATGACGGGAGCCTCACCGGCATCAACCTCCACATATACGTTATCGATGTCGAGCCCCGCCAATGCTGCCAGGACGTGCTCGATCGTCTTTACCTGAAACCCGTTACCGTTGATCGCGGTGCAGAGTTCCGTAGGCACCAAATGCTCGACGGAGGCCGGAAGGCAGGCTCCATTTTTGCCGTTCCGGTTTACAAAGACGATGCCTGTATTTTGTGGAGCAGGCCTGAGCGTGAGGGTGACGGGCTGCCCAGAGTGGAGCCCAACTCCTGCACAACTCACTGCATTCGCTAAGGTTTGTTGAGCCCTCACAAAGTCACCCCAATAATTAATTACACAGGGGTTATCAGCAACTCGTGTGCCAGCCGGTGTTTTTGCGAAAAGTGATCATATAGTATTGATAATAAAAGTAAAATATTTAAGAGCAGCGCCATGAAGCTATGTTGCAAAAACATGACACCTGTGACTTTTCAAGGATTATCGAATTGTAATTCCCACCCATATCCCTATCATGTCTCTATCATGACGAGCCAGCGCAACTGAACATGGAATGGATCACCGCGACTGGCAGCAAGGGTTGACGGAAATGGCTCACGTTCTGTTGGTGGCTGAAAAGGAATACGTGATGATCAGCCACACCAACTATGGCCGGGGGTCCAACTCGATGAGTCCTTTCCGAATGGCCAGGATTGCGGCCTGAGTGCGATCATAGACTTGGAGCTTATGAAAGATATTCCGCACGTGGTTCTTGACGGTTTTTTCGCTCAGATCCAAGTTATTGGCAATTTCCTTGTTCGTCTTGCCGTCTGCGACCAGGCGTAAGACCGTGATCTCTCGTTCCGTCAGATCGTGCTCGACCCACCCAGGCTTTTTCCCCTTCTTCTGGGACATCAAGGAGAACTCCGCCAAGATCTTGCTCGCTACGGATGGATGGATCAGTGACTCGCCCTTGTAGATCGCACGAATCGCGGCGACGATCTGAGAGGACTCGGAATCCTTTAAGAGATATCCGGTGGCGCCGGCGCGCACCAAATCGAAGATATATTGTTGCTCGTCATACATGGTCAGAGCCACGACGCCGATGTGAGGGAACTCACGCTTGATCTGTCTGGTCGCTTCGACTCCGCCCATCCGGGGCATGCTCACGTCCATCAGCACGACGTCAGGGACCAACGTCTTCACCTTCTCGACTGCTTCCATGCCATCTTGGGCCTCGCCTACGATATGAATGTCCTCTTTCGTCTTGAGGATTGCGGCCAGTCCTTCGCGTACGACGCGATGGTCGTCCGCGATGAGCACCTTAATCTTCTCCATGGGGTATCGCCTCCTTTTTGACCAGGGGGATATTGACGACGATCGTTGTGCCACGCCCTTTCTTAGACTCGATTTTGCCTTCACCGCCCACGAGTCGAGCCCGCTCCAGGATTCCGCGAATCCCGAAGTGATCCCATTTGTCGGGATCACGCAGCACGGTATCCATGTCGAATCCCACGCCGTTGTCCCCGATGGTGACCCGGAGGCGTTCAGGGTCGATGTCCAGCCCCACCGTTACCCGAGTCGCTTTCGCGTGCCTCTCCACGTTGCTGAGGGCTTCTTGCACAATGCGAAACAGGAAGATTTTGGTGCGCGGAAACAGGATCTGTTCATCACCGGATACGCGGAACTGTGTCTTGATATGATACTGGGTCTCGTACGAGGTAAGATAGTTGGTAAGGGCTGGGAGCAGCTCCATCTTGTCGTAGTGGAGCGGGCGGAGATTGAAGATGACTTGCCGCGCCTCCTGGATGGCCAGCTTCAGCTGGGCTTTGCTTTCGCGCAAGGTGGCCAGGCTGGCTTTCGGATCTTTTCGGATCAGTTGCTGGCTCAGATCCAGTTTGAAATTCACCCCGGCCAAACTCTGCACGAGGCCGTCGTGCATTTCGCAGGCAATGCGTGTCCGTTCCTCCGTCACTGCCACACCCGTCTCCTTGACGTACAGCCGATAGAGCGATTGGTATTTATTCAAGGATTTCTCGATCTCTGCCGTGGCGCGGATGCGGGCCTCGATAAGTTCCCACATGAATTTTGCGCTGGCCCCGCCGATGATCGTGACGCCCATCCGGTGGAAGTCTTGGAGCAACTCCCAGACTTTGGCATCGCCAGACACGTCGATGATGAGATCCACGCGTTCGAGGTCCAGGAGCCGACGGTAATCACGGGTCACGGGGATGCCGAGCCGTTTCGCCAGTGCGATGCCCGGGGCTTTTGCCAAGATCTCGGCCACGCCCACGATTTGCACCAGCGGGTCTGTCGCAAAGATCTCCATCAGTGCCGTGCCGCCGCGGCCGGCGCCGATGATCGCCACATGCGTACCGCTCGGTGCTCCGGTCTTGCGTGGTTGTCCGGGAGACTTGGCTTGGGTTGTCGGCATCTTGACGCCTACTTGCTGAAAAATTGCACCATGTTGTAGCCCGACGAACGGCAGAAGGACATGGAGATGACGATGAGGAGAGAGGAGGGATACTGCGGCCCTCACCGCTCGCGGCGTTGCTGGGCCAACGTTCTCAGCTCGTCCATGAACTGGTCAATGTCTTTGAACTCGCGGTAGACAGACGCAAAGCGAACATAGGCGACCTGATCCAGTTGATGAAGCTCTTTCATCAACTCTTCACCCACGATCCGGCTCTCGATTTCGGTCTCACCCATTTCCTGAATGCGTTTCTCGATGCGATCCGTCACTGCTTCGATGGTAGCGGTACTGATGGGCCGTTTTTCGCAGGCCTTCTTGAGACCGGCGAGAATTTTGGAACGGTCGAACGACTCCCTGCGGCCATCCTTTTTTACCACTACGGGAAGGACTTCATCGACGCGTTCGTAGGTGGTGTAGCGACGCTTGCATCCGAGACACTCGCGGCGGCGGCGAATAACCTCACCTTCCTTCGCCATGCGCGAGTCTACGACCTTGTCTTCGAGTTCATCGCAGAACGGACATTTCACAGGCGGTGATCCTGCCCTGTCTGACGCGGTTTAGTAGGAATAAAAGATCGGAAAACGGCTACAGAGCGCTTTGGCCTGAGTGCGGACTTCCTCGAGCATCGCGGGGTCCTGCCGATGCTGCAGCACCCGGTCGACCAGGCCCACAATCTCTTTCATCTCGGCTTCCCGCATCCCACGGGTAGAGACAATGGGAGTTCCCAGTCGAATTCCACTGGCGACGGCCGGCGGCTTCTCGTCGTAAGGCACGGCATTCTTGTTCACGATAATGCCGGCAGTGCCCAAGGCCGCGTCCGCTTCTTTGCCCGTAATGCCCTTGTTGGTCAGATTCATCAGCATGAGATGAGTATCCGTGCCGCCCGACACAATCTTGTACCCACGGTCGAGGAGCCCTTGGGCCAGCACCTTCGCATTGGCGATGACCTGCTGTTGGTAACGCACAAAAGCCGGCGAGAGGGCTTCCTTGAAGGCGACGGCCTTCGCCGCAATCACATGCATTAAGGGTCCGCCTTGAATTCCGGGGAAGATAAGTTTGTCGACCGCTTTGGCATACTCAGCCTTGCACATCACGACGCCACCCCGGGGTCCGCGGAGGGTTTTGTGGGTAGTCGTGGTGACAAAGTCGGCATAGGGAACAGGATTCGGATGGAGCCCCGCGGCGATCAGCCCGGCGATGTGGGCGATGTCGACCAGCAGATAGGCGCCGACCGACTTGGCGATCTGTTGGAATCGTGGAAAGTCGAAGGTACGCGCATAGGCACTGGCGCCTACGACGAGCATGCGTGGCCGGCATTCCTCCGCCAGCTTCTGCACCGCGTCATAGTTGATGGTTTCGGTCTCACGGTCCACGCCGTAGGAGAACACACGGAACAGGATCCCTGAAAAATTGACCTTGCTGCCGTGGGTGAGGTGACCGCCTTGGGCGAGATCCATGCCCAGGATGGTGTCGCCGGTTTTCAGCACGGACAGGTAAGCCGCCATATTGGCCTGCGATCCTGAGTGCGGCTGCACGTTCACGTGCTCCGCGCCGAAAATCTGCTTACACCGCTGGATGGCGAGATCCTCCACGGTGTCCACATGCTGACACCCGCCGTAGTACCGTTTCCCCGGGTACCCCTCGGCGTACTTATTGGTCATGATGGATCCCTGAGCGGCTAGGACGGCGAGACTGGCGAAGTTTTCCGAGGCGATTAGAAGCAGCCTGTCACGCTGCCGCTCTTCCTCGGCGGCAATCGCGGCATAGACATCCGGGTCTGTGGCTTTGAGTGCGTCTAACGAACCGACCGCATCGTTCATGACAGCTTGTTCCCTCGTTAGCAGGATGCTGAAAAAGTTCGCCAGCGTCGTTCTCGCATCGCTCAGACCCTCAACGTACCCCAGAGGGTACGCCTCGGCTCTTTACTCGCTGCGGCCTAGCTGGACGACCTTTTTGAGCATCCAGCGGGGTCGCTGGTTGTCCTAGACTTACCGCAATATTTTTTCAGCAGCCCGTCAGGCCTCAGCGGGGGTCGGTTCGGCTTCCTGTTTCTTCACGACGTGGACCATCACGGTTGCAGTCACGTCCCGTGGAAGCTTGATCGGCACGGTGAAGGTACCGAGTTCCTTGATCGGATGGTCCAGTTGGATCTTGCGCCGATCCACCGTAAATCCCTTGTCCGCCAATCCTGCTGCGATGTCTTTGACCGTGACCGACCCGAACATCTTGTCGTCCTTGCCGACCTTAGTCTCCACTGTAAGGGACACGGCCGATATGCTCTTGGCGTGGGTTTCGATCTCTAGCTTATCTTTTTTCGCCCGTTCGCCGGCTACGCGCTTGATATGTTCAAACGCCTTGATGCTGCGACTGTCGGCCAGCACCGCTTTTTTACGTGGGAGCAGAAAGTTCCGTGCGTACCCATCTCTCACATCGAGCAGATCTCCGAGATGTCCGACCCCGTCCATCGTTTCTTGTAAAATGACCTTCATTCCCCTAACTCCTTCTGTTGGAAAGGAAAAGAGGATACTGGGGGGGCAGCAAAAAGTCAATTCGCAATGTGCAGAGGATGTTCACTTGGTCAGGATCGCGGGACGATTGTGAGCGGGAGATTCCTCATGACAGGCTGGACAGGTGTAAGAGGCCGACCGTATGATGGCGGCCGCTATATGAGGAGAACCTCCCAATAAAATCTTATGACCGCGCGAGATCTTCTCGAAACATGGGCGTTCTGGCTTGAAGCCGAACAGAAACGGGTAAGCGGCACGGCACTTGACCAGCCAATCACTCAGGTGGCAGGCCGACTTGTGCACACGATCGGTACGCTTCATCTGTATGAGCTGACGCTCCCGCACGGCTCGTCCATTAAGCATGACACTCCCCTCTCGATTATCCCTCCGGACGACATGGAGCCAACCGAAGGCATCGTGCTTGGCGGGGAGAGCAATGTGGTCCTCGTGCAGACGTTCGATGCCATCGGACAGTCCTGTGCCGACGCGACCGTGATTCCTGATCGGGCCGGGCTTCTGGCCACGTCGGCCAAGCGTTTGCGCGACATGCTTGCGCAGCCTGATGCCTATCGACTCGGTCCGGCAGACCGCCTGGCTTCCCTCCTCGAGGCGGCGACGGGAGCGAAGGAACTTTCCGGGACAGACGCCAGCTCTTCGATCCTCACGACCGTCTGGGCGGACGAACTTTCAGCGCGACGGCAGCGATTGGCCGTGCTTGCGATCGAACTGATTCGCGCGAATAAGCGCATCCTGGTGGTCTGTCCTGATCATCAGGCGGCGGATGCACTCGTCGGAACCATCGCGCGAGCTATGAAAGCCGTGGGGCTCATGTATAAGACGTGGGTGAGTCGCTATGAGCTGGCGTTGGCCCAGCAGGTCGAGGGCATCGGGATTCAGGAGTTGGGGTTCGAAGCGCAGATGCATCAGTTCTATGCCAAGTCGCGCGCAGATAAGGCCGCGCTCCGGCGCAAGTACGAGCGGTTTCGAGAGTTGACGCCCGTACTGGCGTACAAGGGGCAGAAGCAAAAGGATCTCGATGAAGTGCGCCTCCTGGAATGGCGGTTGCTGACGCAAGTCAGCGATCTACAGGCCAAGATCAAAGACATGAATGCCACGTTGGCTGAGTATGAGAACCTCCCGCTCTTCCGACGGCTCAGCCTGCAGGCCTTCGGGAAAAACGTCGAATCGCTGCATCAATACCTCGAGCTGTATGAGAGTCAGTGCGCCGAACTGAGAGAGGAACTCGATGTCGCCAAGGCGCGCATCAATGAACTCGTGCCGGAAGCCGCTGTGCCGAAAGACATGCGGCCGGAGTTTGACGAGCTCAAAGATGACATCGTCCGGCTGGGCGGGACGAAAAAGATCCGGGAATTGCTCGCGGCCGAAGAAGACACGAACCGCCAGGCCTTCATTCAGAATCGGCGGCTCGTGGTCACCGCGGCATCGCGAGTGCTGAGCGATCCCCTGTTCAGTCGCGTCCGGTTTGATGTCTTGATCGCCGATGAGGCGCCGTGGATCGAGGCGGCCCCGTTGCTTGGCGCCGCCGGGCTTGTCCACGAGCGGATCGTGATCAGTGGCGACCGGCGCGACATCGCATCGGCCGGACTGTGGGCCTCACGCGAGGCGGAGCTTCGGTGATTGACGCCGCTTGCTTGACGGGGGCCTCAATAATTCAGGATAATCCGCATCCACCTCGATGTGCCGAAGTGGCGAAACTGGCAGACGCACTAGATTCAGGGTCTAGCGCCCGCAAGGGTGTGCGGGTTCAAATCCCGCCTTCGGCACCACCTACTCTCTATAGTGCAGCGATTCCAGGGACTTGGCGAGCGGCGTTCTGATGCCGTGGTATTAGCGTGCTCAAACGAGTCATCGCAGCGTCTAACGTCTCCGCCTTGATCGCACGATAGCGGAGAAACATTTCCACCGAGGAGTGGCCGACGATCTTCATGATTGTTTCAGTATCTACCCCTCAATGCCACCATTTTCCCCACGCCCCACCTTGCGGTTTCCTCAGCCCCTTCCTACAATACGCCTCCGGCGAGGCCCCCATGCGCATGTCGCTCCGATTCCCCATCACCCTTGTGCTGTCGATCGTCTGTCTCGTCGTGCCTGCATGGGCCGATTATAAGGCTGGCGAAGATGCCTATAACCGTGGCGACTACGCAACAGCCGTGCATGAGTGGCAACCGCTGGCCGAGCAGGGAGATGCAAGTGCGCAGATCAACCTGGGGACTTTGTATGTAAACGGACAAGGGGTGTCGAAAGATTATCAGCAGGCCTTGCACTGGTTTCATCTGGCCGCAAAACAGGGAAATGCAATGGCGCTAACAAAACTTGGCCTCATGTACGAGCGTGGGAACGGCGTAACGCAGGATTTTATCCTGGCCCATAAGTGGTACATCCTGGGGGCAGCGAACGGAGATAACTTAGGGGCCGAGCTTCGTGATGCACTCGCCAAACGAATGACCCCTGCCCAGATCTTCCAAGCGCAACAGCGGGCGCTGGAGGGGAAGCCGAAAGGCAGTGGAAGCCAAAAGGCAACTGAGCGACGACCGCCTCAAACGCGAAACCATGTCCGTTGAGGAAGCCACCGTCTCCAACATGTGGGAGATCGCCGCCCTTGCAGAATGGCCCCGAGGCTTCCCCCTTCCGAAGTACTTCCTTCAGGTCTTTCACTCCGCGCTCCGTGCCGCTATTCTTCTCACAGAGCGGACATTCACAGGCTGTTTGGCAAGGAGGCGTCATCATGACCACTCTACGCGCGCTTGTCGGAGCAAGCTTTCTGCTTGCCGTCATGGGATTCGTTGTTTCCGTCCCGCTTGGTTGGGCCCTTGTTCTCGTTATTGGCGGGGCCTACCCAGAGAAAATCACCCAGGGCCAACCCTACCAGCGGAACGATGAGTTGGTGCAGAAGAAGATTCTTCCGCGAACCATATATGAGCAGCTTAGGTACAAGGTTGAGGCGATGCAGAAGTGAGATCAAGTGGGCCAGGGTGGACACAACTACCCCGACCAAGCGAGCTTCTAGAGGAGCCGCCCGTATTGTCTCTTGATGAGTGCAGCGCACATTGACCGCGCCAACACTGGCGGGAGAATCGGCGTAGGTGATGCTATGGCGACTTGCAGATCGACTCGAGGGCTGCCAATCTGGTCCGAAGAAAATTTCTGATATTGTTCCACTTCACATCTCCACTCACCATGCCGATCGGTGTTTGTGCGTTTTGGAAGCGGCCCTTCGCTGTCGGCCCACCAATTTGAAGCAGAACGGCTCTTGTCTCATCGGCCCACTTCCCCGCTTCTTCACCCCATCTCGCCGTGAATTCCTCTCTCCGCTCTAGAAAGGTTCCATCCCTTCTGCTCTGCCAGTACTCATTGTCAATGCGTTCTCTCAGTGCATACCCCTGTTCAAGCTGCTTGGTGCATCGAGGGTCTGGTGGGGTTGGGGCTACCTGCGTCTCGGTTGTCCCTGCGAGGGGAGGCTCGGCCTTTAATCGGGCTTCCGTTCCTCTGGTGTATCCTGGGGGCGGGTTCTCCGCGTGGAGTTTCTCAACTTCGCCACTACCTTGGCGCACGGTCCGCTCATCAGTGGGGGGTGCCTTGGGTGGGGTGCTGCAGGCACTGAGAATTAGACAGAGGACAATACCAAGCAGCTTGTTAGTCAGTGACACTTGCTCACCCTTGCTCACCTTGTCGATCAGCTTGATAAGGATAGCGAGTTCGACAACCACACACAAGCTTCCGTGGAGGCCGTCCTTACTGCTGATCTACCCATACGACCAGGGGAAACCCTCCGCTGACCGTCACGCTGCCCAATAAACAACGAATAGAAGTACCTGAAGCCGTCGTGCGGTGGTCGAGGGGACAGGAGTTCGCCGTGGAGAATGTTTTGATTGAGCAGCACAACCATGTGCGGCTTCAGCATTACGCAAATCGATTGGTTCGAGAACCGGAGAGGATGAGCCAATTAGCGCTGACAGCCCCAAACGGGAATCGAAGACCCTTCAAAAGCTGTCAGCCGAAAACATCCAGGGGAAACTGACCCTCCCCCACTGGGCGGAGATGGCGTGAGATTTTGAACCGTGGGCAGAATGCGAGGGAAGCAAGTGTGTCCGGAATCGGAGGGAAGACACGCCGAGTTCCACAGGCAGCCAGGACGTCAGATGTCGTCAGGGCGACGACTCTGAGAAGCTGCTGATCTCTCTCGTTTAAGACGCTCGGAACGCAGGAGTTCTAGTCGTTGCTCCTCCTCACTTCTAGCTAGTCGCTGAATATACGCAATCAACATCATTAGCCCGATGATAACGGTCCCCCCTATAATGGCCAACACCATATTTCCCACTATATCCTTCATCAGCGCAGCTCCTTATCGAGTGAGTTTTTCGACATACTACCTTCCAGACGACACTTCAAACGGCATAAACGTAAACTCATACGCCATGGCTTTCAAGTACGAAGTCTGCAAAGGCCGCCGTGATCTATGTCATAGCGCCATCCATCTGGGGACTGATTGATCTTCCACTGCGCGCAGATTTCTCACCCGCCCACCCCTCCGATTGCTTTGCAATCGATCTCCCGAACGTGCCAGTAGCCCGTGCGAGGGCCTTCCGATCCCCCACCGTTGTTTTAAAGGTGATGGAACGGGCCTGCCATCGGTTCGGGGATGCGCGCGTCAGCGGCCGCTTGCTGGAACTGCTGATGGGATTATTGAGATGTGGCATCGGGTGGTGAAGGGGACGACGCACTAACGATGTCGCCCCGGCAACACTTGCGTAGATGCAGGGAACCTCCGCTCTTCCCAGAGCACAGACACAAGTTGGGAGGAGCAGTGAGAAATAAATTTACAAAGATCAAGAATAATATTCACAACCCCCTTTCCCCAGCTTCTGTGGATAAGTCTGTTCATAAGATCGCCCTGCTAGTCAAATACCGCACATTTCTCCATCTCTAAGACGTCATTGCCTAAAAATTAAGCATTGATTGAAACGGGCCCCGTACCACAAGATATGGGGGTACTTCCAATACGGTACGTCAGAAACAACTATTCCTAGAAATTACCAGGCTTTTCATGCATCGCATTATGAATTTCCGCACTGGGAGAGGGGTTCTCACTCAAGTTATGCACAGATACCCCTACTGAACTATGTTTTCTGCTTCATCTTCGGAGTCAAATGGATGATAATTGCTCGCCATGTTAGACGCAGACTGCTGATTCTCTCTGTATCCACTTTGGGCTTCTTCATTTCCTCATTCTCAGCCGTACTCGCGTTGGACTTCACCGGCCCCGTCGTCTCCGTGCTCGACGGCGACACCATCGAAGTGCTGCACAATCAACGCCCTGAACGTATCCGCCTCAGCGGCATCGACTGCCCGGAGAAGGCCCAAGCCCATGGCAAGCGAGCAAAGCAAGCCGCCTCAGAGTTGGTCTTCGGAAAGAAGGTCACGCTCCAGACATTCGGCAAGGACAAGTACGGGCGCTCGATGACCAATGTGAGTGGATGCGGGGGCTGGTGCCGGTCACGGCACTGTCATGAATATTTTCGAGGGGCTGCCATCCGCGGTGATCTCATAGATCGCGACCGGCTGGGATCTGGTCCCAGGCATGCCAGGCAGGTTAGACGGCATACCCGTAATGGAAATTCCGACAATCTTCGGTCGATCCGCCAGGAGCTTGCGGATCGCATCAACCGATACGTGGCCGATTACGACATAGCCATCGATGAATGAGGTATGACAGCCTTCCAGAGCGTCGGGCACGCCGGCCTTTTGGTTGATCGCGTGCAGATCGGGTACCGGTTTGACCTCCACCTTGAAACCCTGCTCCTCGAGATATTTCGCATGGCCCTCGCAGCAGGTGCATTGCAGATTCTTGTAGAGCGTAACACTCGTCGGCGCAGCGAAAGCCTGGGGGGACAGGAGCGCCGTCAGGAGCGTCGCCAGCAGCGCGGTGCTGCGTCGAAACGTGAGCATCGTGTTGCGCATGTCGATTCTCCTTGTCTGATGTGGTAACTCGTCAGCTGACACGGATCACGGCCATCATGCCGCTCTCCTGGTGATCGGTCACATGACACTGTAGCATCCCGTCGCCCGGATTGTCTGCGACCAATGGCCAGCTTATTCTCAGCCGGTGCGCCGTGGGAGTGGTGGAAGAGGAAATGACGGTGGAATCGAGCAAGACCTATTTGTTCTGTTCCATCTTGCTCACGTCGCCAATGACTTGCGCATTCCCCTGCGGGCATGACAGTAGAACTGGCTACATGGCATACCATACGAAAGAGTGCTTGAAAATGTCTCCGACCTGGGAGCAGAATCCCGCCTAACGGGTCTGGTATTAGCGCCCACAACAGTCCTCAGAAATGAATATGCCAATTCAACAGGAGCGAAGGGATAGCGAGCGTGTATCCTGCAGGCTAGCGTGTCCCTACGAGTTGACGAAGCTTGTGGACAGCAGCACGGTGAAGTTTTCAGAGGGGAACGGGCACGCGATCAATAGGAGCGTCAGGGGCATGCTGCTCTTGCTTCCTGAGGAAGTGGACCACCGACAGGTGCTTGAGGTTCAAGTGCCATCAGAGACGAGACAAGCGCAGATTACCAAGCTGGGGGAAGTGTGTTGGACCCGCCCCATTCCGGTAAGTGCCCGCGTCAACATCTACCTGGTGGGCATTTGTTTCCTGTTTGAACTTCCCGTTCCTGGTTAGTCACCGCAGACTCATTAAACCTCGCTCTCGCCCCCTTCTTTGTTCTGCACAACACCCCGCACATGTCGTATGCACGGCTAGGCGTGGGGTCCCCAAACAGGCCCCCCGCCTGCCGAATAAGCCCCCCCCTTTCATTCTTTTCTCGATGCTGCCTTGATACCCGGTGCCCCTCATGGGTCCTTATTACGCCCCTCAAAATTTTGTGGAGCATAAGTTGCGCGTGGGACCTAACGTAGACATTGGCCCTCAATTTCCCCCCATACCCGCCTCGATCTGAAACGGGAAAGGGGACCCGCTGGCCAAAACAGGCGCGAGGCACTGTCATGTAAATTGTCAAGTAACTGTCAAGTGGCTGCGCTATCCCGTTGTTTCCTGCCGTGTCGCGATGTAACGTGAAAAAAATAAACACAAGGGGTTATGAAACGCTGCGACACAGCGAAACACGGGGGGATACGCCTTGCGCTCCCTTCAGGGTCTAGCGCCCGCAAGGGTGTGCGGGTTCAATTCCCGCCTTCGGCACCACTCCCTTCCATTCCAGATCCCTTGCCATGAATGACTTCTCGGCCAGGATAGTGTTCGTCAGTCGCCTTCTACGCCCTTTCGCTGGATGAACGGCACATAACACGCGGCTGCGCGAGCTTTTTATTATGAACGAGCGGCGAGCATGTTGGTCGAAAGAAGAATCATCAGGCGGCTGTGGAGTGCGGTGAGATCATCGAGCAGTTCGATCTTGGTATCACGAAGGCGATCTCCAATGGCGCGGGCACCCTGGCCACCCACGGCGACAGACCAGCGGGTGGCGAGCTGCTCAAGTTCCTTGAGTTGCTGGAGCGCATCGGCCTCCGGCTTTACCTCAGTGAGAGAGAGCAGTACGAGATCGGGCTTGATCTTCTCGCAGAAGATTACGAGGTCTGAAATGGGAAGGTTAGGGCCGAGGTAATATACGTGGCAACCTTTGGTCGCTGCGATATAGGCCACGGCTTGGGCGCCGATCTCATGTGTCTCGCCTTCCGGACAGGCGATCAGGACTCGTGGACCGAATTCATTCACCGGAAGTTGATTCATGACCGAGAACAATTTCTGTTGGACGATCTTCGTCACATAGTGTTCGACGGCAATATCCAATAGACCTTGGTGCCACAGCTCGCCGATTCGTCGTTGCAGTGGAAGCAGAATCCGTTGGACGGCTTCTTCAAACGGAATGACGGCCACTGCGCCGTTGAGTCTACGCTCGAATCCCGCCTTATCGAGCGGATCAAGCGATCCCATTAAATCATCTAACAGACGCTCATGAGGTTTCTGATCCTCTGCAGAAACTGGAGTCGCGACACGCATGCGTGCGACAAGCGAATCGTGTCCCTCCACTGCGAGTGAACCGATCGTGGCCCCTTGTTCCATCTGAGTTTTCACAAAACGGAGGAGTGCCACCTCTTCGTCGCTATATTCGCGATAACGATTGGAACTCCGTGAAGGTTTGACAAGCCCATAACGCCTCTCCCAGACGCGAATGACATCCTTCGAGAGACCGGTAAGCTTTGCAACTCTATGAATTCTATGAGTATTCATGTTTGTGATTTCATTGTATTATAACGTCCAATGTTTGTCAAATATTATTTACAACAACACTTGACACATTGGACACAATGGTTTATACATTAGACATACTTGATACAAACATTAAACATTCAACCTATGGAGGTAATCATGGCAAGAGCATTCACGGAGCAAACGAAGGCTGAGCAGATCGGGAGTCATGCAGTCACACAGCCTTCCAATTCACAATCAGTTGATCGAAAAGTGCTTCTGCTGCTTAGGCGGAAAGGGGCACAAACAATAGAAGGTCTCACCATGCTGACGGGCATCGGGTGGGGGCAAGTCTTCTTGTCAGTGGACCGTCTGAGCCGGACGGGAAAAGTCTCGTTGGCCCCCGTTTACCCCAGTGAGTATCGCGTGTCGGTAGGGCGGGCGGGTTCACCAAGGTTATCAGCCCCCCATATTGCAAACAGTGAACATAAAACCTAGTGAGGTAATCATGGCAACAGCATTCAAGGAGAAAACGAAAAACGAACAGTTCGGGAATCACACGGTCTCTCCCGTATCCCAACATGATTCGATGTGCACCAGATGCGGCGGACTTATGGTGCAGGACTTCTGCCTGGATGTACTCGGCAACATCGGCGAGGCGGAGTTTGCCGCGAAACGCTGTGTGCAATGTGGTGAGGTTGTCGATTCCGTGATTCTGCTCAATCGGCAGCTTCGGCAAGAGCCCATGACGGTCCAGCGTGCAGGGAAGATGGTGCCGAACAATTGCGTGATGGAAGGTCGATAGAAATGTGTCCAATCAACCAGGGTCGCCTTGTGTTCCCAAACTAAGGGGGGTGTCCTATGCGGATTTACAGAGTGCTACAGGTCGGATTGGGGATGGCATTGCTGGCAGGAGCCATCTCCGTCGCAACAGCGGCGGACATGCCGAGCAGCGATAAGGACTTTGGGAGCACCAGACGACCCTGGATGGTGCCGATCCCAAAGGGCGAGTTCACCATGGGGAGTATCTACCATTCAGATGAAGCTAAGCACCAGGTCTTGCTCGATGCCTATCGGATCGACAAGTTTGTAGCCTCGAACGCACGGTTCAAAGAGTTTATGAAAGCCAGCGGCCACCCGGCGCCGGCCTATTGGGACGATCCTCGACTCAGCAAGGCCAATCAGCCGGTGGCCGGCGTAGTTGGATTGACGCGAGCGCCTTCTGCAAGTGGGAAGGCAAGCGGCTTCCGACGGAACCAGAATGGGAGCGAGCGGCTACAGTTCCTCAAGACGACAACCATTATCTATCACGGGGGCCATACACTCGACCCGAAGAAAGCCAACTATGGACAGAACATTGGCCGTACGACCCCCGTCGATGCCTATCCCGAAGGCGTAAATGCCTACGGACCCTATAACGTGGCGGAAAATGTTTTCGAATGGGTCGAGGATTATTGGTATGACTTGAACTACAGCCCTGCCCTGAATCCACGTGGCGCCGATAAGGCCTACGAATTTTCCAATACAGGGCCGAATTTTGTCCACGTAAGGGATTGATGCCGATGCCCGGCTTTCCGATTAAGGTGCTGCGCGGCGGTTTCTGGCTCGCGCCGGCAACCTCCGCCTCCATACGAGCCATCGGTTCTGGAATCAGCCGGAGAATAACTCCTATGGGAGCGGCATCGCGCTGCTTCTCACCTTTCTGTTACGGAGGAGGACCATGAAGCCCACAATCACACAGCCTTCCAGTTCACAATCAGTCGATCGAAAAATGCTTCTGCTGCTTAGGCGGAAAGGGGCACAAACAATAGAAGGTCTCACCATGCTGACGGGCATCGGGTGGGGGCAAGTCTTCTTGTCAGTGGACCGTCTGAGCCGGATGGGAAAAGTCTCGTTGGCCCCCGTTTACCCCAGTGAGTATCGCGTGTCGGTAGGGCGGGCGGGTTCACCAAGGTTATCAGCCCCCCATATTGCAAACAGTGAACATAAAACCTAGTGAGGTAATCAT
>Ga0315273_10005567_pt1 | contig 15595 bp, 16 predicted proteins | sample YL17G02_0_MG_FD_205753 | JGI IMG/M metagenome (GOLD analysis project Ga0315273, IMG submission 205753) | Sediment microbial communities from Yellowstone Lake, YNP, Wyoming, USA - YL17G02_0 | ecosystem: Environmental > Aquatic > Freshwater > Lake > Sediment | place: USA: Wyoming | collected...
ATGGTCCTGGCCGTCATCGCGGCTCTGTTCTCCACGCTCATCCTCGCCGACAACACCGGCACTACGAGCGACGCGACCCCGTCCGCCTCGGGACTTGCGGCCGAGGTCGCAACCTACGAACTGCTCGTGGGTTCCCCGAACCGCGTCCTCGTTGGGCTCTTCACCTCACAGGGAACGGTCAGCTACGGAACCGCCGGCATGCGCTTCTACTACCTCGGAACCGAGGCCAACCCCGTTTCCCCACAACCCGGCCCGACCGCAACAGGATCATTCATCCTGGTTCCGAACGATGACGCGGGGCAGCCACCTGCCACCGACGCTCAGCTTCAAGCCGCCGCTGAGGCGCCTCCTGCCTTGACGCAGCCAGACCAGGTCCGCGGGGTGTACCAAGCCGACAGCGTCACCTTCGATCGGGCCGGATTCTGGCGAGTCGATGCGACCGTGTCGCTGAACGGGGCCGACGAATCCGCATCTGCGAGCTTCTCGGTCGCAGACAAGCCCATATACCCCGCTATCGGCCAGAAGGCGCCGCTCTCGCAGAACCTGCTGTACCGAGAGAAAGGCGTCGATCCGATAACGGTCGACTCACGAGCCGCGAAGGGATGGGCTTCGGTCCCCGACGAGGCGCTGCACTCCATCACCGTGAAGGACGCGATCGCCCAGCACGTCCCGGTCGTAGTGGTCGTCTCGACCCCCTTGTACTGCCAGAGCCGCTTCTGCGGACCTGTCACGAATGAGATCCAGGCCCTGGCGGCGCAGTACTCCGGACGGGACGCCGGACTGGCGGACTTCATCCACATCGAGATATGGAAGGACTACCAGAACAAGGTGATCAACAAGGCCGCGGCGCAATGGGTCTATCGCAACAAGGATGTCACCGAGCCTTGGGTGTTCCTCATCGGAACTGACGGGAAGATCCTCGATCGCTGGCAGAACGTGTTGGACCGATCCCAATTGCAGTCGGAGCTGGCGCTGCTGACCGGGAAGGCCGGAGCGTGACCGACTACGGTTTCCCCCCGCCGCCGCCTTCCCAACCCGCCTTCGAGTACTGCTATAGACACCCTGCCGTCGTAACGGGCGTGCACTGCACAAGATGCGGCAAGCCGATCTGCCCCGACTGCATGACCACGGCGCCGGTCGGCTACCAATGCCCCGACTGCGTTGACTCGGCGCGTAAGGAATTCAAGCAGGGCGCCGGCAAACGCGTCCGCAGGGCAAGCGGGATGAGCGCCACCATGGTGCTGATGGGGATGCTCGTGGCCGGGTATCTCTTGCAGCAGAGCAACAACGCATTCTTCATCAACGGCGCCATGTGGCCGCCCGGCATAGCCCAGGGCGAGTACTGGCGACTGATCACCGTGATGTTCCTCCACGCGAGCCTCCTGCACCTCGGCGTCAATCTATTCTCGCTCTGGAACCTAGGGACCTTCCTGGAGAGCGCGTTGGGCCGTTGGCGCTACGTGGTCCTGTTCTTCGTCACCGGGTTCGTCGCCAGCGCCACGTCGTATGCCTTCGGGCCGATCAATGTTCCCGCCGTCGGAGCTTCCGGCGCGATCTTCGGGATCTTCGGTGGATTGATCGCCTACATGTACCTACGCCGGCACACGGCCATGGGCAAAGCCATCCTGTCTCAGTTGATGCTGTGGCTGGCGATCAACGTCTTCATCAGCCTTCAGCCGGGTATCGATTTCCGGGCGCACCTGGGCGGCCTGGTGGCTGGCTTCGTCACCGTCTACGGTCTCGAAGAGGCCGAGAAGCGGAACCTGGGGAAAGGGGCGCAGATCGCCGTCTTCGCCGCGGTTACGTTCGTCGGCGTCGTGATGGTGGTCATGCGAACGTCCGCGATACGCAGCGTCCTTGGGCTCTGAGCGCACTAACTAGTGCGCGTTCCGAGACTCTCAGCCGGGGCGGAACGCCGGCAACCCGTCCCCTTCTTCCGACAGAGGAACGAACTCGGCGTCCGTTGCATCGGCCAGCAGACGCGTGATACGAAGGAAGCCGTCGCGGTCCCAGGACTCGGCGACATCCACCACGGTGTCGGCATCGTCCAGGAGGAACATCGTCGGGACAACACGAACACCGAAGGCATCAGACAGCGCATAGGGCGGGAGATCCGAGCGCACGGGCACGGAAGCCATGCCGAACCTGTCCGCGAAAGCGGCCACGTCCGCTTCGGAGTCCTGACCGATCGCGAGGGTCCTTCCCGGATAGGCGGCCTCCAGTTGTTCGAACTTGGGTGCCGCCATCTGGCAGACGGGACAGTTGATCTTGAAGAAGATCGCGACCCTCGTTCCGCCTTGGGCGCCGTCGATCCTGGGGGCCGACGATCCGGGCGATAGAGGCTCCATCCCTCAAGACTAGCCGACGCGTAGAATGGCGCGCGAGGAGGGATCCGATTGAGCGACGCAGCACTGATAGTCAGATGGGGTCCGACGCAGCCCGGCCGTGAGAAGAACGCGATAGAACTGTTCGCCGAATCGCTCCGCTATTTCTCGAGCTTGGTCGCCGACGGGAAGGTCGACTCGGTCGAACCCTTCTTCGTGGAACCCCACTCGAGCGACCTCGAGGGCTTCTGGATCGTGAGAGGCGATGTGGAGAAGCTGGCTCTGCTCAGGGTCTCCGATGACTTCGCGCGCCTGGCGGTTCGTGCTCAGGCTGTCGTGTACGCGTTCGGCGTCATCGGCGCGACCACCGGCGAGCGGCTGAACAAGCACATGGCCTGGTTCGCCGAAGCAGCCCAACAAGCCGAAGACTCGAAAGGCTAGGGCGAAGGCGTCGCCGACGCAGACGGCGTGAGCGGTGCCTGCTGTGCCTCCCACTTGCGCTGAAGCTTGTCGGGGCGCTTGTCGCTGATGGCGTACTCGTACCCCGCGCGGGTACCCACGTAGATCATCCCGTCCCAGACGGCCGGCGTGCTCTCGATACACCCGCCGAGCGTGACCTGCCACAGCTGACTGGGCTTCTTCGTTGGGTCCGACACATCGAACGCGTACAGTCTGCCGCTGCAGTCGCCGATCACGAGCTTGTCGTCTACGACCACGGGCCCGCTCCACAGCGGCTGCTGCAGCCCGTACCGCCAGTAGACCTTGCCGGTGTCCTTGTTGATGGCCATGAGGTCTCCGGCGTTCGCGCTGGCGAAGATCGTGTCGCCGACCAGCGCGGGCGTCGAGAAGAACCCGGCCTCGCCGTCATAGGACGGAGTCGACTCCTTCACCTTCCACACGACCGGGTTGCCGGGCTTCGACGGATCGAGTTTGACGAGCTGTCCGATCTTCTGCGCGCGCGAGTTCGGTGGGTTGTAGTGCTCGCTCACATAGAGCATGCCCTCCGCGTCCATGACTATGGAGGCGTCGTTCTCTCCCGCCGTCCAGAACCGGAACACCTCCTTCGCCTGGGTGCCGCCGTCCAGGATGTCGGAGATGTCCCAACCCTGCACCAGCCCTCCCGACGAGCCGAAGTAGGCGACCTGGCTCTCAGCGTCGTAGACGATCGCGTCCTCAACGCTGAGATCCATATCGCTCTGGCCGACGCTGCGGTTGTCTGCCCTGAGCTGATCGTCGAAGGCCCGAGTCGTGAAGACGATCTTCGGATCCACCGTGACCTTGCCGCTCTTGTCGTAGCCGCGGTTCAGCTTCACGACGTAGAACCAGGAGTTCTCTCCGCCCTCGAGCATGTAGTCGCCGACGATCTGCGCGGCGCCGTCCCAATCGTCGTTCCATGGCCAGGGATCGGAGACGCTCGTGTGGGAATCCATGGACCAGAGCACCTTGGGCTTGTGCCGATCGAGGGCGACGATGCGGAACTGATTGTCGCGCGAGCCGGCGTAGTAGAGCGGGTAGCCGTTGGGATCGGACGTCGCCGAGCCCTTGGCTAGGTCCCCGGTGTGCAGTTCAGGATGGGTAGGCTGCCCGGTCGCGCCGTCCAGGAAGTGATAGTTGTAGTCGTACCCGCCGACGCGGACCTCGACGCTGCCGTCCTGCCTGGGGATGACGTTGGGCGTGCCGTTCCATCCGGTGCCGCACCAGGTTCGCGTGTCGCCGAGGTCGGTGGACACGCCACACCAGGGTCCCACCCTCCACGCGATCTTCGGGTGTTCCGGAACGGGACCTTCCCCCTGGAACGACCTCGTCCAGTTCCCTCGCAAGGTTGTGAAACCGGGATGCTCCGGGTCTATCGGACCTGCGATCGGATCGAATGCCGAAGTCGGGCTCGGCGTCTGGACCGCGCCGGAGGACGAAGCGGCGGGGGGAACAGTCGCCCGAGGATGCCGAGGTCTGGGTCGAGCCTGCGGCGTCTCGTCAGACTTCCCTCCAACGACCTGCCAGACAACCACCACGAGGGCGATCAGGACGAATACCGCTACGAGAGCGGCGAAAGGGAGTTTCGGCTTGCTCTGCGGTCGTCTGTGTGCAGGGGTATGACTCAACCGCCGCTCTTCCAGGCGGGATACGACCCGAGGACCTTCAGCATCGACGTGTGAGGCCTCATCTGCTCTATCACCGACCTCATCTCCTCCCCCATCGCGGCTTCGACATCCATGTAGAAGACGTATTCGAAAGTCGCCCCGGGTCGGGGTCGCGACTCCAACTTCGTGAGGTTAAGGCCGTGCTTCGCATACGGCTCCAGGCAAGCGAAGAGCGAGCCGGGCCGGTCGGCCACCGCGAACACGATGGTCGTCTTGTTCGCGGGACCGCCTCCGGGATCACCGTTGCCGATGATCGCGAACTTGGTGAAGTTCTCCTTGTAGGTCTGTATGCGCTCGGCCAGAACGACAAGCCCGTGAAGCTCCGCCGCACGGACGCTAGCGATCGCTGCGTCCTCGGACTCCCCCTCTTCGGCGAGTCGGCGCGCAGCCCCCGCTGTGTCGAACACGGGCACCCGATCGGCCCCGAGTTGGTTGAGGAACTCGTCGCACTGCGCGAGCGCCTGCGGGTGACTGAATACCCAGCGGATGTTCTCCAGCTTCGCCCCGGGCTTACCCAGCAGCGCGTGGTCGACCGGCACGACCACCTCGCCCAACATCGAGAGTCGATCGTCCTGGAGGAGCAGATCGTAGGTCTCGTTGATCGAACCGGCTTGCGAGTTCTCCAACGGAACGACTCCGAAGTCCACCTCACCCGAGCCCACCGAGCCGAAGACGTGGCGGATGTACGGAAGTGGAACGGCGTCGGCTTCGGGGAAGGCCGCCAGAACGGCCAGCTCCGAGTAGGCGCCCGGTTCCCCCTGATACGCGACCCTCATGGGAGTTGAGGGTATCCGATGCAGGTCACGTTGGGGAGGCGGCTGCAGGAGGACCCGGATACTCGTATCTGAACCCGTCCTCGTCGGCACCGTCGGCGTAGCCCATCAGGGCGAGGATGCGGTCGAGGTCCGGGCGCACCAGGAACGTGCGCAGATGCTGCTCCATGACCGGGTTCGCGAACGTCGCCGCGGCCGAGAAGAGCTCGTCGGGGTTCGCCGCGAGGAGGCGAGCCGTGTGATGAGCCACACCAAGAGACTGGTATCCGCCGTCCCGCGGGTCGAGTCTGAACCCTTCGAGAGCGGTGGCCGTCAATGCCGTGCCAAGCAGATCCACCGAGCCTTCACGGACCGCGAGAGAGCAGACCCGAACGCAGAACGTTCGGAGCGAGCCCAGTTGCCAATGATCGAACCATTCGTCGAGCATCTGCTCGCGCTCGCCCAGGTCCGACTCGATCAAGCCCTTCATCAGGTGGGAAACCACTTCGTCGAGTTCGCATGGGATCCTCTGGTCGAAGTACCCGATGGCTGTATCGGGCGTTACCGAATCCAGGGCCCGAGCCACGACATCTCGCGACTCGAAGGTCACTTGAGCCAGTCCGCGGCTTCCTTGGCGTGGTACGTCAAGATCAGATCGGCGCCCGCGCGACGGATGGCCGTGAGGATCTCGAGCGTGATCTTCTGACCGTCGATCCAACCGCGTTCGGCGGCGGCCTTCACCATCGAGTACTCGCCGCTGACCTGATAGGCGGCCAACGGGAAGCCCGAGGCTTCCTTCACGTCGCGGATGACGTCGAGATATGCGAGCGCGGGCTTGACCATGACGATGTCGGCACCCTCCTCGATATCGGCGAAGACCTCGCGAAGCGCTTCGTCGGCGTTGGGCGGGTCCATCTGATAGCCCTTCCGGTCGCCGAAGGACGGCGCGCACTCCGCGGCGTCACGGAATGGACCGTAGAAACTCGACGCGTACTTCGCCGCGTAGGCCATGATCCCGACGTCGTCGCGACCGGCTTCGTCCAAAGCTTCCCGCAGCGCGCCGACCTGCCCGTCCATCATGCCGCTCGGCGCCACCATGTCCACACCCGCCTCGGCCTGTGCGACCGCGATCTTGCGGTAGATCTCGAGGGTTGCGTCGTTGTCCACCTCGTCGCGGTCGTTAAGCACGCCGCAGTGACCGTGACTCGTGTATTCGTCCATGCAAAGGTCCGCGAGGACCGCGGTCGCATCGCCGACTTCGTTTCGTATCGCGCGGATGCCTTGCTGCGCGATGCCGTCGGGATCGTGCGCCTCACGCGCGAGGTCGTCCTTCTCGGCCGGGACGCCGAACAGGATGATGCCGCCGACACCGAGGGCGGCCAGTTCGCTTGCCTCCTTGCGGAGAGAATCGACCGTGTGCTGGAACTGCCCCGGCATCGAAGCGATCTCCGCCGCCTCGGTGATGCCGCCCTTGACGAACAGCGGCGCGATGAGATGCCTGGGAAGTAGGTCGGTCTCGCGCACCAAGCGGCGCAGCGCCTCGGTGCGGCGCATCCTGCGCGGACGGTTGATCGGGAACGGTGCGCTCATCACTCCCCCTCGAAGACTTGGATCAAGGCCTGAACGATACCCTCGATGGTATGCGGCTCGGCAACCGCGTCAACGGCGAAACCGTGTTCGAGCGCCGCCTCCGCGGTGACAGGGCCTATCGCCACCACCTTCGGACCGCGACGAACCCCCGCCATCTGTACGAACCCGTCCACGGTTGAGGAGCTGGTGAAGACCAGCGCGTCGATCTCGCCCTTGGCCAATGCCTCTTCCGCGTCGGGGGGAAGCGCTTCAGGGTGGCGGGTTCGGTAGGCCGTGACCCTCACCGGGGTCCAGCCCTTCTCCCGCAAGGCCTCTTCCAGACCCGGGGGCGCGATGTCCACCCGAGGAAGGAGAACCCGACCCGAACCGCTCGGGAACTCCGCGGCGAGCGCTCGGGTGTTGAACTCCGCGGGCACCAGGTCTGGCTCTGTAAGGAGCTTCTCCTTCAGGTCGCGGGCGGTCGCGGCTCCCACGGCGGCGACCTTCAGCGGGAGCGGTGGCGCGAGACCGATCTCGACCAATCTCTCATCGAGCTGCTCGACACAGGCCGGCGAAGTCACGCATATCCATTCGTATTCGCCGTCCCACACATCCTGGAGAGCCCGGTCGAGAGGACTCGTGTCCTCAGCTGGAAGGATGGTTATCGCCGGGGCGTCGATGGGCTCCGCGCCTTGTGCCCGCAGGAGGTCTCCGAGCGAACCGGCGTCGCGTTCCGGTCGTGTGATGAAGATGCGCTTGCCCGCGAGTCCGCTCATCCCATCACCCTAGCGAGGATCTCGCCGGCGCCGCCCGCGAGTAGCTGCTCGTACGCGAGCTGCGCGGCTTCTTCAGAGTCGTCGGAAGCTGCATCAGCGCGCACCAACGCGGAACCGTCGGGTTCGAAGACGACCGCCCGAAGCTGCAGGGTGCCGTCGGCTTCTACGGTCGCATATGCGCCGAGGGGCAAGGCGCATCCACCGCCGAGCAGGTCCATCACTCGGCGCTCCGCGTGGAACGCCGAATGCGACTGGACATGATCCAGCAACGACACCGGGTGCTCCTCGCCCACTCGAGTCTGGATGGCCAGACATGCTTGACCGGGCGCGGGAACCATCTCGTCCATGTCCATGGCTACCGCATGGGACGGCTCGATCCCGAGGCGCGAGAGCCCTGCGGCTGCCAGCAACGTCCCGTCGATGGTGCCGTCGGCGACCTTCGAAAGGCGGGTGTCGACGTTGCCGCGAAGATCTACGACCTCGACATCCGGGCGCATCCGCAACAGCTGGCCGCGTCTGCGCAACGAAACGGTACCGACGACGGCGCCCTGCGGGAGGGTTCCGTCGCGGGTGATCAAGACGTCCCACGGCTTCTCGCGAACGGGAACCGCGGCAACCACGATGCCCTCGGGGTCCTCGCTGGGCAGGTCTTTGGCCGAATGGACGGCCAGGTCCACATCTCCGTCCTGGAGCGCCCGCACGATCTCGCTCACGAAGAGGCCTTTGAGGCCAGCTTTGTCGGCGGCCTTGTCGGCGACCGTCGCGCCGCGGTCACCGCTCGTGACCATCTCCACCAACTCGACGTCGAAGCCCTGGTCGCGAAGTTCGGCCGCGACCCAGTTGGCCTGTGCCAGCGCGAGAGCCGACCGGCGGGTCCCGATCCGGAGAGCGCCGCTAGGCGACGTCGGCGATCACCTCCGCCAGCTCCTTCTTGATGCCCGTCACGAACGGGATCTCCACCTTCGTATAGAGACGCGCCTCCGTATCGCGCAGCTTACGTATGCAATCCACGATCTCGGTCAGCTCGTCGGCCTCGAACGCCAGGATCCACTCCCAGTCGCCGAGACCGAAGCCGCTGGTCGTGTTGGCGAGAACGCCTTCGAACTCGCGGCCAACGCCGCCGTGCTCGCGGAGCAGCTCGGCCCGCTTGTCGCCCGCCAGCAGGTACCACTCGGGCGTGCGTACGAACGGATACACGTTCAGGTATTTCTTCGGTGGGACGTCTCGCATGAACGCGGGGATGTGGTCCTTCGCGACTTCCGGGGGGCGGTGGACGCCCATGAACGACCACGACATGTCCATGCCGCCGCCGAAGTCGGTTGCGTAGAACTCGACAAGCATCTGCTGCAGGTCATCCGCGGAGTTCGAGACCCACCACATCATCACGTCGGAGTCGGCCCGGAACCCAACCGTGGAGTACACCCCGCGCACCTTCACTCGGTCCTCCCAATCGGAGAACAGTTGCTCGACCTCCGCCGCCAGTTCGGGGACCTCTCCCTCGATAACGTCGGGGTTCGCCTTGAATACCGGATAGAACGCGTATGTCGCTTCTTCGCTCATCTACAACCCTCTCTCGCTCGCCTGCCTCAGCACTACACCCTTGAGCACCTCTATGAACTCCGGGTCGGCGTTGGGCGATTCCGTACGGACCAACAGCAGGTCCGCGTCACGCGCCGCCTGTTGCGCCTCGAGGTCGACGTCGTAGAGAACCTCGAGGTGATCGGATACGAATCCGCACGGACAGGAGATGGCCGCGAGAACTCCCTTGGCGCCCAGCTCCGCGATGACGTCGGACAGGTCCGGGCCGAGCCACTCCTCATCGGTGCGGCCCGCGCTCATCCAGCAGGTCATGTAGTTGTCGGTTCCGAGTTCGGCGGCGACGAGATCCGCCGTCCTTTGGAGTTGCTCCGGGTACCGGTCGCCGGCCGCAACGATGCGTGAAGGCAGGGAATGCGCGGAGAACAGTATCGGGGCCTCGTCGCGGCCGTGGTCCTCTGGCAGCAGCGCCCGCACATCGGCGACGCGCTTCGCGAGCATCGTGATGAACGCCGGATCATCGTGGTAGCTCTCGACGAAGCTGAAGTCCAGGTCGGTTCCCTCGGCCGCGGCTTGGACCCGCGAAACGTACTCGCCGACCGAGAACTTCGAATAGTGGGGCGCGAGAACCAGCCCGATCGCGGCGGCGACGCCGTCCGCCGCCATCTTCGAAACCGCGTCCTCCAGGTACGGGGACTGGTGTTTCATGCCGTGGTACACGATCCAGTCCGGCCCAAGGGCCGTCTGCAGCCCTGCCACCTGCTGAGCCGTGCGCTGCAGCAACGGCGACGAGCCACCGATGGCTTCGTATCGCCCCTTGAGCTCCGCGAGCAGTTCCGGTGTCGGCGGACGGCCGCGGCGGACGTGCGTGTAGTACTTCTCGACGTCGTCCATGTCGCGGGCTGTTCCGTAGTCCATGACGAGCAGACCGATGCGATCGCTCAACGGGCGGTCTCCTCGTGGACGAAGTCGGTGAGGCGGCGAAGCACCTCAGGGTCGGTCTGCGGCAGCACCCCGTGGCCGAGGTTGAAGACGAACCCACTCGCACCTTCGGCGCGGCTCAAGACGTCGCGCGTCTTGTTCTCGATCGCCTCCCACCCTGCAAGCAAGACCACAGGATCGAGGTTCCCCTGCACGGCAACGCTGTCACCCAGGCGACCGCGAGCGACGTCCATCGGCGTTCGCCAATCGACGCCCACGACGTCGGCGCCCGCGTCGCGCATCTGCTCTAGCAACTCTCCTGTCAGCACTCCGAAGTGGATGCGCGGAACATCGAGGTCCGCGAGCTCAAGGAAGATGCGGCGCGAGTGCGGCATCACGTATTCGCGGTAGTCCTGCGGGGAGAGCTGCCCGACCCACGAATCGAACAGCTGAACCGCCGAGGCGCCCGCAGCCACCTGCGCGCGCAGGGAAGCGATGACCGTGTCGGCGAGCTTCTCCATCAAGTCGTGCCAGGTCTTCGGCTCGCCGTACATCAGGGCCTTCGTGTGGGCGAACTGACGCGAGGCGCCGCCTTCGACCAGATAGGAACTGAGGGTGAATGGCCCACCGCAGAAACCGATGAGAGGTATGTCCAACTCGGCGACAAGCATCGCGATCGCCTTGTCTATGAAAGCCAGGTCGGCTCCGGTGTCTATGGGGTGAAGTCGCTCAACATCTGCGGCGCTGCGGATGGGCTCGCCGATGACAGGACCCTTTCCGGGATCGATGCGGAGATCCACACCCATGGCCGCAACGGGGATCATGATGTCGGAGAACAGGATGGCCGCGTCCACGCCCAGCTGGGTGACCGGCAACATCGTCACCTCGAAAGCCAGTTCGGGCGTACGACAGATGTCGAGGATCCCATATGTCTCGCGCAGCTTCCGGTATTCGGCCTGGAAGCGGCCAGCCTGGCGCATGTACCACACGGGTGTGTACGAGGTGGGCTTGCGCAGACAGGCGTCCAGGAACGTCGTGTTCATAAGGGCACCAATCGTATCCGAGACCGCGAGTCATGCCTCCGGGCGGTCCCGGGATAGCATGCTGCCCATGGACCGACGCGTCTGGGTCATCGTCGCCCTCGTTCTCCTGCGGCTTGGGGCCCTGTTGTTCCTTCTCGACCGTCTGCCCGCGGTCGTGGACGGGCACTACGTGGCCAACGACGCCCTGCGATTCCACGAGATAGCGGTCACCCCCGGCACCCCCTACGTCGATTTCGAGGTGGAGGTCCCGCCTGCCGAGTACCTGTATCTCGTGGCGGAACACGGGACCGACCCGCGGTCAACGGCCGTCAACCTGGCGATCGGCCAGTTCCTCCTGGACCTCGTCCTCGTGGGCGGGCTGCTCTGCGGATGGAACCGGCGGGCCGCCATCGCGTATCTGCTCATCAGCCTTCCGCTGATCCCCTTCCTCTACTTCCGGGTCGACCTGCTTTCGATGACATTGGCGGTTCTGGGCTTCGCGTTCGTGCGGAAGCACCTGAACGTCTTGGGCGGCGTCACTCTGGCTCTCGCGGTGATGTCGAAGGTCTGGCCGATCGCACTGCTCCCACTTCTTCTGATCGAGCGCAGATGGAAGGCCACGGCCGTGTTCGCGGGTGCGACGGCCACGGCGTTCGCGGCATGGATCGCGTGGGTCGGGCTGGACGGCATCCGCGAGGTCGCGACGTTCCGAAGTTCTCACGGTTGGCAGATCGAAAGCGTGGTGGGCACCATCGTGTTGTTGATCAGCGCCAAGCCGGTGATCTACGAGGGTGGCGCACTACGCGTCGGCGAAGCCGCCGCTGCGGCCCGGGCCGCACTCACGGGCTCCTTCGCTGTCGTCGCCGGCGCGGCGTCGATCCTGGCCTGGAAGCGCGGCACCGTCCGCGGCACCGTTCGGCGCGACGAGGACCACGACGAAGCCGCGATCCTCGCCGTCGTCATCGTCGCCGCGATGCTGGTGCTGTCCCCCATCCTGTCCTGGCAGTACGTCGCATGGCTGGTCCCTTGGGCGGCCATCGCGTCAGCCGACGGCGACTATTCGTTGGGCGGCCTCGCCCTGGTCGCCACGGCTCTCACCTCGTGGCTCATCTTCCTCTCGCTCCCACTGTCAGCCCGATCGCATCTGGCCGAGACCGTGGCGCTCATCCGCGACTCGGTACTCGTCGCGATAGTCATCCTCGGCTTCTTCCGTCTGACACGCAGCAGGCGTATCCCGGAAGACTGGCAAACTGGGATACATGACCACGAACCGGCTGATATCTGAGACGAGTCCGTACCTTCTTCAACACGCGCACAACCCGGTGGACTGGTTCCCGTGGGGAGACGAAGCCTTCACCCGCGCTCGCCTCGAAGACAAACCGGTGCTGCTGTCGGTCGGCTACGCAGCGTGCCACTGGTGCCACGTCATGGAACGCGAGTCGTTCGAGGACGTCGCTACCGCCGCGCTGATGAACGAGAACTTCGTCTGCATCAAGGTGGACAGGGAGGAGCGCCCCGACGTCGACGCCATATACATGGAAGCCGTCCAGGCGATATCGGGGAACGGGGGATGGCCGATGACGGTGTTCCTCACACCTGAAGGCGAGCCGTTCTACGCAGGCGCGTACTTCCCGCCCGAGGACAGGCATGGGATGCCGTCGTTCACGCGCGTCCTCGTCGGTATCGCGGAAGCGTGGGCAGGCGACCGCGACAGCGTGATCGACCAGGCCGGGAAGGTAACGCGCGCGATCGCGTCCGGCGCCACCGGAAGCGACGCCTCGAACTCGGAGCTGTCCTCCTCGATACTCGAGGTCGCATACGCGGGCTTGAAGCGCGCGTTCGATCCCGAGTGGGGCGGCTTCGGCGGCGCCCCCAAGTTCCCTCAGCCGATGGTCATCGAGTTCCTTCTCCGTTGCGGCCTGCGCGGATACGACGGCGCGTGGGACATGGCGGCGTTGACATTGGACCGGATGGCCGCCGGGGGGATGTACGACCAGGTGGGTGGTGGCTTCCATCGGTATTCGGTGGATCGCTTCTGGCACGTTCCCCACTTCGAGAAGATGCTCTACGACAACGCGCAGCTCGCGCGCCTGTACACCCACGCATGGCAAGCGACCCGCGAAGACAGATATCGGCGGGTGGCCGTCGAGACCCTCGATTATCTACTGCGGGAGATGCGGCACGACGGGGGCGGCTTCTTCGCGTCCCAGGATGCCGACTCCGAAGGGCGTGAGGGAACGTTCTTCGTCTGGACCTACGACGAACTGCTGGAGGCAGGCGACCCGGTCGTGGCCGCCTATCTCGGCGCGCGGCCCGAAGGCAACTGGGAAGGCTCGAACGTCCTGTGGACCCCCAGCCCACTGGAGTCGGTCGCGGAGAACGCCGGCATCTCCCCCGGCGATCTTCGGAAGCGCATCGAGGAAACCCGCGCCCGACTGTTCGAAAGGCGCGACGAACGCGAGAGGCCGGCGACCGACGACAAGATCCTGGCCGGGTGGAACGGCCTGGCGATCTCCGCATTCGCCGAGGCTGGCATGGTGTTCGACCAGCCACGCTATCTGAGAGCGGCCGAAGACGCGGCCGACTTCGTTCTCACCCATCTCCGAAGCCCGCAAGGACGTCTGCTCCGCGCCTGGCGCGACGATCGAGCTCATATCCCGGCCTTCCTTGACGACTACGCCGCCGTTGCCGACGGCCTGCTCACCTTGTACGAGGCGACCTTCGAGCCCAGGTGGTTCGACGAAGCGCGCGTTCTCGCCGACGACCTGCTGCGTCTGTTCGCGGATCCGAGCGAGACCGGCGACGGCGGTGGCTTCTTCCAGACCGGGGATGACGCGCAGGCGCTCGTCTTCCGCCCGCGAGACCTCTACGACAACGCCGTGCCGTCGGGCAACTCGACCGGAGCCATGGTGCTGCTGCGTCTGGCGCTGCTGACGGGCGAGCGGACCTATGAGCGCGGGGCCGAGTCGGCGCTTCGGATGGTGAGCGACCGGATGATGCGGTACCCGAGCGCGTTCGGCCAAGCCCTCTCAGCCCTGGACATGCACCTCTCGCCCGCCCTCGAGATCGCCATCGTCGGCGACGCCGAGAGCGGGACCACGCGCTCGCTGATAGCCGAGATCTGGAGCCGCTACCTTCCCAACCGAGTCGTCGCCGGGATGGCGTCGGACCGCGGCAGCGGCAGCGGCAGCGGCAGCGCATCGGTTCCGCTCCTGGAGGGCCGCACGACGATCCACGGCGAGCCGGCTGCCTACGTCTGCGAACATTTCGCCTGCCGTCGCCCCGTGACTCGGCCCGAAGAACTCGCCGACATGCTCGGATAGCTCGTACACTCTCGGCTTTCGCCGACTCGGGAACCGTCTCAGGAGGGACACGACATGCCGAACGCCGCATTCGTCACCAACAAGGGCACTTTCAAGGTCAAGCTGCTGCCGGAGAACGCACCCATCACCGTCGCCAATTTCGTCGACCTGGCGACCGGGAAACGCGAGTGGACCGACGCTCGCGACGGTCAGACCAAGACCGAACCTCTGTACGACGGAACGATCTTCCATCGGGTGATCCCCGACTTCATGATCCAGGGCGGCGACCCCCAGGGCACAGGGATGGGCGGACCCGGGTACCGCTTCGAGGACGAGTTCCCGCCGAGCGGCCCCGGCTTCGACAAACCCGGCATCCTCGCGATGGCGAACGCCGGCCCGGGAACGAACGGCTCGCAGTTCTTCATCACGGTCGCAGCCACCCCCTGGCTGAACAACAAGCACACGATCTTCGGTGAGGTCACGGAAGGCATGGACGTCGTGAACGCGATCGTGACCGTCGCTACTGCCTCTGGGGACCGTCCGAAACAGGACGTGATCCTGGAACGTGTCGAGATCGAAGAGTAGGAGCCCCGGGAAGCGCCCCCAGCACCCCTAGCGCCAGAGGCAGGCACAGGGGTCGTACATCTGCTTGCCTTCGGGCGGCATCGGGCACGGTCTGGGGCGGCATCTCACGGAGAGCAACACGTGTTTCGCCTGGCCGATGGGAATGCCCGCCGCGGGGTTCTGCGACATGACCCGGTCGTCATCCTTGCCGCCGACCGGGTTCACCAAGAAGAGGATACTGAGATCGTCCAATCGCTTCTCGGCCGTCGCCCTCTGCAGCCCCACCAGGTCGGGGATGACCTGAGGCCCGGACGTGTCCCCAGGCGAGGGGGTCGCCTGGTCGATCGGGGTGTTCGTGGTGGCGTTCATCTCGGGATCCGGCGGCACATATGTGAGAGCCCCAAGACCGAACCCGGCTGCCACAGCAACCGCCAAGACCGCGACCCAGATCGCGAAGCGCTTCAGAACCGTCCCCCTGTGTCCGACCACTCCCGACGCAAGGTACATCACCGAGACCGCTATCGGAAGGTGGGCCGACTCTGACTGACCCGTCAGGGAGGGCCACGAGGTCGAAGCACCCATCACATAAGCGCCGTTTCGTCGCACCGGCGAACACTCCCCCCTGGCTACGATTGTCGTTGGCTCGGGAAGGGTCGACACACCCCAAGGGAGGTTCCTTTGACGGACG
>Ga0315273_10005568_pt1 | contig 15595 bp, 14 predicted proteins | sample YL17G02_0_MG_FD_205753 | JGI IMG/M metagenome (GOLD analysis project Ga0315273, IMG submission 205753) | Sediment microbial communities from Yellowstone Lake, YNP, Wyoming, USA - YL17G02_0 | ecosystem: Environmental > Aquatic > Freshwater > Lake > Sediment | place: USA: Wyoming | collected...
CTTCGCTTCATGACCGTCGCCCGAGGAGGCTTGCGAGGATTTCCTCGGAAAGTCGGGCGGTCTCGCCGGCGAGCGCAGCACGGGTCGCCTCGGCCTCCGCGGCAATCTTGGTGCGCGCCGCCATGAGCGCACGCGCCGCCTCTTGGCGGGCCGATTCCACAAACTTGCGCTCCTCCGCCTCCGCCTGCCTGCGGCTCTCTTGCCGCTCCGCGGCGGCTCGCCGACGGATCTCGGCCATTTGGAGCGCGTAGTCGGCCTGGAGTCGAGCGACTTCCTCGCGGAGCCTCGTCGCTTCCTCCAGGGCGCCGCGCGTGCGGTGCTGGCGCGCGTCCAGGTTCGCTAAGAAGCGCTCGAAGAGGAGTTTCTTCAGAACGAAATAGAGCGCGACGAACAGGGCGGCTTGGTAGGCGATCGTCTCTAGGCTGAACTCCATGGAACCTTGTCGTTCTTCGCGCGACTGAGTGGTCGCGCCGCGCCCCCTGCCCGAGCCGGGCGTCGTGGAATTCTGCAGGCTCGGAAGCCAGACGGCTCTGTGGAAATACGCGAGAGGCCGGAGCTACTTGGTCGCCTCGCTCGACAGGCGAGCGAGGACACCGTTGCCTCCCTTCTCTTCCTTGGCGAGCGGGGTGATCTTGGATTCGGCAGTGCGGGACTCGAGGCCGCTTCCCATCGAGCAGTGTCCCTCGAAAATCACGCCCTCGTGAATCACTAGACTCGGCGTGACGATGTTGCCGAAGAGCTTTCCGGGGGCGCGGATCTCGACGCGCTTGCGTGCATTGATGTCGCCGGTCACTTTACCGCGGATGACCACCGTATTGCCGCTAATCTGCGCCGTCACGACCGCCCGCTCGCCGACTATCAGCGTGTCCTGGGCAGAAATCTCGCCCTCCACCTGACCGTCGACGCGAACGGTGCCGTCGAAGTTGAGCTCCCCGCTCACACGGCTGCCCTTGCCCAGGTACGCGTGGATCTCACCGAACTCCCCGCCCTCCGTCTTCTCCTTCTCGACCACCGTGTGCTCCTTCGCTGGGCCAGTCACGGGCTGCGGCTGCGGATGAACCTGCAGCGCTGCGGGCGACGTCTTCGGCTCGAACGGCTGGGGTCGAACCTCCGTCGGCCGGTAGTCCTTCAACGGGTCCTTCAACGGTTCCTTCGGGTCCTTCTCGTCGCGGCCGAACAAGCCCATCGGTGCCTCCTTCAACGCCCTTCTCGCGAAGCGGTGCCATTACCACCACACCCCCACCTTGTCTAGGAGCGGTGCCGCCTCTACGGATGCCGCAGTCGCTCGACGAGGCGCTGGAGTTCGGCCGGCGAGTAGAACTCGATGACGATCCGCCCACGCCCGCCGCGGCTTTGCAATCGAACGCGTGTACCGAGGCTCCGCATCAGCTGCTTTTCGACATCCGCAACATGCAGATCACGGCTCGCCGGTTTGCGAGCGGGGGGCTGCAGGCGCAGTCGGATCCGCCCCTCGAGCTCACGCACGGAGAGGCCGAGCCGGATCGCATCGCGCGCGAGCGCCGTCTGCTCGACCGCCGAATCGAGTGCGAGCAATGCGCGTGCATGCCCCGCCGAGAGCCGTCCTGCTCGCATCTCATCACGCACGGCTTCGGGAAGCTGGAGTAGACGGATCGTATTGGCGACGGCCGGACGGCTCTTCCCGACTCGTCGCGCAACTTCGTCCTGAGTCGCACCGAATTCCCCCATCAGCCGAACGTACGCGGCGGCCTCTTCCAACGCAGAGAGATCCTCGCGCTGGAGGTTCTCGATCAGCGTCACCTCCAGGACGTCGCGATCGCTCATCTCGCGAACCGCGACCGGCACGGACTCGAGGCCGGCGAGGCGCGCGGCGCGCAGCCGACGTTCGCCGGCGATGAGCTCGTAGCCGCCCCCGTGCGGCCGAACGACGAGCGGCTCGATGATCCCGTGCGCGCCAATGGACTCGGCCATCTCGTGAATCTTGGCCTCGTCGAAGTGAACCCGCGGTTGCCACGGATTGGGCGTGATCTCGTCGAGCGGCAGGGTCCGCTCGACGGCCTTGGGCGGCGGCGCCTGCGGAATCAGGGCGCCGAAGCCCCTGCCGAGACCCTTACGCTTCGGAGCATCCATCATCGCCTCCCGGAGGAGCGTGGCGAGCGAATCTGCGTCACGGTTCGCTCCCGTTGGTCGCGGCCCCGCCTCCGATCAAGCATGCTACCGGGCGAGCATCTCGCGAGCCAGCTCGAGATAGCTCTGGGCTCCGCGCGAGCCCGGATCGTAGAGGAGGATCGGAACACCGAAGCTCGGACTCTCGCTGAGGCGCACGTTGCGGGGGATCACCGTACGGAAGACCTTTTCGCCGAAGTACTGCCGGGCCTGCTCGGCGACCTGGTGGCAGATCGAGTTGCGCGTGTCGAACATGGTGAGCAGCACGCCGTCCAAAGCGAGGCCTGCATTCAGGGAGGCGCGAACCATATCTAGCGTTTCGATCAGCGCGCTCACGCCTTCCATCGCGTAATACTCGCATTGGAGCGGTATGATGACTCCCTCGCAGGCTACCAACGCGTTTACCGTGAGAAGACCGAGCGAAGGCGGGCAGTCGACGATAATAAAATCATGTTTGGAAATAATCCCACCAATCCGTTCCTTTAGTACAAGCTCTCGATTTTCCAACGAAACTAGTTCGATCTCGGCCCCAGTCAAATCGCGGTTAGCAGGCAACACGTAGAGGCCGGAAGCCTTGGTTGCGAGAACGGCCTCGCCGGGAGAAGAGCTGCCGGCGAGCACCGTGTACGTCGAGTGCGTGACCTCAGCCGGAACTACGCCGACACCACTCGTCGAATTGCTCTGGGGATCGAGATCCACGAGCAAGACGTTCTTGCCCAGACTGCCCAGCGACGCACCGAGGTTGACCGCCGTCGTGGTCTTACCCACCCCCCCCTTCTGGTTGGTGATCGCGATGATCCTCCCCAAGATGCCTCACCTCGGAACAGTCGATGGGTTATCACAACGCCAGGAGGACCGGAAGTTTCACGTGAAACAATCGTCAATCGGCGCGGCGCAAGACGACGATCTCATGTTGTTCGCCGCCAGGCAGACTATAGGGCGCCCTTTCGAACTTGACAAAGCCGGTCACTCGGAGCTCGCCATCAGTGTGCTTCCGCATCACGATGAGGCGCCCGTTCGATGTCAGCACCCGCAAGGACAGCGCCGCTAAGGAATCAGCCCGGATCGCCCGACCGATCGCCACGTCGATCGCCTCACCCGGAGTCCACTCTTCTCCACGCTCCTCGCGCACCCGAATGTTCGTCAGACCGAGAGCCCGCGCGACATGGCGGAGAAATGTCGCGCGCTTGCGCCTCGACTCTACGAGGTGAAACCGCGTGGCGGGCGCCAGGATCGCGAGGGGTATGGCAGGAAATCCCGCGCCGCTCCCAAAGTCAGCGACGACCGCGGCTTGGCGGACGAAGCGCAGCGGAGCGATTGAATCGAGTACGTGGCGCTCGACGATCTCGCCGCGCGAGCGCGCGGAGATCAGGTTCGTGCGTTTCGACCAGATGTCGAGGAGATCGAGAAAGCGGTCGAACCGCTCGCACTCTGAGCTCTTCAGCTCGATGCCGAACAGCTCCTTGGCTTGCTCCGACAGGCGCTCCCCTGCAGCCCGCGGCACTTAGGCAAGCCCGGTCTTACGCAAGTGGATGGCGAGCAATGAAAGCGCCGCCGGCGTGATGCCCGAGATTCGGGATGCCTGCCCGAGCGAGCGCGGACGGATCACGGAGAGCTTCTCGCGCACCTCGTGAGAAAGGCCCGAGATCCTCGAGTAATCCAGGTCGGCGGGGAGACCGACCGCTTCCATCCGGCGGCAGCGCTCGACGAGCTCGCGCTGCCGCTCGACGTAGCCCCCGTACTTGATCTCGATCTCGACTTGCGCGCGGGCATCGTCCCCACCCGACGGGTCGACGGGTTGCATCGCCCCCGCCGCTTCCTCCAAAGCGACGATGTCCCTGTAGCCCAGCTCCGGTCGGCGAAGTAGCACAGCAAGGCTCCCCGCGCTGCGTAGCGGTGTCGTACCGAGCTCGGCTAGGAGCGCCTGAATCTTCGCGTTCGGCGCTAGGAGCGTGCCTTCGAGGCGAGCGAGCTCTTGATCGATCCATCTCTGCTTGTGGGTGAGCCGCTCGTGCGCTGCGGCTTCGAGAAGCCCTATTTCACGGCCGATTTCACCGAGGCGGAGATCGGCGTTGTCTTCGCGTAGAAGCAACCGGTGCTCCGCGCGGGACGTGAACATCCGGTAGGGCTCGCCGCCGACTCCTTTCGTCACCAGGTCGTCGATGAGGACGCCGATATAGGCTTGCTCTCGCCCGAGAACTATCGGCGGCTCCCCCTCGCAGCGTCGCGCTGCGTTGATCCCGGCCATGATTCCCTGTGCCGCGGCTTCTTCGTAGCCGGTCGTGCCGTTGATCTGACCGGCCAGAAAGAGCCCATTCATGAGTTTGCTCTCGAGGGAAGGACCGAGCTGTGTCGGATCGCAGTAGTCGTATTCGATGGCATAACCAGGTCGCATGATTTCCGCTTCCTCGAGGCCGGCGATCGAGCGCACCATGCGTATCTGGATGTCGACGGGTAGGCTCGTCGACAGACCGTTTGGGTAGATCTCGACGGTGTCGTAGCCCTCGGGCTCTAAGAAGATCTGGTGCCTCTCCTTGTCGCGGAAGCGCATTACTTTGTCCTCGATCGAGGGGCAGTAGCGCGGACCGCGGCTTTGGATGGTTCCGTTGTAGAGTGGCGAGCGATCGAGCCCGGCTCGGATTAGGACGTGGGTCTCGGGATTCGTATAAGTGAGATAGCATGACACTTGTCGCTGGCGGATCTCCCGCGTCGAGAACGAGAACGCCGGGGGCGGCTCGTCGGCCGGCTGCTCTTCGAGCCGGCTGAAGTCGATCGTTCGCCGATCGAGCCGCGGACAAGTGCCGGTCTTGAGGCGTCCGACGCGAAAGCCGAGCGACCGCAGCTGGTCCGACAAATTCATCGCCGCGAAGTCCCCGGCTCGTCCTGCGGAATAGTTCTTATCTCCCACGTGGATGAGGCCCTTCAGAAAGGTGCCGGTCGTGAGAATGACGGTTTTGGCTTCGAAGATCTCTCCGATCTGGGTCTCGACACCGCGCACCGCTCCCGCTTCGACGAGCAATCGTTCCACGCTTCCCTGACGGCAGGCGATTCTCGGCTCGCGCTCGAGCGCTAGTTTCATCCGCGTGCGGTACAGTGCCTTGTCGGCCTGCGCACGCGTCGCGCGTACCGCCGGTCCCTTCTTGGTATTAAGCCGCCGAAATTGGATTCCGGTCTCATCGATCGCTCGAGCCATCTCTCCGCCGAGCGCGTCGATTTCCCGCACGAGATGCCCTTTGCCGATACCGCCAATCGCCGGATTGCACGACATCTGACCGATGTGGTCGAGATTGAGGGTGAGCATCAGCGTTCGTCGGCCCATCCGTGCCGCGGCGAACGCGGCTTCGATTCCGGCATGGCCCGCGCCCACTACGATCACGTCAAACCTGCTTGTCATCCCCGACCTCGGTGTTCCACGTGGAACAATTCGCTATTTGCCAATGCAGAACTCACCGAAGATACGATCGAGCACGGCTTCCGGCGACGTGCGGCCGACGATCTCTTCGAGATGGTCGAGCCCGGACATAATGTCAACCGCTACAACGTCCGGCGGATTCCCGGCACGCAGCGAAGCGACCGCGCGCTCGACGCTCTCCGCGGCCGCCTCGATCGCCACTCGATGGCGTTCCCGCGTAATCGTGATGGTCGGCGTTGGTTCGTCTCGCGCGGGGAGGTCAGCCGCACGAAGCAGTTCCGAGCGCAGTGAATCCATACCAACGCCGGTCAACGCGGACGCACGGACTATAGGCCTGGCGTCGCGCAATTCTTCGGGAAGCACCAGGCGAGATTGGAGATCTATCTTATTTATCAACAAGATAGCTCGTTTTTGACGCGTCGCATCAAGAACCTCGGCGTCTTCCGGCCCCCATGCCCGGCTGTTGTCGAGCACGATGATCGTCAAGTCTGCAGCGTCGATCTGTTGGCGAGTCCGCTCAATCCCGAGCTGCTCGACCTCTTCTCGGCTCGTCCGAATGCCGGCCGTGTCGGCGAGCACGATCGCCAGCCCGTCGATCTCCAGCATCTCCTCGATGACGTCTCGGGTGGTCCCCGGGATCGGAGTGACGATGGCTCGCTCGATCTCCAACAAGCGATTGAGCAAGCTCGACTTGCCGACGTTCGGCTTGCCGACGATCGCGACCCGCAGCCCTTCGCGAAGGATGCGCCCGCGCCGATAGGTCGCCGCCAGCTCGCGTAGCGCCATGGTCACGCCAGTCGCGTCATCTGCGAACTTGGCGCGATCGAGGTCCCCGACGTCCTCTTCCGAAAAATCGATCGCCACCTCGAGATGAGCTGCGATGCCGATGATTCGTTCCCGCAATTCCTCAACCGCCCGCGATAGCGAGCCCCCGAGCTGGTGCACAGCGACTCGCAGAGCCGAGTCCGTGCGCGCCGCGATCAGTTCGGCCACGGATTCCGCCTGGGCGAGATCCAGCTTGGCGTTGAGGAACGCCCGCAGCGTGAATTCTCCGGGCGCGGCGGGTCGAGCACCGGCCGCGATCACCGCACCGAGCAGGCGCCGCGCGAGCAACACGCCGCCGTGACCGTGGAGCTCGACGACGTCTTCTCCCGTGTAGCTCCGCGGCGCGCGCATGATGACGCCCAAGCCATGATCGAGCACTTGCTCTCCGGCGTCGACGAAGCGTCCCGTATAGAGGCGGTGCGATGTCCATCGATCCGGACGCGGACCACGGAAGACGCGCGCAGCGACGGCGACGGCGTCTGCCCCGCTGACACGCACGATGGCGACGGCGGCGGCGCCGTTAGCCGTCGACATCGCAGCGATGGTGTCGCGCGAATACACTCACGCGGACGTTAGCGATTCTTCGGCTGGGGGTAAATCCGCACCGGTTCGCCTCGAAGCGAAAATGCTTGAACCCCAGAGCGTGGCGAGCGCGCGCCCGACTTGGCCGCCACGAGCTTCTTCCTGGGCGCCCCTCGTGCCTCCAAAGACGGCCCCGCGACTCATCTGGCGCTCGCGACGCGCCCCAGTCGGCACGGGCTCGGCACGCTTCTCGAGCGAAATTATCTTCGCTTCAAGGTTGGCCGCAACTCGGCGCTTGCCGGCCGCGGGCCTCATGCGCTGGATAGATCACCACGCGACGCAGTTGGCCTTCGCCGACGCTTCGAGTGGTCACCGTCGAATCGCCGCTCAATGCCATATGCACGATTCGCCGCTCGCGTGGACTCAGTGGATTCATGCTCTGTGCGCGCGCCGTCTGGTGCACCCGAACGGCGAGCCGGCTCGCCATCTCGCGAAGCTCCTGGCTTCGCCGCTCCCGGTAACCTTCGGCATCGACCAGGATGCGGCCGCCCTGCCCGTCCTGCCGGCCGACGGTTCGATTGATCAGATATTCGAGCGCGTCGAGCGTCTGCCCGTGCCGGCCGATCAGCAGGCCTCCCGCTTCGCTCGTGATGCGCAGCATGACGTATCCGGCTTCTTCTGCCGGAGCGGCCTCGACGTGGCCCGGAATGTCCATGAGCGCGAGAAGCTCACGAAGAACGCGCTCGGCCTCTTCGGCGACTGCTGCCGTGACGCGACCCATCGGCTCGGCGGATGCCGCCGGGGCGCCCTCGCGCGGCGACACGCGCACCCGTGCCTTCAGGCCGCCAAAGCCGAGCAGCCCGCGTCGCGCGTCGTTCAGGATCTCTACCTGCACGCGTTCGCGCGGGACGCCCAGCGTCACGAGCGCATTCGCAATCGCTTCGTCGATCGTCTCGCCTTCGGCTTCGACAGATTTCACACTGGACGTCACGGACGCTCCTCCACGTCGCGGGGCTCATCTCGCGGTTCGCTGCACCAGCATCTGCTGAGCGATCGTCAGGATGTTGTTCACGAGCCAATAGAGCGCCAGGCCGGAAGGAAAGTTGATGAACATGACCGTGAACACGATCGGCATCATCATCATCATTCGCTGCTGCGCGGGATCTCCCGCCTGCGGCGTCATGCGCTGCTGTATGAGCATGCTGACGCCCATGAGCAGCGTGAGCACCGGAATCCGCACCTCCGTGCCGGCCACGATGGCCAGTGGCGGCATAGGGATCGGCGGCAGCCGGTCGGGGGCGGAGAGATCGTTGATCCAGAGCACAAACGGCGCGTGACGGAGCTCCACCGCCGACAGCAGCGCATTGTAGAGGCCGATGAAGATCGGCATCTGCACGATCATCGGCAAGCAACCCCCGAGCGGGTTCACGTTGTGGCGGCGATAGAGCTCCATGACTTCCTTGTTCAGGGCGGCCCGGTCGTCGGCGTATTTCTCCTGGAGCTTTTTCATCTGCGGCTGCAGCTTCTGCAGATCCTGCATCGATTTGTAGCTCTTGTGCGTGAGCGGCACCGTCACCAGCTTGACGAGCATGGTGAGGAGAATGATGTCGATGCCGTAGTTCCCGGTCACGTGATGAAAGATCTTCAGGATGCGGAGCATCGGTTCGGCCACGAACCCAAACCAACCGAGATTCACCGTGCGAGCCAAATGGTGACCGACCGCCGACAACGCATTCAGCTCCTTCGGCCCCGCGTAGACGAGAAACGGATACGCTCCAGCTGAGAACGCCGCGGCGGGAACCAGGATCTCCGTGAAAATCTCGCCTCCGTCCTTCTTCACCCAGAGTCGGACAGCGTCGTTCTCGCGCGGAAGCATCGCGGAGATGAAATAGCTGTCGGCGTACCCGGCCCAATGGACTACCAGTGGAGGCTCCGCCGGCACTCGCGGGTCGGGGAGCACTACGCCCTGCGCGAGCTCCGCCTCGCTGAAGTGCAAGAGCTTGCCTCCGACTAGCGCCTCGGGCCCTTGGAACGAGTAGCGCGATTGGCTCTCCGTCGGGCTGTGCGTCCAACGGAGCCCCGCTTCGCCGTAGCCGTGGAGCGGGTCGGACACCTCCAGGGCGACCGTGAACGCGTAGCTCTCGGCGTCGAAGCGGAGCTTCTTTTCGAGGGTCACACCCTCGGGGCTCTGGCCGCGAAGAACGATCTCCCCATTCTGCCCCGGCGCTAGGGTGAGCGAGGACACGCTCGGCGTGTACGAGAGCTTCTGATCGCTCCAGGAGGCGGCGCCGCGCAGCACGACCCCGAGCGGTAGATCACCGGCTGCCCCCGGCGAGATGAGCTCGAGCGGCGGGCTCTGCGGATCGATCGTCGTGCGAAAGTGCTTCAGCTTGAGACTGACGAGCCTTCCTCCGAGCGACGAAAACGCGGCGTGAACGAGCGGCGTATCGACGGCGATATTTCCGCTCGGTGCGGTGCTGGCTTCTTCCGGCACCGCTTGCGGCGGGGCCGCGGCGCTCGGAACGGGCAACGGCGCCGGCGTCACCCCGGCAGCGGGCGCCTGCTTCTTGCCGAGATCCGGATAGTAGATCCTCAAGTACTCCTGGTAGGCGATCACGACGAGAGCCGACAGCGCCACTGCGAGAAGTACTTGTCGATCCACGAGGGAGTGTCCTTGTGCCAGCGTTTCCCGGAGGGCTTAGGGAACCGGATCGAAGCCGCCCGCGCCGCCCCATGGATGACAACGCAGGAGCCGCTTGACCGCCATCAACCCGCCGCTCCACGCACCGTGGCTCTCGATTGCCTGCTCGGCGTATCGGGAACAGCACGGTTCAAAGCGACAATTCCGACCGAGAACCGGGGAGAGAAGGAGGCGGTACGTGCGGAGAAGGGCAGATATCGGCGCAGCGATCGCTCGATCGCCCGTAGAGAGAGCCACCCGCAGGCCCGTATCAGACCGAAAACCGGTCACGCAGCTCTTCGACGAGCTCGTCATAGGAAAGCTTCGCTGCCCCGGGCTTGGCAATCACCACCATGTCGCAAGCGGCCGGCAGCTCCCGGCGATGGAGCCGGAAGAATTCTCGCAATCGACGCTTCAATTTGTTGCGCACAACGGCATTGCCCACCCGCCGGCTGACGCTGAACCCAACCCGTGATGTTCCTGGCGCAGGCTGGCTCGCGGACGCGACGATGAAGCTCGGGCTGTGACTCTTGCGACCTCGCTTCTGAACTCGCAAGAAATCGCGCCGGAGACGAAGACGAAGTGCTTTGCCAAATTTGCGGCTTTCCACTCGGTTCGGCGTCGAACCCGCATCCGTCCGCGACACGGCTGTCCCAAGCCGTCACTACCGCCGAGCGGGCTTGGGTGGAGTCTGAACGGTTAGGCGCTTGCGTCCCTTGCGCCGCCTCCGCTTCAGCACGTTTCGCCCTCCCGGCGTTTCCATGCGCGCGAGGAATCCATGCGTCCTCTTCCGGCGCAGGTTGCTCGGCTGATACGTGCGCTTCATCCGCTACTCTTCCTTTCCGGGGAGCTTGGAATTCGAGCCACCGCTCTCGCGGCCGCTCCATAAAAAATGGCCGACGAGTCGTCGGCCGACGCGACGGGAATACTCACCATACCCGTACCGTGAAGTCAATTCAGTAGATCTCCGGCTTGAGATCGCGCGTCATGAGGTCCACTACCACCTGCCGCGCCGACTTTCCCTCGTGGAGCAGGAGATACATCTGCTCGGTGATCGGCATCTCCACGCCGAGCTTGCGCGCGAGGTGGTAGACGGACTTGGCGTTGCGCACGCCCTCGGCGACCATCTTCATCTCGGCCAAGATGTCGCTCAGCCTGTCGCCTTTGCCGAGCCGCAGTCCCACGTTGCGATTGCGCGACAAATCGCCGGTGCAGGTGAGGACCAGATCTCCCATCCCCGCCAATCCTGCCAGCGTGCGCGGGTCTGCGCCCATGCGCGAGCCGAGGCGCGCGATCTCGGCGATTCCGCGGGTGATCAATGCCGCGCGGCTGTTGTGACCGAATCCGAGCCCGTCGCTCACGCCGGCGGCGATGGCGATGACGTTCTTGACCGCACCACCGAGCTCGACGCCGACTACGTCGTGGCTCGTGTAGACACGAAAGAACGACGTCGTGAAGGTCGTCTGGCATTCCGCGGCGGCCTCGGGGTGCGCCGATGCCGCGGTCACGGCCGTCGGCATTCCGCGCGCCACCTCCCGGGCGAAGCTCGGACCCGAGAGCGCGCAGATCCGAGCATGCAGCGAGCGCGGCAGAATCTCCTCAAGCACACCGAGCATCGTCTTGGAGGTCTCGTCTTCGATGCCTTTGGTCGCGCTGATCACCAGCGGCTTCCCGTCAAGGAGTGGCGCCACCTCGGTCATGACCGGTCGGAGCACGTGCGAAGGAACGACGCAAAGGATGGCGGTCTTGCCGCTCGCGACTTCGCGGAGATCGGTCGAAGGGATCAGGTTGTAGGGAAGCGTGATGCCCGGCAGATAGGCGGAGTTCTCGCGCTTGTCCGCGATCTCGCGGCAGCGCTCCGGATTGTGCACCCAAAGAGAGACCGGGTAGCCCTTCTCGGCCAGCAACTTGGCGAGGGCAGTTCCCCAGCTGCCGCCGCCAATGACGCCGATCCGCTCACGCATAGAGTCCTCCTCGCACCGACTCGAACGAAAATACACTATTCCCGGCCGCCGGGGATTGCCAAGCCGCCCTTCCTACGGTCCGGTCAGCGGCCGGTGGAGAGTTCGCTCGCGGGCAAGTGGAGGGCCTGCGCTCTGGCGAGGAAGCTCGGTCGTATCACTAAGACGAGGGCCGGAAGCACGGTCAGCGATCCGGCGCTCGACACGGCCATGGCGAGCGCGACCAGCGTGCCGAGTCGGATGTGATAGCCGAATCCCGAGAAGCAGAGCGTCAAGTAGCCGGCCGCGATGGCCGAGGACACGAACAGGATCGCCATGCCCGAGGTCTCGAGCGTGCGCTCCACCGCCTCTTGCAGGGTCTCGCCCGCGGCTAACTCTTCGCGAAGCCGGAACAGGAAGTAGACGGCATAATCGGCGCCGATCCCGACCGCCATCGCCGAGATCGTCGCCGTGCCGATGTCGAGTGGGATGGCGAAGAGACCCATGACACCGAAATTCGTCACTACCGCGAGCGCCAACGGAATCGCCACCAATACGCCCCCGGTGAAGGACCGCAGCGTGAAGCTCGCGACGACCAGGATGATGGCCGCGATCTGCAAAATGTTGAGAATCTTCCCATGCACCATCACTTCATTCATCGCCTCGCTCGAGGCGAGCGAACCGGTGATCTCTACGCGAATGCCCGATGGCAGGGCGTCGGGCAGGCGGGCGCGAAGCCGCGCGATCAGCTCCTCGGCGAAGCGCGTGCTGTCTTCTTTCAGATACACGCGCAGCACGCCAACACGGTGCGCTGGATCGATCAAGCTATCGAAATCCTCTGCGCTGCTCGACATGGTGTAGAGCAATAGGTACTGACTCACCAAGTTGCGGGTGGCGGGAACGCGCAGCGCATGAGGATCGTCGCCGTTCATCGCCGCGTTCATTCGCTTGACGAAGTCGACGAACGAGAGCGCCTTGCCCACTCCCGGCTGGCTTTCGAACCATTTCTCGAGCGAGTCGATCCCCTCGAGCACGCGCGGATCTTCCATGGCTCCATCGCGGTCGCCCTCGATCAACAAGACCAGCGTGCTCGTGCCGCCGAATGCCGCGTTCAACGCTCGATCGTCGCGACGGACCACCGAATCGCGAAAGAACTGCCGTCGAAAGCTCGAATCGACGACCACGCGCGAAGCGGCGAGCGCCGCTACGGACGCGATCAGAGCGGCGACTGCCAAGACGGCCGCCCGGCGCCGCCCGCGGGTGAGATTTCGCAGGCCCGCGATGATCGGATCGAACACGTGATGGGTTCCTTCGCGCGTCCGCTCGCGTAGCGTCGGAGCGGGCAGCAGGGAGCGCACGGCCGGAATCAGCGTCATCTCGATCGCCAGGGCGGAGAGGATGCCGAGCGCGGTGAACAAGCCGAAGTTGCGGATCGCCGCCGTCTCGAACGTGAGCAGCGACAAGAACGACAGCGAGGCGATGCTGGTGGCGACGATCATCACGGGAGCGACCTTGGCAAACGAGCGTTCCACCGCGAGCCGTTGATCCGCCGAGACGGCAAGCTCTTCGTAAAAACGCTTCAGCATCTGCACCGCGTGGCCGGCGGCCACCGCGAGAATCAAGATCGGTGTGGTGACGTTGAAGGGATCGAGGGCCACACCGAGCGTGCCAAGCATGCCGAGGCTCCAGAGCATCGCTAGGAGCGCGGTGAGAAGCGGCAGGAACATCGCCTGCAGGGTTCGGAATGCCTCGTAATGGACGAGCCCGATGACCACGAACGCGAGCGGGAAAAAGAGGAACATGCGAGCCGAATAGCGCGCCAGCCAGGCGACGTAGATCGCCGGTCCGCTCAGGTGCGCGCGGAAGGAACCGTCCTCTTCCTCCTCGAGCACGTGGGTGACGGCGGCTTGAATCTCCGGGTAACCGTCGAGCGGGGCCTGAAAATCGAAATCTGCGATGATACCCGCAGCCCGACCATCGGCGGCGACGATCGTGCCGAGGTACTGAGGATTCGCCAGCAGCCTCTGCCGCAGCGCCAGCGCCTCGGCGCGATCTTTCGGCAACGGGTCGAGAAAGGGGTGTACGACCATTCCCTCGCCAGTGCCGCGAATGTCAACCGCCTTGGATAGCGATAAGCTCAGGAACGTGCGCGAGACGAGGCCCGGCAAAGCACCGATGCGCTCGGTGATCCTCGCCAACTTGCCAAGAAACTCCGGCGAATAGATATCTCCGCTCTCGGGAAATAAACCGATGAAGACGAGGTTTTTCTCACCGAAGATCTCATGGAGGCGTGCGAGCGCCTGAATATAGGGATGCCGTTGTGGCAGCTGCGCGTCGGGATTGACCTCCACTTTCAGCCGAGTGGCTCGCGTCAGCAACCCGAGCGTGAGGAGGAGGACTAGCGCCACGACGGACCTGGCGTGTCCAGTTACCCAGCGAACATAACCCGCCGCCATAGTCCTACCCGAACCTCCCGCCGCAGAAACCGCTCGTTTGCATCTAGTGGAATCGGGCGTTCATTTTCAATCGATCTCGCGCGTACCATCTCTTCGATTATTTAGTAGATGAATTTTCCCGACGCTTTGTGGAAAAGGTGTGGACAATAAGCGTTCGTGCTCGCGGCTCAGAAGAATGCCAGTTCGCCCAACATTGGGCGCGGAGCGGCATGTAACGAAAAAGCTCTTGTATGACGATGGGTTATACGAGCAAGCGCTTTCGGTCGCGCACAGAAATCATCGCGATCTGCCCCACCGTGCATCGCAACGCACATAAATCAAGTTGTTGATAAGTAGGTATCCCCACAAACGCTCGTCAGATGCTATTCTCCGCGACAGGGTATCCTGAAAGGGCTGATTTTCGCCGTCGCGCGAGCGTTCGATCCTTCCAAAGGCTGATTTTCCGCTTCGCCCGAAGGCTCGGCTGCGAGCTTCCCCACGACCAGGCGTGGCGAGTGCCACTTCTTGCCTATCGGTCACGAGACTTGACCGCTCGATGGATTTCAATTCTAGTCCGCATCCTGAGGTGGGATCGAGAATGGATCTAAAGACGCTCGAACGAATGACTGTGGTGAAGCTTCGTGAAGAAGCCCTGAAGATTCCGGACATGAGCGGCGTCCGCGGCATGAATAAGGAAGAGCTGGTCCGTGCGCTCGCCGCGGCTTACAAGATCGATCTCTCCACCCGCCGTCGCGGCGGAGCGGAAAAATCCACGCTCAAGAAACAGATCCGCGAGCTGCGGGGCAAGATCGCCGAAGCGATTCAAACGAAACAGAAAACCGATCTCAGGAAGCTGCGCCGCCACGTCAAGCACTTGAAGGCGCAAACACGTCGGCTCGCCAAGGCGAGAATTCCCCCGCAGGCCGAGGCGGCGGCAAGCAGCCTCCCACCACCTTCGCCCTGATCGACTCGTCCGATTATGGCCAAAGTCTGGATCGTCTACCGCGAGGGTCTCCGACTGCGCGGTGCGGTCGCCGGAGAAGTGCCGCTGGAGACTTTGATCGCCCGGCTCGATATCGCTCCGTGGCGGTTCTTCGCCGCGCAGCCGCCCGAAGCCGTGCCGCTCGAGCAGGCGCTCCTCACATCCGAGCGTAAGCGCACGTTAGTGGAGGTCGCAAGCCAAGACCGTTACAACCTCTGCGGACTCACCCTCGGGTTCTTCGAGTCGCCGTACTCTCCCGATGAGTGCTTGCGCCGGCTCGGACTCGGAACTGAGCCCGCGAGCTCCCAGCGCTAGCCCGGTAGGGCTGCCTGGCTGGAGCCGGTTCGCGACCAACGGGAGCAATCCGTGGCGCAGGCTCCTAGCCCGGCGCGAAATGTCGGCTTCGCTACGAAGTCTCAGCTGAGGCTTCGCTTGCGCCCTCTCAAGCCTCGGCGGCTCCCTTTCGGCTTGTGAAAGGGCTTGCCGAATCCGCCGCCGAATCCGCCCGCCTCTTGAGAGCCACTAAACTCGGTGAAGGAGCGCGGTCCGGAAAACCCTCCTGGCCCCCCGGCGCGCCGGGGCGGCCGATCTTCCGCCGCGTTGACCCGAAGCTTCCGACCATCGAGCTCGAAGTCGTTGAACGTCGTGATGGCG
>Ga0315273_10005569_pt1 | contig 15592 bp, 9 predicted proteins | sample YL17G02_0_MG_FD_205753 | JGI IMG/M metagenome (GOLD analysis project Ga0315273, IMG submission 205753) | Sediment microbial communities from Yellowstone Lake, YNP, Wyoming, USA - YL17G02_0 | ecosystem: Environmental > Aquatic > Freshwater > Lake > Sediment | place: USA: Wyoming | collected...
GTACGGTTGAAGAGATGGGACGGGAACTTGCCGCAGAGATTGCGGCGATCAGGATCATTGCGTCATCGCGCGAGATCTCCCGCGAGCTCTGGCTCTGTTCGCCCCGGTACGCATGGCGGTTTTTCCGGGTCCTGGACCAGTCACTCACAGAACTCGGGCGGGACGGTATGCCGCTCCCGACTACGGGACCCGGGGTTGGCATGCCAATCGCCGGCCTGGCACCTGTCGTGAAACCGGGAAGTACTCCCGTTTCATGATATTCCAGTACCTGCCTCACAGTACACCCGTCTTACCTCGGAGAATACCTCCTTTGGGACAGGGAAGGATCTCATAGGCAGTCATTTCTCAAATTGGGCTCATTTTGGCTAATGGGGCTCATTTTGAACGAATTCTCCGGATCGTTGTCTGACACAGGACCGGGAAAAGTGCTTAATTCGCGTGAAATGGATGTAAATTCATCCGGATATGACTGATATGAGCCCGGTTCAGGAGGAATAAGGACGGAGCTGAAATGTGCGCAAACAGGCTCAATTGGCTGGCGGATCGGTCGTGGGATCACTGGATATTACTGGCAGGGAATACAGGTGGGGATTTTAATCCACTCCTCCATTTGCGGAAAATGGAGATATATATTTTTCGATTTGTCCATTTCGGCCCCGTTTGCCTCAAATACCCATAATTTGAACCCGGAAAAGTGCGCTAATAGGCGCTATTGGATTGAGGATCTGCTCTGGGATTACGGGATATTACTGGAGGGTGATCCAGGAGGGGGTTTTGGGGGGTGTCTCACTTTCGCGGTGGAATAGACAATGATATTGAAGTAAGAATGAATGAATCATTCAGGACAATAATATCTGATGATTGAAACTGATCCTATCCCATTATTTCATGCAGGTCATCGTACATGATCCTTTTTATCGATACTGAAACAACAGGACTTCCACGGAAAAAAAATCCATTAAGTAACCCGTACGAATATTGGCCTCGCTTGGTGGAGCTGGCATGGATTGAGTGCGAAAATGACGGGAACGTGATCGCTGAGTATAATTCAATTATCAGACCAGATTCATTTACCATTCCCAATACCGCTTCAGTTATTCATGGAATCACGACAAAAGAGGCACAGGATACGGGACAATCTCTGGTTTTGGTATTGGAACAATTCCATGCATCCCTGAAAAATTGTTCGTTGATTGTCGGGCATAACATTGAATTCGATGCACATGTCATAGCCACAGAAGCACTTAGGGTCGGGATGGCATTGCCTATTCAATCGTTTCAGAAAAAATGCACCATGAAATCTTCAGTCAGATTATGTAAACTAAAACGTAGTGCCGGATACAAAAACCCGACTCTTGCAGAACTTCATTATTTTTTATTTGGAGTGTCGCTTCCCGATTGTCACCGGGCGCTGAGCGATGCCCGTACCTGCATGAGATGTTTTTTTGAATTAAAGAAAAGAGGCATTCTCTGAAAATCAATTGTGAAAACCTTTTCGTGTTTCAAGTGCATGAAGAAACAATCCGGCTGATCACTCATGACTGACCAATCAGAGAATTATTTTCACTATTGGGGAAAGGCTGCTCCTCTCACCAACAATTCAGATCAAAGGTCATACCATCTGCTTGCATACCATTGTCTCGATGTCGCTGCTGTGGGGCAGCAGCTGTTATTGCATGATCCTAACCTGTTACGAAAAATTATTCCCTCTGATGTTTTTACTGAGGAACCCGAGCGCGAACAATGGTGTGTCGGTATAATTACATTTCTTCTTGCTCTTCATGACATCGGAAAATTTTCTGATCGGTTTCAAAATCTCATACCCGATCTTATGAACGAATTGAAAGGCTACACACACGATCGTCGTTATGCGGTCCGCCATACTGAAATGGGACAATTCTTTTTTGATAAAGTTCTGTGGAAAACGATATGGACACAGAATTGGTTTGAGTTAGACACACAAGAGGATAGTATTGACTGGAAAGATATCTGGGGAATGTGGATCCCTCCGGTAACTGGTCACCATGGTTCCCCTCCGAGAAAATCTGAATATTCTGATTTTCTAATTTCAGACTTTTTTGAAGATGAGAACCTGAAGTCTGCACTCCAGTTTTCCGAGAAATGTGCGGAACTTTTTCTGGTAAAACGGAATTCCCCCTTCCCTCTGCAATATACTCAGTTGTTAACGTCATTCAGCAAGACATCCTGGTTGCTTGCGGGGCTCACCGTTCTGAGCGATTGGATCGGTTCGAACAACGATCTCTTTTCCTATCACTCAACACCGATGCCGCTTGATAAGTACTGGAAAGAATATGCAGTTCCCCAGGCAGAAAAAGCGATTCGTACGTTTGGAATTCTCCCGGGCGCAACGTCAACTGAAACCGGAATGCAGGCACTGTTCAAGATAGACACTCCCACTCCCCTTCAATCCTTTGCTGAAACCTGCGAGATCCCCTCAACGCCCCAGTTGTTTATAGTTGAAGAAGCAACCGGCAGCGGGAAGACAGAAACAGCACTTGTGTTGGCGCACCGTCTTATGACAAAAGGCCAAGGCGAGGGAATTTATTTTGGATTACCGACAATGGCCACGGCAAACGCAATGTACGATCGGATGGGAAAAGCGTACGGGCGCATGTTCTCCCCCGGTTCCCATCCATCACTCGTGCTTGCACATAGCGGAAGCAAACTTTCTGAAAAATTCCGGCAATCGATCGGTTATCCGAATCGGGTGGCGAATGAACAGGAATCTCCGGATGAACCGAATGCCTCAGCCCAATGCAATGCCTGGCTATCGGATAACCGGAAAAAAGCGCTGCTTGCCCAGGTTGGTGTCGGGACAATTGATCAGGCGCTTATCTCAGTGCTCCCGCTACATCACCAATCCCTGCGGCTTTTGGGATTATCACGAAATATCCTGATCGTTGATGAAATTCATGCGTATGATCCGTACGTTCAGCAGGTCCTCGAAACACTTCTTGAATTTCATGCAGCCCTGGGGGGCAGTGCAATCCTTCTTTCAGCTACGCTTCCCAAGGCACAACGGCAGGCACTCATTTCTGCGTACTCTTCCGGATTGGGGATCGATTGTAGCGAAGTCCGGCTGTCTCACTACCCGATGGTCACTCATGTAACTCCCCGAACAAAAGAGCCCGCAGAGTATCCGATTCAAAGATGTGAGATGACTCACCGGACAATTGATGTCGAATGCACTGATGATCCAGGCGTCGTAATGAAGCATTTGTCCAAGGCAATTGTGGAGGGGGGTTGTGCCTGCTGGGTGAAAAATACCGTTAATGATGCCATCGAAACCTACCAGACTCTATCAAAACATTTTGGCGATGAAAACATTCTCCTGTTCCATGCACGATTCACGATGGGTGATCGCATTGAAAAAGAGAATGAAGTCCTGAAATTATTCGGAAAAGAAAGTACTCCGGCAATCCGTAAAGGAAAAATCCTTGTCGCTACTCAGGTAGTTGAACAATCCCTTGATCTCGATTTTGATCTCATGGTAACCGATCTTGCCCCGATGGATCTTATCATCCAGCGTTCCGGTAGGTTGCATCGGCATAATGATCCGGCTAAACGCGGAAACCGGGGTGTACCTAAACTTGTCGTTATGAGTCCTCCCGTTTCAGAAAAACCGGCGTATGAATGGTATTCAACCCTTTTCCCAAAGGGTGCATACGTGTACCCGAATCATGGGCAGCTTTGGCTCACCGCCCGGCTTCTTGCTGAACGAAAAAAGATAACGATGCCGGATGATGCACGGCTTCTGATTGAAGGGACATTTGGAGAAACTGCACAACGAGAGATCCCGGAATTGCTGATATACCATGAAATAAAAGCAGATGGTAAAAATGCCGCAGATGAGGCTATTGCTCGATTGAATGTTCTTCACCTGAGTAATGGTTACAAAGATACCCCGAACCAGTGGCAGGATGATGCACGAACACCGACCCGGCTTGGGGAGGCACGGATCACGGTACTGCTCCTCAAATGGGAAAATTCGGCCCTTAAATTTTTTTCATCGGATTCCGTTTTTTCTGATGATTTCAGCCAGGTAAGCATCTCCGACAGGAAAATCTCCAAAGAATTTTCCTATACCGGAGATCTGGCATCTGCACTTGAGAGATTCAAGGCAACACTGGCCGACAGAGGGCAATGGAGAATTCTTGTACCCCTTGAACAAAAAAATGATTCGTGGCAGGGAAGAGCGCTTGACAAGAATGGCAAAGTAGTGTCGGTTCTCTATGATTCGAACCTGGGCATTCTGACAACCAAATCATAACGGTTAAGGTCTTGACGGGTAATCCTATCGCATGGGAGCCATTCTGTTACGATATATTTATTCCACCAATTTTGCCAATGCTGCGTCTGTTTTTTTATTTACTCCTTGTTTAAATCCGGGATGATTGCATGTTCAATCTTATCAAAGATCCATGGATTCCGGTGAGCAGAAAATCCGGCGAACGAAAACTCATCACACCCGCAGGACTTGTTGACCGGTACGCAGAGGATCCGGTTCTTGCTCTTGATGCATCCCGTCCCGATTTTAACGGATCTTTAGTGCAGTTCCTTATCGGGCTTGTACAGACAACATGCCCAGCATCCAACCCTAGGGAGTGGAGGGAAAAATTCAGTAAACCTCCGTCAATGGGTGAACTGCAATCTACGTTTGAACGGTATGCTCATGTTTTCAATCTTGATGGAGATGGGCCACGGTTTATGCAGGATCTGGATCTTTCCGAAAAAGAGGGTGAATCAAACCAGATCGATCATCTGCTTATGGAAATGCCCGGAGCACAAACCCTTGACAAAAATACGGATCATTTCCTGAAGCGCGATACGGTAAAACAGATCTGTTTTCCCTGTTGTGCGATGGCATTGCTCACGTTGCAGACCAACGCCCCTGCCGGTGGAAGGGGCCATCGCACATCGGTTCGAGGAGGAGGCCCCCTCACAACCATTGTTATGGGCCGGACTCTCTGGGAAACCGTCTGGCTGAATGTCCTCAAGGCCGGAGAATTCTCCCGTTACGGAAACGCAACCAAAAATGCAGACGTTGATCGGTTTCCCTGGATGGGACCGACCCGCACCAGCGAGAAGATTGGTAAGGATACCACCTCGCAGCAGGTAAATCCCGTTCAGATGTTCTGGGGAATGCCACGAAGGATACGGCTGGAATTTAAGAGCGGTTCAAAAAACACATCCTGTGATCTCTGTGAACGTTCCCAATCGCAATATGTGACAAAATATCATGACAAGAGTTATGGTATCAATTACAAAGGTGGCTGGCATCACACTCTCACCCCGTACTCTACGAATGAAAAGAAGGGGGAGCCCCTTCCAAAACACGCACAGGCCGGAGGGATCTCCTACCGGAACTGGCTGGGACTTGTCCAGAACAATGTGGAGAAAAATTCCCGGATTGAACCCGCAGTTGTAGTCCATACGTTCCGGCAGGAGCGGCAGGAAGCCCTTTTGGGAACTAATGAAATCCCGTTCCGGCTCTGGGCATTCGGATATGATATGGACAACATGAAAGCCTGTGGCTGGTATGAAGGGACTATGCCTCTCAACCATCTGGCGGCAGACCTAAAACCGGCCTATGAGATCGCAGTCAGCCAGATGATAAAGACTGCCAGCCTGATCGCATACAATGTTCGTGCGTGTGTAAAAAAAGCTCTGTTCAGCAAGGATGCAAATATTTCAGTGGAGAAATCATTTTTTGATTCGATTGATTCACAATTCTGGCAGGATACCGAACCCGAATTTTATCAGATACTTAACGAGCTAAAAACTGCCCTTCAGACTAAACAGCCCGTTCAGGATCTGAAATTGTCCTGGCTCAGAATGTTATCCAAAGAAGGGGAGATCCTGTTTGACAGGTATTCCCAGTCCAGCCTGATCTCTGTTGGTGATCCAAAACGGATCGCACTTGCCCGTAAGGATTTCAGGCAATTTTCCTCTCCTTTCAATAAAAAAATCATCGAACTTCTTGATCTGCCACAACCTGAAAAATCACTCACAACCCCTACTCGTAATAAAAGAAAGGTAACCTGAACGTGAGGTAAAATCATGGAACAAAAACACTATCTGACATTTAACCATCCCGAAACCCGTGATGTTTTAATCGACTGGTGGAGGGCGCTTGACAGTGCCCGTGGCGATCGTGCCGAACTGCGGCGATGCCATTCCCCGCTGAATGTTGCTTTCACCCCCGCATACCATCGCCTGAGGTGGGCGCTGATGAAGCACGGCTCTGTTAAAGATGAGGATCTCGCACTCGTTGCCGGCGTCCTCTCGCATGTGAAATCGTATAACCCCGGTTCATTTCCCCGACAGATGGCAGGATCTGATTCTGCTGATGCTAAAAAAGCGAACGTGAGCGGGCTTCGGTTCCGTCGGGTGCTGACCATTGATGACCGGGACAAACTGTATGAGACGATGATCCGGGTTGTACACCTGCTTGGTGATGCGGTAGATATTCCCAGCCTCGCCAATGGCATCTACTGGTGGAATGAACAGACGAAGAAAGAATGGGCGTTTGCCTACTATGAACATGCTCCCAGTGAGGAGAAATAAGGAGTGAAATTACTATGACTGACTTTATTCAGCTGCATATGCTTGTATCGTATCCCCCGTCGAACCTCAACCGCGATGATCTCGGGCGGCCAAAAACCGCGGTCATGGGGGGAACCCAGCGCTTGCGCATCTCTTCGCAGAGCCTGAAGAGAGCGTGGAGGACATCGGATATTTTTGCGCAGAGTCTTGAGGGGCATATCGGTATTAGGACCAAGGAGATGGGTTCAAAAGTCAAAGAAGCTCTCATGAGCGGCTTACCATTGATCCAATTACTGGAAGGAAAAAATCCCGATCTTAAGTCTGCAACAATAATTCCCGAGAAGGATGCGAATGTATGGGCACTGAAAATTGCATCGGCTTTTGTTGATAAACTGCCCAAATCTGATGGTAAAAAAACAGAAGACGATTCAACGGATGATACAGAAGAAGGGAAAAAAGGTACGAAAAAGAAAGCGAAAGAGAGCAATATCAATAAAGATACGCTGAAGGGTGAACAACTCGTTTTCTACTCCAATAATGAAATTTCTGCCATCCAGTCGCTCATCACCACGCTCAGTAAGGAAAAGCGTGAACCGAAATCACAGGAATTATCCAGCTTATTGAAAAAGGATCTTTCTTCCGTGGATGTTGCCATGTTCGGACGGATGCTCGCCAACGCGACGAAGTATAACGTTGAAGCCGCTGTTCAGGTTGCCCATGCAGTAACCGTCCATGAAGTTGCCGTTGAAGACGATTATTTCACTGCCGTGGATGATCTGAACAAAAGTGATGATGATGCTGGCGCTGCACACCTGGGTGAGACCGAGTTCGCATCCGGTCTTTTCTATACCTATGTCTGCATTGACAAAACCCTCCTCCAAAAGAATCTCGGTGGGGATGCGGTACTAGCCATGACTGCGATCAAAGCCCTCGTTGAGGCAGCAACAAAAGTTGCGCCGACCGGTAAACAGAATTCCTTTGCTTCGCGGGCATATGCATCCTATCTCCTCGCAGAAAAGGGATCGCAACAGCCCCGCTCCTTATCGGTTGCGTATCTTGGGGCAGTCCGGGATTCAAAAGATCTTCTTGGTGCTGCCATCACGAACCTGAACGATACCCGCAAAAAAATGGATACCGTTTATGGAAAATGTTGTGAGGAACAAGAAGTGATGGATGCTCTTGCCGGCACGGGTTCGCTGAACAAAATTCTGGAATTCTGCTGCCGATCACCATGAAAGAATACCTCATCTTCCGCATATACGGCATGATGGCATCCTGGGGAGATATTGCAGTCGGTGAATTCCGGCCATCCTTTGATCGCCCGTCCAAATCTGCCGTCATGGGAATGGTTGCAGCAGCCCTTGGAATCCGTCGCGATGAGGAGGAGCTGCTGCGTGAGCTGGCAACCGGCTATTGTATGGCCGTCCGGATCGATGCGTCGGGTATTCTTATGAGGGATTATCACACTGCACAGGTTCCTTCCGGAAAAGGACGGAATAAAATAGTATTTCCTACGAGGAAAGCAGAACTGTCCGTTCCCAAAGAAGATCTTAACACCATCCTCTCTTCGCGGGATTATCGGTGTGATGCGGTCTATTCCGTTTGTTTATGGAGCCGCACAGCATCTCCCCTGTACCCGCTCACCGTTCTGAAACAACATCTGGAAAATCCTGTTTTCGGTCTCTACCTCGGGCGTAAGTCCTGCCCGCTGGCTCTCCCGCTTCAGCCACAGGTTGTCCGGGAGGATTCCCTTTCCGCGGCTCTGTCCTCCGCTCAATTTAATGACGGTCCATTCATTGCCCGACTGCAATCCGATAGCGATGTCAGAATATTCTGGGAGGGGGATATGGATGCGGGATTTGCCAGCGTGCATACGGTTCAGCGCCGGGATGATCCGCTGAGCCGGAAACGCTGGCAGTTCGGGAACCGCACGGAGCACTCTGCGATGATCAGAAAATCTGCGGGGGGCTGATCGTGTTCATCAGCAGAGTGAAACTCCGGCATGATGCAACCGATGAGAAGGAGTTCTGGAACCATATCGGAGGAGCATACAAGCTCCACTCGCTGGTCTGGGATCTCTTTGCCGATGCTCCGGAGCGGAGCCGGGATTTTATCTACCGGCAGGATCTGGTGGAGGGATTACCGGCATTTTACTGTGTTTCGGCACGGGAACCTAACAACCGCCACGAGGTCTGGAGTGTTGAGACAAAACCCTATGCACCTGTGATAAAGAAAGACCAGAGATTGTCGTTCATGTTACGGGCAAATCCGATCCGGTCGAAACGTGATGAGAAAGCAGATCCTGACGGAAAAAGAAAACAACATCGTCATGATGTTGTCATGGAGGCAAAGACGCTCCTGAAACAGCGGCAGACCGAGTGCCCTCCTGAAGCGGAGATCGTCCAGCAGGCAGGTTTTGTCTGGCTCGCGATGAAAGGAGAAGCAAACGGGTTTACTCTTCGTGAGAGTGAAGTACGCGCAGATGGGTACATCCAGCACCGGTTTACCAAACCCAAGGGAAAGCATTCTGTTACTCTGAGCACGATCGAATTAACCGGGCTCCTCACGGTGACGGATCCGGAATTGTTTGTCCCGGCACTCTTTCACGGGATTGGCCCGGCAAAAGGGTTCGGGTGCGGTCTGATGATGGTTCGTCCCGCACGGTGAGGGGTTTTCTTCATGCTCCCTCCTTTGAAACCCATTGCAATCAAAGAGAGGATCTCCCTTGTTTTTCTTGAGAAGGGTGAGCTTGATGTACTCGACGGGGCGTTTGTGCTTGTCGATAAAAACGGTGTGCGCACCCAGATCCCTATCGGCAGTGTTGCGTGCCTCATGCTTGAACCCGGCACCCGGATCTCTCACGCAGCAGTGGTTCTCGCAGCCCGAGTAGGTTGTTTACTTGTCTGGATTGGGGAAGCTGGAGTCAGGCTCTATGCAGCGGGGCAGCCCGGAGGTGCACGGGCAGATCGTCTGCTCTACCAGGCAAAACTCGCTCTCGATGAAGAGGCACGGTTAAAGGTAGTCCGGAAGATGTATGAGTTCCGGTTCAAAAAGCCGGTGCCATCACATTATTCTGTTGAACAACTCCGTGGAGTTGAGGGGGCGCGGGTGAGAGAGATGTATATGCAGATGGCGCAAAAGTTCGGCATAAAATGGGAAGAGCGGAAGTATGATCATACGCAGTGGGGAAGTGGGGATCTGCCGAACCGCTGCTTAAGTTCTGCAACCTCCTGTCTATACGGGATTTCCGAGGCAGCGATTCTTGCAGCAGGGTACGCACCGGCTATCGGTTTCATCCACTCAGGCAAACCGCAATCGTTTGTCTATGATATTGCGGATCTCTTCAAGTTCGAGACGGTTGTGCCGGTCGCATTCCGAGTCGCTGCGCAGAACCCGGTGGATCCGGAACGAGCCGTAAGACTTGCCTGTCGGGATCAATTTCGTGAAACCCGTCTGTTGAAAACGATCATCCCGACCATTGAGGAGATCCTGCGAGCTGGCGGACTACCCGTTCCGGAAACCCCGGTAGATTGTCTGCCTGTGGCGATTCCGGAAGAAAAGGGGCTTGGGGATGCTGGTCATCGTACTTGAGAATGCACCGGCGCGTTTGCGTGGCCGGCTTGCTGTCTGGCTTCTCGAAGTTCAAGCAGGTGTGTATATCGCCGACTTCTCGCAAAAAGTCCGTGAGATGTTATGGCTCCAGATTGTTGACGGGATTGAGGATGGGACTGCAATCATGGCATGGGGAAAAAATAACGAAGCTGGATATGATTTCGTTACGATTGGAATGAACCGGCGTGTTCCTGTTGATTTTGCTGGAATTCAGCTTATCTCATTCATTCCGCAAAAACCAGATCAACTCCATGCAGAGAAATTAATTACTAAAGAGCGCTGATTGAAAAGTAGGAAGATTTTGCAGGTCTTCCTTTGGCGAGGATGATGTATTATTCTTATTATTATCGAGTCGCCTCATGTAAAAGATCGAGGCACTTCCTGATTTGGAAGTAGGCTTCCTAGTTTTCATATAAAACATGTAGAGAGTTCCCCACACACGTGGGGATGAACCGAGGCCCAGGAGATCCTGTTCGATGGCGCGGCTGAGTTCCCCACACACGTGGGGATGAACCGATTGACTGGTCGATACTCGGGGAAAGGAACTGGAGTTCCCCACACACGTGGGGATGAACCTCCCTAAAACTCGATGCGATCGAGAGGGAAACCGAGTTCCCCACACACGTGGGGATGAACCGGCGGCAATCGTCCTGCTCTACCAGACAAACGTGAGTTCCCCACACACGTGGGGATGAACCGATACAGGAAGATTATTTCAGGTGAGCTAGATGGAGTTCCCCACACACGTGGGGATGAACCGATCCGATCGCTCCTTCCCACAACACCTTTGCAGAGTTCCCCACACACGTGGGGATGAACCGACCCCGATCCCCCCCCCTGTACTGCTTATTACGAGTTCCCCACACACGTGGGGATGAACCAGGCATCAGAGATGAAATCGATGCTCTGATAGCGAGTTCCCCACACACGTGGGGATGAACCGAACCTGTCGTTGATTGCCGCAAGATCTTTTGAGAGTTCCCCACACACGTGGGGATGAACCGGTGCTGGTAGGCGCTGACGTTGAAGCCACCGCGAGTTCCCCACACACGTGGGGATGAACCGAAAACAGAGTACCGGCAGGCAACTCTTGAGGAGAGTTCCCCACACACGTGGGGATGAACCGAACTTACTGACGCAGTCTCGGAGGCCTGTTGCGAGTTCCCCACACACGTGGGGATGAACCGTGATGTGTGTGAAGTGATTTTCTCATACCTATGAGTTCCCCACACACGTGGGGATGAACCGGCACGTCCGGCCGTTCATATTGTGGGATTACTGAGTTCCCCACACACGTGGGGATGAACCGCCAAACAGCGGCCCAACAACGTTGGTAAACGCGAGTTCCCCACACACGTGGGGATGAACCGACACCAACACGTGTATGTGTTCGCGAGTTGCAGAGTTCCCCACACACGTGGGGATGAACCGTGCCAAGACATAATTAAAAACAAAATGAAAACGAGTTCCCCACACACGTGGGGATGAACCGACCGAGACAGTCGGTAACAACGGAGCGGTGGTGAGTTCCCCACACACGTGGGGATGAACCGATTCACGTCAATCTGCTGAAGATGCAGCGTGGGAGTTCCCCACACACGTGGGGATGAACCTGGAACCAGAACCCTGACAGGCATCTGGAACTTGAGTTCCCCACACACGTGGGGATGAACCGCAACCGTGGTCGTCACGAGGCAATGGTGAGGGGAGTTCCCCACACACGTGGGGATGAACCGTCATATTCGACGCTCCCAAGGTTCCCAATCGAGAGTTCCCCACACACGTGGGGATGAACCGATCCTGCAGAAAGCCGGGCTGGTCGAACCGGAGAGTTCCCCACACACGTGGGGATGAACCGGCGCCACCGCTTTCGCACGGAAGATGTAAGCCGAGTTCCCCACACACGTGGGGATGAACCGGCGGTTGAGGGTATTCTCAATCTTCTGCCCGGGAGTTCCCCACACACGTGGGGATGAACCGGACTATTCCTGAACTCACCGAAAGCACAGTGTGAGTTCCCCACACACGTGGGGATGAACCGACTCAATAAATCAAAACTGCTCGCAGTATTGAGAGTTCCCCACACACGTGGGGATGAACCGCAAACGATGATTTAAGTTGGAAAATCTCAACCGAGTTCCCCACACACGTGGGGATGAACCGCTGCATCATCAGTAGCAGGAGCGATCGCAGGAGAGTTCCCCACACACGTGGGGATGAACCGTAGTTGCGTTGAGCTGAATTAGTGATGAGATGGAGTTCCCCACACACGTGGGGATGAACCGTCAGGTACGATCCATACAACCCGGCATCTGGCGAGTTCCCCACACACGTGGGGATGAACCGATAATTCGGATGTCAGGAAGGTCCAGGCATTTGAGTTCCCCACACACGTGGGGATGAACCGACGCGGTCCGGGTTCGGGACCGCTCAGCTGCTGAGTTCCCCACACACGTGGGGATGAACCGAGACCAATCGTAACGACACAAGAACCTCTTTTGAGTTCCCCACACACGTGGGGATGAACCGACTACAAGGCGGGCATTGCACCGTTCAACGCGGAGTTCCCCACACACGTGGGGATGAACCGCCGGTAAGGCGCATCTTGTCCTTTTGTACCACGAGTTCCCCACACACGTGGGGATGAACCGATCCTGACGTCAGAGCGGCTGTCATTAAACTAGAGTTCCCCACACACGTGGGGATGAACCGATCTGTATATCGCTATAACGGCGTTAAACAGCGAGTTCCCCACACACGTGGGGATGAACCGTATATCCCTCGTAAATTACTGACTATCCGAGAGAGTTCCCCACACACGTGGGGATGAACCGGAACTTGTCCAGCTGTGCTTCTTGGTAACAATGAGTTCCCCACACACGTGGGGATGAACCGCCTCTGCTTCTGGTGGAGGGGTCATAAACCACGAGTTCCCCACACACGTGGGGATGAACCGACAGCCGGTCCGGAGGGTCCGACAGGACCCCAGAGTTCCCCACACACGTGGGGATGAACCGGACCTGAAGGTCCGGGCAGCTGCGACCTATCGAGTTCCCCACACACGTGGGGATGAACCGGTCCCCGGGAAGAAGAAAAGAACTATCAGAAAGAGTTCCCCACACACGTGGGGATGAACCGTTGGCAGCTCCGGGAATGCCTTGGGGTCCTGTGAGTTCCCCACACACGTGGGGATGAACCGGCAACAAAAATTATCAACATGGTTGAATATGAGAGTTCCCCACACACGTGGGGATGAACCGGCTCACGCTCGTGCGGGCAGGGCCAGCTGAGAGAGTTCCCCACACACGTGGGGATGAACCGGTAAATTCATCAGGCGCATTCATACCTGCGCCGAGTTCCCCACACACGTGGGGATGAACCCCGGTACGGCGCATTTACGGCTGTTATATCACGAGTTCCCCACACACGTGGGGATGAACCGTCTGCCATAGCCGATCACACTTCAGGCTTCCCGAGTTCCCCACACACGTGGGGATGAACCGTTTCAAAACGCCGCGCGGTATCTTTCGGACGTGAGTTCCCCACACACGTGGGGATGAACCGGTCGTCGTCATCCTTTCCGGTAGTAGTCCCATGAGTTCCCCACACACGTGGGGATGAACCGGAGTCTTACGACCAGCGCGCCGGTGCAATTGAGAGTTCCCCACACACGTGGGGATGAACCGCTCAGCTTAAAGTGAAAAAGATGGATCGTGTAGAGTTCCCCACACACGTGGGGATGAACCGATACCCGTTTGGCAGATTTGCGGTTTTATCGGGAGTTCCCCACACACGTGGGGATGAACCGAAAAACAGATCAGTCTCAGCAACAGGTGAGCAGAGTTCCCCACACACGTGGGGATGAACCGGCACCGAACAGGTATTGCTTGATTCACAGGCAGAGTTCCCCACACACGTGGGGATGAACCGTCCTACCGTCATGGGGCAATGTCTTCATCAGAGAGTTCCCCACACACGTGGGGATGAACCGTTGAAGTCAGAGACGCAAACACACATTATTATGAGTTCCCCACACACGTGGGGATGAACCGGCAATCGTCTTGGTGTTCTTGTTCATTCATTTGAGTTCCCCACACACGTGGGGATGAACCGAAAGAATACTTCGGAGTGAGAACCTCAGAAGGGAGTTCCCCACACACGTGGGGATGAACCGGGGACCGCATCTTATGTTGCTATTGGTGACCGGAGTTCCCCACACACGTGGGGATGAACCGATTGTTGTTATTGCTCTTGGGCCGTTTTATGCGAGTTCCCCACACACGTGGGGATGAACCGGAATACAGAACATCGCAAAAGGATATGTTTTCGAGTTCCCCACACACGTGGGGATGAACCGCCACCGCAATTGCTTATAGCGTTGCTTGGAAAGAGTTCCCCACACACGTGGGGATGAACCGTCCGCATCGACATTCACGGCATGACTCAATAAGAGTTCCCCACACACGTGGGGATGAACCGGTACCGTCGTATGCTGCACCTAAAACAGCCCAGAGTTCCCCACACACGTGGGGATGAACCGACAACAAAAAAAGCAATCTTGGTTATCGCGCTGAGTTCCCCACACACGTGGGGATGAACCGCTTACAGAGAGACGGGTTCAAATGCCAGAGGTGAGTTCCCCACACACGTGGGGATGAACCGGATCATTGCTGCCGTATTCCCCGCATATTCCAGAGTTCCCCACACACGTGGGGATGAACCGCCAGCTCATAGGCTAATGCCTTAGGCTGAATGGAGTTCCCCACACACGTGGGGATGAACCGGTACTGGTGCAAGAGCAGATGTCTTCTCTCCAGAGTTCCCCACACACGTGGGGATGAACCGGGAGTGCACCGAGAGTTTAACGCCCTTTATCCGAGTTCCCCACACACGTGGGGATGAACCGCAAATATGCTCGGGAATGATGCTCTTGCGTTAGAGTTCCCCACACACGTGGGGATGAACCGGACAAATACACACTCCGCAATGTGGTTGTGGGGAGTTCCCCACACACGTGGGGATGAACCGCACCTCTGCATAAAATAGTGTTGAGCAGGTTAGAGTTCCCCACACACGTGGGGATGAACCGCAGGCGCACCATTAGCAACATCAACCAGTTTTGAGTTCCCCACACACGTGGGGATGAACCGACCTATAACGATGCAATGGGAACCCTGTTCTTGAGTTCCCCACACACGTGGGGATGATAAATTTTCTTTATCTCTTCGACATATTCATCCACGAGAACAAGGATTGAAACCATAATCTGAAATCTTATATCCTGCCACACCTGCACTTCGAGCGAAACATCCACGAGAACAAGGATTGAAACTCCCGCAGGATTACCAGCAGGGGGAATGATGACGATACTATCTTTTGCTCCTGTGCACTATAGATGGTGTGAGTATGGATA
>Ga0315273_10005570_pt1 | contig 15587 bp, 10 predicted proteins | sample YL17G02_0_MG_FD_205753 | JGI IMG/M metagenome (GOLD analysis project Ga0315273, IMG submission 205753) | Sediment microbial communities from Yellowstone Lake, YNP, Wyoming, USA - YL17G02_0 | ecosystem: Environmental > Aquatic > Freshwater > Lake > Sediment | place: USA: Wyoming | collected...
ACGTTCACCTGCTTACCCGCGACGACCTCAGTAGTACCGATTTGGACTTCACCCAGGAGGACGACCTGGCGACGCTGCGAGCCATCGTGCGTGAGGTCAAGCCGGTACTGATCATCATCGATTCCCTACGCGAGTTCCACAGCGCCGATGAAAACTCCTCTACAGACATGGTGAAAATCATGCGCTGGATCAAAGCCCTAGCCGCAGAATCCGGCACCGCGATACTTATCATTCACCACCTACGGAAGGACACGCATGACATTGCGGATGCCATCCGAGGATCAGGACATTTCCGAGCTACGGTCGAGTCTATCCTCGGCGTAAGCCCCGATCCAGGCCATCAAGGTCGAGTGACAGTGACGAGCGTCAAGAACAGATACGTGGATAAGGTTGACCCCTTTCAGATTCAACTCATTGACGAACCTGGAGGCGGCATCCGGTTGGAGTACTTGGGACTCCAAGTCGCGGGTACGCTGATCGACCAAGCTAAGCAGGCTGTATTGGGCCTCTTGCAGCAGGCTGGAGAGACAGAGAGGCCCACCATTATTCAGCATGTCATCTCACAGGTGCAGTGCAGCCACCGCACGGCAGCCGACGCGATTAGCCGCCTTGCTAACAGCAACCCCAACCTAATCGAAAAGCGTGGCAGCACCAATCCTGCTGTCTACGGCCTCCCTTAAGTGATGCTTGAGTGCAAGAGTGCAATGAAGAGTGCAGAGATGCTTGCATTGAACGGTCAGATTCGAGTGCAGAGTGCAAGCTCTAAGAAAGAGACTCTGCATGCACTGTTCGAGAGCAACGAATAATGCAAGACGGCTCCGTTGGAGCACAGCCCCCTGGGCCGTTTGGACGGCCCCCAGGGGCGCTGGCACTCCAAACAAGCCGGACTGCCCATTGCGATCGTTGCCGCCATTAGTAGACGTGGTGTCACGGAGAAGAGCAGCGAGTGGGCGTTGATTGGGCAGACGGTGGCAACCTTTAGGGCAAGGAAAGAGGCGTTTGAGTGCACACCACTAAGGTAGCCCTGCCTATCGCACCGGAAGTAAAGTCAACTCAAGTATCAGACGTTGGCGTATAGATACGAATTCGAAGCTCTTAGCAACTGCTTGAACAAGTGCTAGACGAGGGCGGGAGCCACCCCCAGCAGACCGTTTTTGAGAAGAGCATCGTGATGAAGGAGGTACACCATGGTCGACGGGGCACTGGAAGACAAGGAACCGGCAACAGACCAGACAGCTGTCTTAGACAAGTCAAGTGACGCGGACGAACAAGTCGCCCAGACCCAGACGCAACCGGATGTGCTCATGCCGAGGGCGACTGAGCCCGAAGGGCGGAAGGAGCCCGAGGCAGCGAGAGAAGAAGAAGCCGCCTCCACGGACATGGCCAAGGACGTAGCTGTTCCTAGGGCATCGGACGAAGGCGGAGACGAAGGTGACTCGGAGCAAACGGATCATGCCAAGCCTGGAGACGGAGCCGGGGCAGGAGAAAGCGCGAACGGGATCGCCCACAGCAGCGCCACTCCAAGCGAAAAACCCGAAGATCACGGCGGGGCGGCAGACGAAGCGGGCCATGACGACGCTTCCGCTGCCTTGTTACTCCTGGGGGCTCTCGCGCTCGCACTGTTTGTCGCATCCCGACGCCAGAGCCCGGCTGCAGGCCCAACCGGCTAGAGATGTCTGGCGTCCCGCATTCAGCACTATTGGCTGCTGGGCGATACTGATACCTTCATTCTGTCTCGCAAGCGCAAAATCGTAAGTCGTTGCCAGGTGCGGAGGTCAAGTCGAGGACGATATAAGTGACTCTGTGTCAACTCTCAAAAGGCGCTCGGCGTCCCTGGTGGGGTGCTGTCGCTGGCGGCAGAGACTATTGCGGGGGGCTGTTCTTGACGGCTATGAGGTCTGATAGGTGAGAGCAAATACAGTAGCCTGGAGCCAGCGCCGAAACGATTCGTTGTCGCTAAACTCCCCAAAGAGCTGAGTGTCGTCCTTGAGCAGCGCAGTCATCACCCGCTCCAGCGCCTTGTCATGCTCGATGCGGGCGTTCTGGCGGTCCGAGTTGAGCCTCGCATTCTGATAGGCCGTGTCGGCGGCCACCTTCGCGGGGATTTCCTGAGTAATCATCTGCTGGACCCGGTCGGTGTCGGTCCAGGAGATATTGCCAAACTGATCGTTGAAGGCCCTCAGTATGTTCGAAAGGCGGTCGAGCTCAGGCTCAGGCCTGCCACCGCCGCTACTAGTTGGCACCGGTTCAATCTCGGCATCCGCATCTGGCAACTGGATTCGCATTGCCGCCTGTTTCTCGACGCGATAGCTATCCATGTCAATGGTTTCGAGGATTCCTCTGGCAAGGTCATCCTCCTTTGGTGCCGGCAGTTTGGGAACAAGGAAGTTGAGGAAGATGGATAGCTTCTCCCACTCGGCGTTCGTGTAGGGCAGGATCGATGCCAGGAAACCGTAGGTCCGCAAGAATGCCTTGGCCTTGCCCTTGAACTCGACCTGACCGTCTTCGTCGAGTGCTTCGTTGTAGACGGCCACGCAGGCATCCAGTATCGGATCAAGCTTGTCGCGATCCGCACCGCTCAGGTAGAGCTCCGCCAACTCATCGATCTGCTCCGGCGCGTAGACCTGGTATCCATCGATGGCTGCCTTTAGGTCGTGCAGTTTGTCGGGGTCAGTCTCCTCGCTCAAGATTGTGGTGCGGTAATAGTCGGCGAAAGCATCCTGAATCGTCTCGGCGTCATTCATGAAGTCGAGAACGAAGACATCGTGCTTGCGTGGGTCGGCGCGGTTCAGCCGAGACAGCGTTTGCACGGCCTTGACACCGCTGAGGATCTTGTCCACGTACATGGTGTGAAGTAGGGGCTCATCGTAGCCCGTCTGGAACTTGTCAGCGCAGACGAGGAAGCGATACGGATCCTGTCGAATTCGCTCCGGGATCAGACTGCTCGGGAAGCCGTTGATCGAAGCTTCCGTCACATTCGCTCCGCCATACTCGTGCTCGCCAGAGAAGGCCACAATGGCGCGGTAAGGGCTCTTACGCTCGACCAGGTAGTCGCGGATGGCGTGATAGTACTGAATGGCCCGCTCGATACCCGTCGTGACCACCATCGCCCGCGCCTGGCCGTCGATTTTGCCGAGGCCAACCACCTGCTCATGGAAGTGGTCCACCATGATCTCGGCCTTCAGCCCGATGGCGTGGTCGTGGCCTTCAACGTAGCGGCGCAGCTTCTTGCGCGCCCTCTTGATGTCGAACTCTGGGTCGCCGGGTACGGTCTTGACGAGCCTGTAGTAACTGTCAACCGGCGTATAGCTGCTGAGCACGTCGAGGATGAAGCCCTCCTGGATCGCCTGCTTCATCGAATAGCTGTGGAAGGGGCGATGCTTCAGGTGCCCGCCCTCGTTATAGGGTTCGCCGAAAATCTCCAGCGTCTTGTTCTTGGGTGTGGCCGTGAAGGCGAAATAGCTCGCGTTGGGCAGGAGTTTTCTCGCCTCCATGATTCGGTTGATCTTGTCCTCGAAGGTCTCGTCATCCTCCTCGGCGCCGGCCTCCGAGAGAGCCATGCTTATCGCAGCCGACGTGCGCCCGCCCTGGCTAGAATGCGCCTCATCGATAATGATCGCGAAGCTCCTCCCGCGGTGTGCTGTGCCGATTTCATCCAGGATGATCGGGAACTTCTGCACGGTCGAGATGATTATCTTCTTGCCGCTCTCGATGAATTCGCGCAGGTCTCCGGAGTGCTCGGCGTGCCCCACCGTCGCGCTTACCTGGGCAAACTGCTTGATGGTGTCGCGGATTTGCTGGTCCAGGATGCGGCGATCAGTCACGACGATGATTGAGTCGAAGACCGACTGGCCGTCCTTTTCGATGCCGATGAGCTGATGGGCCAGCCAGGCGATCGAGTTCGACTTGCCGCTGCCGGCCGAATGCTGTATCAGGTAACGCTTCCCGACGCCGTTCGCGCTGGCCTCAGCGAGGAGCTTCCTCACGACATCGAGCTGGTGGTAGCGGGGGAAGACCTGCATCAGCTTCTTCTTGCCGGTCTTCTCACCCTTTGTCTCCACCACCTGGGCATAGTTCTCGAGGATGTCTGTGAGGCCTGCCGGTGTCAGGATCCGTTTCCACAGATAGTCGGTCTTGACGCCATCCGGGTTCGGCGGGTTGCCGGCGCCGTTCCACCCCTGATCGAAGGGCAGGAACCACGAGGCCTTGCCTTTCAGCTCCGTGCAGAAGCGCACTTCAGCGTCGTCGACGGCGAAATGCACGACGCAGCGCTTGAACTGAAACAGGAGCTCTCGCGGATCGCGGTCGCGTTTGTACTGCTGGACGGCATCCTCGACGGTTTGCTTGGTGAGGCTGTTTTTCAGCTCGAACGTGGCAACTGGCAGCCCGTTCACGAACAGTGCGAGATCGAGCGCAAGCTGTGTCTCGTCGCGGCTGTACTTCAGCTGTCTTGTGACGCTGAACCGGTTGGCAGCGTACTTCGCGACGGCGTCGGGATTGTCCGGTGAGGCAGTGTGATAGAAGAGGTCGAGTTCGTGGGGGCCGTGCTTGATGCCGTTGCGTAGTGCGTCGATTACGCCGCGCTTGGCGATTTCGCCCTGCAGCCGGGCGAGGAACTGCCGGCGCGTCGGGCCATCATCGTCGAGGTCGAGCGCTTCGAGCTTCTTTCGCTGCGTCGCTTCGAGGAATGCGCGAAGCTGAACAAGGTCTACGGCGTACTCGCGGTGGTAGTCGCTCGGGTTGCCGGCGATCCAGCCAGCCGACGTCATGCCGCCGACGATCAGGCTTTCGAGGCCTTTCTCCGTCGTGTCGGTCTTCACACCAGGACCTCCGCCGTATCGGCTTCTGATTCCGCCTCCTCGTCCTCGAACTCTCCGTCGGCACTTTCCGCTTCTTCGAGTTCCTCTGTTTCCTCCGGCTCCTCGGGCAGATTCGCCGACGCCTCGCGCACGTCGAGCTTGCCGGTTACGACGTCGACGATGAGACGTGCGCGGTATTCGCGGACAAGGTTGATTTCGCGTTGAACTCGCCCGATTGCGGTCTCCAACTCGGTGATCTCCAGCGCAACAAGGGAGAGGATTTGACTCAACTCGTTCTTTGGAGGAATTGCAACTCTGATGCTTAGGAAAGTACTCGTGCGCACAACTTTGCGTAACCCTGTGTAGAAAGGCCTTAGCCCCTTAAGTTCATCTAGGGACTCATAGAAGAGGTGCAGAAATCTAGCGGTGTCTGGGTCAGAGCAGTGGAAAACTGTATAGGCTCCGGTGACCATGCCCCGCACCGTCGCCATGCCAACGGTTCGAGGGGTTTCGTCCATGTCGAACAGGCAGAAGACAAGATCTGCAGGTTCAACAACTTGGTACGTCGCAAAATCGGAGGGGAATTTCCCTTGAGGATTATCGAGATCCCTCGGGACAATTCCCCGCAGGGTTAGCGACAACAAAGTGAATTCCCCACTTCTGTCGCCGACTATCTGCTTCCTAGGGCTCATCAACGAACGGTTTGGGACTACCTCCCAGTGCTCCGGGATGTCCCCCAGCCACTCGACTCCTGAGGGCTTCAGGCGGACGCTCGGATCGAGGCCGCGGGTGACGGCGCGATGGATAATGGCCTGCTTCTGCTCATTCAGCAGCGCGATGAGTTTTCGCTTCGCCCGCAGGTACCGCCGGATGAGGTGGTCGTAGTGGTCCAGAAACCGGACGATGGCGGCCTGTTCGGGCAAGGGGGGGAGGGGCACTTGGACAAGGCGCAGATACGGCCAATAGATCTGGCGCTGGATGTCTCCCACGCCTTTCGATGCCACCACGAACTGGTCTACCATTCGGGGGGACCGCATGAGATAGTTGGCGAAGGAAGCCTCCAGTCTCGTTGATAGACGGAGGACGATGTATGCCGGGCTTATTATCCCGCGATATCGGGAAACGCCAACCGAGCCACGCCATGCTTGCTGGTTGTTGAGCACGAAGTCACCGGGTTGCACAAGCTGGTATGAGGACAGGTCAATGCTGGGCGCGTGAACTTGACCTCCCCCTTGTTCGTACGGAATGACCCCCAGATTCAAGAAAACCGACAGCAGTGGCAGATTTCCAGGATTACGCTCAGCTCTGCGTGTACTGACGGTCCACAGCGCAAGTTGTGCCCAATGCTCCGGCACTTGCCCAAGCCACGGCGCTCGTGAGTCCTTATAGGCGGGATAGGGCTTGAGGTCCTGGGTCATCTCAAAGCCCTTCGAACCACGTCTTGATCTTCTTCGCCATCAGCTTGCGCCGCGTTTCCAGGAAGTCGTCATAGGCGGGAATCGGCCCATCGAGCATGGCCTCCGGTACGCAGCTCTGAACCAGGTTGGCGCGCAACTCCGTTTCATCGCTGATGCCGCCGTGCTTCATCCTGCCGCCTCGGCACTGGTCAATCAGCTCGGAGAAGTAGACCTCCGGCGGCTTGTCGCCAATGGCAATGTTGATCTCGCTCTGCGCGACCACGAAGTTGGCAATCTGGTTGTAACGCCCACGTGTAAGCCCTTGGTTCTGCAGATGGGCGCGAGGGTAAACATGATGAACGTCACAGCGGTTCAGGAGGAGCGAGTGGACGGTAATATCGCGCGAAAGGAAGCCCTTGTCGCCAAGCTTTGCTTGGGCCGCTTGAAATGCGAAGAAGTAGGGACTCGACGACGAGGATGTGTCCATGAGCTGAGGAAGCATTCCGGTCCAGAAACTCTCAGGCAACTCGGCCTCCGAAACAGTCTCTGCATAATCAGCTAACCCGTGCGTTTCGATCTGCCGTATGTCCAGATCGATCGCCGTCTCTGGACTCCCAGTGTACCGACCCAGCAGCAGAGACATCGCGTACCACCGTCGGACGATTCGCTCCAGTTGAGCGGCAGGCATTCCCTGCGCTCTGCCGTGCAGATAGATGATGTAGGCGAAATTGATGGCGTTTCGACCACCGATAAGGTCGCTAGTGACGAAGCCGGCTGAGCGGAGCACCATTGTAAGACGCTCGAAATGCGTCTGATTCATGAAGCGCACGATTCCCTGGCTCAGCCGCGAGAATGATTCCTCCGCGACCGCTTCCTCATACTGCTTCGTCTCGAAATTGCGGCCTGAGAGCAGGGCAACGAGGTCCTGCAACTTGCCTCGCCGGAACTCAGAAGTGAAGGCTACCCGAAGCATGTCAGTGTATGTGGGGTCGTAGATGTCATCCTTCGCGTTCCCAAGCCAACGCATGTGAGGAAAAAACGCAGAGGAGGTGAATCCGCTATCGTTCTTCTCAATAGTAGAAAGGAATTCGGGTTTGACCGCGAGGTGGCAGAAGTAGTCGACGGCCTTGCGGAGAAGGTTCCCCCCGTACTCCTCATTAGAAGCGATTTTCGACATAGCGAAGTCCGCCTGTGAGAGCGCGGCGCCCGCCGAGTTCACGCGAATGAAGATCTCCGTGACCGTCTCAATGTCCAGATGCTCGGCCAGCTCGATCACGCCGACGTAATTGTTGGTCATCCCACGCAGTTTTTCGAGCACCAGGGATATGCTGTGCCTTTCTACGCCGGGATTCTTCTCTGAGTAGCTGTCAGTTAGGCGCGTTAGACTGGCCTCCGGCGCGAAGACATCAGCGATATCGCTGATCCAAGCTCCGTCCTTCACGATTGCGGGGTTGCTGACCTCGAATCGCTCATCCTGAGGGTGGAAAGCGATGCGAATACGCACGGTCTCGTAGTCCTGTGTAAGGACCTCTCGACCGAGCAAGGCTGCCATCAGCGCCGTTACGCGTTGCTGCCCGTCAATCAGAACACGCTTCCCCGCGGAATGCGTGCCGTCTTTCAGCTTCACTGTAGGGTTGCGCCATGCGATGAGATAGCCGACGGGGTAGCCATGGTACAGCGAGTCAAGGAGGTTGCGAACCTTGGTAGCGTCCCACACGAAGGGACGCTGGATCTCTGGAATGGCAATCTCGCCCGACTTGACCCAACTGAGAATCGTGTCAATCGGGTGCGGTGTGACCGAGTAGCGTTGCGTCGACAAGTCTAAGCCTCCCCCCCAATGATCTGCGCCAGAAGCCCCTCCGTCTCCTTCTCAAGGTGGAGGATGTCCGCCCGGATCTCCTCCAGAGGGCGGAGCGGTTGGGGTTTATAGAAGTAGCGATTGAAGCTGATCTCGTAGCCGATCTTGATGGAGCCTTCATCGATCCAGGCGTCAGGCGCGTAAGGCAGCACTTCTCGCGTGATGAAGGCCGCTATGCCGCCTCCTTCGAGAAGCGGAATCTGCTCTGTGTCGCGCAGGTCCGGGTCCGGCTCGTACTCGACGACGCAGCGCTTGCCGTTCACCTCAGCTTCGAAGCGGCCATGCGGCGGATCGGGCTCGGTTCCGGGCCTGTGAACCTTGCGGGTTACCGGCGGAGCCCCCTCGTCCACTCCGTTGTCGACCTTCAGGCCCTTGATTTCCTTGGGCAGGTACACTCGGTTCGGATCGATGCCGGCGAGGCGAAGCGGTCGCTCAACGGTTACCTTCCAATAGCCGAAGGCGGCATTATCGAAGATCTTCGACTGCTCGGTTTCCTCAAAGGAGAGGAAAGTCTCGCATATGCGGGCGATGTCCTCGTCCGAAAGCTCGCAGTTCTTGCTGCCCAGGTTCTTGCGTAGCGGCTTAAACCACTTCGTAGCGTCGATGAGCTGGACCTTGCCCTTGCGGTGCTCCGGCTTGCGATTGCTGACCACCCATATGTAGGTCGCGATGCCGGTGTTATAGAACATGTTCAAGGGCAGCGCGACGATCGCTTCGAGCCAGTCGTTTTCGATGATCCAGCGGCGGATGTTGCTCTCGCCCTGTCCAGCGTCGCCGGTGAAGAGAGAGGAGCCGTTGTGCACTTCGGCAATACGGCTACCAAGCGCGGTGCCGTGCTTCATCTTCGAGAGCATATTAGCCAGGAACAGCATCTGGCCGTCACTCGAACGCGTTACCAGCGAGTACTCAGGATCGCCCGCGTGTTGGATGATGAAGCGCGGATCTCTCATGCTGTCCTTGCCGCCCATGCGCTCAAGGTCAGTCTTCCAACTCTTCCCATAGGGCGGATTCGACAGCATGAAATCGAACTCGCGCGATGGGAACGCGTCGTTGGATAGAGTCGAGTGCTCCGGCCCACCGATAATGTTGTCAGTCGCCTCGCCCTCGCCGCTGATCAACAGATCGGCCTTGCAGATGGCGTATGTCTCGGCGTTGATCTCCTGACCGTAGAGGTGGGTGGCAACCTCCTTGCCATGCTCGTTGGCGAGTTGCCGCAATGTCTCCTCGGCCACCGTTAGCATTCCGCCGGTGCCACATGCGCCATCGTAGAGCAAGTAAGTGCCCGACTGGATCTGGTCGGCAATCGGCAAGAAGATGAGCCGGGCCATGAGCCTAACGACGTCTCGGGGGGTCCAGTGCTCGCCAGCCTCCTCGTTGTTCTCCTCGTTGAAGCGGCGCAACAGTTCCTCGAAGATCGTACCCATCGCGTGATTGTCTAATCCGGGATGCCTGACGGAGCCGTCGCCGTTCAGTACCGGGGCTGGGCTCAAGTTGATCGAAGGATCGAGGAGCTTCTCGATCAGCGTGCCGAGGGCGTCGGCCTTGGAAAGCCGAGTGATCTGGTGGCGGAACTCGAAGTTGTCGACGATATCCTGCACGTTGGGCGAAAAACCGTTCAGATAGGCCTCGAAGTCGGCCCGGAGCTGCTGCTGGCTTGCCCGGGCCCGCAAATCGCGCAGCGTGAACTTCGAGATGTTGTAGAAGGCTTGGCCAGCCACTTGGCGGAGCGCGGCGTCCTGGTGCACGATTTCCGCCTTGTCGAGCGACGCCTTCGTATCGAGAACGGCCTGCTTTGTTGGCTCTAGCACCGCATCAAGGCGGCGCAGCACCATCATCGGCAGAATCACGTCGCGGTACTTGCCCCTGACGTATAGGTCTCGGAGCACGTCATCGGCGATGCCCCAAATGAAACCGGTGATCCAGTTGATCTCGGCTTGAGTCATATCTCCCCCCAATTGTGCGCGCGCTTCGTTCTGACGAGGCAAATCCGTCTCTCTTGGGGAGGTGGAAGGCTGGCCCGATTATAGCACGGAAGCAGCCGGACTTGGAGAGAAAGGCGATATTTCGGATAGCCGCGTCCGCGTTGCGCGGCGCACGTCTAGCTGGAATGCATTTGTCTCTCACGTTCGGCCAGCCCATCCACGCAAGCATCCCCGCCAGATGGTAGGACCCCGAACCTGAGACTGAGCGTAACCGCAATTATACGCGGTCGATTGGCCTCGAATCCGCCCCGACTCGCCACAGTCCGACCCATCGGGCCCTACACACTGGACTATGGGATTGGCTTTCGATCTGCGCTATAATCCTCTCAGCAGGAAGCACTTCAGGGGGCGCGGAACCTAGATGAGCCCGTCTGCACCCAAGACCCGCCATCTCACCATCCTTCTTATCAAGAACGAGGCTGGCCACTACGAGTCTGCCCTTAAGGACCCGGGTGCTCTGCACAAGTACAACCTCAAACCCGGCCTACCTTTCCAGGGCTCCCTGTATGTTCACGCGCCTAGCCGCAGGCCACCGCGCTGGCTAGAGTTCGTCCGAACCGGAATCGCTGAGACCTTGGCCGAGCTTGAGAACGTTAGTACCGCGGCGGTCTTGTTCGTACTAGTTGGCTCGCGCGCCTTTGCTATCACTTTCGGCTATGGACGTAGTCTCCTGAAACCTAACTCATACGAAATGGATTTTGGACTCAGGGTTGCGCTGAACACTGTCGACGCCGACCGTCTTCGCAGCGTTGATGTACGCACATTCGAGGAGTTGACACTGCATACTCGCCGCCAGACGAGCCGTGGAGCCGCACTTGAGGCGTTTGGACTCGACGTCAGTCGCGACCTGCTGCGGGCAGTGACAGGAGAACCGCGAGATACGAGTCTCGCGAAACGTGTCACTGGCGGCGACGCCCTAGTTCTAAACGTGCAACTCGACTTTCCAGACCTTGCCAAGAAGTGTGAGCAGATGCTCACGGCCTACAGGAGCGAACACTACAAGGAGCGCTTCGGCTGGATAGATCAGATGAGGGCCGTGCGCGATCCCCAGCTTATCGAAGAACTCGATCAACAACTAATTCACATGATCCATCGACAAGAAACAGACAAGCTGCATCTCGCTCCACCGGAACCTTTGGATTGGGATCGCGTCGAAGGCTTCCGCTACTCTGCCGAGCAGCGAGATGAACCTCATCATCCAGATATCGATCTTGAAGACTACCTGGCGACGGTCAGGTCCTTGAGTGAGCTGTCTACCCCGGACCTCAAGAGAGATCGCGTTGAGGTATTCTACGCGGAACAGGACATGCCGGTTGATAGATGGTCTGTCTATCAGTGCGTGGTGTTCGAAGCGGAACGCGATGCACACCTATATGTACTCACCGGCGGCCATTGGTTCGAGATAGCTGGGAGCTTTGCTCAATCAGTCAGGAGGTACGTCGCCGCCCTTGCCACAAGCACCGTGGCTCTTCCCCAAGCCCAAGCCGGCGAAAAAGAGCCGGACTACAACCAGCGAGCGGCCAACGCAGATCAGCGGCTGGCCCTAATGGATGGAAAGCTAGCCCGATGCAGCGGCGGCCAGGGGCCGATCGAGGTGTGCGACCTGTTTAGCAGCAATCGCGAATTTGTCCACGTAAAACGCAAGTCGCGATCAGCCACTCTCAGCCATTTGTTCGCGCAGGGTGCTGTATCCGGCGAGGCGTTTCTTAGAGATTCGCAGTTTCGGGAGGACGCCAAGGGAATCGTCGCCCACTCCCGACCCAGCCTCGCGCCACTGATCCCGCTCACGAGACCCACCACATCAGACTTCGAGGTCGTCTACGCCATTATCGCGAAGTCAAGCAGCAGCTCCCCGTTGTCCCTCCCGTTCTTCAGCGAACTTCATCTCATGCAGGCGTCGCAGCGCCTGCAACTTCTCGGGTATACAGTTTCTACGCTGTTCATCGGGGCAGTTTGACGGCGCAGCTGGCCAGACGTGCGGTCCTAACGACTAGCGCATTCTTGACGCGGGCGCCACGCCCGTATCGTCTTGACAGAGCTTCGGAGGTTCCGGATGGCAGTCGAGTTCCTTTTCAACTCATCAGGAGACTGGATAGCCTTTCGAGTCGATAAGTGGGTCTATGACACTGACGGGAACTGGGTTGGCTGGTTACCATGGGGAGACAACTACGTGATCACTCCGGAAGGTGACTATCTAGGGTCCATTTGCCCCGGAAGGCGACTTTACAGACTCGCCGGCCAGCCGTACAGAGGTTATCCAGGGTATCCTGGCTACCCTGGTTACCCTGGATATCCGGGCTACCCTGGACATGCTGGTTACAGTCCCTTGCCGCCGGGAGCCGAGGACTTGTCGTTCAACCGCGATGGCTGATTCAGCCTGACCATGCCCTGGACTCGGAGATGGCCAATGACAAGTTCAGGAACTCTTTGATGGGTTGTGAATCGCTAGTCGCACGGCGAGCTGCCGTCGTATCGATCACCAGGCCGTTAGATCGGCTCGACTCCGTGCCGCTCATCCGGAACACGTCCAGATACCGGCTGAACCGGAAGCGGTTAGTTATCGTGTCGTGGCTCGCCGTTGAATCTGCCGTCGCTCTACCAGACACGTCTGATACTGGTCCGGTCCGGAAGATCGGTAGTTATAGTGTTGTAGCTCGCTACGTGACGTTCTGATGGGTGGCCGTGGCCGTGTAGTCTGATTCTGGAGTGCTGGCGGCCGGCGCGACGGGTTCGACACGTAAGAAGCCGCCCCGGACGGGGACCGTCGGTCCAGGAAGCGCGGTCTCCGGTCGTCCACGGATTCTATGACCGCCTCATCGCGCGGCCTCATGGCTCAGAACGTGATCACGCTTGATCGAAAGAAAAGAAGAACAACGTGCTTCAATTCAAAATCAAGCGTTACTGATTCAGTACTGATCAGTAAACATAATTAGAATTATGTGACCAAGTTGCGCTGATCCTGATCGCGTTTTTGTTTTTGATCGCCTCTGAGCCAGATGCGGACATGTGCGCCCGCGCATAGGTATGCGTGCGTCACGAGAACCGACTGATCCAGTTCACGTGAGCGCTGGCGAGCGCCGCCTAAGCCGCTCCCAAACTTCCCCCGAAAATAGTTGCCCTGATCCCTTGACATTCTCTAACTGCGAGGTATGATCCACCTGTAGCCTCACTGCCTGTATACGAGGCACCTTAACAACCGAATAGCTGAACTGCTGGCGCTCTATGCACTACTTAGGAGGTAGGCCAAAATGACAGACACAGTTGATCCACGACTGGCAAAAGAGCGCGAGCGCACGAAGAAAGCCCGTGAGCGCCTAGCCAAGGCCGAGCAACGCGAGAAAGAGATCGCTGCCGAGGTTGAGCTTACGAAGCGCCTGAGCGATCTCACTGAGGGTGTCCAAAGCGCCGTCAAGCAAGCGCTTGGCACTTTGAAGCTCACGATTCCCGCAGAGGGTTTGACGCTATTCGTACACCCTGAAGGCGACAACGGAAGCCTCGGCGTCGATGTGAAGATCGGCAAGGGCAAGAATGGCAACGGCGACCGCAAGACAATCAGCAGCCTCGGTGCTAGTGGCTACATCCTGCCCGATGGCACCAAGGTCACGACAGCCTCGGCGGTGCTAGACGCCTTCAAGCAGCCTCACAAGAACGACAGCGCTGCAAGGCTCATCCTGACATGGACGAAGGATCACCCTGACGATGCCGCGACGGTCAAGGTCATCATCGGGAAGACTCAGGTTCCCCTGACAGAGGCGGTCAATCGAATCTAGAACGACAAGCGCCAGCAGCATCTGCTCAGAGAGACGGCCAGCTTCGGTTGGCCGTTTTCTCTTGCCTCGTGGGGTTGACACGAGGGCAACCACGAGGGACGCTATCTCTAGCAACGACCAAATAGCTGATCGTATAGCGAAACATGACGTGATTGAGCTTGTGACCGGGTTTGTGGACCGACCGGCATCGCATTGAGGCAGAGAAGGAGCTGAGGTCATGAGGGCGGCGCTTTACGCACGCGTAAGCACGGAGGAGCAGGTCGAAGGATACAGCATCGACGCGCAGCGACGCGCATTTCAGAGCCTGATCGAGTCACGCGGCTGGCTCCCCGCAGGTGAGTATGTCGACGAAGGGAAGTCAGCCCGAAACGAGGATATCAGCAAACGGCCAAGATTCAAGGACATGATAGCCGATGCTCTGGAGGGCAAGTTCGATGTGGTCATCGTCCACAAGATCGACCGTTTCTCGCGCAGACAAAGGGTCACTCTCGAATACCTCGACAAGCTGGGCAGGGCGGGCGTCGGTTTCCTCTCGATTTCAGAGCAATTCGACTACACGGCTCCTTGGGGCAAGTTCGCCCTTTCGATGCTGGCTGCGCTTGCCGAACTTTATTCCGACAACCTGAGTCAGGAAACGAAAAAGGGCTGGGCGGAGCGCCGTGCCCAAGGTCTCTATTGCGGACTTCTTCCGTTTGGCGCAATGCGGGGCTCAGACGGAGTGCCGGTGCCTAACCCCGAGACACACCCCGGTCTGATAATGGCGTTCGGGCTGACGGCTGAGGGTGTGACGGGGCCGGAGGTGGCGAGAGCGTTGAACGCCAAGGGCTACCGGACGGCAGGCAATCAAGGCAATCGCTTGTTCTCCAAAGACACGGTGAGAGGGATGCTCAACAACAGTTTCTACGTGGGTTATCTGCCGGACGGCAACAGTGAGTGGCTGAAAGGGAAGCATGACGCCTTGATTCCACAGGAGCTTTGGGACCGGGCTCAGAAGATGAGGCGGCGCAACAAGCGCGCTACACATTCGAGTTGCCCGTCAACAAAGAGCGTCTCGTCCCTCACGGGTATAGCCTATTGCTGGCACTGCAAAGGCAGGATCCATGTCGTGTGTACTGTCAAAGGCGAGGGTAGACTCGGCTGCTACAATCGGACAAAGGGTTGGGATTGTCCTCAGCCTTCGGCGGCAGTGAGGGTCTACGAGGAGCAGATCGGCGCATACCTGCAGACGTTTCATATTCCGGAGGACTATCAGCAGAAAATCCTGGAAGCCCAGCAGAAGTTGCAGGCGACATACAACGACAATGGAAGAGAGCGGTCAAGGCTAGAGGGGCAACTAAAGCGAGCCAAGGAGCTCTACGAGCTGGGTGACTACAGCAAGCAGGAATACCTGCAGAGACGGGACACGATCCAAAGAGAGCTTCGAGTTCTATCGCCATCCCCGAATGGGCCGGAGCATTTGGAGAGGCTGGCAGGTTTCCTCGCGAACGTCGGCGATGCGTGGGCGGTGGCTGGCCAGGAGCAGCGAAACAAGCTAGCCCGCTGCCTCTTCGAGGAGGTCTGGCTGAAGGGCAAAGAAGTCGTGGCGGTGAAGCCACGACCTGAGTTCGAACCGTTCTTCGAGATGAATTATCGCCAGTTTGTCACGCGGAATATTGAACTGGCGACCCCGAGGGGATTCGAACCCCCGATCTCCACCGTGACAGGGTGGCATGTTAGTCCGCTACACCACGGGGCCGCCCAAATCTACGCCGGAACTCCGGCGGAATCATTGTAGAGGCGGG
>Ga0315273_10005571_pt1 | contig 15587 bp, 11 predicted proteins | sample YL17G02_0_MG_FD_205753 | JGI IMG/M metagenome (GOLD analysis project Ga0315273, IMG submission 205753) | Sediment microbial communities from Yellowstone Lake, YNP, Wyoming, USA - YL17G02_0 | ecosystem: Environmental > Aquatic > Freshwater > Lake > Sediment | place: USA: Wyoming | collected...
CAAGTTCGTGATTTAAGGGGGATTAATGAGTATAAACGAGCAGCATAAGACCGCCGCCGGTGCGGGCCGGCACGCAGGTTACATCTTCACCCTGCTTTACCTGCTGTACATGTTCGACTACATCGACCGCTACGTCATCGTCTCGCTCTTCCCTTTCCTCAAAGCCGACTGGGGCCTCAGCGACACGGAATGCGGCCTGCTGGTCTCCGCGGTATTCTGGTCGATCCTCGTCTTCACGCTGCCCATAGGAATCCTGGTGGACAGGTGGAGCCGCAAGAAGAGCATCGGCCTGATGGCGATTTTCTGGAGCCTTGCCACCCTGGTTGGCGCCTTCACCACTAATTTCACGCAGTTGTTCTCCTCCAGGACCGCCATCGGCGTCGGCGAGGCAGGCTATGTGCCGGGCGGCGGCGCCATGCTCTCGGCCCTTTACCCCCCGGAGAAACGCTCCCGCATGCTGGGCATCTGGCAGTCAGCCATTCCCCTGGGCAGTGCCATAGGCGTGGCCGTGGGCGGCATCATCGCTACGCAGTTCGGCTGGCGGCACGCCCTCGGCATTGTGGCCATCCCCGGCATGCTGCTGGCAATCCTCTTCTTCTGGGTCAGGGATTACAAAACCCCCGAATTAGTCAGGTCGGCCCAATCAGGCAGCGAGCTGATCAAGGCGCGCATGAGCAGGTGGGATATGGTCAGGGAACTCTTCAGGAGCCGCTCCCTGGTCATGGCGAACCTGGCCTTTGCTGCCTGCGCCTTCGCCACCACGGCCCTGACAAGCTGGCTGCCCACTTACTTCCAGAGGACGCAAGGCATGCCCATCGACCGGGCAGGCATGATGTCCAGCGTGGTAATGCTGCTGGCTATAATAGGCGCCCCGCTGGGGGGCTTTCTGACCGACCGGTGGTTTAAGAGAAGGGCGACTGCACGCCTGCTGCTGCCCGCCATCACGTCCGCCATAGCCTGCCTGTTTTTGTTCCTGAGCTTCTTCCTGCTTAACGGGACAAACCAGTATATTGCCTTGCTCCTCACAGGCATTACCGTGATCATGTTCGCGCCCGGCGCCGTGGCGGTCACACAGGACGTGGTCCACCCGGGCCTGAGGGCGACTTCACTGGGCGTGTGCATTGTAACCCAGCACCTGCTGGGCAGCGCCCCGGGGCCTCTGGTAATAGGCGCACTCTCCGACATGTACGGCCTTTCGACGGCCATGCTCTTCCTGCCCGGCTTCCTGGCCCTGGCCGCGATACTGTTCTTCATCGGGTCTTTCTCATACGTCAAGGACGCCGCCAAGGCTGAGAAAATGGAGCTTGTTTTCGAGACGAAGTGAATCGAATTTGTAGGGACGGGTTTAATATGAACGGTAAACAACGCATGCTGACCGCACTCTCGCTGGGACAGCCCGACCGCGTGCCGGTCTGGGAACTGGCCTTTAATGAGGAGTCCATCATCAAAATCGGACGCCTGTTTACGGACGATGTACCGCCTGTGAAGCTGGCGCACGAAATGAGCCTGGAGGAGAAAATCAAGTTGATGGAGCTCCTCCACAAGTTCGCCCGCGAGCTGGAGCTGGACGGGCTTACCTCTATCCACCTGTTCAACCGGCGGGCTGTCGACGGCAAACACGTCGAGGACGACTGGGGCAGAGTCTACCACGTCGACCGCGAGGGCGATGTCGTGCCCATCAAAGGCCCGGTTAACGGACCCGGAGACCTGAAGCACCTCAAGATAGTTCACCCGCAGGAGAGCGAGCTCCTCATGCTGATGACCTCCATCAGCGGCCTGGGCAAGGACATCGCCCATGTCTTCCATGTCAGCGGTCCCTTCCGGGAAAGCTGGGCAATGATGGGCGGGATGGAGAACCTGTTCTACTACTACAAAGAGGATCCGCAGTTCGTGAAAGACCTGGGACGCATCAACACCGATTACATCCTGGAGATAATCGATAAGGGGGCCGACCTCGGCGCCGACGCCATCGCCCTGGCCAGCGACCTGGCTTACAACCAATCTACTTTAATGTCACCCCGCCACTACGAGCAGTACATCTTCCCCTACCACGTGGAGATAGTTAAGCACATACACCGGCGCGGGATGAAGGTCATCAAGCACTCGGACGGCGTGATGTGGCCGATCATGGACTACATGGTGGAGGCCGGCTTCGACGGCATTCACCCCATCCAGCCGCAGTGCATGGATATAGCTGAGGTCAAGGCCAAATACGGCAAGCGCATCTGCATCATGGGCAATATCGACTGCACCCACCTGCTGCCCACCGGCACTGTGGAAGAGGTCGAAACAGCGGTCAGGGAAACCATCGCCGCGGCCGCACCCGGCGGGGGCTACATCATCAGCTCCTCCAACACCATTCACCCGTCGTGTAAAGGCGAGAACTATGTCGCCCTGGTAAAAGCGGCGCGAAAATACGGTAATTACCCGATCCAGATCGCGGCCTGAGCCAATTTAGACTACACTGAGTGCAGCTCGGCGATCTTGCGGAAATGGAAGCCGTAAATGGCCATGGAGATCGATAGCGCAAATGAGCGCGGGCGCCTGAACATGGTCCAGATCATCAGGTCCCAGAAATGCCAGCGTTCCTTTTCCCGGATGCCCAGCACCCAGAGGGACCTGAAAAAGGCGCTGATATTCTGCGATTTCAGCACCGATAACTTCTGCCGTTTGGGCCGGTACTCCCTCAGGAACGTCTTTACCCTTGCGTAGTACTGGTTGGGCGCGTAGATAGTGTTCACTATCCGGCGGTAGCCTTCCATCAGGTGGTCCAAATTCATTTTCGGTATGAAATTGATGGAAAGGCCGGTGTTATTGCCCGAGAAGCTGCCGGTCAGGCGCTTTTCACCCTTTAAACGCTGATATAACCTGGTGCCGTTGGGGGCATGCAGCAGGCCCACCATGGCCGTCACCACGCCGCTTTTTTGCACGAAGTTGATAACATCCTGGAAGATGGACTGGGGATCACTGTCGAACCCCACGATGAATCCACCCTGCACCTCCAATCCGCTCTTCTGCAGCATCTTGACTGAGGATATCAGGTCCCTGCTGGAATTCTGGGATTTGCCGCATTCGGTCAGGCTGTCCTTATTGGGGGACTCGATGCCGATGAAGACCATGTTGAAATTGGCCTTGACCATGAGGGCGGTCAACTCCCGGTCGTCAGCCAGGTTGATGGACGTCTGGGTGAAGAAGGAAAACGGGAACTGCCGCTTTACCATCCAGTTGATGATGGCCGGCAGTATCTCGGATTTGAGCTTTCTCTTATTGCCGATGAAGTTGTCATCCACGATGAAAACGCTGTCCCGCCAGCCGCTGGCATAAATAGCGTCCAGCTCGCGCAGCATCTGCTCCCTGCTCTTGGTACGCGGCATGTGCCCGTTGAGCACCACGATGTCACAGAACTCGCAGTCAAAGGGGCAGCCGCGTGAATACTGCACTGCCATGGAAGAGTATTTTTTCTTATCGATGAGGTCCCAGCGCGGGATGGGGGTGGTATTGATATCAGGCCGCACTTTAGACGAATACATTCTCTGCAGGCAGCCATTCACCAGGTCGGCCAGGAAGGGTGGCAGGGTAATTTCGGCCTCGTCCAACACGAAATGGTCCACGCAGGGGAAGTCCTCGTACTGCGTGGTGAACAGCGGGCCGCCCGCGACCACCGTGGCGCCCAGCTTATTACAACGCTTGATAACGCTGTTAGCCGAATCCTTCTGCACCACCATGGCACTGACAAAGACCATGTCCGCCCATTTGATATCCTTATCGTTCAGCCTCCCGGTGTTCAAATCCACCAGCTTGAGCTCCCACTCCTTTGGCAGCATGGCCGCCACGGTCAGCAAACCGAGCGGTGGGAAGGCAGCTTTCTTGGAAACGAACTTGAGGGCGTGCTTGAAGCTCCAGAAAGTATCCGGGTATTCGGGGTAGATTAAAAGTATCCTCTTATTTAATTGCATGATTAAGTATGACCCTCCCCGCCATTCAAAGCAATATTATACGTGAGTATTATATCAATAGATATACGTATTTCAACTTATTGTAATAAGGGGTTATACGTAAATACAGCGCACAATACCTTTTTGACAAAACTTTTCCAGATATGGTAATATACCACGAAATTTTGATATTTATGCTCATGTGCGCATAAATATAAGAGGACAACAATGCGTGACCTACTGAAAATATTCAAGGCTTTATCAGCGGATATAAGGCTCAGAATGGTAGATCTGTTGATAGCAAGGGATGACGACATTAAGAGTGATATTGGTCAAGAGAAGGAGAGGTGCGTAGATGAAATAAGGATTGCGATGCACCTTAGTCCGACCCAAACTTCCCGAAACCTTAATATTCTTAGTAATGCCGGTCTGCTCAAAGCCCGCCGCGACGGACCGCTGGTTTTCTACTCCCTGGACAGCAAGCTGATCAAGAAGAACTGCGCCGGCCTGGAGGCCGTAGTCAAGCAGGCCTTCGAGGTGGATCAGACCGCGCAGCTTCACCGCGAGCGGCTGAAGAGGCCTGCCTCCCGCAGGACCGATAAGGAAGCGGGCATGTAAATATCAGCAAAAGTATTGACAATTTTGCAGTTTAGTAGTCTAATATCTCGAGCCTGCTGACGGTTTCTCCATAACTATACTGACATGACCGACTTCGAACCTAAAATCGTCGCATTTCTATGCAACTGGCGCTCCTACCGCGGGGCCGGTCCGGCAGGCACCTCCAGGATTACCTGAATAGGTTTATTGTGCGAATCCGGCAACTATTTGTGAACATATATAAATATGCTGCAATGTCTTATACGGATCAAATAAAATAACCAAAAGGAGTTGTGTATGCAGAACCGGGTCATCTCTAAGAAGGACCTGGCAGGCTTCGTCGATGATTTAATCAAGACGAAAGCCGCCGGGGAGGTCATTGGCATCAAGGCACAGGGCAACAAGTTCAATTTCGGCCCGCTGGCCGGCGCCGCCGAGCTTCGCCTTGACTACGACATTTCCCTGCTGCCGCCCAAGAAGTACTTCTTCCCGCAGACGGAAACGGTGCTCAAGTACGAGGTCGGAGCTAACCCCAAGGTCGAACCGGTGGTCGCCGAGAAGCCGCTGTGCATTATCGGCATGCATCCTTTCGATATCCGGGGCATCCTGCTCTTCGACGCCGTTTACGGCGGCAAGGAGCCTGACCCTAACTACTTCCTCAAGAGGAACAAGGCTATTATTATTGGCGTGGACTGCCTGGCCCCCAATCCAAAGGCCTTCGCTGCCAGCATGGGCACCAACGTCACGGACGAGGGCTTCGACCTGATGCTGACCGACCTGGGCAGCGACTATTTCGTCACGGTCGGCACCAACAATGGCAACACCCTTATCAATAAGGCCAAAACGAAGGAGGCGACTGCTGCCGACCTGAAGAAGCGCGACCAGGTGCGCAAGGACGCGGAAAAGAACTACAAGGTATCCCTTAAACTGAAGAAGGAAGAGATACCGGCGCTGCTGGACGCAACCTGGGAAAGCCAGATATTCAAAGATAAATCGGAGAGCTGCCTCAGCTGCGGCTCCTGCGTTATGGTGTGCCCCACCTGCGTCTGCTTCGATGTGCAGGACGAGATGGCGCTCAGCCTGAAGGGCGGCGAGCGCTACCGCCGCTGGGACGGCTGCATGCTCACCGAGTTCGCCAGCGTAGCCAGCGGTGAGAATTTCCGCGAGCACAAAGAGCAGCGCTTCCGCCACCGCATGTACCGCAAGGGCAAGTACCTGGTGGAAAGATACAAGTACATAGGCTGCGTAGGCTGCGGCAGGTGCGCAATCGCCTGCCTGGCCGAGATCGCCAGCCCGGCTGAAACTTACAATCTGCTCAAGGAGGCAAAATAATGGTAATGCAGATCACTGCCAAGCAATCCATTCACCTCCCGCGCATGGCTGAACTGATTCGCGTTGAGGAGCTGAGCGACCGGGAAAAGGTATTCGAGTTCAAATTCGACGACGGCAAGGAGCTCGGCCAGAAGCCGGGCCAGTTCGTCGAGGTATCCATCTTCGGGGTCGGCGAGGCCCCCATCTCGGTGACCTCGTCACCCACCCATAAAGGCTCTTTCGAGCTGGCGGTCAGGGCCACCGGCGGCGTCACCGCCAAGCTGCACACGCTGGATAAGGGCGCAAAGGTCGGCATCAGGGGGCCTTTCGGCAACGGCTTCCCGCTCGACACGCTCAAGGGCAAGGACATCCTTTTCGTGGCCGGCGGCATCGGCCTCTTCCCGCTGCGCTCCCTGATAAACTACGTCATGGATAAGCGCAGCGATTTCGGCGAGGTCAACACGCTCTTCGGCTGCCGCTCCCCGCAGGAGAGGCTTTTCATCGGGCAGCTGGCCGATTGGGACAAGAGCAAGGACATGTGCTTCCTCGAGACCGTGGACAGGGTTCCCGACGATTACTGGAAGGGCAACGTCGGCGTCATCACCACGCTTTTCCCCAAGATATCCTTTGACCCGCAGAAAACCTACGCGATCGTGGTCGGCCCGCCCATCATGTACCGCTTCGTCATAGCAGAGTGCTTCAAGAAAGGCCTGGCGGACGACCACATCATCATGTCCCTGGAGCGCAGGATGAAATGCGGCGTCGGCAAGTGCGGCCACTGCCAGATCAACGGGCTGTACTGCTGCCAGGAAGGCCCAGTCTTCACCTATGCCCAGGTCAAGTCTTTAAAGGAGGCTGTATAAATGAAACCGAGAGTCGCATTTTTCGATTTTACCGGCTGCGAGGGCTGCCAGCTTGAAGTTCTCAACTTCAACCTGGAGATAGTGGACCTCATCGGCGCGGTCGATATCGTCGAGTTCCGCGAGGCCAGCTCCGACCATTCCGACGACTACGACATCGCCTTCATTGAAGGCAGCCAGACCACGCAGAGGGACGTGGAGAGGGTGCAGAAAATCAGGGAGAAGGCCAAGATACTGGTAGCCCTGGGCGCCTGCTCCTGCACGGGCGGCGTCAACGCCCTCAAGAACCGCTTCCCCATGGAGGAGAACCTGAGAGTAGTCTACGGCGATTCGGCCAAGTTCTACTCGACCCTACCCACCAAGCCCACCAGCGCCTATGTAAAGGTTGATGTCCATATCCACGGCTGCCCACCCAACCGCAACGAGGTCATCAGCCTGGTTAAATGCCTGCTGACCGGCAAGAAATTCGAGCAGTGCCACAACCCGGTCTGCGTCGAATGCAAGCTGGCCGAGAATATCTGCGCCTTTGAGCGCGCTGAATTCTGCCTCGGCCCGATCACACGGGGCGGCTGCAACGCCATCTGCGTCACCGCCGGCAGGAAATGCTGGGGTTGCCGCGCCCTCGTGGATGAACCCAATGTAAACTCTGAGAAAGAGATCCTGAAAAAATACGGACTGACCATGGATGACATGATGATGCAGTTCAAGCTATTCAACGGAGCACTGGAGGTTTCGAAATAATGACAACCAAAGAAATAAATTTCAAGGTCCATCACGTAGCCCGTGTCGAGGGACACGGCAACATAATCGTCAACGCCAAAGACGGCAAGATCGAAGAGTGCAAGTGGGAGGTGCCAGAATCGCCGCGCTTTTTCGAATCCATGCTGCGCGGCCTCAGCTATTCCGACGTCAACTTCATAGCTCCCCGCATCTGTGGCATCTGCGCGGTAGCGCATGCCAACGCGTCCATAGCAGCCACCGAGGCGGCCTTCGGCGTCAAGCTCAGCGAGCAGTCCATACTGCTGCGCAATACCCTCTTCGACGCCGAGACCTTCGCCAGCCACATCCTGCATACCTATTTCCTGATCGCCCCCGATTTCCTGGGCGTGGGCAGCGTGATACCGCTGGCCACCACGCATACCGACGTGGTGCTGCGCGCCCTCAGGCTGAAGAAATTCGGCAACGATTGGGCGGATATACTCTGCGGCCGCAAGACACACCCCATCTCACAGGTGGCCGGCGGCTTCGTGAAGTTCCCCACCATCGAGCAGCTCAAATGGATCAAGAACAAGCTGGAGGGCGAGGTACTGAAAGACCTCGAGCTAAGCGTCGACCTCTTCAAGACCCTCACGTTCCCCACCTTTACCCGCGAAACCGAGTACATCGCGCTGACCAAGCCGGATGAGTACGCCTTCATCGGCGGCATGATCGGCTCCACCGACTGCAAGCCCATCCCTATTAATGATTACCTGAGCGTTACCAACGAATTCTGCGTGCCGCAGTCCACCGCCAAGTGGACCAAGCACCTTCGGGAATCCTTCCAGGTAGGAGCACTGGCGCGCTACAACATCAACCACGACAAGCTCCATCCCATGGCTAAGAAGATCGCCGGGGTGTTCGGCCTCAAGGCGCCCTGCTACAATCCCTACTTCATCAGCGTAGCTCAGCTCGTTGAGTCCGTGCACGTGGTGGAGAACAGTCTCATCATCCTCGACAAGCTGCTCACCAGGGGCATCAAGCCCGAGAAGCCCGAGGTCAAGGTTAAGGCAGGGCGAGGCGTGGGCGCAGTGGAGGCCCCCAGGGGCATACTCTTCCACGATTACACCTTCGATGATAATGGCAAGTGCATCGCGGCGAATATCATCATCCCCACCAACGAGAACCACAACAGCATCCAGCACGATTTCGAGAAGCTGCTGCCAGAGATATTAGATAAGCCGCAGGACGAGATAAAGCTGGCCATGGAGATGCTGGTCAGGGCCTACGACCCCTGCATCTCCTGCTCCACCCACATGCTGGAAGTGAAGTTCGTATAATAACCATAGTCTCTCTAACGTAGGGGCGGGTTTAAAAACCCGCCCCTACGCTTTAACCCTGTCATTGCGCACTCTTTCTGGGTATTCTCCTGATACTGCGCCGCAGGCAAAACCAATATTAGTTTCATTGCAAATACGGTCAGCGCTCAATTCTGCCATAGCCTGAGCCTAAGTATAAAAATCCTCCGCAAAACATATATAATTAGGCGTCTGAATTATTTATCATGCCGTTATCTTCATGGTTGATTTAAACATAATCTTCATCGGCTTCGTCATCCTGATAGCCCTGGTATTCGATTTCACCAACGGGATGCACGATGCGGCCAACTCCATCGCCACCGTTGTCTCTACCAGAGTTTTATCGCCGAGGCTGGCCGTCATCTGGGCGGCTTTCTTTAATTTTATCGCTTTCCTTATATTTGGAACTGCCGTCGCCATGACCATCGGCAAGGGCATGATAGATGTCAAATCCATAAATGAGACTGTTATCCTGGCCGGGCTTATAGGCGCCATCTGCTGGAACCTGATAACCTGGTACCTTGGACTGCCCAGCAGTTCCTCACACGCCCTGATCGGCGGTTATGCGGGGGCGGCTATTGTTAAGAGCGGATTCGCTGTCATAATCGCTGAAGGCTGGTATAAAACACTAATTTTTATCGTCCTGGCGCCTGCCATCGGTTTAATATTAGGTTATGCTTTCAAAGTTGCTTCTGCATGGGTACTGAGAAATCAGAGGCCCGGCGTTGTAAACAAATGGTCGCGGGTGTTGCAGCTTTTCTCCGCCGCACTTTACAGCCTGGGACACGGCGGCAATGACGCGCAGAAGACCATGGGCATCATTACCAGCCTGCTTTTTGCCGGCGGCTTCCTTACAGAATACCTGGTCCCACTTTGGGTAGTCCTCATAGCCCATGCCGCCATAGCTATCGGCACACTTACAGGCGGCTGGCGCATCGTCAAGACGATGGGGCAGAAGATAACCCGCCTGCGTCCCATCGACGGCTTCTGCGCCGAGACGTCCAGCGCCATCTCCATTTTCCTGGCCACTTACCTGGGCATCCCGGTCAGCACCACCCATGTCATTACCGGGGCAGTGTCAGGCGTTGGTTCGGCCAACCGCTGGACCGCCGTGCATTGGGGTGTTACGCTGAACATCGTCTGGGCCTGGGTTCTCACCATCCCCGGGGCTGCCATCATCGCCGCCCTGGCCTATTTACTGCTCAACCTCATCATGGGCAAAGGGATATTTTAACTAACTATCATATAACCGGTTGACGTATTTGATCAAACTAACGCATAATTGACAAAAGTGAAGTGCATTTCAGTGAGTGTGCAGTGTTGAGACCAATGGGCGGAATATATGAACGTTGACATCCGCGCGCTTGCCATTGTCATGGCCATCACCTCCGGTCTTCAGATAATTGCACTTATTCTCCAATACGCGTTGAACAAAACCTACCGGGGCATTGGATGGTGGGTGCTATGGGCTGTCTCTACGGCATTGGGGTTTTCATTGATACCCCTGCGGGATTTTACACCAGCAGGGCTGACCTCAATCTCGATCATTTTAACCAACGCCCTGCTCTTAGTCGGGTGGACTTTTCTTTATGTCGGCATCATGCGGTTCCTCGATAAGAAAGAGCATCGGGGGATTATTATTGCGCTCTTTGCCGTTTTCATCCTATCTACTTTTTATTTTGTTTATGTGAATGAGTATGTTAACGCAAGGTCCGTGATTTTATATGGTGCCGTGGCTATTATCGGATTTCTGGCCGCGCAGGGTCTCTTTGTTAACAAGACCCGCTCTTTCGCAGCTTCTGCTAACTTCATCTCCGCGGTCCTTTTTACCAGTGGCTGTTTTCTGTTATTTCGCACTATGGAGGCTCTCACTGTTGCTCCTATCGAAAACGTTTTTGATCCAACGCGGCAGCAAATAGCGGTATTTCTGGTCACACTCGTCACAAGCGGTCTTTGTACGCTTGGTTTGATTATCATGGTCAGCCAGCGTTCAAATGCTGATATGAGAGAAGCCAAGGAACAATTTGAACTGATTTTCAATACCGGCCCCGATGCTTCTATAATCGCCCGTCTGAACGATGGCCTTATCGTAAATATCAATGAGGGATTTACCGCCCTTACCGGTTTCACCCGCGATGAAGCGATTGGCAAATTAAGCCTGGATGCCAATCTCTGGAAAGATCCTGCCGACCGCCAATACGTGTTTAATGAACTTGGCGAAAAAGGATTATGCAACAACTATGAAGCAATTTTCCAGATGAAAGGCGGTAGACAGATCGGCGTCACAATGTCCGCCAAAATAATCACACTGCAGGGGGTTCAGCATATTATCAGTATTATGCGTGACATCACCGACCGCAAGCGCCTGGAAGAGGAGCAGCAACGGGTGGAAAAGCTGGAATCCGTCGGCCTGCTGGCCGGCGGCATCGCACACGATTTCAATAATATCCTCACCACCATACTGGGAAATATCAGCCTGGCCAGCATGGAGGCGGCGCCCGGCAGTGAACTGCTGAATAGTCTGGAACAGGCTGAGAAGGCCTCGCTGCGGGCCAAGGCGCTGACCAAACAACTGCTGACCTTCGCCAGGGGCGGGGCGCCGGTGACGAAATTAGCTTCCTTAACGGCACTGCTCAAGGATACCGCCGGCTTTGCCCTGCGCGGCGCCAATGTGAAATGCAATTTCTCCATACCCTCTGACCTGTGGCATGCCAAGATTGACGAAGGGCAGGTAAGCCAGGTCATGCATAACCTGGTCCTCAACGCCCAGCAGGCCATGCCCGCGGGTGGGAGCATAGAACTTACGGCTGAAAATATGGCTCTCAGCAAAACACAAAGCCTGGGAAAAGGGCTACCGCTCAAGAAGGGGAATTACATCAGGATCGCCGTAACTGACCACGGCACAGGGATGGATGCTGAGCACCTGGCTAAGATCTTCGACCCATTTTTCACCACCAAGCAGAAGGGCAGCGGGCTGGGATTGGCCACCTCCTTCTCCATAGCGCGCCAGCACGGCGGCCATCTCAGCGTCGAATCAGTGGTGGGCAGCGGCTCGACTTTCTACGTCTACCTGCCCGCTTCCATGGAAACGCTTATCCCGAAGCAGGATAAAATAGAGCACGTAAAAGCTGCGGGTAAGGCCAGTATCCTGGTCATGGATGACGAGGAAGCTGTAAGGGAAGTAGCCGGTCGCATGCTCAAACACCTCGGCTATGATGATGTCGAATTCGCCGCAGACGGCGCCGAGGCCATTAAGCTGTATAAAGCAGCCATGGCATCGGGCAATCCATTCAATGTGGTAATCCTGGACCTGACCATACCCGGGGGCATGGGTGGCAAGGAGACCGTCAAGAAGCTGCTCAAGATAGACCCCGGGGTTAAGGCCATAGTTTCCAGCGGGTATGTTGATGATTCAGTTAGCGCCAAGTACAAAGAACACGGGTTCAGCGGTATGATCGCCAAGCCCTATACCCTCGAGCAGTTGCGCAAAGCATTGGAGGATGTGATAGGTTAGCATCTGTAGGGACGGGCCTTTAGGCCTGTCCGCTCTTGCGGGCGCACCTGAAGGTACGCCCCTACGGATTAAATGTGTGGAATATGTCTTTGCGAGGAGCGTAGCGACGAAGCAATCTCACCGCATCATGCTTCCACCGAACTTGCTATCGTTATGGCAAATGTATAGAAATGCGCTGGCAACTTGCGGGTGGAACTGTGTGCCGCTGTTTTTTTCGATCTCCGCGCAGGCTTCCTCCCCGGATAATGCACTTCGATAGGGACGGTTGGTGGTTATTGCATCGTACGTATCAGCCACTGCTACGATCCTGGCGCCGATCGGTATATCGGCCGCATTAGTGTCCCTTACAGAATTCGTGCCGTCGTAGCGGTCATGGTGATAACGGATAATATCCTGGATGTTTTTATTGGCCACCGGCTCTACTATGCTCGGCCCGATTTGCGAGTGGATCATGATATGCCCGTACTCTTCTTTGGTGAGATGTTCCTCCTTGTTCAATATATGTGGATCAACCGCGATCTTACCGATATCATGAAGCAGCGCTCCCCAGTGCAGGTCATCCATCTCAATTTCGGAGAGGCCCAACTGCAGGCCCGTAGCCTCAGAAAACTTCACCACGCGGCGCGAATGACCGGCAGAGTACTCATCTTTCGCCTCCAGCGCCATGGCCAGTGACTCGAAGGATGCCAGGGTCAGTTTCCTGATTTCCCGGCCATGGTCATCAACTGTTTTTTCAAGGTTATTCATATGGAATTTCAGTTCACCCTCTATCCTGTTCTTGATCAGGCTGTTGCCCACTGCCAGCAACAATTCTTCAAATTCGAACGGCTTCGGTATGAAGTCATGCGCCCCATCTTTCATGCATTGGACTATGGTCTTGGCATCAATAACAGCGGTAGCCATGATCACCGCTGTGTCCGGGTATTCCCTCCTTATCTCGGGCAACAAATCGCTGCCGGACCTGCCGGGCATTTTAATATCCAGGATCACCAGGTCAAATGGCCTCCCCTCAAGTTGACTGAGAGCCTCGTTCGCGCAGCAAGCTTCAAAACATCTGCAGCCTTCCTTTGTCAGCTTTATCCTGATAGCCCTTCTCATCAGTTCTTCGTCATCTACGATAAGAACCGTTTTTTCACTCCAACTGGTAGTGCTCATGATTCCCTCCAAGTCCTTCAATGTTGATAACGCCTTACTAAAGTAAATAATGACATGTCACGCCGGGGCGCCGGTCCTCTGTTTATTGAGAACCGGCAATTCAACTGTAAATGTGGCGCCCTTGCCAAATTCACTCTCCGCATAGATTTTGCCATTATGGCTGCGGATTATGCCATAACAGATGCTGAGGCCCAGACCCGTTCCCTTGCCCACTTCCTTGGTAGTAAAAAATGGATCAAATATATGGTCCATGTTACCATCCTTAATCCCCGGGCCGTTATCGGCAAATTTGATGCTGATATTGCCGTCCATTTGTTCGGAGCTAACCGTCAGTTTGCCTTTCCCCGAGGATTCTATCATTACCTGCTCGGCGTTAAGAATTATGTTCAGGAATACCTGCTGTATCTGGAAATAATCAACCAGTATATCCGGCAATCCGGCATCCAGCTCCATGGCAACTTCAATATTGTTCACCTTATGTTCATAAGCACGCAGCTTAATCACGTCCGCTATGATGCTGTTGACCTGGCTGGGCCGTTTCACCGCATCGCGCTTGCGGGCGAAGGTCAACAGGTTTTTAACCACACTGGAGGCACGCCTGGCCTCTTGGTTGATTAATTTTAGCTCGTCCTTGACAGCGTCCGGTATCTCGTCTTCTATCAGCAGTTGGGACATCAGTAGTATATTTGTCAGAGGATTATTAAGTTCGTGGGAGATGCCCGCGGCCATCTCGCCCACTGATGCCAGGCGGTCGGCAAGGTGCAGTTTTTGCTGATGGCCCCTTTCTTCAGTGATATCGCTGAGAATAATCAGCGCCCGCTTGTTTTTCATCGAAAGTACCTGTGCCGCTACAATCCGTTCAACATTGTCCAGGCTGTAGAGGAACTCCAGTTGAACCTGGGGTTCCCTGCCTGTTGACGCGGAAGATATGGCTTTGAGCAATTCCTCCACAGGCAGAATCTCACTGATCGGCCTATCCTCAACCTCGGCAGGGCTTAGATTGAAACCACCGTAGTAAGCCCTGTTGGCCAGCAGGACGTTGTTATGCTCATCTGTCACCAGGACAGCAGCCGGCAGTGTGGACAGTATCCGGTCGATAAGCTCTTTCTGGCCTTCCAGAACCTCTGTTGCCTTCCTCAGGGAACTGATGTCGATGAAGCTTTCGATGAGAAACTCCCGGCCTTTTCGCGTCAGCGGTATTACGCTCCTTATTATGGGCAATGCCTGCCCTCCGGCAGTCAACATGCTTCTCTGGGAAATGCCCACCTGCTGTTTAAGGTCTTTCCGCACACCCTGGCCCGCGCCTTCAGGGCCAACGAATTGATGGTAACTGCGTCCAATGATATTATCCTTTTCTTCACCCATTAATTCCGCTGCATACTGGTTAACGTCTTCAATCCGATGGGTCTGCGCATCCACCGTCACCACGCCGGCCCGCAGTGAATCGAGGAGAGTCCTGAAATATTGCTCTCTCTCCCTCAATATCTCTTCGGCAACCTTCTGTTGCGTGATATTCCGCAATATGATCAGCTTGCCGCTGCCGGCGCCTTTTTTACCGCCAAGCGTTGTTACGCTTATGTCTAAGTGAGGAGCGTTGCCGCTTTGCCCGCTATCCAGCTCCCTGTGCTCGCCAAAATCCATGCGGGATGTGACTAAATACAGTTCCGGCCAGAGCTCTTCCAGCGGTTTGCCAAGCGCTGACTGCTTTAAAAGCCCCATTATCATCTCAGCCGCCTCATTGATATCGGCAATACATGCAGCCCCGTCCAGAACGATAATACCGTCAGGTATACTGTCAAAAGATACCCTGCGGGCCACAATAGCCAGGTCTAAGAAACCGTAGCGGAAGATAGTTACACTATAAATAATCTGGGAGATGGCCAGGGCGATGGGTGTAAAATCAACTCCTCCCACCAGGTTGCTGCTAAATATGTAGGCTATATTGCCCAATATGGGAACCATAATGCCGATGCTAAGGGCAATTACCTGTTTACCATAGGTACGTTTATGTAACCCGAAGCGCCATAAGATTACGGCGCCCCACAGGATAAGGGCGTATTGGTAAGCTGAAGATATCCAGAACCAGAATCCGTGCTGCCAAACCGTCACCTCCCCAAATGCACCGGTAATATTGTATATATTCGAATAGTACCAGCCATGC
>Ga0315273_10005572_pt1 | contig 15584 bp, 10 predicted proteins | sample YL17G02_0_MG_FD_205753 | JGI IMG/M metagenome (GOLD analysis project Ga0315273, IMG submission 205753) | Sediment microbial communities from Yellowstone Lake, YNP, Wyoming, USA - YL17G02_0 | ecosystem: Environmental > Aquatic > Freshwater > Lake > Sediment | place: USA: Wyoming | collected...
CCTTACGACCGGAAACGCGCATCACTGAAGTTGCAAGGGCACCGAGCTCCTCAGTGTATAAGCCAAGGATGTAGTTGGAACCGCGCATTTTGAGAAGCTCCTGGGACAGGAAACGGCCCGGGACCATGGCTTCATCGCTTTCGCGCGCCGAGCCCGGGATGCCATTGAAAAGGATCTCAAAATCAGGATGAGTATGGATATCCGGGATGTTGACGTAATCAGTCTTTTCCTCATATTTCTCATTGCCTTCTTCATCCTTCCCCGCCGGTACGACAAAATGCTGAATCCTCGGGACGATTATGTCTATAAGCCATTTCGCCTCCTCTTCAAGATCACCCTTTCCGAATTTCCGCATTAGCCATGCGATTTTCTGGACGTCCTGTTTTTCATTATCCGCATATGGGCCCGTATCAGAAGCAAGACCTTTCTCCCGTAATTTATTTAGCGCACTTGGGAACCTTTCATCCACAAGAACGCAGAACGGATGGCCGGGCTCGAAATTGGCCATTTTCGGTCGCTTGAGGTTAACTTCAATTATATGATTCGCACGGATCATTTCTACATGTAAGACTGCTTGTAATGGATTAAGATTTTTCACTCTATCACCTGTATAAAATGTGTTACAAACTGTTTTTAAATGCTCGTTTTCGTACGCGATTTGATTTCAGGTGGGACGCTGCTGCCCGGATTGTGTTTTCCCATTAGCCGATTACCGTTGCTTCTCTTACACAAACAAAGGGGATGTAGTATCAAGCAATTAGAAAGCTGCATCGGCCGCTATTCTTTATTATCCTTTCCTAACATCTAAATTATCTCATTAACTGATTCAAAGGGTGCTTAGAATGTACGATCACAAGAAAGTTGAAAAGGAGATAGCTGAGTTCTGGAAAAAAGAGGGCATACTGCACAAGGTCATGGAAAAGAACAAGGATGGCCCTGCGTTCTATTTCTGTGACGGCCCGCCTTACGCAACCGGGCAGATACACCCAGGCACGGGATGGAACAAGACCATAAAGGACGCAGTATGCCGCTACTGGAGGGCAAGGGGACACAATGTCAGGGCGCAGGCAGGCTACGACACCCACGGGCTTCCGATCGAGGTCAAGGTCGAGCAGGAGCTGAAGATAAAGAACAAGAACGAGATAGAGAAGTACGGGATTGACAAGTTCATAGCAAAGTGCAAGCAGTTTGCTACCAAGTATATAGGGGTGATGGGAGACCAGTTCATTTCCCTGGGAGTTTGGATGGATTTCGATAACCCATATATTACGTACAAGGATTCGTACATCGAATCCAGCTGGTCCACGCTGCACCAGGCCTGGAAGCAGGATCTTTTAACAGAAGGCGTTTACGTGCTGCCGTACTGCTTCAGGTGCGAGACAACAATGGCGAATTACGAGCTAGAGTATGGCGAGGAAACCGATCCGTCCATATATGTAAAGTTCCTTTCCAAGGAAACGCCGAACGAGTACCTCATAATCTGGACAACTACGCCATGGACGCTTGTTGGGAACATGGCAGTTATGGCACATCCCACACTCACCTATGTCAAGGCAAAGGTGGATGGGGAAACATGGATATTGGCAAAGGATTTGCTGGACAAGCTCATGATCCTGCTTGGCAGGTCTGCAACCGTGCTTGAAGAATTCAGTGGAAGGAAGCTCAAGGATTACAAGTACATCCATCCTTTCCAGGCCAGGATAAAAAAGGAATACGACCGAAAGGTGGTGCTGAGCGACGAGTACGTCACAGTAGAAGAAGGAACCGGGCTCGTTCATTGCGCTCCAGGCCATGGGCCAGAGGACTTCATAATAGGAAAAAGGTTCGAAATTGAGCCGTTCTGCCCGGTTGATACGCACGGAAACTACACGCACGAGGCTGGCGAGCTCACAGGCAAGAACGTGCGCGCAGCGAACGTTGATGTGATAAAGATACTGGAGGAGGAAGGCGCGCTTCTTACAGAAGAAAGGTTGAAGCACAGGTACCCGCATTGCTGGAGGTGCAAGACTCCGCTCATTTTCCTGACAACAAACCAGTGGTTCATAAACATCTCCAAAATGAAGGAAAAAATGCTTGAGGAGATAGAAAAAACAGAGTGGCATCCGGGATTTGCAAAAGAGCGTTTCCGCGAATTCGTGAGCGGAGCGCCTGACTGGTGCATCTCAAGGCAACGCTACTGGGGGATTCCGCTTCCAATCTGGACGTGCAGGAAAAAAGACTGCAAAAAGATGAAGGTTATAGGCTCAAGGACAGAGCTGCCGCATGTGAAGGAGCTCCACAGGCCGTACATTGACGAGATAAAGCTAAGCTGCGAATGCGGGGGAGAGATGCACCGCATACCAGATGTGCTGGATGTCTGGTTCGATTCCGGGAACGCGGTCTGGGCATCCATGACTGATGAGGAAAAGAAGAAGTTTGGCGAAAGGGCGGATGTGATAATAGAGGGCCAGGACCAGATCAGGGGCTGGTTCTACTCTTTGCTAGGCTCAGGCCTAATAAAATACGGGGCATGCCCCTACAAGAGGATTCTCATGCACGGATTCTTTGTTGATGAGCACGGTGAGAAGATGTCAAAATCCGTGGGCAACTTCATACCGCTTGAGAATATACTGGAGAAGTACGGTGCAGACAGCTTCAGGCTCTGGGGCCTTGGGAACACGATCTGGGATGAGCTGAAGTTCAGCTGGGATGAGATGAAAAAGGCCAGCGCGGACCTGAATATCGCATTCAACATGGTCGCTTTCCTTGAGCGCTTCCATCCAAAGCACAAGCCAAAAAAGCCCGAGCTAAGGCCAGAGGACCAGTGGATAATCAGCAGGCAGAACAGCTTACTCCGTGATTTCAGAAAATCCTTTGAAGCATATGAACTGAACAGGGCAGTTAGGGAGCTTAGGGCCTTCCTTGTGGACGACCTTTCGAGATTTTACATGAAGATTGCCAAGGACAGGATAGCAAGGGGAGAAGATGCAGATGCGGCGTTTTATGCCTTGTACACGACAACGTTGAGCTCGCTGAAAATGCTTTCGCTGGTGTCCCCCTTCCTGAGCGAATATCTCTACATGAGATTCTTCAAGAAGTTCGAAAATGAGGAATCCATTTTCCTCCTTAAACTGGAGGATGAGAGCGAATCTGCGATAAATGCGTTGATGGAGAAGCAGATGGGCATGGTAAAAGAAATCTGCTCAGTCGGGCTTACTGCAAGGCAGACCACAGGCATCAAGGCAAGGTGGCCCATACGCACGTTTTTCGTGGAAACGAAATCGCACGAGGTCATTGATGCAGTGAACGCCTTCAAAAACGTTATAGCGACCCTGATGAACGTGAAGGAAGTCGTAACTATTGAAACAGAACCAGATGGTGAGATAGCATCCCAGATGTTCATCAACGGGATCGTGCACATAAATAAAAAAATAGATGAGGAGCTTTACGAAGAGGGAATACTGAACGAAGTCAAGCGCAGGATCCAGGTAATGAGAAAGGAGATGGGTCTCGTGGAATCTGACAAGATAGAAGTAAGCATCTCAAGTGAAAAGGCCATTGAGTCCATCCTTGAAAAACAGAAGAAAAAGCTTGCTGAAGACGTGAATGCTGCAAAGCTGCATTTTGCGCAGGAAACGGAAATGAAGGAGTTTGAAATAGACGGCAGGATAGTAAGGATCGCCTGCAAAAAATAACTGCTATATGGCCAAATCCTTTCAGAAAAATAGCTATCTGGCCTGGATCTCCCTTGAGAGCTCTTGCGCCCTGGCCAGGACCGCCCCTTCATCCAATGTTTTTATCTTTCCTTCTACCATCACAGGCCTACCGTTGATTATCACGTCTGTTACGTTGGACGGATTCGCAGCATAGATGATGTTTGACACTGGATCATGCATAGGCGTCATGTTCGGACCAGGCTTCAGGAGCACGATGTCAGCAAGCGCTCCTTGCTCGATTCTTCCGCAATCAATGCCAAGTGCCTGCGCTCCGTTTCGCGTGGCGAAATCAAGGATCCGGGAGTAGGGAATGATATCCGCCTTCCAGTACTTGTGTTTCTGGAGAAGGGAAGCGAGCTTCATGGACTCGAACATGTTGAGGCTGTTGTTTGAGGCAACTGAATCAGTCCCAATGCACACATTCGCGCCAGATTTATCGTACTCAAAGACAGGGCATATGCCACCTGTTGCAAGCTTAAGGTTGCTTACAGGACAGTGTATGATATTCAGCTTTTTCTTACCAGCAAGGCTGATCTCCTTTTTTGTCACCCAGCTCGAATGGGCGAAAAGCGAATCAGAATCAACCAGGCCAAGCGAGTCCAGGTATTCGAAAGTCCGCTTACCTGTCTTTTTTTGCGTATCGAAAACTTCCTTTCTAGTTTCACTCACATGGATGTGAACTTTTCTCTTTTCTTTAATGGCGAACTCTTTTGATTTTCTTAGGAGTTCTTCGGAACAGGTGTAAACAGCATGCGGCCCTACACCATAGGAAACAAGCCCGCTTTTAGGGAATGCAGTATCCTTCATCACTGCCAGCTCGCCTTTTATTGTCCTTCCAGGAAGAAGGTCGAAAAGGCCCTGGCAAACGTGACCGCGGACACCTGCTTCTTCTGCTGCCTTACCTATTTCTTTTGCTCCAAGCAGGCACATCTCATTGAATGCAGTTGTACCAGAACGGATCATCTCGATCATTGCAAGCTGCGCTGCAACATGTGCGTCAGCCCCTGTTTCCTTTGCCTCCATGGGCCATATCTTTTCCTTCAGCCAGCGGTCCAATGGAAGGCCTTCTCCATACCCCCGGAAAAGCGTCATTGCAACATGGGTGTGCATGTTTATCAGGCCAGGCATGGCGATCCGGTTCTTAGCGTCAATGACAAGCTCGGCCTTTTCATCAATTTTCTCCTGCACTTTCTCGATTTTATTTTCCCTTATCAGTATGTCGTGTTTCACAATTCTTCTCTTAGAATCCTGCGTAATCACTATTGCCCCTTTAATCAGAATGTCCATGAGTAAAAACATACAGTTTACTATATAATCTTTTTCTCCGAATGACCCATGGGTGAAAATATGGTCGTTGGTCTGGTACCGCCTGATGAACAGGAGCGTCTTTATACAAGGCTCATTGAGTATTACCGAAAGCTTTATCCTGGCATTGATTTCTCAAGGGAGGATCGGAAACTGAAAAAGGAACAGATAGGAGAGATATACTACACCTATGCTGGAGAAGAAACTGAGGCAACTGCTGCTGAAAAAATGAAAATGATCAACACTGCCATAGGTCATGGCTATTCCACCCCAATAATACTACTGCGCAAAAAAAAGGAGAAGAAAGATGTCCTGCTTGACGGCCACAGGAGAGTGCGCGTTGCCTTCATGCTTGGTCTTGAATGGCCTGCAATCATTATCATTCCGGACACAGATACGACTTTTGGCATTGAGGCAATGATAACCGGGAAAGTGAAGGACCTTTACGGTAAGGAATAAAGAAAAGATCAGTGCGCCTTATCTGGAAGCAGTCCCTTGCTCTTCACCCACCAGTAAGCGATGTAAGTGGAGATCACGGTGGAGGCTACCAAAAGCGCGGTGTACCACCACTTATCCTCAGGTCCCATCGTAAATGCCGGGTTGCTGAGCGCAGTAGCAAGCGTGTTCGGGACCAGGACCGCAGTGCCGATAACTGTCAGGTAAGCCACAAGCATCGCGAGCTTGTTGTTCAGAATCTGGAGCTGGTTGTTGTAAATGCTCTGCATAACTTCGAGGCCGCTCGCCAGAACTTCGCTCATGTGCTCGGCAAGGCCGATATGATTGTTCACTTCTTCGGCCAAGCCCCCTATTCTCTTGAGAAGACGGGGATCGTCGGTCAGCAGTTCAGGATCACCGTAGCGAAGTGTGTTTATCACGTCCACCGTCTCCCAGAGACCAGTGAGGTACACTATCAGCGCGTGCTTCATCTCGTGAATGTCATGGCCTATTTCTTCCCTTGGAGAATTAACATCAGAAAGCTTCTCGCTAAGCCTGTCGGAATTCTCCTCTATTTCTCTCAGGTGATCAAAATTCCTGCTGTTGTGCTCGTCCAGCACCCTGAGAAGAACAAGGGTTATCTTGTCAGTCTGCGGAAGGTTGGGCTTGATTTTCTTCATGAAAATCTTTGCGTAACGCCTAAGTCTGAAATATCGCTTAACTTCAGTGGTGTGTATTGTTGCAACCAGATTGCCTTTGATCAGGATCAGCATCGGGTCGAGCGTGACCTCGAATCCCTTTGCGATTATTGCTGGGATGAGTATTCCCATTTCCTTGTCCAAATCCTCGTATCCGCTCCTTTTTCCTTTTAGCAATGTACTGACCAGCTGCTCGCCAAAGCCGAGCTTTGCGGCAACGATGGGGGCGTCTTTACTCAGGTCTTCAACAACAAAGTCAAGCCATGAAACAGAAGATGATCTTATTAGGTCGACAAAATCAGCTACGTCCCTGCCTTCTCGTTCCGTAGTCGTCCCGTCCTTTAGAAGTGCAACACAGAATCCCCTGTCTTCGAGTGAAAGAATAAGCTTCTCGCCGTGCTTTTTTCGGATTTTATGCACGAGCTCCTTGTTTAGCGCCATGAAAAAATTAGGCCAGTGATGATTTAAATATATTCCGTCATTTTTTGTCAGCTTTCTTCAAAGGGAACTTTTTTTCATTTTCCTCAAGCGCCCGGAGCCCAGGCATTGGGTGGCCGCTAAGATATTCGATGAGCGCCTTTCCTGCAAGGGATATGTGACTGAAGTGCTGCTTCTCGATCCCGAATTTCTCCACTGCACTCACCGTGTGCCCGCCACCGAGAAGGGAGAATGCGTCGCAATTGGCTATTGCCTGAAGCAGTCCTTTTGTTCCATTGGAGAATGTCTCCATTTCGTACACGCCAGCAGGCCCATTCATAACTACTGTATGCGAGTTGAATATGTTTTCACGGTACAACTCAACTGTTTTCGGGCCGATGTCCCAGATCAGGCCTCTGTGGATTTCTTCGACATCGCAATCATGCCTTTTCGAATCTATTTGTAGCCCTACATCAACAGGAAGCGCAATCCGGTCATTGAACTCCGAAAGCAGCTGCTTCGCTTCATCGCAGTGGCTCTCCATGCTGGACCTATTTAGAAATTCCATAGAATCCCCGATCTTGTGCCCTTTTGCATGAAGCAGCAGTGTTGCAAGCGCCCCACACACGAGAATTTTCCTCGCCCTTCCATCGGAAAGCCATTTCTTCATTATTTCAAATGAGTCTTCAACCTTTGACCCACCAAGAACGAATATTATGTCCTTGCTGTGCCTGAGCTTGTCCAGGGCTTCCACATCATCGAGCAGGTTGGGGCCGGCGAAGCTTGGTATGGTCTTAGTAAAACCAGTAACGCTCGCATGGTCCCTGTGCGCTACAGATAGCGCGTCCAGTACGAAGTAATCCGCGAAGGGAGTAAGTTCCCTGACAATCTGTCCGTCGCTTTGCAGTTCATCGTCAAGGCTCCGGACGTTTTCAAGAACAAGAATATCCCCATCCTTCATCTTCCCAATGGCCTCCTTGGCTTCAGTGCCACAGACATCAGTGACGTAGGCAACGTCCTTCTTCATTATGTGGTGAAGATGCTTAGCGTGTTGTTCCAGAGGGGAAAAATCCGATTTTCCTTTTCTTCCCTGGTGGGAGAGCACTATCACCATGGCGCCCTTGTCGGATAAGGACTTGATCGTTTTTGCATGGGCCTCGATGCGAGCTCCTGGAACGATCTTACCTTCTTCAATGGGCACGTTCAGGTCTACCCTAAGAAGTATTCTCTTTCCCCTGAGCGCCACTCCGGATATGCCTCTCATAGATTAGCTATCTGGGAAAGAGTTTAAAAAAGAATTTTTATTTGCTGGTTTGCTCTGTTTTTGGCTTTCCCCAGTCCTTCTTGCTCGGGCATTGGGGGATTATGCACGTATCAAAGTTCCGCTTTCCTTCTGATATGTTTGTACTACTCATAGTACATTCTAATAGCAATTATGTACTACACACAGTACAGATTTTATCACTTTTTGTACTATCGGTAGTACACTTTATAAGAGATAAAATAAGGGTTGTTCCTGCGTGGAAGTGGTGCCTACAGTAAAGCGATTTACTGTTTCTCTTCCTTCTTTTTGCCCCAGTCCTTCTTGCTCGGGCAACCAGGGTCAATGCACATGTCGAATCTTCTTTTTCCCTTGCGGATTACGAAAATCACGGGCTTGCCGCAGACCGGACATGGTTTGTCAGCTGCTTTAATGAGTGCAGCCTGGGGAAGCGGATATGTGTTCCTGCACGCCGGATAACCAGTGCATCCGATGAACTGGCTGCCGGTTTTCATCCTTATTATGCGCAGCTGCTTGCCGCACTTGTCGCAAACGCCTATCATGTTCTCCTTTTCAAGCGTGACTTTCAGGGCATCGTAAAGCTCTTCACCAATCGCCCTCTCGTCTTTCTTCCAGCGGTCGAGGGTTGCGCTAAGGATCTCCTTGCCCTCCTTGATGACCTCTTCCTTTTTCATCGAGCCGTCCTGGATTTTTTCCATTTCATCTTCGATCCTTTGGGTCAGTGCCTCATCAAGGATTTCAGGCGCGTGCGCTTTGAGGACTTCACAAACTTTCATGCCGAAATCAGTGACCTCAATCGGCTTTCCGTCAACATAGCCGCGCTTGAACAGGGTATCGATGATTGTGGAGCGGGTGGCTTTTGTTCCAAGGTGCCTGCGCTCGAGCTCGGATATTATGCTTGCCTGCGTGTACCTTTTTGGAGGCTTGGTTTCCTTTTTCGTTTTCTGTTTATTGTCAAGGCCAACCTGCTCGTCCTTGCGGAATTCAGGGAGATCCTTATCTTCTGACTTATAGTAAGGCCCGTAGATCGAAATCCAGCCAGGTTCTTTGGTGAGTACTCCATCTGCATTGTACTGCTCTCCTCCTGCATCCACTGTCACTGCAGTACGTTCTTTTTTTGCAGGCTGGGCAAGGGATGAAAGGAACCGTCTCACAATCAGGTCATACAACTTCTTCTCGTTTCCCTCCGGCTTTCCCCTCTGGCCAAGTGGATGTATCGCAGGGTGGGCAGGATCGGTTTTCTTGCCCTGGATCGGTGTGAACGCGCTTTCCTTGACGAGCTTATCAGCAAATTCCTTGTATTCAGGATTGCCTGCAAGCTGCTTGACTATGTCTTTTACTTTAATGCTTGGAGGTATCTGCTGCGATGAAGTCCTTGGATAGGAAATGAGAGAATCTTCGTAAAGATGCTGGGCGAGCGCGAGCGTCTCAGACGGGGCGATATTAAAAAGCGAATGCACTTCGACCTGCAGGGAAGTGAGGTCAAAGTTCGGATTTGGTTTTACAATCTGCTCCTTCTTTTCCACGCTTGCAACCGAGCCGGAGGAGGAAGTGTTATCAAGAGCCTCTTCAGCCTCGTTTTCGTTAAGGAACCTGCCTTTAGCATGAAGGAATTCCGTTCCTTTTATCATTGCGCTTAGCTCCCAATATGGGGTTGGTACGAATGCGTGAATTCTTAGTTCGAGTTCAGAAAGAATGCTGAGCGCAGGGCCCTGCACCCTACCAACAGACATCACCCTATAGCGGTGCGCTGCTCTCAGTGCTGACATGAGTGCGCGGCTGAGATTGATACCATAATACCAGTCAAGAATATGGCGGGCCTCCCCAGCGTATGCGTTGTTGTAATCGAAATCGCCCATGTTTTCATAAGCATCGCTCAGGTCTTCGGAGGTGAGGGCTGAGAACTTCATCCTTTTTCCTTCCTTAATCGGAGTCGCAAAGCGGAATATATTGTATGCAATTGTCGAACCTTCAATATCATAATCGCACGCAGAAACAAAAACGTCGGCTTTCTTTCCGAGTTTCTCTATGACATCCAGGTATTTTTTCGTGAAGTCCGCTTCCTTGGATTCCTGGTGCGATGGCACCCATTCAATATCGAATACCGGATAAGAGCTCGTTCTTTTCTTCTCCACAAGCGTGTAAAGATGGCCGACAGCAGGCGCGACAACAAACTCAGTGCCGTTGTGAGTTCCTTCGTAATATGAAACCTGGCCAACCTTGCGCTGCTTCACACCGGTCCCGATTGCTGCTGCGATCTTTTCAGCAACCTTGGGCTTTTCTGCCACTATAAGTTCCATGGTTTTCGGTTAAGAAGGGCGAAAGAATATAAAAGAATAAGTAAACTGGAAACTGAACACAGGACACCATGTGCCGAATGGCACAAGTTCCCCGGATGCTTCGCATCCGAGGACTGAACACGATACATTCCTAGTAACCCAGAGCCTGCACAGGGTCAAGGCGAGATGCCTGGCGAGAGGGGATGTACCCGGCTATTACTCCGACCCCAACTGAAAAGATGAAAACAAAGGCAACCCACATGGGCGTAATAAGATATGGTACTCCGAATTGTTCTGCAATTACCAGGATGAAATAGGCAATGATGAAACCAAGGGCACCGCCAATGAAGCCTATCAAGGCGCTTTCAGTGAGGAAAATGAGCTGTATGTCCCTTTCTGTCGCCCCAGTGGATTTCAGAATCCCGATCTCGCGCACGCGCTCCATGACAGACATGAACATTGTGTTTGAAATCCCTATGCCGCCGACAACAGTCGACACTGCGGTTATTGCAAAAAGGAGCTGGCTCAATACTCCAAGGATATCGCCCACGCTCTGTTTAATGAAGTCCGAGGTGATCACGGAAAAATCCTTGTCTTCAATTGATACCTTGTGGTTGGATGCTATCCTGCTTTCCGCAAGTGCCTTGATTTCTTCAGGATCATAGCCTTCGCTCGCCATTGCATACATAAAACTTACTTCATTTTTCGCAAGCTCAGCCTTGAACAGGTCGCGGCCATCCTCGAACGGAACGTAGATGTTGGAGTCGTCCGCAGTGCCGAGCGCGGAACCGATTTTTTTGAAAACGCCGATAACTCGGAATTCCTTTCCGTTCATGAGAAGAATGCTGCCAACATCAAGCTTGTTCCTGCCGAACATCTTGTTTGCTGCATCGTTTCCCAGGACAACGACTCTTCGGTCACTTTCAGTGTATAGCCTCCCCTTTTCAAGCTGCAAATAATCGCCGAACATATCGAAAACGTTCGCATCCGAACCGGCAATGTTCGCGGAGAGCTCCTTATCTTTGAACTGCAGGGAGGCCCTCCCCATTACTAGCCTGCTGACTTCCTTTACCCCTGGGATTGAAGCAAGGGAATCCACATCCCGCTGGTAGAGTTTTCCCATAACACCTTGTACCGGACCACCAGAAAATGAAGAGAAACCTTCCGGATTGTCAATGTTGATAGGAATAACGAACAAGGTATTAGTACCGAAATTGGCCATGAGATCGGTTACGCTCTTGCTGACGCCTTCGGTAACTGAAGTGATCACGACCATGGCGATTACTCCGATAATCACGCCTATTATAGTGAGCCAGGAGCGGAGGCTGCGCACGCGGAGGCTTTTTACAGCGTATTCCACTGAGTCCTGGAACTTCATTGCGTCACACGCCCCTGGTAAATAATGCCTGAGATTTGCATCACGCGACTGGCGCGGCATATGTGAATATGGAGACTGCGCCTTCTGGGAACACTGGGGGATGGCAACGAATTACCTGATAAGGGGAATACATTAGTGTGAACCATGCTACTCGTACCTCAGCGTTTCAACTGGTTCGAGCAATGCTGCCTGGCGCGCAGGGATGGAACCGGAAAGTATTCCAATAACAGCGGAAAATCCTATTGCACCAACGGCCAGTTCTGGAAGGATCACCCCTGGAAATCCGAGAAATGAAAGAAAGTAAAGCAAAACCGCGCCCAGCAAAAGGCCTATCAGGCCGCCGGAAATGCCGATCGTCCCCGCTTCCACTAGGAAGAGCTTGATAATATCGTTCTCCTGCATGCCGATGGCCTTTAGGACCCCTATTTCCCTGTTGCGCTCGAGAACAGACATGAACATGGTATTGGAAATCCCTATTCCGCCAACAAGAAGGGATATTGCAGCAATTGAACCAAGAAAAAGAGAGAGAAGATCGGTTGTGGCTGTTATCTGCTGGTTTATGAATTCAGGCGTTATAACTGAGAAATCTTTCCTATCCTCAACAGTGTGATGGGATGAGAGCATGATGTCGTTTATCTGATCGCCCACCTGCTGCGTGTCCTCGCCCTCCTTAACCACGATCCTTATGGCTGAGATCTCGCTTTCTGCAATAGAGTCGCCCATGAGCGTTCTTGCATCGTCAAATGGTAACAGGACTGCGTTATCAAGCTGCGTGAAGGAATTTCCGGTTTTCTTGAGAATCCCGATCACCCTGAACTTTTCTCCAGAAAGATAAATTGTGCTGTCCACCTGGACTTTTTTCTCATAGGTGTTTTCTGCGAAGTCCTTGCCTACGACAACCACTTTAGAATCGCTTTCAGAAAGGAAACGGCCGGATTCGATCTCAATTGACTGGACCGATTCCCGGTATGCATCCGGCTGAACACCGATTATTGAAGCGGTTTTGGCCTGGTCTTTGAATTCCGCATTCACGCGGCCGAAAATCACCTTGGTTATTATATCAATGGATCCAAGGCGCTTGATCCTCTCGTAATCCTTATCGAAAAGCTTGCCTGCTGTTGGCGCATATGCAGTGCCACCAAAGGAGGCTACCTGGCTGATGTCAACTGGAAGTATGGCAATGCTCCTTGGACCAAAGGCCTGGAGCCGGTTTTCCACATCCATCTTCAGGCCCTGCACAAGGCCGATGAGCACCACAATTGAGGTTATGCCGATTATCACACCGATGATGGTGAGCCAGGAGCGGAGGCTGCGCACATGCAGCGAACGCATCGAATACTCGACCATATCAATGAATCTCATCCTAAATCATCCTGGCCTTTCCTAGCCTTTCCTGACCTGCTCATGCTCTTCGCGCTTCCTGAATTTAAAGTACCAAATGGCAAGTGCCAGTAAGATGATAACTACTCCAACGTAAAGCGGAGTTGAATCTGCTGCAGGTGCAGGATTGACTGATGCGGTTTGTGTTATGCTCTTTGTTGTCCACTCCCCAGAAGCATCCCTGTAGCGAACACCAACAGTAAATGGGTAGTCGCCTGTGCTGGATTTCATCCTGACCTTGAACTGCACTGTGGAGAAATCATCCTTTGCCAATGATCCGATGTACTGCCTTGGAGTAACATCAAGCAGGTCGAATGCTGTTGAATTCAGCCCAACATCAACATTGTCAATGGCAAAAGAACCGAGGTTTGATACAAGTACTGAAATCGTATGTTCCTGGCCTGCCACAAGTGGGGAGGGTTTTGACTCGAGGTAAACGCCAACGTCAGCGTCTGAAGCTACTTTTAGCGGTACGCTTATTGATTCTTCTTTTTGTATATCCTTCTCCACCCATCGGATTGTTGCATTAACTGCGTTAAGCCCTGGGGGAAGGTCGATGAATGCCATACCTGAAATGTTTTGCCTCCCTCCTGAAACAAGATCACCCATCTTCAATTCATTGGAATCCTTAAGCCTTACGGAAGTTCCAGGGAAGGAAAGCCTGACGTCAGATATGTCTGTTCCGCTGTTGAAAGCCTCCAGGGAAAGCATGTTTTCTGTTTTGGTGACAAGCTGGCCGAACTGGACGAACCGAAGGTCGAGTTTCTCGTTCTTAATTGTGACACGCAATGAAGCAGTATCTGAGTGGGATAGGCCCAGTTCATCCTCATAGTTTATTATTAACGGGATGTTTGCTGGCCCGTCCTGGGCGCTCCTGGAATCAAGCGTGACATTGACTGACTTATTTTTTGAAACGACTCCGGCAAATATTCCGGTTGTCTTGTATAATGTAATCTGCGAGCTGTCTGCAATCTTGATCTGCATGTTATTTGCAGGGCCGCCGTTGTTCGTTATCATCAAAGCAATCGGGTCCACGCCGCTGATGAGATCCTTGTCAAGATCAAAGCCTAGTAATGGGGTGTTGACCACGGTGACGGGTACTGTGGCTGATTTTGCGTAAACATCCTGCCCTGCCGTTGTCGCTGATTGAGAGAAGCCCCTGAGCTGAAGTTCCACAACGTAAACACCGGACTTGGCATCACTACCCACCTTGAATGGCATGCTCACGATGGTTGATCCTCCGGCATCAATGTCACCGATGTTAGAAGGAGCGTTTATTGCGATTTCCGGAGGTGGGTAAGCTGTCACGGAAACCCCAGTCATCTTGTACGCCTGTACACCCGCAGTAACCGGGTTTGTTACAACAATCGTAAGTATGCCGTTTCCGCCTGGCTTGAACGAATCCTGTGAAACGCTGAAATTTGTAACAGAAATGCCTGCATGGATAATCCCCATCAGAAGAATAAACAGGGCCGCCAACTTCATAACTTTCATACCAACACCTCGGTTTTTACAAGTTTTCCGTCTCTTATCCGCACAACCTTTTCAGTTATCCGGACAACACCCTCTTCGTGGGTAATTATTATAATGGTCTTCCCCTCCATGTGGAGGTTGTGCAATATCTCCAGAACCTCCAACCCGCTCTTTGAATCGAGGTTTCCGGTGGGCTCGTCAGCTAAGATTATCTCCGGGTCATTTATCAGGGCGCGTGCGATTGCAACCCTCTGTTTCTCCCCACCGCTGAGCTGGTTCGGCCTATGGTCGAGCCTGTGACCGAGGTTGAGCCGCTTGAGCAGCTCTGTCGCCTTCTCCCTGCGCCTTGCCTTAGGGACGTTGGATATTATCAAGGGCAATTCCACATTCTCCAGGGCAGTAAGCGAAGGGATAAGGTTGAATGCCTGAAAAACAAAACCGATCTTTCTTCCCCTAAGTTGCGCCTGTTCGGTCTTGGATATGGTGGTCGTATCGATTCCTTCTACGTAAACCTTGCCACTTGTCGGCCGGTCAAGAAGGCCCATGATATGAAGAAGTGTTGACTTTCCAGAGCCGCTCGGCCCGAGCACGCTGGTCAGCTCACCTTTGTGGACAGTAAAATTTATGTTGTCCAGAGCAGTCACTGTGCTATCTCCTGAACCATACTGTTTTGTGACATCTTTAAGCTTTAAGACTTCTTTTACATGAAGCCCCTCTGCTGCTGCGCCAGTTGAATTGGCATGGCGATTCTTCCCTGCTGGAAGATTACCGAGGTCTTTTTGCCTTATTATGTTTCCCATGCAATCCCGGTTCTAATCCTTCAGGTATTCCTCTGGATTTTTATCAAACAGCATCTTACATGCAGGGCTGCAGAAATAATAAGTCACTCCACGGTAAATACTCTTCTTTGACTTTTTTTCATCTACCAGCATTCCGCAAACAAAGTCTTTTGCCAAATTAACCACGATATTGCTTCTGCTATTTCTTATATAAACCTTATTGCATCAATTGGCTTCATCTTCGATGCCCTTCGGGAGGGAATGTAACCCGCAACTAGGCCCACGACCGCTGAAAAGAGCAGGACAAAGCTTACCCATTCTAATGAAATCGAATACGGCACTCCGAAACCGCCCGCAAGAAGGAGTGTGATCGCTGCCATCACGAAGCCCAGCATCCCACTAATCGCGCTCATAATCACGCTCTCGGTAAGGAAAAGCAGCTGGATATCGCCTTCGGATGCAC
>Ga0315273_10005573_pt1 | contig 15581 bp, 18 predicted proteins | sample YL17G02_0_MG_FD_205753 | JGI IMG/M metagenome (GOLD analysis project Ga0315273, IMG submission 205753) | Sediment microbial communities from Yellowstone Lake, YNP, Wyoming, USA - YL17G02_0 | ecosystem: Environmental > Aquatic > Freshwater > Lake > Sediment | place: USA: Wyoming | collected...
ATTTCTGAGCCTGCCGCACTGCCAGTAAGCCTTGGACTCGACTTGAAACTTCGTCGCAGTGATGCCTTTAGTGCCCAAGCCGCAAAGCACATTCAGCAAGACCACATGACCGCTCTCATCGATGCCGCCATGCAGCGTCAGGTCACGGTAGTCGCGTAGGTAGATGCTTCCCGGGACGCTCATTTGGCTTCGCTTTACTGCGCTGGGTCCTGGCCCGCAGGCATTTATCGGCATTGAATGACTCGCAGTGGATCACAAAATAAAGATATTTAGCCAGGTTAGCGCCCGGCACCAATGATTGCGGCACGAGCCACTAGGGGGCCATAAGATAGCCCCTATTACTCTGTCGTTCAAGACCTATTTCCCAGTCTTGGCGACAGCAAAAGTTAAGGTAAGACTGACGATCATTGACCGCAAAGTTCCCGCTGAGATATGGTCCCTGCTCAGTCCACCGTACGGATCCAGGAATGAGCTTAGTTCAGCATGAAGAGTCCATGTTTCGCGGCCTGCTGCAGGCCGCTCCAGATGGCATACTGGCCTGCGACCGGGCAGGGAACATCACCCTAGTCAATGAGCAACTGCAGCAGATGCTCGGCTATTCCTCCGCAGAGCTGCTGGGGCAAAAGGTCGAATTGCTGCTGCCGCTAGCGGCAAGGGCCAGCCACGAGTCACTACGTGACGATTACTTAAGTAACCCTAGACGTCGACCCATGGGCATTGGACTCGACCTATGCGCGACGCATAAAAATGGCAGCACTCTACCGGTTGAGATTTGTTTAAGCTCCTTTGAACTTGACGGACAACTGTGCGCTATCGCGATCATCCGCGACGTTACGGAAATTCGCCGCATGAGCCGCGAGCTGAAGGACAACAACCTGCAGCTCAAACGCTCGAATGAGGACCTTGAACAATTTGCCTATGTCGCCAGTCACGATTTGCAAGAACCCCTACGCGCAGTGACCGGGTATACCCAGCTGCTGCAACGGCGTTGTGCGACCAAGCTTGACCTAGAGGCCAATGAGTATATCGCCCTTGCCGTGGACGGCGCCAAGAACATGCAAGTGCTGATCAATGACCTATTGACGTACTCGCGCGTCAGCACTCGCAGTCAAATCTATGCACCGGTTGATTTAAACGATGTCGCCAAGCAGGCGCTGCATAACCTAGAGGTCGCCATAGCTGAGGCGAAGGCCGTGATTATCGTCGAAGCGCTACCGCTATTGCCAGGCGATCAGGTGCAGTTGACCCAACTTCTGCAAAATCTGATCGGCAATGCCCTCAAATTTCGCAGTGAACACCGCCAGCCGAAAGTACACATCTCTGCCCAGCGAGCGGGGTCTGACTGGAATATCTCGATAGCGGACAACGGCATCGGCATCGACGCCGCATACGCAGATAGGATTTTTGTTATCTTCCAGCGGTTAAATAGCCGCGACCGCTATCCGGGTACGGGCATTGGCCTAGCTATATGCAAACGAGTCGTCGAGCGGCACAACGGCAAGATTTGGTTTGAATCGACTCCGGGGCACTCGACCATTTTCCATGTGACTCTGCCGGCGGAGCATGGATCTTGAGACCAGCCACCACCGATTGTGGCTGGTCTCTGCGCTATTTCGCCCGCCCGGCCCGCACCACCCTATGGCACTGCATACAATCCAAAGTGACACGGATGTAGCCCATGGCCACACCCTCAAGATTCTTTGCCCGCGCTTGCTCAAGCAAAAATGCCGACGAATTCTCGAAGCTTTTGGCGTAGTGCAGGAAATCCGGCGAATCCTTCTGGTACCACGTCGTCGCGCGACCGATGTCCAGGAGCGTCGACGCATATTTCGCCACCTGCTCGAAGTCCTCATGCACGACCCCCTCTAGGAGACCATGGGTACTGTCGAGTTTAGAGCGCATCAACGCTTGAATGGTACTCTTAGCCTTTGCAGGCTCGCCAGCATAAACGACCGACGGCAGACACAGGCTGGATACAAGCAGGACACTGCTGAGTATAGACGTCCCATTGGTCATAAATTGCCCTTCGCAGTAAAATTTGCCGAACACGCCTCGCCCCTCACCTCTCGGCCTACCAAATTGGGAGTCAATCTAACGCAGGCTGGGTGCAAACTCGGCCAAACGCATCACTGAACTCCATAGCAAACGGGAAATCAATCCTCCACTGCCTTAACATCTGGTCGGTAGGTGCTATAAACATAAACCGGCATACTCAGCGGTTGCAAGTACTTCTCCATGAGCGGACGGACGTCCTCCCACGCCAGGCCGCCAACCCCCGTCGCTAGGCGCGGCAGAGCGAGGCTAGCATAATGCTCTACCTCAGCATCCTTCTGCAGGGCTTTGAGGCAGTGCGCCACATGGGCAAGCGAGGCTGGACCCGGCTTACCGCCATGATGACTGATAGTGCCGTCTTGGGTGAACAAATTGGCGATGCGCACACCGTCAGCACCTGCCCATACCCAAATCGTGCCTGGTTTCGGATGATGAGTCTGGCAATAGTGGCGGAAGTCTTTGTACATCGCCGGCCAGGACTGCCGCAGTGACAGCGACAGGCCGGTCTTAAATTCGTCATTCGGCGCTACACCGTGCGCGATGGTTTTGGCACCCGTGTGCAGAATGTCACCTTGGAGTTCTTTGATCATCTCATTGCATCCTAAGCGGATAGGGCCACGGCCCTAAGTGTAGGGAAGACGACCCTGCGCCGCCCTCCACATCGCTTATCCATACGCAAGAACTAGGCCAGCTATAAGCACTGAAGAAACCATTGATAAAAATACGACAGGCCGCAGCAATGCAACCGCCACGCCTGCGCCATATGCCACAATAGACTGCGCCATCTATCCCGACCCAGTGAGACCGTGCCCGACGATCCTGAGCATAGCGAAGGAACTCGTGATCTCAGGGACTTGAGAATTGCCGCCGAGATCCTTCGCCTAGGGCTCAAGATAGACCACTGGCGCTGTCGCGCCAGGATCTAGCTAATGATCAACTATTGTCTGGACTCAAAAGGTCGCCCACATCATTCCTAAGCCCACGGCGGGCCCAATGAATCCCCCGACAAACCAACGCCTTGATCACAAACAACGGGCGCCGTGACGGCTCGATGGTTAGCTTATTACCTCGCCAACGCACCGAGTTGCTAAGCAAGGCCTGTAGCCAGAGCACTGGGGAGAGGATCTGACCTAGGAGCCATATATGCACTGGGCTCACCTCACTTTTGAGGGACCGCAGTAAGATGAGGTCCAAGATGGCCCAGACCACCATCGTGCCAAACCATCCAGCCCAGCTACCGGTCAAGGCGCCAAGCACGACAGGGTACTGTAGAGGCGTCAGTAAAAACAATACGGGTTCATAGTGTTTCTGCAAGAAATGCCAACGATAGGTACGGCTCCAAAAGTCACTTAAAGTTTTGGTGCCCACGAATTGTGGTATCGGCCGGTTCATCAATTCAATTTGTTTGCCAATCTTAGATATTTCGCTGCCAAATTTGAAATCTTCACCGACGCAATCGATACAAGCTGAGAAGCCGCCAAAACGCTCGACCACACTCCGGTGAAATAGCAGCGATTTACCGACGACAATCGGCATGCCGACTGCATAGGCTAAATTGACCCAGCGCGCATAAAACGTATTCCAGACGCATTCTTCTAGCTTGCCACCCAAACCGAGGCCACCAAAACAGCGGATAAATGCCGTCACTGTGCCCGTGCCTGGTGTCAGGTGCGGTACAATTTGCTTAAGATAGTCACGATCTGCACGAATATTGCTGTCACTAATCAGCACCAGGTCATGCGTCACTAAAGCCCATGCCGGATGCAGATTTGCGACCTTGGGATTAAAGCCAAAATTAGGATCGCTCTCTACCAAACGCACGGGGTGATCGGGATACGCCGCCTGCAATTGCTGCACAATAGCCACGGCTGGATCATCCATGTCCGCCGTGCAGACCAGAATCTCGTAGCTGGGATAGTCGAGGTCCATAAAGCTTTCGAGATTCTCAAACAATCCCGGATCAGCGCCTTTGACTGGCTTTAAGATCGAAATAGGTGGCAAAGCACCGTCCCCTGACGGCATGGCTTTGTTGGTGCGACGCGACCGCCGGGCTGTATAAACCGTGCCAGAAATGATCAAAAAAGCATTGACCCCCCACACAATCAACATGGTTTGGTGCCAAATACCCATAAATCTCCTCAGCCGCCAACAACTTGGCAAGGCCCACTAGTCAGTAACGTTGGGGATAACTCGTCTCTCATTTACGATCAACGGCGAAAAAATGGCAAAGCCTTTTTTAGCTCACCCCAAAGGAGGTAGTTATAACCTTTCAATACTATTGTTTTAATCCCAGGACGGCGACCAGTCTTGTCCACCGTCCATGGCCTACCAACAATCCATGCTGCAGGTATGTACAAACAGGATCAACTACTGCACCAATCGGCTAAATGATTCTTGCAGGCTTTCCATCAACATACTACGCGATGTGGAGATTGCGCTAAAGTCACTGGAGCTAAATCGCATATGTTTAATAATTTTCTTAAGCTTACCATCGACCGGTGACTGCTCCCCAATCTGCCGCAATGCATGACGAGTAGCTTCGACCTTGGTCATTAAAATCGCATAGCTTTCCAGCTGGGATTCATTCATATTTTTGACATGGGCCGTCCAGCGCCACATCATATGCCTGACGAGCTCAATCAAATTCAATTTGTGACCATTATCCGACGCAAGCACCGTCACCAGCATGGCGGGGATAAAGTTAGCGCGAAGATTTAATAGATAAACCGCGTCAGATTGAAATTCCAATACGGATTTTTGGTATTTCGGTAATGAATCGTTGGCCAGATTCAGCGCCTTGACCTCGGCACCCGCAGCTAATCCGCGGCGCAATAGCTCAAGCATACCCCCAAGGTCCTCAGGTTCAGTAGGCCGCTGTACAGAGTTGGCGTTAATCGACTCCATAACTGCGACTAGAGCATAAAGGCTCTTCATATCGTTATTTTTTGAAGCCGGGGAAAGAGACTTATTTCTGGGAATAAACCGGTGCATCTCACGCATAAACTCGCTGACCGCATCATTACGCAGCACGTCAAGGTAGGTGGCATCATCGTTGCCAGCGTCTTTCCATAGCTGAAACTCAAAGGCCATGAAGTATTGGGATGCATAAGTTAGTTTGGCGATTTGATCGGTCGCCGCAGTGAGGTTTCTCAATGCCTCGGCGCGCGCCATCGCTGTATCAGACTGGCGTTTATCACGGTACATGTTGTCAGAAGTCTTGGCGACGACCTCAGTAGACTGGCGCACAGCATCGGTAGATGCACGCATTGCGTTCGTATCCGTGGCCATGCCTTCGGAGGTTTTGGCTACCTCTTCGGTAGACTCGCGCATCGCGCTGGTATCTTTGGCCATGCCTTCGGAGGTCTTAGCTACAACGTCGGTTGACGCGCGCATCGCGCTGGTATCTTTGGCCATGCCGTCGGAGGTCTTAGCTACAACGTCGGTTGACGCGCGCATCGCGCTGGTATCTTTGGCCATGCCTTCGGAAGTCTTAGCTACGAAGTCGGTAGACTCGCGCATCGCCTTTGTATCCGTTGCCATATGATCAGAGGTTTCAGCAACGCGATCGGTATTGCGCCCCATGTGTTTCATGTTGGAGTCCACCGAACAGGCGGCAAGCAAATTGAGGCTCAACGACAATGAGGTGCATTTAATCAACATAAGTGACTCCATGAGATCGGCAGTGCCTAGATTCTTTAAAAGACCGAGTTTATCAGCAATTTCAGCGGACAAAGTATATCACTTAAACACAACCATTACAATGTATATGAAAAAAATCCATTAAACTCAGCAACTAACAATCTACAAGTAAAACAACGCGATACCCAAATACCAAAATTTAAAAATGGCATCAAGCAAGGCGGTCGCTAGCCGCAGGTGGTAGACCCAGGGCATTGCTGCCCCAGGCCCCCAGTTCCAACCCGTCGTGCCCAATTAAGGCAACGGGCTGATGAAAAGATCGTTCGAGTTCTAGTCAGTACAGACGGTGTATGACGGCTGACTTGAGTAGGGTTCGGAAAGATCACGCCGCGGAACATTTAGCCGCCGTCCGTCGTGCAGCGCTTAATATGCTCCGCCGTGAGCCAACGAAGAAGAGCGTGCCGAGAAAGCAAAAAAAATGCGCCCTCAACGAGGCCTATCTTGCTCAGGTGTTGAGCGGCAGGGTCTAATAGGTGTCCACCCATGTCGTTGGTAAACGAGCAAGCAGTCTGATATTCCTCAGGCTTTGGATACAGAAATCAGCGCTTCCGCTCTTCCGCGCTTCGGCGGCCAAAAAATCGGGCTGCACCGTTTAGATCCTGCCCACGTTGGCGGTGCCTTCATGCTGAATCGGCGAGTTCCAAAGAAAATGATAGCATTCAGTATATCTATAATATATATAAACAGTTGTTATTATTTTATAATCAATATATAAAAAGTAACCAAGGTCTTGAAATCATGAATTATTTGCGACTTATGTTACTTCCCGCAGTTGCTGCCTTTTCCTTGACCGCCTACGGTGCAGGCTATCCCTACTGCACCAACGGCAGCAATACAGGTAATGGCTACGGATGGGATCCAGCGGTGACAGATCCTAAGGGCTCGCACTCGTGCATTAGTAAACCCGGTCAACCTGCGCCCGCGCCAGGGGGGATTCCCGGTGGCGGTAACTTCTGCGAGTCCCTTACTTATACTTGTACCAGTGCCGTCATTGCCTGTAGGGCAACCGCTCCAGATATTTACCACATTGCGAGCTGTTCCAGTAATGCGTGGGGCCGCACTGCTGAGGTTAGGTGCATCGTCACTGACGCTCACGGCCAAATAACATCGCAATTTTCCGACTACTGTTACATGTACTGATCGCCGGGGGGCGTGCGGCCTGGCTAGGCTAAACCGGCCCTTTTGTGGTAATGAGTCGCTCCCCTAGCCAGCTCACGCAGGAACTCACAACAAAATGACTCCTCAAGACCAGACCTCCGCCAAAGCGTCCGTATCCTTTGGCTTATTGAATTTACCTAAAGACCTGTTAGCCGTGATTGGTGAATTGGGGTTTAGCGAGATGACGGAGGTCCAGGCACGCGCTGTCCCGGCTTTGCTCGCGGGCCGGGACGTGATTGCTCAGGCTAAGACCGGTAGCGGCAAGACCTTGGCTTATTCATTACCGCTTTTGGCCAAAATCCGGCTTGATGGGCGTCGGCTGCAAGCCGTGGTGCTATGCCCAACCCGGGAGTTATGCGCCCAAGTTGCCCGGGAAATTCGCAAGGTCGGGCGGCGCCATCCGGGCCTGCAGGTGCTGCCCTTAGCCGGCGGCCAACCGCTGCGCTCGCAATACGGTGCCTTAGAAAAGGGCGTGCACATCGTCGTCGGTACGCCAGGGCGCATCCTCGACCACCTGCGGCGCGGCACATTAAATCTCCAGGATTTAACTTATATCGTCCTGGACGAGGCAGACCGGATGCTCGATATGGGATTTCAAGAAGATATGGAGACTATTTTTGCCGCAGCTCCAGGCAAGCGGCAGACGGTTCTGTTCTCGGCCACCTTCCCCGAAGCGATGACGGCCATGAGCGGCGCCCTGCAGCAAAACCCGCTGCGCATCACCGTGGCTGCCAGCTCTGAAGCGGCGGTGATTCGCCAGCTCGTCTATCCGGCGGAGCTTGGCGACAAACCGGCAGTTTTGCGGCGGGTTCTGGCAGAACATGCACCAAAGTCAGCGCTGGTTTTCTGCAATTTCAAGGCTGGTGCGGCTGAATTGGCCGAGGCCTTAAACCTAGACGGTATCAGCGCAGACGCGTTGCACGGTGATCTAGAGCAGCATGAGCGCGACCGGGTTTTGGCCAAATTCCGCAACCAGAGCATTCGGGTTTTAGTCGCCACCGACGTAGCCGCGCGTGGCATCGACATCGCTGACCTCGATTTAGTTTGTAATATTGATCTTCCCGCCAAACCGGAGACCTATGTGCACCGCATTGGCCGCACCGGTCGCGCTGGAAAGGCTGGTCTTGCGGTATCTCTGATCACGTCGCGTGACGATGCCAAGGTCGCGGCAATCGAGTCTCTGACCAATTGCAGGGTCGAGTATGGTCACTTCAGCGACCGTTCGGCACCACACAAAAGTCAGGCGGTGAGTCTCGCCACTGCCGCCATGGTCACACTGTACATCTCTGGTGGGCGTAAGGATAAGGTGCGCCCAGGTGATATCCTCGGAGCTTTAACCGGCGAAGCCGGCGGTCTGGCGGGTGCTGACATCGGCAAAATCGAGATCCACGACCACTTCGCTTACGTAGCAGTGCGGGCGCATTTGGCCAATGCTGCGGTCGATAGCTTGCGGGAGGGCCGCATTAAGGGCCGTAAATTCCAGGTGGAACGCGTTCGCTGAATCTGCTGTGATTTTTGCCTGCTGTCTGTAGTGGTCTGATTACAGCGGATTCTTTGACTACTGCTGCCGTCGGTGCCAGTGTGGACGTGGTGGCGAATAACCGCTATCCTAGGTTGATCTTATCCGTAGGTACAGAGCACCTTGAATGCTGAGTCGCCGACATCTGCCGGAGGCCGCGCACTATGTGCTCGCCGCTTGGAACTCAGTGCTAGGGGGCCGTTCATGGGTAACAAACGCGAGCATTACCGCATCCTATATCTTGCCGGGGACCGGCCAACGCTGGCGATCGGTGGGTCTAAGTTCGAGGTCTTGGACCTATCTGAGCAAGGCATGCGGTTTGATGGTGGGTCACGGTATAAGCCGGCTGCAAAAGCGGTGATTCGCGGGACGATTACCTTTAAAAACGGTAATTCCTGCGCGGTGTCAGGTACCATGCTACGCTATGACGCCGATAAGCATGCCTGCATAGTGCATCTTGAGAAGGGTATTCCGCTGGCTTTAATCATGGAAGAGCAGCGATTATTGCTTAAAAAGGCCAAGGCATCCTTGTAACTCAGGACCCTCCCGGCAGTAGATCGTGCGCAGTCCTTGCTTGAAGTTGCTGGTGTATGTTTAAATGCGGCCATCATGCGGCAATGGGCTGCTACGGAAGAGGCTGGTGTTGGCGAAGCTATATTTCCGTTACGGAGCTGTTGGCAGCGCGAAGACACTCAACCTGCTTGCCGTTGCTCATTCGTATACTCAGCAGAACAAAAATGTTTTTGTAGTGAAGCCGGAGCTGGACGTTAGGTTTGGGCAGGAGTCGGTGACCTCTAGGGCCGGGTTGACGCGCCCTGCAGATCTCCTGGTGCGTCCTGACTCAATGCTGCCTTTTGCGCAGCTGACGGCGTACCATTGTGTGCTGGTCGACGAGGCGCAGTTCTTGGCTCCAGCGTTGGTTGAGCAGTTGCGCCGGGTCGCGACGGAGTTTCATGTTCCGGTGATTTGTTATGGCTTACGTGGCGATTTTCGTACTCGCTTGTTTCCTGGAGCGCAGCGCCTGATGGAGCTTGCCGATGAGATCAGCGAAGTCAAAACGACATGCTTCTACTGCAATAAAAAGGCGGTCTTTAATCTTAAGCTGCTTGATGGTCAGGCGACCAGTCTCGGCCCAGTAGTCGATCTCGGCAGCGAGGAAAAGTACCTGCCGGCTTGCTCGACTTGCTACGCTGGCCAGCTGAATCTTAACTGGGTGACTCCCAAAGGTTTTGAATCTATATGAGCACAATGCATGTTAGTCCGTGGTTCGCATTTGGCATCGGCGTGGGTACCAAGAATGCTCAAGGCGCATGGCTTGAAGTTTACTTCCCAACGCCGCAGTTGGCCGGCACCGCGCCCAGTGCCCACCTTGTGGCCGAGTATGCTGCATTGGCCAAAATAGCAGGCTACGCCGGTGGCAATCAGGTTTTTGAGCTATCGCCTGAACAGCTAAAAGCCCTGCCGCTAGCGGCGCCGGACTACCGGGGGTTTGTCGTGGCAGCACGCCCAGTGGTCGCGGTTTTTCTCGGCAGCGACGCGCCTCCAGAGACTGTGCCGGAGGCTTATTTAAAACTCCACTTGCTCTCGCATCGTTTGCTGCGGCCGCACCATGTCAACCTCACTGGGATCTTCAAGGTTCTGCCTAACGTCGCTTGGACCAGCCAGGGTCCAATCGATCCGGCGGAGTTACCAGCGGCGCAATTAAAGGCTCGCCTCTCAGGCCAGACCCTTGCGGTCGCCATGGTCGATAAGTTCCCACAGATGATCGATTACTTTGTTCCCTCAGGCGTTCGAATTGCCGATGGTGCGCGTGTTCGGCTGGGAGCTTATCTAGGCAGCGGCACGACTGTTATGCAGGAGGGATTTATCAACTTCAATGCCGGTACCGAAGGCCCCAATATGATCGAAGGCCGCGTCTCGTCCTCCGTTTGGGTTGGTGCAGGCAGTGACTTAGGCGGCGGTTGCAGCACTATGGGCATCCTCTCCGGAGGCAATTCGATGCCGATTTCCATAGGTAAAAACTGCTTGCTTGGCGCCAATTCCGGTCTCGGAATTCCGTTAGGTGATGACTGCACCATTGAGTCCGGCTTGTATTTAACTGCGGCAAGCAAGGTGCGATTGATCGCCCGTGACGGCACTGTCGGCAGCACGGTTAAGGCCCGCGAACTAGCCGGCCGCAGTGGCCTGTTGTTTCGTCGTAATTCGATCAGTGGCGCTCTCGAATGCCTGCCGATTAAAGGCGCCATCGAACTCAATGCGGATCTGCACGCCCACAATTAGTGTCTGGCGCTTTCGCGCCAGACACTAAATTATTTGTACGCCGCCAAATAAGCGACCCAGGCGTCGCAGTCCTCGCCCTTTTCGACGGCCACAAAGTTGCCATCCCCCTCACCGTCTTCCGTCGAGCCCTCCCACAGGATGTCCACCTTGGAGAACCCAACTTCGAGCAGCAGGTCTTTTAATTCGGGCAGCGTCCACAGCCGCCAGTCGTAGGTGAAGACCTTCTCGCGCTTCTTTTCGCCTTTGCGCTTAAAGTGAATATAAAACATCCCCTCATTGGTGAGCGGATCAAAGCTGTCTTGGTCCCAAAAGTAGTCAAAAACATTAGGCTCATCGCCTTGCTCAGTGACTTCTTCGTTTGGCTCCTGACATTTGGGTCCGCCAAAACAGTCGAGTACAAAGACACCGTCTTTATTTAGTGTACGCAGGCAGTTCTTAAAATACTTCTTCAAGGTTAGCCGCTCCTTGAAGATGAAGTAGGAGAAGTTCTGAGCGCAGATCACGTCCGCAGTCGGCAGCTTGGTACCAAGCACATTGCTCCGGTGCAGGTGTACCCGCTCCTGCTGCTTGGCGGTGAGTTTGGGCAGGTAATGCTCTTGACCATACTCGATCGGCTCGCCGTCAAGGTCGACACCGTGGGCGACGTGGCGGGGGCCGCGTTTAACCCATTCACAGCAGTTGGTGAAGGTCCCACAAAAATCTTCGCGAAACACCAGCGGCACACGGCCGCGGGCTTTGACGTAGACACTCTCCAGAAAGCGGGCATCCTCTAGAGGCGACTGTACGCTGTTAAAGTAGTAAAAATACTTGTCAAAAGTGGGGAGGGTGGAAGTCTTTGAGCTTGAGATGGTGTGCATGCGTCCCTTGCGATTTTTGCGGCTAAGAGTCATAGTGGAGGCCCGAACTAAGGTTGCTGCCGCCATCAGGCGTAGGCGATTTACCCAGTCAGTCCCAGCGAGCGTTGCCTATGTACAAGCAAGTCACGGATTCTATCGAAGTCACCGTACACCCTGCCTTTCAAGACGATCATTCGCAACCAGAAAGCAGCGTTTTTATCTGGTCCTATGAGGTCGCCATCTGCAACCGCAGCAGCCAGCCGGTCCAGCTCATGCGACGCCACTGGAAGATCACCAATGCCTACGGCCAGACCTTAGAGGTTGAAGGTGAAGGAGTCATTGGCAACCAGCCGGTGATTTTGCCTGGTGAGACCTATGCGTACAGCAGCTTTACCAACTTGGCGACGGCCTCAGGCTATATGGTCGGGACGTACGATATGAGCGGGGACAAGGGCATCGCTATTAAGGTGGCCATTCCACCCTTCTCACTCGATAGCCCGCAACAAATGGCGATGCCAAATTAGTTGGAGGAATGCTGATGCCGCAGTCTGCTGCTGGTGTGTGGGACGGTGTGCCCCATGTGGTTATCATGTGCAACTTTGGTGGACCAGCCTCGGCAGCGGCAGTGGAGCCGTTTTTAAAGCGCTTGTTTGAAGATCCCTTTATCATCCGGGCGCCGCTGCCCATTTGGATGCGGCGCTGGTTAGCCAATAAAATTGCAACAAAGCGCGGCCCTAAAGCGCTGGCTGAATACCGCGAGATCGGCTTCTCGCCGATCAACCGCATGACGGCTATCCAGGCACTACACCTGGAGCAGCAGCTGCAGCAGGTGCGGCCGGGCACGCGGGTCCTGGTCATCAACCGCTATACCTCGCCATCAGCGGACGAGGTGCTGGCCGGCGAGGATCTTCTTGGCAAGCGGGTCTTTCTCATCACCCTTTATCCACACCTTTGCCACAGCACGACGGTGAGCTCTTTACGTGATTTTGATTTGGCGCTCGAGCGGCGCTATGGCAACCGCGATCTGCCTAACACGCGGGTCTACTCCTGGTGGCAGACGCCGAGGTATTTAGCCCATACCTATAAAAATCTCGAAAGCTGCCTGGCGCCATTGGTTCACGCCAACCCTGCAGAGCCGATAACGATCCTCTTTTCTGCGCACGGCATACCGATTCGCTATCATGAGCGCGGTGATCCGTATGTTAACGAGATCCAGACGCACTTTAGCGAACTCAAGCGGCGTGGCGAAGCCTGGTTAAGCCTACAGGGCAACGGTGCCTTGCAGCGCTGCCACTGGAAATTGTCGTTTCAAAGTCGCGTTGGGCCGGTTGCATGGGTTAAGCCGTACACCGAAGAGGCGATCGCTGAGTTAGGCAAGGCCCATGGCGGCACTTTGATGCTGGTCCCGATTAGCTTTACCGCTGATCATATCGAGACCCTCTATGAGATGGACCATACCTATCAGCACCTAGCCTTGCAATCGGGCTTCAAACGCTATGCTCGGGCCGTCCCGTCCAACGACGACCCTGAGTTAGCGGCTTGCTTGGCCGACGCGTTAAAGGCGCACGGATTCTAATAGGCGCGGTTGTCTGAAGAGGCCTTGGCGTAGATCTTGTCTTGAAGCTGCATCAAGCCGGTGAGGACGGCCTCAGGGGTTGGTGGGCAGCCGGCGATATAGACGTCCACAGGGATGATTTTATCGATGCCTTGCAGCACATGATAGGCGCGGTAAAAACCGCCACTGGAGGCGCAGGCACCCATGGCGATACACCATTTCGGCTCGGCCATTTGTTCCCAGACCTTTAGGATCACCGGCGCCATCTTCTCGGTGATGGTGCCAGCGACGATCATCAGATCGGCCTGGCGCGGCGAGAAGCGCACGGCCTCGGCGCCGAACCTAGCGATGTCATATTTGGGGCCGACGACCGCCATATACTCAATGCCGCAGCAGGCGGTGCCGAAGGGATACGGCCAAAGAGAGTTTTTCCTAGCCCAGGCGAGGAATTGATCCGCTTTGGTGGTGATGAAATTATCGGTCTGTATTGGATTTTTCATAGCTGCCTTGAGCCTCCTGCGCGGCGTTTTGGAGCCCGGCACTCCTGGGTATGGCTGACCAAAGCCGCAAGGCCTGCGGCCAACTCCCGCCTATGGATCAGGTCTCCTAATATAATGCCAGAAAGTGCCGACCGAATCGCGGAGGAAATCACCCCCCATGCATCCTTAGAGGAGCAGTGGTGCTCAGAAACGCAGCCGACGCCGCCTTCAAGGCACTGCACTGGCTGAAAACCGTCCTCCACCGCCTGGAAAATCTCCCAGATCGATACGGCTTCAGCAGATTTGAGTAAACGGTAGCCACCACTGCGGCCACGGACGCTGCCGACAAGGCCTGCCTGGCGCAGGCGACTGAGGATCTGGTCCATGTAATCCAAAGGAATGCCTTGACGCTTCGCGATATCGTTGCGCTGCGCCACCGGTGTGGTCTGAGTGCTGGCATGCTCGGTCAGATCCATCATGATCTTTAAAGCATAGCGACTTTTAGAGGTGACATTCATCACCGATCTCCTTGCTGGCGCATCATTGCACCGGAATCACATCGGTAATCACTTCTTCGCCGAACTGTTCCTGCAGCATCTGCAGGACGCCGTTGACCAAAGTCATGGTCGACGAGGGGCAACCGGAGCAGCCGCCGCCTAAACGAATATGTGCCAGTCCTGATTCATAGGCCTCGAGCCTGGCAAAACCAGAATGCAGGGCTAGCATGGCCGACACAGGTCCTTCTAGGTAAACCGCAATGTCCTGGGCCTGGGCGGTAAACTGGCTACTGGTCAACGGTTCGCCAAAGGCACCTTGCTCATCCATGCCAAGCTGCTCGCGCATCGCGTCTTCAGCTTCGTCCTTAGTCAAACCGTGGGCCACCTTGCCCGAGGGTACATGGGTTGCCTGCCAACTGCCGTCGGCTTTGCTGCTGATCACCACTGATTGTAGATCGCTCATACAGCCACCACCTCCAAGTAAGGATTGTATTCTGTGCGCAAGATGCTTTCGATGCCCTCTAAGGTTCCGGTCATGGCGCTCGGGCAGCTGCCGCAAGCACCTTGGTAACGCACTGTGAGGATATTGCCGTCGAGTTCGAGGACCTCCAAATCTCCACCATCTGCTTGGAGTCCAGGTCGAATCGTCCGATCGAGGATCTCTTCGATTTCGATCATACTCGGATCAATCGAAGCGCTTTGGGACAGCCGCTTGGGCATTTTGTCGTCAAAGTCGGCATCGTGCGATGGTAGCGCCGAGCGGATCACGTCTTCCACGCTTGGTGTTAACACCGCCCAGTCTGAGGCGCCGTTTTGCGTTAAGGTGATGACATTTTCGAATAAATGCACCTGGCTGACGTTGGCCAGACGCAGCAGCCGTGCGGCTAGCGGCACATGCTCACATTCACGGGTATCAGTGTAGGACACCTTGCCCACACGTTTAACGTCGGCATTAAGAATGTATTTCCAAGCGTTCGGATTGGGCGTGCGCTGGGTTCGGATCTGTAGGTCGAGAGCGAGTTGAGATTCCATGTGGCTTACTCCGTTGACACCGTAAGTTGGTTGGAAAGGGCGCCATTGAGCGCGTGCCAAGCTAGGGCTGCGCATTTGACGCGAGCGGGGTATTGCCAGATACCGGAGAAAATTTTCAGTTTGCCTAGATGGTTGGGCGCGTGCTCAGGATCTAGTTCACCTTTAAGAAGGCTCTGGAACTCGCTAAAAAGCCTGCGCACAGCCTCTATCGACACCCCTTTGACAGCGACCGTCATCATCGAGGCCGAGGCTTTGCAGATGGCGCAGCTAGTGCCTTCAAAGGCCGCCTCGCGCACCATCCCGTCGTCCGTGACGTGCAGATAAACCCAGAGGTGGTCGCCGCACAGGGGGTTAAAGCCTTCGGCCGAGCGGTTGCCTGCCTCCAGCTTACCAAAATTCTTCGGCCGCTTATTGTGCTCGAGGATCACCTGTTGGTAGAGCTCAATCTGCGTGGTCATGCGAACAACCTCTGCG
>Ga0315273_10005574_pt1 | contig 15581 bp, 22 predicted proteins | sample YL17G02_0_MG_FD_205753 | JGI IMG/M metagenome (GOLD analysis project Ga0315273, IMG submission 205753) | Sediment microbial communities from Yellowstone Lake, YNP, Wyoming, USA - YL17G02_0 | ecosystem: Environmental > Aquatic > Freshwater > Lake > Sediment | place: USA: Wyoming | collected...
TGCAGCACCATCAGCCCACCATTTAAGTACCTTGCTTCCTCCAACCTTTTCCTCAAAATTTTTCCAAGATAAAGCCATCTCATCAAACCCATCCTTTGATGTTGTTAGGGCTTCTGCTTGACCTTTAAATTTTGAAGTTAATCCATCAATAACAGATTGCGTTCTTTCTGCGCTCCCACTTGCGCCATCTACCGCTATTTTAAACTTACCCAATTCATCTGAATCATCATTTATAGCTTTTGCTACAATGTTAGCCGCACTTGCCATGTCCATGCCAGTTGCAGCAGCAAGATCAAGAATAGCTGGAGTTAATCGCTTTACAGCTTCATCATTTTTAACATAATTAGCTATTTTAACCTGTACAGCAGTAATTTCTTCGTTGTCAACTTTTAATTTTTGTCCTAATGCTTCCGCTTGTTGATTTAATGCAGTTGATGTATATCCTAACGCAGTTCTGAGTTGCGCTTGAACTCTAACAGATTCCTGGTATTCTAATCTTGATTCTTTTAAAAATTGCGTTACTTTTTGTATTCCCTGCATTCCAATATAAGCAACAACAGCGCCTTTAATAGCATTAACAAAATTGCCCTTTATCTCATCACCCAAACCCTTAAATGAATCTTTTGTCTGCTTCAGTGAGGAATCGACCTTCTTTGAAGCATCAGCAATAGGCTGTGACATATTATCTACAACATTTAATTTTACATTAATGTCATGTTCAGCCATAATATCAACCTATTTCTTAGCCATTTTGTTTGCGTTATCAATTTCTATTTGTTCACGCTTGTTAGCCATGAATCCACAAATAGAAAAAGCCTCCAATAGTTTTGAAGGCTGTTCGTATCTTCCTTGTCCATCTGGATAGCACATATTGTTTGTCGCCTTAAAATGCCAGAAGTAAGGAATAAATCTGTTTATATTTATATCATTACAAAAACTAACAGGACACCGATTAATATTAAACCAACCCCAGCTTATTTTCTTACGCTTGCCTTTCGACAATGGCCTGCAACATATTTCACATCCATCAACCCCACCACAAGTACAGTCAATTTGTAGGTTGTTTTTTACATTCATATTGCATCCACGACCTTTTTTCTGTTTTTTATCACAATTTCCGCAATTATATGCCAATGAAAACGGTTTATATTGCATCAAAACTGCGACAATTAACTTTTTTTTTCCTCTGTGGTTAGTCTGTTCGCCAGGTTCCAATACTTAATTATTTCAGCCTGCTCATCACTGTTATAATCAGCTTTAGGAGTTATTAGGATTTTATCAATGAAAGCATCAACAACAGTCAAACGTGCTTTGTAATCAATGTTTTCATTGTAAATTCCAAACATTTCCTTTTCCAGTGATCCTGTCTTTGGCTTAAATTTCCATACAACTTTATCACTGTCAACGTATTCAATACTTTCCTTTGAGGATACGGGTATCATGCGTATTCCCCTTTCTTGCTGTTAAGGTTATGCGTCATTGATAGCAACTGTAAAATCGTTATCAACGAATGATCCTGTGATTTCCCATACCATTAGACCATTATCAACGCTTTGCTTGCATTCGCGTATCTCGCTTTTATTCGATCCGCTTGTAATACTGATATAACTATCAGCAGCACTACCGAACTTGATAGTAGTAGTCGCAAGCGTGCCAGCAGCCATTCCGGTTGTTGGATTAATAGAGCTTGCATCTTCCATGTATGCGGTTACTGACCACGATGCCTTTTTATTAACAATCATACTCTGCAAATTACCGCTCTCATCTCCCATATTCTTGATCATCTGCAAATCATTACCACCTTTAACAGAAAATTTTAGAATGTGCAAAGCAAGACCGTTGATAGTCTGAGTCGCATTTTTGAGAACAGCAGGCGGAACAGTACTAATTGCTGCAATAGTATCTGTCAAATAAGTTCCGGCAGCAGGTGCGCCATCTGGAACACCTTTGCCAGTAAATGTTATAGTGCAAGGTTTCCCAACCTCACCGCTAATTTCATAGTCGAACATAACACTATGAGCCTTGGTGATAATAGTATCACCGGCAGTTTTATCGCCAGTATAACCCCATAGAGTCATATCTTTCCAGTTAGTCGCAATAACGCTTGTAGGTGCCCATGAATGCTTTTTTGTCGCAAGTGCATACACCATACCGCAACAATTAAGGAACCCGCCGACATTGGGGACAGTGGTCGATCCGGTTGGAATAATAGGGAGAGTTACCTTTACATCAACCAAACTCATCCCGGCAACAGCCTGAGGATTTCCAAATATCCCTTGCGCGAGCGCTTGCTCTGCGAACTCTTTTTTATAGTCAAGTGAAAAGTTATCGTCAACAGTTATGAAATCTGCTGCCGCTGGCGTTGCTTTAGATCCAAGTGCAGATTGCACTTTGGCAGTAAGCAAATTAAGCTTTTGAAAAGTAGGTACCATAGGCCCATCCTGGTTATTAGGTGTAATAACACTATCATAAATTCTTATTTCATCAAGCAACCCCTGAAAGTCGCTATAATATGCTTGTGCAAAAATTAACGATAGATCCGTGTTTGATATTAAATACGTTCCCGCTAAGATAGTCGCACTCGTTACATTCACACTATCGGCGTAAATATTCCATTTGCCATTTGCATACGTAAATAAAAGGTCATGCCAATTTGTATCGGTTATAGTATATCCGGTATTTGAACGTGTCGTATTATTGTGGTAAAAGAAAAGATTATTCGAGATGTTTATACCGATACCGTAGTTTTTATTTTGAGCGTACAATCCTTTTACTACGAACGTCGCTGCATTGACGATAATCGTATCGGCAAGCTTTAACCATAAACGTATTGAGAACGAATCCGTAGCTGCAAAATTAAAAAGCGCATTATTTACAGTTGATAATCCGTAGTTATCACCTAACCCGAAAGAAAAAGAAAATGCCTTACCTACTTTACCCGTTGCGTACGCGGGGGTAGTGTTCCAAACAGCGTCAACCCCGGCTTGGGATTCGTTCGGGTTATCTTCGGCTTTCCACCAGAGTATAGGAAATGACATATTTTGTTTTCTCAACTATTATGATAAAACAAATTCCATTTAGTCACTAAACTTGTCGGATGATACGTATTGCCACGCTTATCTGGTATTTTCTCGCTGCTCTTAAACGACAATACAGCCTCTTTACTCAATGGCAAATATCCAGTATTGTTAGCGCCGAATACTTTTATTAAATCAGCCAATGCCATATCAAGCGCACTGTCAGCTGTGATCTCTGGTTGTACTGTCAGGGTTGGAGTGATACGATAATCAACACTTATTATTACTTCAGCCTCTTGAAATCCATACAGCCCGTTAATCCCCTCAACCGCTGTTTCTGTATTATACCTTATCAACGCGCACGGATACGCACTCACACGCGCACGATCAGCCTGGTTGATTGTTCCCCATGTATAGTTATACCCGCCAACAGTGGTCATACCACTGATAATAGTTGCAATCTCTCCAGATATAGTTGTTGCTCTTGCTGTCATGATCTGTATAAAATTCCTGTTTGCACCATTTGATAAGGAGAGAGTGATTGCGCTGTATTCATAAACATTTCTTTTGTGATCTGACTTTTAAGCAATTCGCAACGCTCTTTATACCATATCAATTTTTTGAAATAGCTTTCATTTTCAGGCACCTCAACATTATTTTCAGAAGTACAATCTTGACATACAAGGAAACAAAAATATGCAATCGCATATTCTTTTATCCTGTAACTTAATGGAGTTTCATATATACTCGTAGAAACAACGCCACGCTCAAGCGCAAGCGCCTCAAGTTCAAGGTCAGTGTTCTCCATCCAAATATCATGCCGTCCATCTTCCGCTCCAGATTGAACAAAATCACGGACAACACTATCTGTTATATCTGTAAACGCTATGTATTTTGCAGTATATGCCATTTAGAACCCCGCTAATTTAATGACACGATCAACAGCAGTATTCATTTTAATGATAAAATCAGGCTCTTTTACTTGTGCAGCTTCGTATAAAAATTGATCAGGTTTAATACCTGGATGATTGACTTTTTTGGCGAACACTTTATTTCCACTTTGTGGTCTTATAGTATGCGCTCTTGTTCCATCATGCACATATTTTCCGTATTGTGCAGTACTTTCATTCAAAAATATTTCTGCGGATAATCCTTTATTCATAATCGTATACCAAATTGATTTTGCAAGATTACCGGACTTCGTTTTAAATCTATGAACGGTACGTGCTTGATTCTGTATTGACCTGCTAACTCCAGCTATTTCCTGAGTCATTTCTTTTTTTGCAATATCAGGTATAGCATTAAACGCTTTGAGAAAACTATCCAAGTCAATGGTAACTTTTAATTCCATTATTTTTTAGGCCTGCCACGACCGCGCTTGTGTTTTTTCATTTCTGCCTCAAGCCTATCAACATTTGAACCGATTTCTTTTTCAGGTTCAGGATTAACAGCAACTATTTTACCGTATTCTGTATTATCAACATACGGCTCTTGCTCAGTTAAAACAACAGGAACCGGCATTTCTACCGGTTCCTGTACAACATCTTCACATACAATCCACCCATAGGACAGATACTCCGCAACTTTATCAGAAGGAATAGTTTTTACCCTATCCCTACCGCCATTAATATTGTTCCATCGTACCTGTACCATGATAACCCCTTATCCAAGAATGGTTGCAATGTGTTCACTCTGTACGGCCTTGAAACCACCGCAGAGGTGTATTCGATAGGTGATGATGCCATCGCCTATGCAACGGACAAACAGATACGTAAGACCGAACTGATCCGTAACAAGCTGAGTCTGAAGAATGGCGCTCGCTGGGATCAGCGGGGGCCGCACAACACCAACAACAGCAGAACGCTCAAAGCAGAATGCGCCTGTGTACGATCCACCGATTGTCAATTCATCAGCATCAGCACCAACTACCACAAGACCCGGCCTATTGATTACAAGATTTCCACTTGTTGCAACAAGACCTGTATTAACAACGTATTTATTCGCGTCAGTGGTTCCACCGGCTTTAGTAATAACATCACCAGCTACAAAACCGGTAGCATTAACTGTTCCGCTCTCAGTAATGAGCGTCGTCGTTCCAACAGGATGCGAAGCAGATGTGAGATCGTAGCCAGTACCTGCTCCGGCGGTATGTGAAGAAATCCCACCGGATACGCTGATGTTGAAACCATGCTGAGGAAGATACCGGCCAGTACGCCGTTCCGTGTCGCTTCCAGCAATCATAGCCTGGTTGTAAATTCCAAGATTCGACAGATTCATCGCCGCATCGGAGTTCATAACGCATTGCAGATCAGAAAGCGGTGCGCCATTGTCCACCAGGATTTTCTTAGCGGCAGTAAGTGCCGTAAGATCGCTTGCGAAAGGTGTCGTGCCTGCCGTGCCGGTCGCTCTGGATGAACCGTTTTTCACGGCGGTAAACGCGAGTACTTCCATCGCATTGCGAACTGTACGCATTGCGTTTTCGGTCTTGAGACGCAACCATTCCGCACCGTTGTCACCGTTAAGGAGTGACCGTTCCTGTTCGCCAGAAACCGACCACGAATCCATGTACGATTTGCTGATCGAAATACCAATGCTCGACGCAGTCGCCGCAGTACCGAGATCGGCATAAGCGGCAGGCGTGTATTCAGCAACCGTATTCTTCGCGGTATACGGAACGTAAACGGTATCGCCTTTGGCAACACCTTTGTCGTCAAACGTGGTAGAAATTGAATTGAGGAAACCTATAGGCTCCTGTGAAACTGTCTGCGCTGCCGAGTAAAGTACCGGGGCAATGCTTGTCATGGTAAAATCGCCTGCTGACATAATGCACTCCTTGTTATGTTAGTTTGTACCCTTCTGCCATGAGCCTGTTACGCTCTAAACCAGAAAGGTTGTTAAATTCATCTAATGATATTGATTTTTCATTTTTTTTATCTTTAGACCCACCAGCGCCTCCGCTTCCGGGTTTTGATGTGTTTTTTACAAGGTCAGGTCGTGATTTTTTCAGCTTTTCAATTCCTTTTGCTGCTTCTATTTCCTCATCACCATCAACAAAAACCACATCGCCAGATTCTGTCAACCTAACCCTGTCTTGTGCAATGAGGTCTTTAATAAGATAATCAGCAGCGTGAAAATGATCGCATATAACCTTGTTCAGCTTTTCTGCCGTTTTCGAGTTGCGCAGTTCACGGTTTGACGCTTCAATTTTTGCATCACGATCCGCGATCTGTTTCTTGAGCATCTCGAAATCCTTTACCGGAACGTACTCACTTGTGTTTACGCTCTTGGTCTTGAACTTTGAAAGCGCATCAGGCAAATCATCCACGCTCGATACATCAAACTCAAACGTGTTCTTGATTGCCGATTTAAAGCCTTCATTCTCGCGTCGAAGCTTTGCATTCTCTGCGCCTTTTTTGTTCGCCGCTTCAATGCCGCGTGACTTCTCAGCCTCGATTGCCGCGAGTACAATTCCCTTTTGATCGTCTGTCAAAGAGCCAACCACTTCATTCAAATCCATACATTCCATCCTTTCGGCTCAAGGCCGTGTTTTGTGTCTCATGGACATACTACATTTTCCCTCAAGGAGATATATAAAAGGGCAATAAAAAAGGGCAATGTCCGATGTGTAAGCACCTTACATTGCCCTAAGTAATTCTGTAATTACCCGCCCCGCTAAAGGCGAATTATCACCCCATTATGTCAAAGATCAAACGACTTCTTTTTTCTCCTGCTCTTTTTCTGTCTGCTGAATAAGATACTTCACTTCTTGTATCGCACCTGCGATATTGTGCAACCGCTCAACAGTAGAATCATACGCACAAACAAGCTCCGTCACACGCTTGTCTAAAAATTCCTTCGTAATCATTATGACGCACACGTCGCGGCGACAGTATACGCCGTACCATTGATAAGGATTTTGATATACTGGCTTGTTCCGCCGGTAAGTTGCGATGCGGTGATAAATTCCGCACCACTCGGAAATGCAAATGCCGCATCAAATGCGCCGGTCAATGCTTCGGTAAAATTGATACCAACCGCTTTTCCGGTATGTGTGCCACCGAGATCATTACTGCCAACCTGGAATGCTCCGATAGTCCCGGCTCCGATTGTCGCACCGCTCGGAACATCAATCATGCCGTAAACGCCGGATGTCTGTGTCGCTACAGTCGCACCGCTGACCGCTTCGTAGTAACCCCATACGCCCGCTTTGTTCCCGGTCGAGGTATCGGCGGCTTTATTTTTTAGGTGTCCCTGTACGCCAAAAACGGACAGATCACCGCTCTGCGCGTAGGTCAAAAGCATACGCCCGCGTATCGACCTGTATGCCGTCGCTGAAAGAGCCGCACCAGCATCGTCACAACAAATATCAACGCTTTTTGTTTTAGCGGAATTGAGCTTATTTAGCGGATCAGTATTAACTGCCGCGCTTGTAAACGTACCGATTGTCAGATTGTATCCTACTGCGTTATCAGTAGGCTGGATTGCATTGCCTAAAAGTTTTACTGCCATAAAACGCCTCCATGTAAATGTTTTTGGTAGCCGTTGGTACTGCCTATTAATAATAATAAGCTATTTCGTAAAATAAATCAAGATAAATCGGTAATTTATATATAATCAAGGTAATTTATCTCATCTTCGGGCATTGTTACCGATTGTTCAACACGATAAACAGGCTCGCTATCGCTCATGTACCGCGCCGGCTTAACCCGCTTTTTAGGCAGCTTAACCTTTGGAGTGTCAGGCACTAACTTTTTACTTTTCCCCATACAGCACCTCTTTTGGTATCGTTGCAGTTTTCTTTTCCTGACCATTCCAATTTTTAAGGTTCTTTTGCCATGATTTTGGATTCTCATCAAACGCCTCCGCGCCTTTTATTCCCATTAAATCCTTGCGCTTCTGCTCTGATAGTCCATCAAGGTATTTTTTGCCCTTCTTATGGTCATAATCGCTACCAGATTTATCTGGAACTTCACCGTTGTATATTGTTGATATATTGCAAAGGCAATTCTTGACAACTACCCCATTGCTTATGTATATTGTATCATCACCTATTTGGAGGTCATAAACATGTCCAGAATAAGCGAAGGTCTTAATGTCGGCGATATAGTCAAGAGCTATATCGGGGGAGAGTCCGAAAAGAGCATTTCTAACAGAACTGGGGCTTGTAGAAATACTATCAAAAAACTCTTGATAAAAGCTAATGTTAAACGGCGTTCTATGAAAGAAGGGGTTGCCTTGTTTAACTCTCTTCATGCTACTCCTGAATATTATAAGCGCATTACTGAAAAAGCTCATGATTCTGTTAGAGGCAAAAAACAAACAGAAGAACATAGGGCGAAGATTGCTCTTTATAACTCCAAAAATATTGTCCATAATTCTGCTTCTGAAAATCTTATTATAGAAAATCTCAAAAAGCAAGGAATTGAATGTATACCCCAATTTCCTCTTGGAAGATACAATATTGATTTTACCATTAAGGAACTTCCCATCGCCGTGGAAATCTTCGGGGGTTGCTTCCATTCCAGTGGAAGACACTCCGATAGATTCATTGAACGTAGTAAATATATCCTCGATCAAGGGTTGTCTCTCGTTATCATCTGGACTCATTGTAAAACATGGCCTATTACTGATTTTACTACTCAATATCTTGTCAGTTTTTGTAAGTTTATGAGCAGCAATCCAACCCCGATTCGTCAATATAGGGTGATTACCAGTAACGGTGGATCGCTTTCCGGATACCGTGGTTATTTCAACGACATCGCCACGGTAAAAGCTCTTGGATGCAGCGACTATATTGCCTCTGAAATAAATTCTATTTCCGGGTAGTACGCAGTTAGGATGAAAAGGATATTCTGGAGCGCGTTCCTTTGGATATATCCCAGCACCCATTCCGTATAAATCAGCTTCGCAGTGAAAATTGCATATATCAAACTCAACGTGCCTATCACTTAAATTAAATTGTATTCCAACAATATCGTCAGTGTAAATCGCATCGCTAAAAGCAGCGTCACCATAAGCCCTTGCCATTTCAGTACGTGCTATTCTTTCGGTATTGTATCGTTCTTTGAAATATGATGCGTATTTAATGGCATTTTCAACTTGTGCAGCGCTTGATTTATTTGTAATATCCAGTATGTTTTGGTAAGCCCTTTTAAGTTTTGAGGTATCTTGATCTGTGAGGCGATTAATTCTATGCTGCACAATGCTAATCTCTTTTTTGTACTCTTGGTAAGCTTCCGAGCTATTCGTGAGGCCATATACACCCCTCGCTTTGTCTATAATACTTTGTACATCTTTTGCCACATCAGATATTATTATTTTTTTATCTGATAAATCCTGTGCAGCCTTACGCCACGAACTCCCGGCAGCAAGTGATCGCGTTATTTCTTTTTTTACTGCCAGTATATCAGTAATAGAATTTAGTGTAGTCTTAATCGGTACACCAGCAGCATTGTATGCGTGTTCTGCATACCAATATTTAAAGCTATTTACTCGCTTTTTTCCTGCTATTTCTGTACCAATTCCAATAGATACAGATTCAACAATGTAATTAAGCAGTAAATTTTTAGTCTCTTTTTTAACATTGTACTTTGTGTATATCTTAGTGATTTTATCTGATATTACAGATACACTATCATTTTCTGATATAGTAGAAATCAGTGCATCACTAACCTTTTTCAGCAATACACCGTTTTTTTTCTCAAAATCAGATACTGCTTTTTGTATCTTATTCACCTATTGCATCACCTTGATTAGTTAATGTCATAGATTCACTAAGTTGCATTTTCTTTATCTCTGTTGCTTCTATCAAATCAGCCTCAAGAGCATCCTTTATTTCCTGCAATTTCTCAGGATCATTTTTCCATCTGCGCTCTGCAATATCAAGCCACAATAGTTTTTTAACAGATTCTGGCGGGAACTCCTTGAGTATCAATAATGCAGTTGTAATATCGTCGTTATCAGCAGTAGGGCTAAATGAATGCGGATATTCTACATCATACGGTATATCGCTGCCGATATACAGACCAAACAACACCGCCAGGTCTTCCTCTGTTTCTTCCCCGCACTCGCTTGTTTCCTTGAGTACCTGTTCCTCTGCTCGGAAATCCCATTCTTTTGCAATCCCGCTTTTCGATTCCACCACACCCACTACACCAGCCTGTTTAGCCTCGTCCTTTATCTCGCCCTTGAGCCGTTCGCAGTTATCTACCAGCGTTTTGATACCCTCTTGTGAAGGCGCAATGTACTGTGGAGGCCATTTGCTATCAGTGCCGCAATCGAGGAAAGTAGCAGGGCCAAGCGACTTCGCTCCTGCACCTAACCCGCTTGTAACGAGGATGCTAAACGTCTGCATAATCTCCATGAAATTAACCTGCGACTCTTTATTAAACAGGCCATGTACCAGTACTGCTAAATTGTAAAATTGCGGATCGGGAAACTCTTTAATTTTCGCACTGGAAGCAAAGGCCGTGATAATTACCACCGGGATAACACCGAGACCGTGTATTCCTTCTTCTTCTACGATGGTAATTTCTTTGCCATCAGTTCTGACAATGTAAAACAACTTCCAGTTCTGGTTATCCCATTGCCTGAAATACTGGCGGCAATCTGTTTTATCACCGGTTTTCACTTCCTCGTACTTGTCGTAAAACGTGATTGATACCAGCTTGCCCTGCGCGTCGCAAACATGATTTTTCACTTGTTGCGGCTTGCGCTCGTAGATGTACGGCAATGCGCGTTGTGCTTTCATCTCCTCTGCAGTCTGCGCTTGTGCCACAACATCAGCCGTGAGATTATCCATCACGATGAAATTGAGTGAGAACAGCCGCGCATGTTTAATAGCGTTTTTCATAAACGTATTGAGCGACGTTCCGGAGTTGTCGCAGTTGTCAATGAAAGCCTCAAATAGTTCGTTTGTAGTTTCGCGCCTGATCTCGCCTTGAAAGCAAGGATCAACCATAGCATTGATGATCGGTTTAAAAACATTAACATAATAACTTATTTTCCTGCGCGTCTGATAAAACATTTCCCTATCGGTATACTGTAAATAACCGCAATCTCGATAATGCCGCGACCCCTCAAACGTTTGCTCCAGAAAGTCATACTGATTAACCGTGCGGTAATCTTTGTATCCTGTATAATCCTGTAGTATGCCTGTTGTTGGGTTATTGTATATACTGCTATCAGGTACTAACTGCGATGCTGTTGGCAATCCACTTTCATTTGACATATTCAATCCTTGTTAAATTTCTGTATCTTCTTGACTTTTTTGCTTTATAGCATTAATATAACCTATTTCATGGTCATGTACAAAGGCTTTCACTTGTCCGTATCGGGCAAACCAATTACCTCGACCGCTATGTATGTTCTGTGTGCTATCACCGGTATCATCAGAACGAGTACAAAATATTTGTACAGTATCAAAATGCAATCGCAATTCAGATACGCATTTTTCTACTCTTTTAACATCGTAATTATTAAATTCGTTCATATCGCTAATCTCAAAGCTTGACCAGGAGCTGGGCCGAGCGTCTTTGATGCAAGCCAGTACCGCCGCGCATCCATCCGGTGATCAAACCCATTGCTTGCAGGCACATCAAGTATTTTTCCGTTCTTGTCCCGCGCCCACATATAATTCCGCTGCTCTTTTATAGCCCCGATACTGCGTTCTGTCCAGACCTGTTTATACTGGTTCACTTTCTGGATTCCAGCTACAACGCTGTCCGGCCCTTTTATGGCAGGCTTAATATTCCACCCCATACGGTGCAACTCCTCAATACTTTTTGGCTCTGCACAGTCCGCAACGATCTCATCACGCCCCCTTATCAGCCCCACCGCAATCATTCGCGTAGAAAGGTCGCTATTGGTTAATCCTGTTTCAGCTATTACCTCATCAGATACTAAAAACTCGTTCATAACTTTATTTCTAACCAGTACACAAGGATCATTAAATCCAAAGTCCAATCCGTACCCGGTCACATTGCCATGTTCTGGCCAATCTTTAATCGTGGTGAAATTAGGATGGATAAGGCCATCTATTTTACCGACAAGGCCCAACCCGTAGACGCGCCACCAGTTCGGGTCTTTGTCCCGGTTGCTCTCAATGTTGTCAATTACCTTCTGGATAATCTCGCGTGAGATAGGATCAAAGAAGCCTATCACGGCCTTTACATCGAGGTACGTGCTGTGTATAAAAGTGGTCAGCGGGTCAGTAGTTAACCCTTCTGTATGTGCCCAAAACTCGCAAGTAGGGTTCCAATCAAGAAAAGTGAAACGTGAGGTACGAATATCTAACTCACGATATGAATCATAATGCACATTATTACACTCGTTTATATAGAGAATGTCCCGGCGACCACCACGCATTTTAGTTGGATCATCAGCAGGAAAGAACTCTATTATTGCACCATTACCAAAATTATAAATATGTTCTGATTTATTAAATTTCTCGTCTTCATAATCATCGCCAAGTATACGCACGAAATCACGAATACACCCTCTCCGCAAATGTGGCAAACTCTCACTGACCACTGATATTATCAACGGTCTGATCGCACATTGGGCGATATAGATTAAGAGTGATATTATAGAGTGAGTTTTGCTGGAAGTTGTGCCACCCTCATTGAGGGCGCGGCGTTTTGTCTTGCTGAGGTACGCGGCTGCATTCTCTTTATATACCCGCGTTGGTATAGTTTTCATTATTCACCAGATGAAAGTTTTTCAACTATAGATTTTAATTCCGGGTCGGTAGTGAGAAATATTGGAGCGGTATTTAACTGTTTATTTTTCGATGTCACATCAATTTTCTGTTTGGCTTTACCGTCAACCTGTTCAATTGCGAATATTGCGGCTTTGAGGTCACCTTGCGAGAGATTTGATTGCAGCACCTTTACAGCATCATCATAAAGGCCTTTAACACTTAGTATTTTACCTGCCATGGTGCGACCCTTGTGACCTGGACGAGTGTCATATCCGGTTAGTCGTTTTACTTCTTTTGGGACATAATAATTTTTGCTTCTCATGACGATCTATAATTGTTTTGATGAAAATAAACGCATTTCGCCCCTTACCCCTACGGCGATTTCCGGGCCAGTGCTTTGCTGCACATAGGGCGCATCCATGCTGCCCTCGCTCCCGTTAGTGTTGCGGCGTATTATCCCGTGCCCCTGTTATTCAGGACGCGCCCCGCTTGCAGTAGAGCCGAAAATAGGATATGCTGCACACAATGCCCCTTATGCTATATTTAATAATAATCTATTCTTAGATATAAATCAATGTTTTTCTTTTTTCGGTTCCTGAATTATTGATACTTGCCAGAATTTATCACCGGCTTGATTTTGCATTAAATCTATTTTATGGTGGTTTGAGTATGTGCGATCCAGGTCGAAATACAAATTAGGAACCGGTTTAATCGTATCGTTATACGTCAGGAAAAGCCAGCCATTGCGGTAATAGTCCTGGTATTGACCGGATGATAGGCTAAACATTAATAAGGCCATTGCCGGGGCTTTAAACGTGTATTTCATGGTACTCTGGGACACATCATACATAGCGCGTCGAGTTTGTGATTGATATTGTTCTTGTAGATGATGCAATCGGCGCATGGGGATTGCTCGATGTGGCCGTTTGGTTCGGTTTGCTCTTTGGGGAGCGCAGGGATCTCGGTTTGATAGATTTCCATGAGTATAATATAGGTTATTTAATTGGATATTTCAAATTTAAATGAAAAAATATTTGACATTTATGGGAAAATAGGTTAGATTGTATGGTATGACCAGATTCCAATTGATTTTTATTTTTAAATAATGCCTGTGCGGTTCGCCGTCCTTGCCTCTTGCGCTGTCTGGTCACGGCGCAGGGGGGCAGGCTTTTAGGTTTCCTTATGGCTAAATACAGGCCTTTTATGTGTAGTTTCTGGACTGATCCAGACATTGAAAAGCTATCTTCTGATGAAAAATTGGTTTATGCTTTCTTTTTCACCAACCAACTAACCTCTGAAAGTGGAATTTACTCTATATCAAAAAAATATATCTCAGAAAGAACAAATATAAAAACAGACAAAATATCAAAAATTCTAAATTCCTTACAAAATATTCATAAAAAAATAACATACGATGATTCTATAGTTTTCGTTCATGGATTTATGAAAAGAAACTTCAAGGGTAATCCTGCTCTTTTAGAAATATCAATAATCCAGGACTTCAATAATTTTAAATCTTTTGCTTGTTGGAACAAGTTTATCGATACTTATAAATTTCATCATATCTCTATTAAAATCAAAGAACTGTTAAACACTTTGCAAAGTGTCTCTGACACTTCAATGACAATGAAGATAGAAATAGATAATGATATTAGTAATGTTTTAGAAGTTAAGAAGGTTACTTGGCAACAAAATACTGATGAAGGATTCGAAGAATACCTAAAAATATCAGAACCGTGTTTTGATGCTCTTTTAAAAGATTGGAAATGGATAGAGGTACGGAAAGAATACTTTCCAGGTTGTTGCGTTAAGCGAACGCTATTTCGTATGTGGGAAGAATTTTGGGGAACTAAAGCCGGTTGGAAGAACAAGAGAGATGCGGCAAGAGGGAAACATGATTATGAAATGGATTGGAAATCTACAATAGAGCGCAATTTTAAAAAGTCGATATGCTATTATGGCAAAGACGAACAAGATGATGAGAAAACTCAAATTGAAATGAAAAAGAAATTTGGGGAATTATGAGAAATTCAAATAGTAGAGAATCAGTACATGCTACACCTGACAGTTATAAATGCCTTGAGGATTATTTTGGTAAGGAATACAAGTATGATGAAAATGTAACAAATCCAATATTCCAGTCATTCAACAATAGGTGTAGGGAATTAAATGAATTATGCCGTAGTTTTTGGGTTGATCCTGGCGAGGTTCAAATGTGCTACATGAAATGGACAAAAATAAGATATTGTGATTTTGATAACGCTAAGGAGTGGATAAGAAATAACAGCAGTAAAATATTACAGATTTTAAATCCTGAAATGCACGATGATATAATGGCTCTAAAAACTGAAAAAACCATACCTTACCATAAATGGTATGAACGTGGTGAGGTAGTATAGGTTATCTATGGAAAAAGTAAAAAAACGCAGGTCGAAAATACTATGGTACGGCGCTCTCGATAAATCATACCATTTGCAACTGGATAAAATCAGCTACTACATGAACCGTAAAGGTAAGAAAATATCTCATCCTGACATTGTGAGAATTGCTATATGTAAATTATACGACGATCTCAAAAACAGGGAAATAGAATATACTAACCTTATCAACATGAAAGGAAAGGAAAGGTAATATGGTAACGTATCAAAAAATTACTCGTTGTCAATCACTCGACTTTGTAGACCTGGATGATATCGGCGTATCGCCAAAATCCCGCATCCTATGGATACCGCAAGCGCACGATTTCGGAGCATCGTATAGCCCGGTACTATCGGATAATATCAGCAGCCCGGTACTGAGCCGTGGATCGGTTGAACGTGGGAGTAAGAGCAGCGGAAGGGTGCGGGCTGATAATACGTGATGAA
>Ga0315273_10005575_pt1 | contig 15580 bp, 13 predicted proteins | sample YL17G02_0_MG_FD_205753 | JGI IMG/M metagenome (GOLD analysis project Ga0315273, IMG submission 205753) | Sediment microbial communities from Yellowstone Lake, YNP, Wyoming, USA - YL17G02_0 | ecosystem: Environmental > Aquatic > Freshwater > Lake > Sediment | place: USA: Wyoming | collected...
AAAGAGGAACTGGAGCTTTTTTATTCTTATCTCCGCCAGAACGGCCTCAAAAAAACCTACCAGAAGGAATTGATTTTGGAGACCTTTCTCAACACCGAGGGGCATCTAAGTGTTGAGGATGTATACGCATTGGTCAAGCGGCGGGATAAAAGAATCGGCATCGTGACGGTGTTTCGGACTCTGAAATCCCTCACCGCTTGCGGAATTTCGAGAGAGATCGCCCTGGGGGACGGGCTGACCCGGTTTGAACACAGCTATCATCATCCGCACCATCACCACATTGTGTGCATGGAGTGTCATAAAACTATCGAGTTCGTCTCGCCGGAGCTCGAACGAATTCAGCAGGAGATCGTCGGAAAATACCGCTTTCACCCCGTCCACCACCGCCTGCAGATCTACGGGTCGTGCGAGGATTGCCGGGAGCACCGCGCCGTGCCGGAGGTGCCGAAATGCGACACCGAGAAAGTTTTCGCTCGCGATGCGGTGAAGATGGCGTTGTGTATGGAAAAACGCGGAGTCGAATTTTTCCGCACAGCCGCGGGCTGCAACCTGGATCCGGCGGGCCGTGAAGTGTTCGAGCGCATCGCCCGCGAGGGCAGCCAGCACCTGGAGGAACTCGAAAGGGAGTTGCACGAGATCTGCAAGCAGGACAAAGGGCTCGAAAAGGCGCCGATGTTTCTTCACTTTGATCCTTGCGAGTTGGAGCAGCTCGTCCCCGATCTGCAGCAGTATCAGCAGAATGGCGAGCTTCGGCTTGACGCCAGGCAGTCTCTGGATACCGCCATGGTTCTCGGCCAACGTGCCGCGAACTTCTTTAAGGACTATGCGGAGAAGTTTCTGGAGACAGAAGGCAAAAGGGTTTTCCAGCGCTTTGCCGAAGAAGAAATGCGCCATCTGGATTTGATCCGCCGCCGCAAAGAAGAGACGCGCTTGATAAGCTGACGAAGCTTGAACGTCCTCCGGGATTTAGCTACTATCTGCCATCATGAGACAGCAGCCCCTCAGCCTGTTGGAGAGACTCTACGTCACTGAAGTGGCGAAGGGTCTGGCCCTGACGAGCCGCCACTTTTTCTCCAACTTCTCGCGGCATTTATTGCGCAGCCTTGGTTTCAAAGTAGGCAAGGGGGAAACCGTCACCTATCAATACCCCGAGGAGAGGCGCCCCTTCGCCAGGCGCCTGCGGACCAGGCACCGGCTGACCAGGCGAGAGGACGGGACTCCTCGCTGTGTGGCGTGCATGATGTGCGAGACCGTGTGTCCCGCCCGTTGCATTCATATCGTGGCATCCGAACATCCCGATCCCAACGTCGAGAAGGTGCCCAGGCTGTTCGACATCGATATGGGAGTCTGCGTCTTCTGCGGGTTCTGCGTGGAAGCGTGCCCAGAAGACGCGATTCGGATGGACACCGGAATCGTGGAACTGGCCTCCTACACGCGTGAGGGTATGGTCTACCATATGGACCAGCTCCTCGGTTGATATCCCGTGTAGTCCTCCCCTAAACCCGGAATCTCCCTTCCTTCGCATTCTCCGCTGGTACCGATTGTTTTCATGCGGTCTGTTAAGTTAGGATGTGGAGCGTGTGGAATGATTGCTCATATCATTCACGATGGAGATCTCAGCCATGTGCAAAACAGCGAAAGGCACGATCCTTTTATCGGGGTTTTCGATTTGCCTGTGCATGTTCCTTGCAGCCTGCCAGGGCGCAAAGGAGACTACGCCGGCGGCAAAGCCTGAACCAGCCAAAGGGACGGTTTCCTACAGTATGGTACATCCGCTGGGGCTTTCGGCAGATGGCGCCGTAATTCCAAAGGACAATCCTCTCACTGTCGAAAAAATCAAACTCGGGCGGCGGCTCTATTTCGAGAAGCGCCTCTCGATCGACGGGACCATCTCATGCGCCACCTGCCACATCCCTGAGAAGGGATTCTCTGACGAGGAACGTTTCTCAACCGGAGTCGGAGGCAAGAAGGGCGACCGGCACTCGCCCACGGTGATCAACCGGATATACAGCGCCGCCCAGTTCTGGGACGGTCGAGCGGCATCACTGGAAGACCAGGCTCTCGGCCCGGTCCAGAATCCCGCGGAAATGGGCATGCCGGATATGAAGGTTGTGGTCGAAAAACTCCAAAATGATCCTGTTTACGTCGCCGAGTTCAAGGCGGCTTTTCCCCCGGATGGCGCCATTGTGGCGGAGAATTTCGGCAAGGCCATTGCCAGCTTCGAGAGAACCATTCTGTCCGGCAACAGCCCCTACGATCGCTTCATGGCCGGGGATAAGAATGCGATGAGTGAGTCCGCCCAGCGCGGGATGCAGATTTTCAACGACGAGAAAAAAGGAAACTGTGAAACCTGTCACGCCGGACCGAACTTCACCGATGAAAACTACAACAACATCGGCGTGGGGATGGCCTCGAAAAATCCCGACATGGGACGCTACAAGGTCACCAAGCTGGAAGGACACCAGGGGGCTTTCAAAACCCCGACTATGAGGGACGTAGGCTTGCGCAGCCCTTACCTGCACGATGGCTCCGAGGAGACTCTGGAGGGCGTCGTGGCGTATTACGTCAAGGGCGGTATCAAGAACAAATGGCTTTCGCCGAAGATGCATCCACTGAAGCTCACCAGGCAGGAGGAGCAGGATCTGGTGGAATTCCTCAAGGCTCTCTCGGGACAGACGACGTGGTATGGGAAGGACCAGCCGCACTAAACCTGGCGCAGAATTGCGGAATCGAACCACCCTCCCCTGGAGGTAGAAGGATTTGTGCTATTTCCCCCAAGGGGACTGACCATGGAACGCGGATCTCGAGGGATTCACCGTGGCCGCCCTTGATGTAACCAAAATGGCAAATCACTTGTGAGACATTGATGTTGGGAAAAGGCCAAGGCCGCATTGTTTCCCGCCGCTTGCTTACGCGCGCGGCTCTGTTTTGGCACGCTCCACAGGGCCGCGACCGTGAGGGAGCGGTGGGAAAGGTCCCTCATAAATCCCTTTGGCTCGACGCCGGCGTCGACTTCTCCGCCCCATCCTACGCTGCAGTCCGCAGTGTCCGATTAAGGGTTGCGGACTGGCACTGCGAATTGCGGCCTTTTCGCACTACTGGAAACAAGAAGCACTACTTCGCAGCGGCGATGGGGCGCAAAAGCCGGAGTGCCTGGCGGAGAGGGTGGATATCCAGGTTCTTCTTCACGGCCACCAGCTCGGCTGCGATGCTGATCGCAATCTCCTCCGGAGTTTCCGAACCGATGGCCAGCCCCACGGGAGAGTAGACTCTCTCGAAGGCTGCCGGATCGATGCCTTCCTGCTCGAGTGTCTCGACGAAGAGGCCGATTTTTCTTCTGCTGCCCAGCAGCCCTATATATTTAGCCGGTGATCGGAGGGCATAGCGCAGGCAAGTGAGATCCTCACGATGTCCCCTGGTTGCTATCAGGAGGTAGGAGGACTTGTTGACGGGCAGCTTTTCGAACACGTTTTCCCATGCTTCAACGTAAATGACCTCGGCGGATGGGAAACGCTCGGGATTGGCATATTTGATCCGGTCGTCCACCACCGAGACCCTGAATCCGAGGCCCTGTACGGTTTCGGCCACACACTGGCCCACATGCCCCGCGCCGAAAATAAAGAGCATGGGATCCGGGAGAACAGGTTCCACATAAACCTCCATGGTGCCGCCACAGATCAATCCGCTTTCCTCGGCATCGTCTTCGGTCAGGTCGAAGCTGAGCAGGCGAGGGCTCTCGGAACGCATCGCCGCCATTGCTTCCCGGCACACCTCCGCCTCCATGCATCCCCCTCCGATGGTCCCCAACTGGCGGCCATCCTCGTAGATGAGCATCTTTGCCGCATCTTTTCGGGGTGTGGAACCCTTGCGGGCGACAATGGTAGCCAGAGCGGCCCGCTGGCCGTTGCGACGAAGTTCGACGATCTTTTCAAAAATGTCCGGCGGCACCCTGCCATTATGCCTCAATGCCGCAGGGACGGGCAATAGAGGCTGCAAGGGGCGGAGGGCTGCCTTGACCCCCTCTTTGGCGGGTGATAGTATTCGCCTTGATTTATATGCCGGGCTGCTCAGAGAAGGGATGGCCCAAATGGCTCGATCGTCGGAACGGGCGCACCCCTCGGGTGCGTGTGCGCTCACACGCGATCCACCGGTTCGGAACTGCCCGGCAATCCAAACCGATGGCCTCGCGTGCGCGGCGGCACTCCCAAATCGTTAAACGAAACATCAGATCCACAGAAGGTGAACCTTGAGCACAGAGTCCGTTGTCTATGATGTCGCAGTTATCGGAAGCGGTCCTGGCGGATACGTGGCGGCTATTAAGGCGAGCCAGCTTGGGCTGAAGGTTGCACTTATAGAAAAATACGCCAAAGTCGGAGGAACGTGTCTGCACTGGGGTTGCATTCCGACCAAAGCCCTGCTCCTCAATGCCGAGCTTTACGAGAAGGCCCTGCACGGGAAGGAATTCGGAATTCTCTACAAGGACATCAACCTGGATTTCCGCCTGGTCAAGGCGCGCAAAGACAAGATCGTCAAGAAGCTGGCCATGGGGACCGACTTCCTGATGAAAAAGAACAAAATCACGACTTTCTCGGGGAAGGGAACGCTGACTTCGCCCGGAACCATCAGTGTGGCGGGCGAATCTCCGGCGGAAGTTCGGGCGAAAAAAATAGTCATCGCCACCGGTTCGGAGGCGAAGCTTCTTCCGGGTATGGAACTCGATGGTCAATGCATACTGACCAACAAGGAGATCCTGGACCTCGACAGCGTGCCGAAGTCCCTCCTGGTGGTTGGCGCCGGCGCGGTGGGCATCGAATTCGCCTCGATTTTCTCCCGGTTCGGAACTGACGTGACCGTCGTTGAGATGCTGCCCCGGATTCTGCCCGTGGAGGACCAGGAAGTCTCCGATGAGCTCAGAAAGCTGCTTGCCAAACGCAGAATCAAGATAATAACCGACGCCCGGTTCGAGAATCTGACAGTTCAGGATGGCAAGGTACAGGCGACGGTATCGGTCGCCGGCGGCCCGGCGCAGACCATCACAACCGACAAGGCCTTGATTGCGGTGGGCCGGAAGCCCGTCACTGAGGGAATCGGTTTGGAGCGCCTGGGAGTCGCAACTACAAAGGGATTTATTACGGTCGACGAGCATATGGAAACCAGCGTTCCCGGGGTTTTTGCCATCGGGGACATTGTGCCCACGCAGCAGCTCGCGCATGTCGCTTCGCACGAGGGGATTCTGGCCATGCGTCATATTGCAGGCGAGAGCACCGAGCCCCTGAATTATGACCTGGTTCCCGGCTGCACTTACTGCAGCCCTGAAGTCGCCAGCGTGGGACTGAGGGAAAGCGCCGCCCGCGAGCGGGGATACGATGTGGTGACGAGCAAATTCCCCTTCGCCGCGATCGGGAAAGCGACCATTCTGGGTGAAAACGAGGGATTCGTAAAACTCGTCTGCGAGAAAAAGTACAAGCAGGTTCTCGGGATGCATATGATCGGGCCGCATGTGACGGAACTGGTGGCGGAGGGTACGGCAATCATCGGGCTCGAAGCGTGTGCTGAGGATGTTTCCCACCTTATCCATGCGCACCCGACCGTCTCCGAAGGCATCATGGAAGCCGCGCACGCCATTTATGGAGCGGCGATTCATTTCTGAGAGGGCAGGTGCCGGAACCGAACAAGACCACCTTCGCTGTCTGGCTCGGGCTGACGGAGTTCCCTCAGGCTCGCGACCTGCAGCACAGGATATGCGAGTTGAAGAGGCGAGGATTCCGGGAGGACGTGCTGATTCTCCTGGAGCACCCGCCGACGATAACGCTCGGACGCAACGGCGACTGGCACCACCTGCTGGTTTCCGAAGAAACTCTCAGTTCACGGGGTGTAGTAAGATTTGCGGTTGACCGGGGAGGGGACATCACCTTTCACGGCCCGGGTCAGCTGGTCGGGTATCCCATCTTACGGCTGGAAAGGGCGGAAAGAGACGTTCACCGCCTCATGCGAAATTTGGAGCAGAGCCTTATCCGGACGCTGTCCTCCTATGGAATTGAGGCCGGCCGGGAAGATCGTCTCACAGGGGTATGGACCGGGGCCGGGAAGGTCGCTGCGATGGGGATTCACATCAGCCGCTGGATCACCCGGCATGGTATTGCGCTGAATGTGAACACCGATCTTTCCTATTACGATCTCATCGTCCCTTGCGGGATCGTGGGGAAGGGTGTTACCTCCATGCACTCGCTGCTCGGGAGAAGCGTCGATTTGGAGGAAGTGGCCGGGCGATTCGCCGCCGATTTCGGCGGAGTGTTCAGCCGTGAGATTGTCTGGCTTTCAAGCAGCGATCTTGATCGGAAACTCCGGGAATATGCTGACGAAAACGCAGTTGCATGAGCTTTACTACTGGCTGCTTTTAAACCGGACGTTGGAGGACCGCGTAGTCTCTTTGCATCGAGCCGGCAAAATATTCGGAACGGTTTACACAAGCCGGGGGCAGGAAGCGGTCTCGGTGGGCACGGCATATGCCCTGGAAAAGGAAGACGTTCTGGCGCCGATGCTGCGCAACTCCGGTGCTCTACTGGTGCGCGGTTTCAAACCCGGGGAGATTCTCTCTCAATACATGGGAAAAAGCACCAGTCCGACGGGCGGGCGCGCATGCCATCTGGAAATGGGTGACCTTCAACGTGGAGTCGTTGCGCCCATCGCCGTGCTCGGCACGCTCGTGCCGGTTGTTGCCGGGATGGCGCTTGCCGCAAGAATGCGGAAGCTCGGGAGTGTGGCATTAAGCTATATCGGGGATGGAGGCGCCAGCACAACGGATTTTCACGAGGGCCTGAACCTCGCGGCGGTACAAAAGGCGCCGATGATTCTGGTTATTGAAAATAACGGCTGGGCCCTCTCGACTCCTACCCGCCTGCAGACCTCCGGCACCAACTTCATGACGCGCGCCCGTGCCTACGGCGTCACCGGTTTTGAAGTGGACGGAAATGACGTGGTCCAGGTTTACGAAACCACGCGCAAGGCGCTCGAGTGTGCCAGAAACGGCCAGGGGCCTGCTCTGATCGTGGCAAACACAAGAAGGACTGGCGGCGATCCTGGCCAGGAAGATGTCTTAAGCGCGCCGAAGGCCGAGGTCGAAGAATGGAAAGCGCGGGATCCGATCCGCTTGTTTGAAAAATACCTGACCGAGGGTGGATTCATGACGGCCGAAGAACGGAATTCGATCTCGAATCGGGCCCGGTCGGAAGTGGACAGCGCAACCGAATTTGCCGACAGGAGCGCCTTCCCGGACGGCCGTCAGGCGCTGGGCGGAGTCTACCATGAAGCCTGACAGAGTTCGCAGGGAGACGACGAGAAGGACAGCAGGCGCCGGCAGGTCCCGGCCGCAGGCGGTGCCGCTGGCGCCTGAGGAGAAAGCGCCGGAGGCCGGGGGCATTGACGACGCGACGCACCGGCGCATGTTCTATTTCATGGCTCTGACCCGGGAGCTTGAGGACCGCATCGAACGCAAGCTCTATCGCCAGGGGAAGATTGTCGGCGGGGTTTACGTCGGCCGCGGCCAGGAGGCGATCGGGGTGGCCTCGTGCATACAGACCCGGCCTGAAGATGTCATCTGCCCTTCGCACCGGGACCTGGGCGCATTTCTCATTCGAGGGATGACCCCGCGGAGGATCCTGGCCCAGTACATGGGCCGACGCGACGGGTATACGCGCGGGCGCGACGGCAACATGCACATGGGCGACATGCAGAAGCACGTGATTCCCTTTGTGAGCATGCTGGCGGACAACGTGCCAATTGCGGCGGGCATCGGCATGTCTTTCAAGATACGCCGGGAGCCGCGCGTCGTTCTCTGCTATTTCGGAGATGGCGCGACCAGCCGCGGAGACTGGCACGAGGGGATGAATCTCGCCTGCGTGCAGCGAGTCCCGGCAGTATTCATATGCAACAACAACCAGTATGCCTACTCGACCCCGCTCAATCAGCAAATGGCCGTCGAGAATGTCGCAGATCGGGCCGTCGCCTACGACATACCGGGGGAGGTTGTGGATGGCAACGATGTCCTGGCCGTTTATCATTCGACAAGGCGGGCGATTGCCAGGGCTCGCGACGGTTTGGGACCTTCGCTCATCGAATGCAGGACGTTTCGCATGACCGGCCACTCCGCGCACGACGATGCCGGCTATGTTCCCCGGGAAATGTTCGAAGAGTGGGAATCCCGGGACCCGATAAAAAAGCACCAGCAGCACCTTGTCGAACACGGCATTCTGAGCGCGGAGGAGCTGCAGGGAATCCGGAAAGATATCGTCCGGGAAATAGACGAAGCCGTCGAGTGGGCCGAGCAGAGTCCTTACCCCGATCCCGAGGAGTGTTTGCAGGGGGTCTATCAGGAAGAGAACCGGGACGGGCTGCCGATGGGAGGGAACGGTTGAGCCAGACAACCTATTTGGAGGCGATTCGACAGGGCATTTGGGAAGAAATGGTCCGGGACGAACGTGTCTTCATTCTCGGCGAGGATGTCGCCCGTTATGGGGGCGCCTTCAAAGTAAGCGCGGGAATGCTCGAAAAATTCGGTCCGGAGCGTGTTCTGGATACTCCGATATCGGAATCCGCCATCGTCGGAGCCGCGATCGGGGCCGCCTATATGGGAATGCGCCCCATCGCCGAAATGCAGTTCATCGACTTCATCTCGTGCGCGTTCGACCAGATCACCAATTTTGCGGCCAAATCGAGGTATCGCTGGGGCGCCGGCGTTCCGATTGTCATTCGGGGTCCGTCGGGGGGCGGGGTGCATGGCGGGCCTTTTCATTCCCAAAATCCGGAGATGTATTTCGTTCACACCCCGGGACTCAAAGTGGTCGCTCCCTCGACTGCCTATGACGCGAAGGGCCTGATCAAGGCCGCGATCCGGGATGAAGATCCCGTGATTTACCTGGAACACAAATACCTCTACCGCCGTGTTAAAGAGGAACTGCCCGAAACGGACTATATCGTTCCCATAGGCAAAGCTGCCATCCGACGAACCGGACGAGACATGACGGTGCTCACCTACGGCGCCATGGTGTATGTGGCCCTGGAAGCTGCCGCGGAGCTTGCCAAAGAGGGAATCGATCTCGAGGTTATCGACCTGCGCAGCCTGCTGCCGCTCGACAAGGAAACGGTGCTGACATCGGTGAAGCAGAACAGCAAGGTCTTCATCCTGCATGAGGATACGCGCATCGGCGGGATCGCAGGCGAAATCACCGCGATCATATGCGAGGAGGTGTTCGAGTACCTGGACGGGCCGGTGCTCCGGGTAACCGCGCCGGATACCCCCGTACCGTACAGCCCGCCTTTGGAGGAGTTTTTCCTTCCCAAGGTGTCGGATGTCCTGGGTGCGGCGCGTAAGCTGGCGGCCTACTGACGGTGCATCAACTTTTCCATGGGGAGGCAGGTAAGGCGCCGATCATGCCGCCGCACTCCAAAACTCATTTTCGAAAGGTGTCTAAGAGCGGTAACATTTCCGGTTGCACCCGATGTTCCGGGAAACCAGTGCGAGGAGACTGAGGATCCATGTCGACTAAAGTCATCATGCCGCAAATGGGCGAATCCATTTTTGAAGGAACCATTACCAGGTGGCTGAAAAAAGTCGGTGACAAAATAGAACGCGATGAGCCGTTGTTCGAGATTTCCACGGACAAGGTCGATTCGGAAATCCCTGCGCCCGCGGGAGGTATCCTGGGTCAGATCCTGGTGGCCGAGGGAAAAACCGTCCAAATCAACACGGTCGTGGCGATCATAGAGAGCGAAGGTGCTGCGCCCGTGAAAGTGGAAGCGCCAGCGGAGGCAGCTGCGGCCCCCGTACCACCGGCAGAGCCGCCTCCCGGCGAAGAACCGCAGGAAGCAAAGGCCCCGGTTCGCGCGACTCCTCCCCGGATGGCCGAGCCCGCCGCGCAGGTCCCGGCACGTCCGGCGCCGGCGGCAGTGGTTCAGCCGCGGGATATCCGGACCTCGCCTCTCGTGCGCCGCATGGCGCGGGAGAACGATATCGACCTTTCCGAAATCCGGGGAGCGGGTCTGGAAGGCCGGATTACAAAACAGGACGTCTTGAATTACCTCGAACAAAAGGGTGCAGCGACGGCTATTCCCGCGGCAGTCTCCTGCGCGCCCGCGACGGTTGCCGCACCTGCGCAGCAGGCGCCAGCGGATATTCCCGCTCCAGCGATTCCCCCCCGAGTACCAAAGGCGGAACCCGCGATTCCGGAGATGCCGAGGTTCTTCGGTGAGACGGAGAGCGTCCCGATGACCGCCATGCGCAAGGCGATCGCAGAGCACATGGTGCTGAGCAAGCACACCTCGGCGCATGTCAACACCTTGTTCGAGATCGATGTAACCGCAATCGTGAAACTTCGCGACAGGTACAAAGACGAGTTCGAGAAGCGGGAAGGGATCAAGCTCACCTACACCCCCTTTTTCGTGAAGGCGCTGGTGGACACGGTGAGGGAATTTCCGGTTGTCAACTGCTCGATTTCAGGCGACAACATCGTCTTCAAGAAACCGGTCAACGTCGGCATCGCGGTTGCGCTCGAGACCGGATTGATCGTCCCGGTGATCCGGGGCGCTCAATTGAAATCCTTCACCGGGATTGCCCTCGCCTGTCACGACCTCGCGCATCGGGCGAGGTCCAAGAAACTGCGCCCCGAAGATGTGCAGAATGGCACGATTTCAATCACCAATCCCGGCATTTACGGTTCGCTCTTCGGAACGCCGATCATCAGCCAACCGCAGGTTGCGATCCTTGGTGTCGGCGCAATCGAGAAACGGCCGGTTGTGATCGATGATGCGATCGCGATCCGGTCGATGGTCTACCTCTCTCTGACCTTCGATCACCGTGTTATCGACGGGGCGGTGGCCGATCAGTTCATGGCGAGCTTGAAGAACAGGCTGCAATCCTGGAGCCAGTGGATCGATTGAGGACATCTGCCGGCGTCGTGAGTCCTTGGAGTGCGGCGTCACGCCCTGAACCTTATACGCATTTCAGGTTTGCGGTGCCGCACCTTCGGTGCTCACTTGTGAGGTTCATCCATATCCCGGCCTGACGGCCGGGCCTATTCACTATCGGCCCTTCGGGCCTCAATTCCCGGGCAAAACCTCCAAATTTGAAGAGCGCCACATGGATCAAACGTTAACTTGTTAACGAGCGACTGAGCCTTAGCAGGAGCTCAGGCCTGAAGGGCCGCCAATAAATAGCCCCGGCCGTCAGGCCGGGGTTAAGGCGTGTATGAGAATAAGAGCGCCGAAGGTGAGGCACAATAATGTCCCCAGCGAAATGCGTATAAGGTGCAGGGCATGACGCCGCCTTCAATTGCGGAATTCGGATTGCGGATTGTGGAATGAAAACGTCCGCAGATTCCGGGTGCTTTTCCAGGGAATTTCCCGGCCAGACTGCGATACAGACAATTCCCTTATGCCAAATCCGCAATCCGAAATCAAAAGCGGCGTCGCGTCGCCGCAGTCCAAAAAGGACCTTGGATGTATTAACGGCCTAGACCAGCGCATCCGCAAGAACTTCGGCGATATCCCTCACGCGGGTGGATTCTTCAACTCCCTTGTCCTTCACACCATCGGTCAGCATCGTCATACAGAAGGGGCATGATGTGGCGATAGTGTCCGGATGCAGCCTCAGCGCCTCCTCGGTCCGTTCGATGTTGACCCGCTTGCCGATTGTCTCCTCCATGAACATCCTTGCTCCGCCGGCGCCGCAGCAGAGTCCCTTGTCGCGCGAACGAGGCATTTCCGCCAGGCGGGCCCCTGCGGTCTCCAGGAGCGAGCGCGGGGCGTCGTAGATATTGTTGTACCTCCCCAGGTAGCAGGAATCATGGAAGGTGGTGACGCTATCGATCTTTCCACGCACCTTCAGCCCGCCGGAACGCACGAGGCCCTGCAGGAATTCGGTGTGATGCTCGACCTCATAGTTCCCGCCAAACTGGGAATATTCGTTCTTCAGGGTGTTGTAACAGTGGGGACAGGTTGTGAGGATTTTCTTGAACTTGTACTTGTTCAGAGTTGCAACATTCTCGGTCATCAGCATCTGGGCCAGATACTCGTTCCCGGCACGCCGGGCCGCATCGCCGGTGCATTTTTCCTCGGTTCCGAGAATGGCGAAATTAACCTCTGCCGCATTCAGCAGGCGGACCATCGAGTGTGAAACCTTCTCGTAGCGCTTGTCATAGGCCCCCGCGCATCCGACCCAATACAGGACATGCGCCTCACCCCCCGATTCGGCCATGGTCTTGACGTCCAGACCCTTCGCCCAATCCGCGCGAGTCTCCCGTGGGAAGGCCCAGGGGGTGAAGTTGTTTTCCAGATTCTTGAACGTGGTGGTTAGTTCGGCGGGAAAGCGGGATTCCGTCAGCACCAGGAAGCGGCGCATGTCCATGATCACGGGAACATGCTCGATCATGACGGGGCATTCCTGCATACAGGCCTGGCATGTGGTGCAGGCCCAAAGTTCCTCGGGAGAAATAAAATTGTCGAGGAGGATGTGCTCAACGACAGCGGTCTTTTGTTCGCCAGTTCCAGAAAACAGCACAGGGGACAGCTCGGCGGTCCTCTGGCGGATGTTCATGATGATTTTGCGGGGACTGAGAGGCTTCCCGGTCAGGTTGGCGGGGCAGGAGGCCGTACAGCGTCCGCAGTCGGTGCAGGTGTAACCGTCGAGGAGCTGTTTCCACGTGAGATCCTGAACATCCGAGGCGCCGAACTTTTCCGCCTCGTCGTTTTCGAAGTCGAGCCTGGTCAATCGCCCGCGAGGCTCGAGCGAGGAAAGATAAACATTGGGAATCGAAGTCATAACGTGGAGATGTTTGGAATGAGGCAGGTAATTGAGGAATCCAAGCACGAGGAGCAGGTGGGTCCACCAGAAGGCCTCGTACCATATTTCCGCGCTTGCGCGAGCCTGGAAAAGAGATGCGAGCTGAAGCGAAACGAACCTGGAGGCCGGGTGACTTCCCGATAGCGTCATGCGCGCGGCATTGGTTCCGAACATGGAACTGACGATGGCGAGGATCAGGCAGAGGATGAATGTGGCGTCGAGGCGAACGTGCGCGCTGATTTCAGGGCCGTAGTAGCGCCTGGGTGGGACGAGGTACCAGCGCGTCAGGCCCGCAAGGACCGAAAGCACCACGAGGATGCCCGCACTTTCCTGAAGTATCGCGATCGGCGGGAAGAGCGGGCCGAGCAGTTCCAGCGAGAATCGGGGAGCGACGCCTTCGAGAATGGCCTCTCCGACCGCGCTCAGAAGAATGACAAATCCCCAAAAGATGAAGAAATGCATCAACCCGGCCAGCGGCTCGCGCAGGAGTTTGGATTGGCCGAATGCGACGCGCAGGACATTTTTGAGGCGCGCTCCGACGTCCTGGAAGCGGTCCTCCGCTCGACCGATTCGAATGGATTTCAACAGTCTTTGACAACCGGCGGCAAAAAATGCAAGCGAGGCGGCGAGGACTGCGACAAAAACGAACGAACGTATCATCTCGATTCCCTTGTTGGACTGAATTGAGTTTGCGACAGGTTATACGGAAGGGGATGTCGATTTCAACCGGGATTCGAAGCCCGTGCGGTGATAGTCAGACCCGGAGCACGATCTTGCCGAAATGGCGGCGATCTTCCAAAAGCTGCAGGGCGCGAGCCGCCTCAGGCAGCGGCAGCACCTCCGAAAGAACCGGGTGAAGTGCGTCGCTGCGCACGAGCCTGAGTACTTCCAGCTGTTCGCCTTGAGTGTCCGCATTGAGGATGGTCGAAATCCCTCGCCTTCAGCTGAAGGATAGGGCGGCGAAGTCGACGCAGTTAACGAGCCCGGTGTGTTCGTAGGCAATGATATCAATCGCATCAAACCCGGCGCTAAAATGTAGGGGCGACCGTCAAGTCGCCCGGCAGATCCCCCATGTTCGAATTCGATGTCGACGCCGCGTTTTGCGGTGATCCGGGCCGGGCTATTCTTCAATCCTGCTTGCATTATCCCGATCGGTGTGGTTTCCTTTAGATGCTCTGTTACTTGAACTTACAGGCCACCGCCGCCGCGGGTACTCCTCCCCTAGATTTGCTTTGCAAAAATGCATTTTGCTAGGTAAGGTAGCACTTTCGCAGAGCCCGGGAATTGAGCTCATACTTTGCACGATTGAACAGGAGTGCGCCCATGCTTTCGAGTTTCGCAGGTGTGTTGCTTTTCATGGTCGTAGGGGTGTTGTTCATCGTCGTAACCCTTTTGATCGCACGGTTGGTTCGTGCCACAGGGAAGGACGCTCCGGACAAATATATTCCCTATGAGTGCGGCGAAACCCCGGTCGGCTCGGCGTGGGTGCAGTTCAACATACGATTCTATGTCATCGCCCTGATTTTCATCATCTTTGATGTGGAAATCATCTTCCTCCTGCCTTGGGCTGTGGTCTTCAAGAACCTTGGCGCCTTTGCGTTTTTCGAGGGGTTGATTTTCATCGCAATACTTATGGTTGGGCTGGCATATGTCTGGCGCAAAGGCGATCTGGCCTGGATCAAGCCGGAAGATTTGCAGGCGATGCGCGAGCAGAAGTGATGCCGGGCAGCGCGCGTCGGGAAGCCCGGTTGGATCCGGAGGGATGGTATGGGTGTTCTGGAAGGCAAGTTCGAAGAAAATGTTTTTATTACCTCACTGGATTGGGTTTTTAACTGGGCCCGTTCGTCTTCGCCTTGGCCCCTTTCGTTCGGCCTTGCCTGCTGTGCCATCGAGATGATGGCGACGGGTGCATCTCGTTACGACCTCAGCCGTTTCGGAGCGGAGGTGTTCCGCGGCTCTCCGCGCCAGGCGGACCTGATGATTGTCGCCGGAACGGTGACGCTCAAAATGGCGACGAGAATCAAACGCCTTTATGCGCAGATGCCGGAGCCGAAGTACGTGATCTCCATGGGCAGCTGTTCCAATAATGGCGGGCCATACTGGCGGCATGGCTACCACGTTCTCAAGGGGGTGGACGAGATTATTCCCGTGGATGTTTACGTTCCCGGGTGTCCGCCGCGGCCGGAATCTCTCCTCGAAGGGCTCATCCAGCTTCAGAACAAGATCAAGCGCCAGACTATCGCCAGGAAAGATGAGGTGGGATCCGTATGACACCCGCAGATATTGCAGCTCTGCTCAAGGATAAATTCGGCGATCAGATCATGGAATCCAAACCGGAGGCGATCTGTCCGGCAAGCGTCGTTGCGCCGGCCGCCAATATCGATGTCTGCCGGTTCATGCGCTCCGACGAGAGACTGCTGATGGATCACCTCGAGCTTCTTGGCGGTGTGGATTACAAGGACCGGATCGAAGTGGTCTATGTCCTGACTTCGCTGAAGCATGGCCACCGATACACGCTGAAGTGCCGCCTTCCCCGCGAAAACCCCTGCGTACGATCAGTGGAGTCTGTTTGGGCTGCGGCGAATTGGCACGAGCGTGAAGCTTTCGACATGTTCGGCATCGTATTTGAAGGTCACAGCGACCCGAGAAGAATTCTCTGTCCCGATGATTGGGAAGGCTACCCGCTGCGCAAGGATTACAAATCTCCGACGCGTTACCGGGACATGCCGGTTTAGGAGGACGGAT
>Ga0315273_10005576_pt1 | contig 15578 bp, 13 predicted proteins | sample YL17G02_0_MG_FD_205753 | JGI IMG/M metagenome (GOLD analysis project Ga0315273, IMG submission 205753) | Sediment microbial communities from Yellowstone Lake, YNP, Wyoming, USA - YL17G02_0 | ecosystem: Environmental > Aquatic > Freshwater > Lake > Sediment | place: USA: Wyoming | collected...
AACCCTCCAGAGCGGCTTCCGCAATTCCGCTATTGCACCCGTGCATGGAAAAGAACTTGACAGACGCGGCGGGCTAGGCTACAATATCGACCGACTTAGTCGAGATGCTGAGTTCGCAACGGAGTCTGACACGTGGGCGTGAACGCCTTGCCGACTGCTCCACGGCTGCTGCCCCCCTCCCTGGCTCCCTGGGATGGCGGCGGCTCGGACCGCGAGATCGCCGTCCTGATGAGCGGCGGAGTGGACAGCTCGGTGACGGCCTTCCTCCTGAAGGAGGCGGGCTGGAAGGTGGTCGGGATCACCATGGTGGTGCCCATCGCGTCCGAGGCAGAGGCCCCGCGGACGTGCTGTGGCGCCGAGGCGGCGCGAGTTTGCGCCGTTCTAGGGATCCCGCACTACTTCCTCGATGTTCGCGGCGCCTTTGACGCGCAGGTCCTCGAACCATTCCGCCGCGCGTACGCCGAAGGGCGGACGCCCAGCCCGTGTGTGGACTGCAACACGTTCCTGAAGTTCCGAGTCGTCTGGGACTTTGTGGAGAGCAGTCTGGGCGTCTCGTGGCTGGCGACGGGGCACTACGCGCAGGTCGTGGGCAGCCGCGAGCCCCGGCTCGCGCGGGCGGCCGACAAGGGGCGCGACCAGAGCTACTTCCTTTACGGGGTCCCGCGGCACCGCCTGGGCCGGCTGGTTCTGCCGGTGGGCGGCCTGGAGAAGCGCGCGGTGCGCGGCAGCGCCCATGCGGCGGGCCTGCCCGTCGCAGACAAGCCCGACAGCATGGAGCTGTGCTTCGCAGGGGAAGGCGACTATCGGTGCGCGCTGGGCCTGGCCCACGAGGGTGAGGAAGGCCCGATCCTGGACGCCTCCGGAAACATGCTGGGCCGTCATCGCGGCGTCGCCAACTACACGCTCGGTCAGCGCCACGGCTTGGGCATCGCGTCGGGCAAGCCGCTCTACGTCACGCGGATCTCGCCGCGGGACAACTGCATCACGGTCGGCTCGCGCGAGGAAGCCGAACGGACCCGCGTGGGCGCCGAGGCCGTGAATCTCCTCGTCTCGGAGCCGCCCCGCGCGGGCGACCGACTGCTCGGGAAGATTCGCTCGTCCGGTGAGCCTGCCATCTGTACCGTCACGGCCGCCTCGGCGACGGCCTTCGCGGTCGAATTCGACTCTCCCGTTTTCGCACCAACCCCGGGTCAGCACCTGGTCCTCTACGATGCGAGCGGTCAGGTCGTCGGGGGCGGCTGCATTGTCGAAGAGAATCCCGTGCTCGCATCGAACTGGATGGAGAACCCCGCATGAGTCAGGATTGGGCGCATGGAGTGGACACCCTCGCTTTGCACGCCGGGCAGGAGCCGGATCCGGTCACCCTGTCCCGAGCCGTGCCGATCTACCAGACGACGAGCTACGTTTTTCGCGACACCGACCACGCGGCTCGGCTCTTCGGCCTGCGCGAGTTCGGCAACATCTACACGCGGCTGATGAACCCGACGACCGCCGTGCTGGAGAACCGCCTCGCCGCCCTCCACGGCGGCACGGGCGCCGTGGCCACGGCGTCCGGGCAGGCCGCGACGACCTACTCGATCCTCAACATCACGTCGGCGGGCCAGAACTTCGTGGCGGGCACCAACCTCTACGGCGGCACGGTCACGCTGTTCTCGCACACACTGAGTCGCTTCGGCGTCGAGGCGCGTTTCGTGGACTCGAGCGATCCGGCCAACTTCGCCAAGGCCATCGACCAGAACACGCGGCTCGTCTTCACGGAATCCGTCGGGAACCCGCGAGGCAACGTCGACGACTTCGAGGCGATCGCCGAGGTTGCCCACCGCTCTGGGCTGCCGCTTGTCGTGGACAACACGGTCACCCCGCCTCCGATCTTCAACCCCTTCGAGCACGGGGCGGATGTCATCGTCTACTCGCTCACGAAGATGATCGGCGGCCACGGCACGTCGATCGGCGGCGCCGTCATCGAGAAGGGCGATTTCGACTGGAGCGCGTCCGGCAGGTTTTCCTACATCACCGAGCCCGACCCCTCGTACCACGGCATGAACTTCTGGGAGGCGTTCGGCAACCACGACCGCGCGGTGGCCCGGGGGCTCGCCTACGTCCTGAAGATCCGTTGCGGGCTGCTGCGCGACACGGGCGCCTGCCTCTCGCCGTTCAACAGCTTCCTGTTCCTCCAGGGCATCGAGACGCTCCCGCTCCGCGCGCGGCAGCACTGCGCGAACGCGCGAAAGGTCGCCGAGTTCCTCGCCGGCCACCCGCAGGTCACGTGGGTGAACTTCGCGGGGCTTCCGAGCCACGGGGACTACCAGCGGGCGAAGCAGCTCATGCCGCTCGGCCCGGGCGCGGTCTTTGGCTTTGGCATCCGCGGCGGGCTGGAGGCGGGACGGAAGTTCATCAATTCCGTCAAGCTCTGCTCCCACTTGGCCAACGTGCTCGACGCGAAGACCCTGGTCATCCATTCCGCGAGCACGACCCATCAGCAGCTCAGCGCGGAGGAGCAACTCAAGGCGGGCGTCACGCCCGATCTCGTGCGGATCTCGGTCGGCATCGAGAGCGTCGAGGACATCATCGCGGATCTGGATCAGGCGCTGCGCGCGTCGCAACTCTGATGCCCTTGTCGTCCTCGTCCTCGTAATCGATCCTTGGTTCTTAGCCCTGAAAGGGCGTGATGGAATAGCCCAGGGCGAAGCCCTGGGAAGGACGAGCGGTAACCCACAAAGCCCTGAAGGGGCGTCACCGACCCGCCGGACTCGGAGGAGAGCCGAAGGGTCGATTCTCGTTTCGCCGCGAAACAAAAGTCGATGTCCCGCCCCTTCAGGGCTTGAAGCCGGGGTTGTCCCTTTCCCAGGGCTTCGCCCTGGGCTATTCCATTGCGCCCCCTCGGGGCTAAGAGAAGACCCATGTCACGGGCCTCGCTCGGCTGAAGTGTGAGCGAGTACGATTGACGAAGCGTTTGGTCACCACAGGAGAAACACAATGGCTCGCTTTTTCGACGACAACCCCCGCAGCATCGGGAACACGCCGCTCGTGCGGCTGAACCGGATCGCCGGCGGGGCCAAGGCCACGGTGCTGGGCAAGGTCGAGGGACGCAACCCCTCGTACTCCGTCAAGTGCCGCATCGGCGCGGCGATGATCTGGGACGCCGAGCAGCGGGGCCTGATCCAGCCCGGCACCGAGATCATCGAGCCGACCAGCGGCAACACGGGCATCGCCCTGGCGTTCGTCTGCGCCGCGCGCGGCTACCCGCTCACGCTCACCATGCCCGAGACCATGAGCATCGAGCGGCGGCGCGTGATGGCCATGTTCGGCGCCAGGCTCATCCTGACGCCAGGGTCGGGCGGCATGCCGGGCGCCGTGAAGAAGGCCGAGGAGATGCTCGCCAGCGACCCGCAGCACTACTTGCTGCCCCAGCAGTTCAAGAACCCGGCGAACCCCGCCATCCACGAGCAGACGACCGGCCCCGAGATCTGGAACGACACGGAAGGCGCCATCGACGTGCTCGTGGCCGGCGTGGGCACGGGCGGCACGATCACCGGCGTGTCGCGCTTCATCAAGAAGACCGCGGGAAAGGCGATCCTCTCCGTGGCCGTCGAGCCGAGCGCCAGCCCGATCCTCACCCAGAGGCTCGCCGGACAGCCCCTCAAGCCGTCGTCCCACAAGATCCAGGGCATCGGCGCCGGGTTCGTGCCCGACGTCCTGGACCTCTCGGTCGTGGACCGCGTCGAGACCGTCGACGACGCCGAAGCGGTGGACTTCGCCCGCCGGTTGGCCCGCGAGGAAGGCATGCTCTGCGGGATCTCGAGTGGGGCCGCCACGGCGGTCGCCGTCCGCCTCGCGCACCGGCCCGAGTTCGAGGGCAAGACCCTCGTCGTCATCCTCCCCGACGCGGGCGAACGCTACCTGTCGACCATCCTGTTCGCCGAGAATGGGGTCAGCGTCTGATCGATGCTCCGCGGCCCCGCTCGGGCCGGGGCGGATGCACTCGCGTATGTAGTTCCGCCTTCAGGCGGCGTTAGTAGTCCCGCCTTCAGGCGGTCCTCTCTTCTCTCGGTCTGGTCGCGGCACAGTCTGCCGGAACTCCCGCAAGAGAGAGGAACGCCTGAAGGCTCTACACAAACGCCGCCTGAAGGCGGAACTACGTACCCAAGCCTCAAGAGCGGCTTCCGCGAGTCCACTACTGCACCCCGCTCCTTGACAGCCGCCTCGGGCCGCATTACCATGCTCTCCGAGTCGACTTCTTCGTCATCCCTTGGCTGCGGCAAGAAGCCGCGATGGGCCCACCCGCATGGCCTCGGAAGCGGTCGGTCCGAGATCCCGCAGGCTTTCTCCTCTCGCTCTCCTGGCTCTCGCTGGCCTCCTCCCTGCGTTCGCGGCGGCGCCCGACGCGGAGGAGAAGTCCAAGTCGGCCCTGACCACGACCTACGAGCAGCGCGTGGCGGCCAGCGCGCGGAACCGCCCGCTCGAAGCCGAATCCCTCGTCTTCCCCCACCCTCATGCCGCGAATATCCTTTCCCAGCCGGTCCGCGTCAAGGCCGGTCCCCTCCCGATTCTCACCCGCGACCTCGACGCGGTGATCTGGCAGATCGCTCCGTGGCAGGACGCCTTCGCCGGGTACCTCGAGAAGCGATCCGAACTGCTCCCGAAGAAGCAGGCCTCCGCACTCGTCGATTGGTGCGAATCGAATCGCCTGCCGCTCTGTGCCGAATTCGAGCTGCGCAGCCTGCTCTTCCAGAAGAAGGACTTCCATGACCCCGCCTACCAGTCCCTCCTCCGCCGGTGGCTGGTCTACGGGGACAAGCGCCAGATCGGCTACAGCTTCCCGCTCCCCGTGAAGGGCGCGTGGCACGTCGCCCGCGACGTAACGGGCCACCATCGCCTGAAGGCCTGGGCCGCCTATGCCTACGACCTGGTGATTCAGAAGAATGGCCTCCCATACAAGGGCAACCCCTCGAAGCTCGAGAACCACTATGCCTGGGATCAGCCCATCCTCGCCCAGGCTGACGGTGTCGTGACGGCCGTGGTGGACAAGTACCCTGACATAACGCCCGGGAAGTTGGGCGCCTATTCCGACGCCAACCTTGTCAGCGTCGACTACGGCGGCGGGATCCTCGGGTTCTACGGCCACCACAGGCAAGGCACGGCGAAGGTCAAGCCGGGCGACCGCGTTCAACTCGGCCAGGAGCTGGCCCGCGTGGGCAACTCCGGCGCCTCCGGGCTCCCGCACCTTCACATGGCCTTCGTCGACCAGGCGATGTTTTCGGTTCGCGGCCGCCTCCGGTGCGAGGTCTGGCGCGACGGCCGCTGGAAGCTCCTCGACGGCGAGGACCTCCGCGAAGGCATCCACGTCCGCAATGCGCCTTGAGGGGACATTCGGCCTTCCTGTCCAATCGTAATCGTTCTCGTCCTCGTCGTCGTCCTCGATCTTCCCGCGGCTCGACGGACCAGAATCGAGGACGAGGACGATTGAAGACCGGCGGCCTCACAGGGCGATCAGGTGCGCGATGTGCGGCAGGAAGACGATCACCCCGACCGTCGCCGCCCCGATCGAGCACAGGAGGACGGCGGCCGCGCCAACGTCTTTCGCGTGGCCCGCCGCCGGGCGGTACTCCGGCGACGCAATATCGACGATGATCTCCAGCGCCGTATTGATCGACTCCGCGGTCCACACGCTCGCCATCGCCAGGACGAGCAGGCACCACTCCCCCCACGTCACGTGGAAGGCGATTCCAGCGGAGACAACGATCACGGTGAGCGCCGCGTGAATCCAGGCGTTGTGCTGCGTCCGGAGCATGAACGCGACGCCCTGCCCGGCGTACCTGAAGCTCTCGAGGCGGCCCCAGAAGAAGCGGTAGCGGTGCTGCTGCTCGGGGATCGTTTCTGGCATGTGACCTTCTCCGTTCCTCAGGGTCCGTAATCCGTAACAGGAAACAGACCAAGACCGCCTGAAGGCGGGACTCCAAACGAAGACCGCCTGAAGGCGGGACTCCAAACGAAGAGGAAGGCGCTTGCTCTTCTCCTGTTACGGATTACGCATTTCTCTTCCTCGGCTGCCATTCCGTCGGATAGCCGTAGAGCTTGACCATCAGGTCGATGACATTCTCCGCCTCCATCTCGATCGTGTGGCCGTCGAGGATGCGGGCGTGGGTCGGCGGCTTCTCGGGGTCGTAGACGGCCTGGACCATCTCGCAGCGGAAGAGCAGCGGCTCGTCCAGGCGGAAGGGCTTGACGGTGGCCGCGGCCTTCAGAGCCCGTTTCGCGCCCTCGCGGATGCGCTCCTGGGCCGTGGCCGGCGGGAGCGCGCGGGCCGCGTGGAGGCTGAGGCCGCGCTTGGCCGCCACGGTCACGCAGCCCGGGATCAGCGCCTCCATTTCGCGGCACGCCCAATAGTCGCCCGAGCAGAAGACGAACGGGATGCCGTAGTGGCCCGCGATGAGCGCCTGGAGGCCCATCTCGCCCAGGGAGACGCCGTTAACCCAGTAGCCGCGGACCTCTTTGCTCATCGTGTGGCAAAGACAGGCCTCGGCCGTGCCGGCCTTGGCGTGCGCTCCGACGATGCCCGTCACGTCGCACTGGTCGATGTGCGGGAGCCAGAAGGGCCGCTGCTTGCCGTGGATCACCTCGATGCGGGGATCGACCTCGTTCAGGTCGATGGTATAGCCGGCGCCATGGCCGTCGTTCACCAGCACGGCTGTCGCGCCGCCGTCGAAGAAGCCCTCGGCCGCGGCGCTCACCTCGCGCGCCAGCCACCGCCGCTGCCGCGCCCGCTGGGCCGTGTTCTCCGGACTCTCGTCCTTCCGCTCCTCCCAGTCGTAGACGCCGGCGACCCCTTCGAGATCGGTCATGAGGTACACTTTCACGGTGCGCTCCTTTTACGGATTACGGATTCAGAACCGATGTACCTCCAGCAGACTCTCCATCGTCCGCTCGAACGTCGTATCGTCGATCCGCTTCGACAGGCTGCACCCCGCCTTGTCGGCGATCTCCTTCGAGCCGTACTGGAGGCGGGCAGGGAAGGGGGTGGGGATGCGGTAGGGGGCGCAGCGCTCGACGCGGCGGAGGGCTTCCGCCGCCGCCTCGCGGATGAGCGCGCGGGCGCGAACCGGGGCGAGCATCTCGCAGCTCGTGATGCTCAGGCCCTTCTTCACGCTCACCGTGACGATCTGCTCGCCGAGGAATGCCCGCGCCTCGACGCACGCCGCCTCGTCGCCCGTCACCATCACGACCGGGACGTTGTAGTGGCCGCCGCAGAGCGCGCTCTGGGCGATCTCCCCGCTCTCGCGTCCGTTATACCAGTAGCGGTTGCCGCCGAGCGACGACTGCGTGTGGGCGAGGACCGCCTTCGGCGTGCCCGCCATCGCGTGGTAGCCGACCAGCATGAGAGCGTTGCACGTCGCGTCCAGCCCGCAATGGGCCTCCGGCCGGCCCGGCCCCGTTACCCACTTCGCCTCGGGGTGCAGTTCCTCGGGGACGAGGTTGAACCCGCCCCCATGGCCGTCGAGGACGATGACCTCCGTTGCCCCGCCATCCAGGCAGCCCTGCGCCGCGGCGTTCAGTTCGCGGGTCAGCAGGAAGCGGGCGTCCTGATAGGCCGCCGTCGTCCGGTCCCGCGTCTGGTCCCAGACCGTCACGCCGCTGATGCCCTCGAGATCGGTCGCGATGTACACCTTCATGTGGGTTCTCCTGGCGGTTTCTGCCCTGCTCGTGCTCCTGCCCGAAGCATCGAGCCACACCCGGCTTGGCTGCTCAGTGTTGACCGCTCCGCCACGCGGTGGTATTGTAGCGGCGAGCGGAGCGGCGGGCAAGCGCTCCGGGCCAGGGAATGGAGGCGCCCATGAGGCCAACCTGGGTTCGATGGCGACTCGTCGTCTGCTCTGTCGTCGTCGTTGGCTTTGTGGTAGCCTTTCTGCCGTGCTTCATCCCTGGGCGAGGCGGCGATGAGGTGTGGGTTCCGGGGTCGGTGGAGCGTGTCTGCCAGGTTCTGTACTTCATCGACACGCTCTTCGTGCCCAGCGGAACCCCTGATTCGGTCAGGATGCCCGTCAACTTTGCGAACTGCGCCCTCTGGGGGCTGGCCGTCGGGCTGTTGCTGAGCCTGGCTTTCCCACGGAAAGACCGTGGAAGCGCGCCGTGAAGGAGCAATGGACGCGCCCATGGGCATTCGAGTCCTGACGGCGGCGATGATTCTCGGCTCACTCGCCCACGCGGCCGAGCCCGATGTGGCTTCGGGGCCTTGGGATCTGCGCGCTCTCCGCCAGCCGCCCCAGGTCACGTGGCTGGCCCGCGAGGGGACTCTCCGTTCGCTCCTCTACGCCAACGAGCCGTATCGCGGCAAGCCGACCCGCGTCTTCGCCTACTACGCGGTGCCGGAGCCGCGGCAGGGCCGGGCGCCCGCGATGGTCCTCGTTCACGGCGGGGGAGGGCAGGCCTACCCCGACTGGGCCGAGCTTTGGGCCAAACGCGGCTACGCCGCCATTGCCATGGACCTCAATGGCTGCGGCCCCAAGGGCGAGCCGTTGCCCGACGCGATGCCCGCGCTCGATCATCGCTTCATCTTCCAGTCGATGTCCGAAGGCCTCCGTGAGACCTGGCCCTACCACGCCGTCGCCGCCGTCCTCCGCGCCATCTCCTTCCTTGCCGCCCAGCCCGAGGTGGACTCCGACCGCATCGGGATCACGGGGCTGTCCTGGGGCGGCTTCCTGACGTGCATGGCCGCGAGCCTCGACGGCCGCGTGAAAGTCGCCATCCCCGTCTACGGCTGCGGTTTCATCTACGAGGACGGCCTCTTCGTGCCCGACTTCCAGAAGATGCCCGACGCGGACCGCAAGCTCTGGATCGAGAGCTTCGATCCCTCGCGTTACCTCGCCCAGGCCCGCGTGCCGATGCTCTGGATCACGGGGACGACCGACATCGTCTACCCGCTCGACATCTTCCAGAAGAGCTATCGCCTGCCCCGCGGGCCGCGGCCGCTCAGCGTCATCGTCGGCATGCCCCACACCCTGGTGGCGGCGACGACCGCGGCCGAGATTGGCCTCTTCGCCGACCAGCATCTCCGCGGCGGGACGCCTCTCGCCGAAATGGGTCCGCTCAGCGTTCAGGGCGAGACCGTCGAAGCCACCTTCCGCTCGCCCGTTCCAGTGGCCAAGGCCGCGCTGTGCTACACGACCGACACCGTGATCTGGAAAGAGCGGAAGTGGGAGACGGCGCCCGCGAAGATTGCCGGCGACCGCCTCCGCGCGCCGCTCCCGGCGCCGCGCCCCATCGTATTCTTTCTCTCGCTGACCGACGCCCGCGGCGTCACGGTCACCACGGAGCATCGCGCGCTCGGCGAGAAGGAGCGGCCGCGAGAATGACCGGCGGGAGTGCCCATGAGACGGATTGGTCCCATCGGTCCCACTTGTCCCATGTGTCCCATTCTTCCGCCCCCTTTGGAGCGAGAAACCCCCATGAAAAAGCTGCCTCATCGCTTCAGCGGGATCGCACTGGCCACGGCCCTCTTCCTGGCGGGCCTCGCGGGGGTGCTCCGCGCCGAACCGCCGGCGATCAACTACGTGACCCAACCCGTGCGGCACTGGGAGGCATTCTTCGTGTTCGGGGAGGGTTTCGGAGCGAAGAATGTGCGAGTGCTCCAGGGGCGGATCGAGGACGAGCGCGGGCCGGAGGAGCTGGCCAAAGCGCTCCTCGCGGGAGAAACGCTCAAGGTGCCCGAGAAGCCGCCGGAGAAGCCCATCGAGGTCGGACGGATCAACGTCCTCAGCCCGCAGGCCATCGGCGGCATCCTTCAGGGCGGAGTCCAGATGCTCTGGGCGAAGTCGGAAGAGGGTATCTCGGCGCCCTTTGTGGTGAACCGGCCCGAGGTGTTCTTCGCTGAGTTCGAGGAGATCGCCCCCGGTGAGGAGTGTCGCCTCTTCGGGCGGAACCTGGTGCAGTCCTTCTACCCGCCGCAGCCGAGCCTCTGGCTCCTGGATCGAGAGAAGAAAGCCGTCCACCGCTGCGAGTGGGGGAATCGGTTCGATTACCAGGGGCATCTGGACTACCAACTTCCGTACGAGCTTCGCTTCAAGGTGCCCGACTCGGTGCCTGACGGTGCCTACGAGCTTTGGGTCCACAACGGGCTGAAGACGGGCCTCCACGGCGTCGGCGGGCCGGTTCCGCTCGCGGTGAAGCGCCGCTCGCCGTCCCGCCCGAAGCTCATCGACGCCCGCGAGCACGGCGCCAAGGGCGACGGCCTGACGGATGACTCGCCGGCGCTCGAAAAAGCCGTCCTCGCCGCCGCGGAGCTTGCCGCCGCGCTCCCTCCCGAAGGCTATTCACGAATAGCACCTTCGGGAGGAAGATCCGATCGGGGCGGTGCGACGGTGTATCTGCCGCAAGGGGACTACGTCCTTTCGCGTCCGCTCCGGGTGCCCCCGGGCGTGAATCTCAAGGGCTTCCGCCCGAGCCTCAGCCGGCTCCTCGTGCGCCCCGAGATCGCGCCCTTCTCGCTCGAATGCTCGAAGGATTCGCTCAAGGGCAAGGCGCAGGACTGGGCGTCGCTCTTCCGCAAGATGCCACAGATGCCGATGGTCTACCTCGTCTCGGATTCGCGGGTCGAGGACCTCGGCTTCGTCGCCGCCGAGCCGGTCCAGTGGTGCGTGGCCGCGGTTTCGCCGAAGGGGCCGATCGAGCGGATCGTCATCCGCCACTGCGAGATGGAGAACCCGCACACGCCCTGGGTCACGAAGGGCTATGTCCCCGCCACCGCCTGCATCGGCCTTCTGGGCTACGCCCGCTTCTGCGAGATCCGCGATTGCCGCCTGCGCGGGCTCGACGGCATCAGCCACGTCGGCACGGGCTTCCGCTGCCGCATGATCGGCAACCGATTCTCGCCGACGATGGGTCCATTCGGCACGACGGGCATGGGCTGGATGATCGGCGTGAACTGCATCGTCGAGGGCAACCTCTGCGAGAACTCGAATCGCGGCTTCACGTGCGGCCCCTGGCACGGGCCGATCGAGCGGAACTTCATCGCCCGCAATGGCGTCGTCGACGGCGGCTCCATCGAAGGGGGAGCGGAGAGCTTCCTCTTCGAGGGGCCGGACGTCGGGCGGGAGAACTGGTTCGGCAGCCCCTCCGCCGTCGGCGCCGACTGGCTGGAGCAGACGGACCAGAAATGGCGGGCCGACGTGCTCAAGGGGCGGGTGGCGCTCGTCGTCCACGGCCGCGGCTTCGGCCAATGGCGCCGCGTGGCGTCGAACACCGAGAATCGCGTCGCGCTCGCCGAGCCGTGGGGCGTCCAGCCCGACAAGGCATCGCTCACCGTCGTCCGCCAGTTCTTCATGCAGAACATCCTGCTGAACAACACCTGCCGCGACACGATCGGCGGCATCGACTTCTACGGCGGGGCGCTCGAGAACACCGTCGAGCGCTACGTCGGCCAGCGGGCGCGGGGCGTTTGGATCGTCGCCGGGCACGTGGCGGACCCGAAGGAGCGCCTGCCGTTCGGGCCGGGCTGGTACAACGATGCCCGCAACTGCCGCTTCCTCGACGGCTGCGACGTCATCCTCGACGCCAGCCGCCGGACCGACATGCCGACGCCCGCGCCGCTCCTCTGCGGCAACCGCATCCAGCGCTCGGAGTTCCGCCACAGCCGCTACGTCGCCGACTCGCGGATGCTCTGGACCCTCACGCAGACGAGTTGGCTGCCCTACGGCGATCCGCGGCGCGGCACTCCGCCGCCCGCCCTCGCCTTCAACAGCCTCGACTCCTGCTCCTTCGACCTCTACCCGCAGGAGACAGGCGTCGCCCTCGACCCCGAGACCGCCGGCACTTACCTCTGGTGGCTCGCCTGGCCCCGCAAAGAGCCGCAGATGGACGACAAGGGCAAGGGCACCGTCTACATTCCGCGGTGAGCACTGAGCTGGAACCCACTTGACAAACCGTGAAGCCCGTGGTAAGAGTAAGAGATGTAATGCTCGCAAACCCCATTGGAGAACCCACGATGAAGATCACATCCAAAGGACAGGTGACCATCCCCGTGGATGTCCGTGAACGGGCAGGGCTCTTGCCGGGTACGGAGGTGGAGTTCGGCGTGTCAGGGGGCCGCGTCTTCGTCCGCAAGGTGGAGAGCGGAGAACGCGGGCGACGACTGATTGCCGCGCTGCGCGGCAAGGGAACCGTCCGCATGACGACCGACGAGATCATGGCACTGACCCGGGGGGCACGATGAGCCGCATCCTTGTGGACTCGAACGTTATCCTCGACGTGATGACCGAAGACGAAGCTTGGTTCGAGTGGTCCAGCGAGAACCTGGGGCGGTACGGCGAGACGAGCATTCTGGTCATCAACCCCGTGATCTACGCGGAGGTGTCAATCCGCTTCGAGCGGATTGAGGAACTTGAGGAGGCGCTCGGGGAGACGGATTTCGAGCGCCAGCCCATCCCATGGGAAGCGGCGTTTCTGGCGGGCAAGGCCTTCCTGCGGTATAGGAAGCAGGGCGGGCAGCGGCTTTCGCCCCTTCCCGATTTCTTCATCGGCGCTCACGCGGCCGTCGAGGGAATGCCCTTGATCACGCGTGAATCGGCTCGGTACCGCGCGTACTTCCCGTCGGTTCACCTGATTGCACCGCCCTGACCTGCCACCCGCAGGGCCCGCAGATCCTGGAGTTGCATTCCCAATGGGACGGATGGACCTGCTTCGCACCCACCTTCGAGATGCGCCCCCGCGGGTTTGGGCAGAGCCGTTCCACGAGGCCTGGCTCGCGGCCGAGGGGCTGGACCCGTGCCGGCGATTCGCGACGGCGCAGGCCGCCGAAATGGCGGCGGCGAGGCCCTTCGTCAAGCCGGGCGAGCTGATCATCGGCAACAACGCCCTCCGCAGCGTCGTCACCGGCCTGCCGACGCCATTCGCCACCGGCATCCGCTTCGACCGCGCCTATCTGGACGTTCTGCGGAAGGAGCGCCCCGACTCTGCCGCCAAGTTCGTCGAGATCGAGAGCCATTGGACCCCCTGGTTCGCCGAGCACGGCCAGGATGCCCCGATGGCGATGCACCTCACGTATGCCTGGGAGAACCTCCTCTCTCTCGGCGTGGACGGCCTCCGCGAGCACGTCGAGCACTGGGAGCGGATCAACACCCTCCCTCCCGAAGGCTATTCACGAATAGCACCTTCGGGAGGGTATGCCGGGAATTCTGAGGCGGGAAGACTCCGCGGAATACCCTCCCGAAGGTGTGAAACCTTCGGGAGGAAGACCTGCGGTGACCCAGAGTGGTATGAGGCGCTGCGGCTCGTCCTCGGCGGCGTCTCGGCCTACATCGAGGCCCACGCCCGTGCGGCAGAGGACGCGGCCCGCGGCGAAGCGTGCGAGCAGCACGATGAATTGCTCGCCATCGCAGCCGCGTGCCGCCACGTCGCCCACAGACCGCCCCGCTCGTTCCGCGAGGCGGTCCAGCTCTTCTACCTCGGGTTCCAACTCTCCGGCCACGACTCCCCCGGGCCGATCGACCGCTATCTCTGGCCGCACCTCCAGCGCGACCTCGCGAGCGGCGCGATCTCCCGCGACGCCGCCCAGGAAGTCGTGGACTGCCTCTGGCTCAAGTTCGAGGAGAAGACGGCCTACGGCGCCACCATCGGCGGCCAGCTTCCCGACGGCTCCGATGCCTCGAACGAGCTGTCGCTGATGTGCGTCCGCGCGATCCAGCGGCTGCGGATCCTCTCGCCGCGAACCGCGTTCCGCTGGCACCCGGGCGTCTCGCAGAGGCTCTTCGATGCCGTGGTGGACTGCGTCGCCGGCGGCGCGACCTACCCCGCCATCGTCAACGACGAGGCGATCATCCCGGCCATGGTCGAGCGCGGCATCGCCCTCGAACACGCCCGCGACTACAGCTTCGTCGGCTGCGGCCAGACGTTTCCCCACGGCCGCGGCCACGGCAACTACGAGGACCTCGTCCTCAACTCCGCCAAGCCGCTCGAGCTGGCCCTCCACGACGGCATCGACCCCATGACCGGCAAGCGCCTCGGTCCCAGCACGGGAACCGTCGATTCCCTCCGCTCCTGGGAGGACTTCGAGCGGGTCTACCGCACACAGATGGACCACCACATCACCGAACGGATCGAATGGGTCAACGCCTACCGCGCCCGGATCAAGGATCGCGTCTGGGACTTCCTCCGTTCGCTGCTCACTCATTCCTGCGTCGAGCGCGGCCTCGACTGGCACGCGGGCGGCGCGGACTACAGCGAAGGCATGGTGGACATGGTGGGCCTCACCACGGTCACCGATTCCCTCGTCGCCATCCGCCGCGCGGTCTTCGAAGAGAGATTCATCTCCCTGCCCGACCTGGTCGCCGCCCTCAACCGCAACTGGGAGGGCGAGGCTCCCCCCGAGCCTTCTTGGGAGGGCGAAGCTCCCGCTGAGCCTTCTTGGGAGGGCGAGGCTCCCGCCGAGCCGCTCCGAGGGGGCGAAGACGGCTCGGCCGGAGCCTCGCCCTCCCCACCCAGCGGCGAGGAACTCCGCCAGCGCCTCCTTCGCAGAATGCCGAAGTTCGGCAACGAGGACCCCGAGGCCGACGGCCTCGCTGCTCGCGAAGTCGCCCGCATCAATGCCCACATCAAGACCCACAAGACGGTCTTCGGCGGCCCCTGGGGCATGGACATCATCGGCTGGTCGGGCGCCGTGGAGCTCGGCGCACAGACGGGCGCGACGCCCGATGGCCGCCGCCGCGGCGAGCCACTGGCCGATTGCGCCGGCCCCGCCCAGGGGCGGAACGTCCGCGGCCTGACCGCCACGCTCAACTCCGCGCTTCGCCTCCCGCACCGCCACGCCCACGGCCCGATGGTTATCAGTCTGCGGTTTCCCAGGCACATCGTCGCGGGAGCCGACGGCCGGGTGAAGCTCAAGGCCGTCATCGAGACCTACTGCCGACAGGGCGGGCAGCAACTCCAGATCTCCATCGCCAGCACCGACGAGATGCGGGCCGCCCAGCGCGACCCCGACGCCTATCGCGACCTCATGGTCCGCGTCGGCGGCTTCAGCGCCTACTTCGTCCAGCTCGAACGGAAGTTCCAGGACGACATGATCGCCCGCTCCGAGATGGAACTGTGATTCGCGGGGTGCCCCGGCGGCCCCGTGCGCGCGTTTCCGCGCGCCGCCGCCAACCTGGCGGCTATCGGGGTTCGGAGTGCGGGCTTTAGCCCGTACTCTTTCCAGTGTACGGCCTGAAGGCCGCACTCCGAACGCTGGCGGCTGGGCTCGCCCGCCAATGTTGCTCAATGTTGCTCAATGTTGCGCACCCATCGCAGATGCGCAACATTGGGTTCCCCGGCCGCATTCGTCCCTCTCCTCCATGTGCTCGCATTGTCCTGCCGGGCCTCATCGGCCTTTTCCTCTCTGCTTCCCATTCCCCTGCCCCCCATTCCCCTGCCGTAGTCTTCCCTCTTTGACTGCCGCGCGGGCCGCCTTGGTGCCTCTATGTGGGACTTCTCGCCCCGGACCTCAAACGGCCGAACCATCGCTTCTACCCTATGACGGAATCCGCCCCAGAAACGCTCCTGCTCAGTGGCCTCCGGAGCCGTAACACGCAGGCAGCACCGCTCTTACAGCGATT
>Ga0315273_10005579_pt1 | contig 15574 bp, 14 predicted proteins | sample YL17G02_0_MG_FD_205753 | JGI IMG/M metagenome (GOLD analysis project Ga0315273, IMG submission 205753) | Sediment microbial communities from Yellowstone Lake, YNP, Wyoming, USA - YL17G02_0 | ecosystem: Environmental > Aquatic > Freshwater > Lake > Sediment | place: USA: Wyoming | collected...
GCTGACATGACGCGTCACGCCGTGATGGCGCATTCCGAGCGGTGGTTCCACTACCCGTATCCGTCGGCCGTCAGCGCGCAGGGCCCGGTGGGTGGGATGGAATACCCGATGATGACCTTCGACGACGCGGAAACCGAGCAGGAGCTGTACTACACCATCGCGCACGAGCAGGGGCACGAGTGGTACCCGATGATCGTGGGGTCGCAGGAGCGGCTCTACCCGTGGATGGACGAAGGGTTCAACACCTTCATTGACCTCTTTGCCTTCCGTGCCCGCTATCCCGCCGACACTGCCCGAGTCCAGAGCCTCGAATTCGGCTCGATGCGCGCCTATCAGGGATTCCTGCGCAGCTATACCGGCCCCGAAGCGCCCATCATGGAGCCGCAGGACCGAGCCTCCAATGGGTTGCTCAGCGGGTGGAACGCCTACGGCAAACCGGCCGTCGGGTTGCATTTCCTGCGCAATGAGGTGGTGGATTCCACGGCCTTCGACCTCGCGTTCCGGGAGTACACGCGCCGGTGGGCGTTCAGGCACCCGATGCCGGCCGACTTCTTCCGCTCCATGAACGATGCCCTGGGAGAGGACCTCTCGTGGTTCTGGCGCAGCTGGTTTTTCCGCACCGACGTCCTCGACCAGGCGGTCGACTCGATGACCCAGGTGGACAACGCCGGCACGACGGCCACCTCGATCTTTCTCTCAAGCCGCCGGGAGATGATCGCCCCGGTGGAGTTGCGGATCACCGGCGCCGACAGCAGCGTGCGCACCGTCAGGCTGCCGGTCGAGACCTGGCTCCACGGATCGACCTTCCGCTGGCGGCTGGTGACGCCGACGAGCGGGAAACCGGTTGCGGTCGAGATCGATCCGCGGCAGGCCTCTCCTGATATGGACCGGAGCAACAACGCCTGGCCGGCGCCGGCCAGGCCATGACCCCCGGCCGCGCCGACACCCTCAGAGAACGAGCAAGAGGACGATGATGCCGACGAGCACCAGCACCAGCGTCGAGACCACGATGGTGTGATTTTTTCCTTCGGAGGACGCGGCCGCCCGATCCGAAGCGCCCAGCGTCGGAGCCGGGTCGCCCTTCTGGAAGAGCGGCGACGCGTGGGGCTGGGGGGCGGGCGCCAGCGGGGCTCCCGCCGTCATGCCTGGGGCGGCCGGCGACATGGGGGCCTCGCCCGCGGGCGCGGCCTCGGTGGACGGCTGCGCCTGCTGGGCAGACAGCGCGACCGCCGGAGCGGCGCAGAGGGCGGTGACGAGCACGACAGAACGGAAATCCATGCTGGGCTCCTCGGGTCTTGCGACCCACAATGGGGGAACACACGGACTTGGTCAGGACGATGCGCGGTGCCGGGTCCTACGCCATCAGGTAATCGAGCACGTCACCGGCAGAGTAATGGGTCCGGCCCGCCAGGAATTCCTCGATCGCCTCGAGGTCATCTCCGCTGGTGACGAGCGGCGGCTCCAGCAGCCCGCCGGCGCGGACCTGTCCGAGGCCGATGTCGGCGGTCAGGGCATTGCAAAGGCAATGGCGGCCCACGGTGTCTTCCACCCTGCCGCCCTTCTGGACGTACGCCTCGACCGGCTCCGCTGGGCAGCGGAATCCGATCTTCCCCTCCGCGGTGGCGTAGGCCACCCGGAGCCCGCCGATGTCGCACATCCGCGACCGGTCGGCGTCGGTTCCCGGCGCCCCCGGCCAACTCACCACCTTGAAGGGATATCCGGTGGGGGACGCGCGCGGGTCGGTCGTCACGGTCACCTCACCCCGAGCGGCGTGCACCAGCACCGCCTCTTTCAGGTCCCCGGCGAGCCCCGATTCGTCACAATAGGCGAAGAGCGTGCCCACCTGGATGCCGGCGGCTCCGGCCGCCAGGGCGTCCTGCAGGCTCCCGCGCCGACCGGTCCCACCCGCGAGCCAGAACGGCAGCCCCAACTCCGCGACCTTCGCAAGATCCACCGTATCCCGTTCGCCGTAGAGCGGCTCGCCTCGATCGTTGAAGCGCGCCTCCCCGCGCGGCGGGGCGTTGTGGCCGCCGGCGGTCGGGCCCTCAATGACGAAGCCGTCGATGCGGCCGCTGGCCTTGCGGGCCAGCATGGTGGCGAGGGAGTTGCTGGCGATGATGGCGAGGAAATGGGGCCGTCGGAGCGCGGGGGGCGGCGTGGTCCAGAACTCCGCCGGATCCAGCGAGAGGCGCTCCTCCCGGCCGGCCGGGAGGCCCTCCACGTCGAATCGCAGCGACGTCGGCTCATGCTGCGACAGGTGGTCGAGCGCGGCCGGGATTTCGCGAGGGATGCCTGCCCCCATCAGAATCACGTCGACGCCGGCCAGCATGGCACCGTAGAGGGCGGGCAGCGTAGGAATCTGGATTTTCGTGAGGAGGTTCATGCCCACCTGGCCGTCGTGCCCCTCCTTCGCCAGGTACACCTCGACGAATGCCGCGAGCACCGTCACCAGCTGCCGCGCCCTGCTCATCACCTGCTTGTACATCGGGAGCAATTTGTAGGGGGTGCCGGGTTTCCGGCCTTCAGGAAGGAAATAGAGCCGCAGGACATCGGCCTCCACGCCATGCATCGGAAACGCCGCCATGGCCCGCCGCACGTGGCCGCCAGGATCGCCGTCCTGAAGCCGGCGCACCATCACGGTATCGATGGCGGTGCCCGAGATCACCCCCAGCTGCCCCCGCACGGCGACCGCCCGGGCCAGGCGCCAGTCGGAGATGCCCACCCCCATCCCGCCCTGAATGACCGGGGAAATCGAAGGATTGACCGTCATGGATTCGAACCTCGCTTCCGCATGCCGGGCAGGACCATGCCGACCGACGGCTCCTCCACCCGACCCGACCCGTCGCCCGGCCCGCATCAAGTCTAACGAAAGATACATGGGACCGCGCTATCTTCCAGAATGCGCCACCACCGCCCCCAGTCGCCCCCGGAGGAACTCGCCAATGCCCTCACGCACGGCGCCGGATTGGCCGCGAGCCTGCTCGGCCTCCCGCCACTCATCCTGGTGGCCGCACGCCATGGGGACACCCGGCAGGTCGTGGCCTGCGCCATCTTCGCCGCCAGCCTCGTCCTCCTCTACGGTGCGTCTACACTCTATCACGCCGTTCCCAACGCACGCGCGAAGCACCTCCTGCGCGTCGTCGACCACGTCGCGATCTACCTCCTGATCGCGGGGACGTACACGCCCTTTGCGCTTGGGGTCATGCGGGGAGCCTGGGGCTGGACGCTCCTCGCCATCGTCTGGTCGCTCGCGGGCGTCGGCATCCTGCACAAGACCGTCCTCGGGTTCCGGTTCCCCCGGCTCTCCACCTATATGTATGTGGGCATGGGGTGGCTCGCAGTCGTGGCGATCGGCCCCCTGGCCCGTGCGCTCCCAATAACCGCTCTCGCCTGGCTCCTGATCGGCGGCCTCTGCTATACGCTCGGCGTGGCGCTGTACCTCCGGGGTCACCTTCCCTACCGCCACGCGCTATGGCACCTCTTCGTCCTGGCCGGGAGCGGCTTCCACTACGCCGCAGTGCTGCAGTACGCCACCGGATTGCCACGGTAACTCGGGGTGGGGGTCCGCCCTCATCCTGCGGAGGTCCCGATGAACATCGCGTTGTGGTTTGCCCAGGCGATTCTGGCCGTCGTGTTTCTCGCGGCGGGTCTCATGAAGCTCACGCAACCCAAGACAACGCTCGAGGTGCGGCCCGGAATGAGCTACATGACCGAGCTTTCGGCGCTTCAGCTGCACCTGATCGGCCTGGCCGAAGCGTCTGGCAGCCTCGGCCTGATCCTGCCGTGGCGGCTCGGGATCCTGCCCGCCCTGACCCCTATCGCCGCCGCCGGGCTCACCATCCTCATGCTCGGAGCCGTCGCCACCCACCTCCGCCGGAAGGAGTCTCCTGCGTTCACCGCAGGGCTCGCCGCACTGGCGGCGTTCGTGTCAGTCGGCCGGTTCGGATTCCTCTCGTGAGCGACAACAGCGTGAACAGGGTCGCGGCGGTCCTGCTCGCGTTGATCGCGTGGACGCACCGCATCCGGCGCGGAAGACGACTCTCTCCAGGCGACCTGACCGCGCATGTCGTTCACACCCAGCCCGCTCGATCCCTGCCTCCCTTCATTCGACGCGCGGGAGCGCTCGCCAGCGGATCCTGTTCGTGGGCGGCACGCTGACGTCGTTCGTGCCCGAGATCGCGGTGGTGGTCTGGTCTTCAAGATCGTCCTGTCGCCTCCCGGCGCTTCAGGGAATGCAGGCGGGGCCCGATCCACTTGCCTTCCCTCGTGTCGCCCGGCAATTTCCGATCGAGCACGGACCCGGGGGGCCGCCCTGAACAACGAACTGCACCGCAGCGGACGGATCGGCTGGTTGCGCGAGGGCAACCGCCGCTTCGCCTCGGACAGGCGGAGCCATGGCCCGCTCACCGGCCAGGAACGCCGCGACGCGCTGACCGCCGCGAGCCGGGCAGGCAGTCACGGAAGCCGGGTTTCGCTGGGGCCGTGCCGCCGCACGCTGGTTCTCTGATCTACCGAAATGGAGGCTCCCTGTGACCGCAACCATCGGTCCCACACGAATGGGCTCGTCGCGCCGAGGCATCGTGTTGCTCGCGCTGTCGACGCTGGCGCTGCTGTCAGCCTGCGATCGTGGCACCGAGGCGCCCGAACCGGAAGTCCGCCCGGTGCGCGCGACGACGATTCAGAAGAGCTCCAGCGGCGGCGTGGTGACGCTGACCGGCACGGTGCAGGCCCAGACCGAAATCAACCAGTCCTTCCGCATCGACGGCCGCCTGGTCGAGCGCACGGTGGAAATCGGCGGCATCGTCAGGGTCGGGCAGCTCATTGCCCGGCTGGATCCCCAGAACGAGCAAAGCGGCCTGCAATCGGCTCGAGCACAACTGGTCTCGGCCCGTGCCCAGTTGGTGGAAGCGCGAAGCAATTACGCGCGGATGCGCACACTCATCGCGGAAGGCGCGGTGTCGCGCGCCCAGTTTGAGCAGGCCGAGGCGATGCTGGCGGTCGCCGAGTCGCAAGTCGAGTCGGTGCAGGGGCAGGTAAACCTGGCGCAGAACCGTCTGGATTATACGCGCCTGGTGTCCGACGTGGACGGGGTGGTGACGGCCCGCGGGCCGCAGCCTGGTGAGGTGGTGCAGGCCGGGCGCATGATCATCCAGGTGGCGCGCGAGGGTGCGCAGGATGCGGTGTTCGACGTCCCCGGGTCGATCAAGGACGCCGCGCCGTCGAACCCCGAGATCACCGTCGCGCTGAGCAGCAACCCCACCGTCACTGCCGCCGCCACGGTGCGCGAGATCTCCCCGCGCGCCGATCCGGTGACCGGCACCTTTGCGGTGCGCCTGGGGCTGATCAATCCGCCGGCGGCGATGCGCCTGGGCAGCACGGTCACCGGGCGGATGCGTGTCGATGCCGCCGCCGGCGTCTCGCTCCCGGCCGCGGCGCTGGTGCGCGCCGACGGCAGGACCGCGGTGTGGGTCGTCGACGCCAAGACCGGTACCGTCGCGCTGCGCAACATCGCCGTGGGCTCCTCCGATTCGGCGACGGTGGTGGTGTCCTCGGGCCTGAACCCGGGTGACGTGGTCGTCACTGGCGGCGTCCACGCGCTGCGCCCTGGACAGAAGGTCCGCCTTCTCGGGGCCCAGTCGTGATCGGGCCGAACCTGTCGGCGTGGGCGCTGTCCAAGCGCTCGCTGGTGGTCTTCCTGATGGTCCTGGCGGTGGTGTCCGGTGTCATGTCGTTCACGAAGCTGGGCCGCGGCGAGGACCCGGCCTTCACCGTGCGCACCATGGTCGTGGCCGCCGGCTGGCCAGGCGCCACAGTGGACGAAATGCTGAAGCAGGTCACCGAGCGGCTGGAGCGCACGCTGCAGGAAACCGACCACCTCGACCGCATCCGCAGCTACACAGTAGCCGGGCAGACGACGATCTTCATCGAGCTGAAGGGCGCCACCTCGCCCGAGCAGGTGCCCGACGTCTGGTACCAGGTGCGCAAGAACATCGGCGACATGCGCCACACGCTGCCGCAGGGCGTGCTCGGCCCCTTCTTCAACGACGACTTCGGCGACACCTTCGGCATCATTTACGGATTTACAGCCGATGGCTTCACGTTCCGCGAACTGCGCGATTATGTCGAAGCGGCGCGCTCGCGCCTGCTGCAGGTGCCCGATGTCTCGAAGATCGAGGTGCTGGGCGCGCAGGACGAGCAGATCTTCATCGAGTTTTCCACCGAGCGGCTGGCCGGCCTGCGCCTGGACCTGAACAACATCCTGGCCACGCTGCAGGCGCAGAACCTGGTGCGGCCTTCGGGCACGCTGCAGACGCAGCAGGAGCGGGTGTTCCTGCGCGTCACCGGCGCCTTCGACAACGAGGCCGACATCGAATCGGTCAACCTCGTCGCCGGCGAGCGCATCTTCCGCCTCGGCGACATCGCCAAGGTGCGGCGCGGCTTCACCGATCCGCCGCAGCCGATGTTCCGCGTCAACGGCAAGCCCGCCATCGGCCTCGCGATCGCCATGCGGGACGCCGGCGACATCCTGGCGCTGGGCGAGAACGTGCGCCGCGAGATGGCCGACATCAAGGCCAACCTGCCGGTGGGCATCGAGCCGGTGCTGGTGGCCGACCAGGCGGTGACGGTGGACGTGGCGATCAACGACTTCATGACCTCGCTGTGGCAGGCCATCGCCATCATCCTGGCGTGCAGCCTGGTCAGCCTGGGCCTGCGCCCCGGGGCGGTGGTGGCGCTGGCCATTCCGCTGACGATGGCGATCGTCTTCGCGGTCATGAACGTGGCCCACATCGACCTGCACCGCATCTCGCTCGGTGCGCTGATCATCGCGCTGGGCATGCTGGTCGACGACGCGATGACCACGGTCGATGCGATGCTGCGCCGGCTTGGGGCCGGCGACAGCCCGGACGAAGCCGCGATCTTTGCCTACCGCACGCTGGCTGCGCCGATGCTCATCGGCACGCTGGTCACGATCGCGAGCTTCGTGCCCATCGGCTTTGCGCAGAGTTCGGCCGGCGAGTACACCTTCTCGATCTTCTCGGTGGTCGCCATCTCGCTGATCGTCAGCTGGCTGGTGGCGGTGCTCTTCGCGCCGCTGATCGGCAAGGCGCTGCTCAAGGCGCCGAAGGGGCCGCAGGCCGAGGCCAAGCCGGGCAAGATGCTGCTGCTGTACGGCAGCTTCGTGGAGGGCGCGATCCGCATGAAGGGGCTGACCATCGGCCTCACGCTCGCGGCCTTCGTCGCCGCGCTGGTCCTGTCGAGCCAGGTGTCGCGGCAGTTCTTCCCGTCCAGCGACCGGCCCGAGCTGACGGTGGACCTGACACTGCGCCAGAACGCGTCGATCTTCGCCACCGAGACCCAGGTCAAGCGGCTGGAACAAGTGCTCAAGGCCGACCCCGATGTCGACCACTTCAGCAGCTATGTGGGCCGCGGCGCGATCCGCTTCATCCTGACGCTGAGCGTGCAGCTGGCCAACCCCTTCTTCGGCCAGATCGTCGTCGTCGCCAAGGACCTGGAAGCGCGCGAGCGCCTGCAGCTCAAGCTGGAGAAGGTGCTGGCCGAGCAGTTCCCGGAGGTCGTGGCGCGTGTCTCGCCGCTGGAGCTGGGCCCGCCGGTGGGCTGGCCGCTGCAGTACCGCGTGACCGGCCCCGACAAGGACGAGGTGCGGCGCGTCTCGCTCGAGCTGGCGCAGCTGCTGGGTGCCGACCCGCGCACGCGGCATGTCAACTTCGACTGGATGGAGCCGGCGCGGCAACTGCGCGTCAAGGTCAACCAGGACCAAGCCCGCCAGCTGGGCATCAGCACGCAGGCGCTGGCCGGCGTGCTGAACGGCGCCGTCACCGGCACGGCCGTGACCCAGGTGCGCGACGGCATCTACCTGGTCAACGTGGTGGCGCGCGCCATCGACAGCGAGCGCGCGTCCTTCGAGACCCTGAGCTCGCTGCAGGTGGCCACGCCGAGCGGGCGCATGGTGCCGTTGAAGCAGTTCGCCACCATCGTCGAGGAGCAGGAATTCCCGCTGGTCTGGCGCCGCGACCGCCTGCCCACGCTGACGGTGCGTGCCGACGTCAACGCCGCGGTGCTGCCCGATGCGGTGGTTGCCGCGCTGGCGCCGAAGATCGCCGAGTTCTCGCAGCGCTTGCCCACGGGCTACAAGGTGGCCACCGGCGGCCTGTACGAAGAGAGCAAGACCTCCAGCGAATCGGTGTTCGCCGTGGTGCCGCTGATGATCGTGCTAATGCTCCTCATCATGATGGTCATGCTGGTCAGCTTCCGCCGCCTGGCGATGGTGGTGGCGATCATGCCGCTGGGGCTGATCGGCGTGGTGCTGTCGCTGCTGCTGTTCAACCGGCCGCTGGGCTTCGTCGCCATCCTCGGCGTGCTGGCGCTGATCGGCATGATCGCCAAGAACGCGGTGATCCTGATCGTCTCGATCGAGGAGGAGCGCGCCGCCGGGCGCAGCGTGCGCGACGCGGTGCTGAGCTCGGCGACCAACCGGTTTCGGCCGATGATGCTGGCCGCGATGTCCACCGTGCTCGGCCTGATTCCGATTGCGCCGACCGTGTTCTGGGGGCCGATGGCGTTTGCCATCATGGGCGGTCTGCTGGTGGCCACGCTGCTGACGCTGGTGTTCCTGCCGACGCTGTACATGGCGGTGCTCGGCAACGACACGACGCGCACCCCCGCCGTCGCCGGTGCAGCCGCGTGACCAGCACGGCGACCGTCGACGACTCCGCACCGTCGTCCGCCCTGCTCAGGCTGTCCCTGGTGGACATGCGGCAGCTGTTCAACTCGATGGACCCGGCGCCCTTCCGTGAACGCGATCTCGACCCCACGGCAGCGGCCTACATCGTCGACTGGGCCCGCGAGGCGCCGACCGACCAACCCCTGTGCGTGCTGGTCCAATTGGGCCGGCAGTCGCCCACCGCGGGCGATGACGCGATGCTGGGCGAGGCGATGCACGAATATTTCAGCCGGCGCGCGCTGGCCAGCCGCCGCCAGCTCCGGCGGCTGTTCCGCGACGGCCGCGTCAGCCTGCTGATCGGCCTCGCGTTTCTGGCGCTCGCGATCCTCGTCGGCGAATTAATCGTGAATCTGATCAGCCAGGAGGGCTATGCCAGGCTGGTCGAGGAGAGCCTGGTGATCGGGGGCTGGGTGGCGTTGTGGCGGCCGCTGGGAATCTTCCTGTACGACTGGTGGCCGATCCGCGCCGAGGCACGGCTGTTCGAGCGGTTGAGTGCGATGGCCGTGTCGGTGCGCGGCCCCGACCCGTCCACGAAGGGGAGGTCATGAACAGGCTCGACGCCCAATCGGCGGCGGTCCGGGCGGTACTCCTGTTCGGGCTCTGGATCGTGATTGACCAGAGCGCGACACCCGCAAACATCGCCGTCGGCGCCGCGGCCACGGTTGGTGCCACTTGGTTGAGCCTGTGGTTGCTGCCGCCGTCGAGCGGGCGCGTGCGCGTCGCCGCGCTGGCCGCGCTGCTGCCGCGCTTCCTCTGGCAGTCGCTCGTGGCCGGGTTCGACGTCGCGCGTCGCGTATTCCATCCACGCCTGCCGCTGCGCCCCGGATTCGTGAGCTATCCGGTGGTCCTGCCGCGCGGGTCGGCGCGCAACGCCTTCACGCTGATCTCCGGCCTGATGCCCGGCTCCATGCCGACGGATGAGGATGAGACCTCCATCGAGTATCACTGCCTCGACGTCGGGCGACCGGTCGTCGAGCAACTGGCCGCGGAGGAGCGGGCCTACGCCAAGGCGCTCCTCCCGGGGCGCCTCCATGCCTGATTTTCTGCTGTGGGCAGCCGCGTTCGTGCTGGCCATGGTCGCGCTGGGGCTGGTGCGCGTCAAGCTGGGGCCGGGCTACGCGGACCGGATGATGGCGGCGCAGCTCCTCGGCTCCGGGAGCATCGCCGTGCTGTTGCTGTTCGGCGCGGCAACTGGCGAGACGGCGGTGATCGATGTGGCGCTGACCCTGGCGCTGCTGGCGGCGTTCGCGTCGTCCGCGTTCGTGCATTTTGCGGCGGCCAGGGAACGCCCGGCCGCCGACGCAGAAGACCCCGGATGAGTGTTCTCGTCGACCTGTTCACCTGCCTCAGTGTCGCGGCCGGCGCGTTCTTCTACCTCGCCGGCTCGGTCGGCCTGCTGCGCTTTCCCGACGCATACACACGGCTGCACGCCCTCACCAAGGCCGACAACCTCGGCCTGGCGCTGGTGGTGCTCGGTCTCCTGCCGCAGATGGGCGGCGTGCTCGCGGGGCTCAAGCTGGTGGTCATCTGGCTGCTCGTCCTCTTCTCGAGCGCGGCGGTGTCGCAGCTCATCGCGCGCGCCGCGCGGCGTCGGGAGGCGGGCGCATGACGATTGTCGTCAACAGCGGTGTTGTGTTTCTGCTCCTGGCGCTCGCGTTGTGGACCGTCGTTGCGCGGGAGGCGTTCCTTGCCATCGTCGGATTCGTCGCCTACGGCCTGCTGCTCGCGCTGGTCTGGGTGAGCCTGTCCGGTATCGACGTGGCGTTGACCGAGGCCGCGATCGGCGGCGGCCTGACCGGGGCGCTGCTGATCGGGGCGGCGGCGCGGCTGCGTGCCACCGAGACCGAGGCCCGGGCGCAAGCGTGCGGCCGACCCACCCGGGTGCTGGCGCTCGTCGTGTCGGCCGCGGTCGCCGTGGCGTTGGCGCTGTGCGTGCTGGTGCTGCCTGACCCGGCTCCCACGCTCGCTCACGAGGTGGCCGCCGACATCGACGCGACCGGCGTCGGCAATCCGATCACGGCGGTGTTACTCGCGTTTCGTGCAGTGGACACGCTGCTCGAAGCGCTCGTGCTCGTGATCGCGCTGATCGGGGTGTGGTCGCTCACGCCAGATGGCTTCTGGGGTGGCCGCCCCGGCATGCGCCACCGGGCCAACCCTGACGGGATCTTTGGCTATTTTGCCCGCGTGCTCCCGCCGATCGGCGTCATCGTGGGCATCTATATCTTCTGGACGGGTGCCGATCATCCCGGCGGGAAATTTCAGGGCGCCACCATCCTGGCGACGATGTGGATGCTGGTGCTGATGGCGGGCCTGGCGGACGCGCCGCCGATCGGCCGGAGATGGCTGCGGATCGGGCTCGTGGTCGGGCCGCTGGTGTTCATCGCGATCGGCCTCGCCGGCGTGCTGGTCCCGGGCGCGTTTCTCGCCTACCCGGCCGGATTCGCGAAGCCACTGATCATCGCGATCGAGGTGGCGCTCATGCCGACACTCGTGCTGATCCTCGGCTTGCTGCTGGCTGGCGCGCCCGAACGGGGCGCGCGCCCATGAGCGTCGCATCGCTGTTCGGGCTGTGCGCGGCCGGGCTGGTGGGCGTAGGCCTGTACGGATTGATCGTGCTGTCGCACCCGCTGCGCAAGATCATTTCCTTCAACGTGATGGGCTCCGGGGTGTTTGTGCTGTTCGGCGCCGTGGCCAGGCGCGGCGCGGCGGCCGGGTTCGGCGCCGATCCGGTACCCCAGGCGCTGCTGATCACGGGCATCGTCGTCGCCTTCTCCGCCACGGCGCTCGCCGTCGCGCTGGTCGTGCGGCTGATCGAGGCGACCGGCTCCGCCACGCTGGCCTCGGAGGCCCCTCCGAGGGCCGACCTCGATGTCCGACGCGACTAGCGCGCCTGCGGCGCCCCCGGGCCGCCCATGACAGCGACACCCGACGGGCTCCTGCTGGTGCTGGCGGTGCTGGTGCCGTTTCTGGGCATGCTGTTCGGGCTCGTGCTGGGCGGGCGCCACGCGGAGCGCGTCGCGCAACTCACGCTCGTCCTCGGCCTGGGTGTCGCGCTCGCCACGGCCGGCGCGCAGCAACGGTCGGGCAATCCCCTGGTGTACCTGCTGGGCGGCTGGGCGCCACCGCTCGGGATTGCGTTGCGCGCGGATGGGCTGTCGGTCGTGATGATGCTCGCGGTCGCCGTGATCATCTTCGGCATCGGGGTGTATGCGCACGGTGACTACAGCACGGCGCCCGGTGCGCCGGAAGCGCGCGCGCCGTTCACCTTCTGGCTGCTGCTGCTGGCGGTCTGGGGTTCATTGAACCTGGTCTTCGTCGGCGGCGACCTGTTCACGCTGTATGTGGCGCTTGAGCTGCTCACCTTCGCCGCCGTGCCGCTGGTCTGCCTGGACGGCCGCGGGGAGACGCTGCGCGCCGCCTTGCGCTACCTGCTGTTCGCGCTGTCGGGCTCGGTGTTGTACCTGCTGGGTGCGGTGTTGCTGTACGGCGCCTACGGCACGCTGGACATCACGCTGCTGGCCGGGCACCTGCGACCCGAGCCTCTCGCCTGGACCGCGGCGGCGCTGATGACGGTGGGCCTGCTGGCCAAGACCGCGCTCTTCCCGCTGCACATCTGGCTGCCGCCGGCGCATGCCGGCGCGCCCGCGGCGGCGAGTGCCGTGCTGTCGGCGCTGGTGATCAAGGGCTCCTGGTTTCTGGTCGTCCGGGTCTGGTTCGACGTGATGCCGAATGTGGTGACGCTGCCCGCAGCGCAGCTGCTGGCGGGCATGGGTGCCACGGCGATTGTCGCCGGCAGCGTCGTGGCGTTGCGGCAGGAGCGGCTGAAGTTGCTGGTGGCCTATTCCACGATTGCGCAGATCGGCTACTTGTTCCTGATGTTTCCGCTCGCGTTCGACGCGGGCGGCGGCGGGCTGGTGCACGGCGCGGCGCTGACGGGCGGGCTGTTGCAGGCGCTTTCGCACGCGACCGCCAAGGCCGGCATGTTCATGGCGGCCGGTCTCGTCTATGCGGCCGTCGGCCACGACCGGATCGTCGACCTGGCCGGGGTAGCACGCGCGATGCCCGTTACGGTGCTCGCGTTCGGCGTGTCGGGACTCGCGCTCATGGGGGTCGTGCCGAGCGGCGCCTATCTGGCCAAAAAACTCTTGCTCGACGCCGCGGCCGACTCCGGGCAGTGGTGGTGGACGGTGGTGCTGCAGGTTGGCGCGGCGTTCACGGCCGGGTATGTCGTGCTCGTCCTCGTCCATGTGCTGCGACGCCGGCCCGAGCCGGTTCCCCTGGTGGCGCGCGTCTCCAGGCTCGGTGAATTCGCGGCGCTGGGGCTCGCCGTCTGCTCCCTCGCCCTCGCCTTCAGTGCCCTGGGGCCGCTTCCGGACACCCTCATCACGAACCCGCTGGCGCCCGCGGAACTGGGGACGACGCTGCTGGTGTGCCTGGGCGGCGCCCTGCTGGCGATGGGATTGGCGCGCCGGTCACTGTTCGCGTCTGCGCCTGGTGGAAACGCCGCGCGAGAACGGCCGTTGCGCCGTGCCGCGGTGGCGGCGGGCGTGGCCTTCGAGCAGGGGGACGCACTCGTTCGACGCTGGCCCGCTGCCGGCATCATGCTCCTCACCCTGGCCGCGCTGTTCGCCTGGCTGCTGGCCGCACCTTGACGCGCACGACGCACGGGGCAGATGTGACCGACTCCAAGAGCCAGCAACTCTCGCGGGGAGCACTGGTCGCCCTCGTCGTCGGCTCGATGGTCGGCGCAGGCATCTTCACGCTCCCGGCCGCGTTCGGCCGCACCACCGGTGTCCTGGGGGCGCTGATCGCGTGGGGCATCGCCGGCACCGGCATGCTGATGCTGGCGTTCGTCTTCCAGACCCTGTCCCGCCGCCGGCCCGACCTCGACGCCGGCATCTACGCCTATGCGAAAGCCGGCTTCGGCAACTACCTCGGCTTCGCGGCGGCGCTCGGCTACTGGATTGCCTGCTGTTTCGCCTGCCTGGCGTGCCTGGTGCTGATCAAGGCGACGCTGGGCCAGTTTGTCGCGGCCTTCGGCGACGGCTCGACGCCGGTGGCGATCGTGACGGCGAGCATCCTGCTCTGGGGCGTGCATGCACTCGTGCTGCGCGGCGTCAGGCAGGCGGCGGCGCTCAACAGCATTGCCACCGTGGCCAAGATGGTGCCGATCACCATCTTCATTGTCGTTGTCATCGCCGGGTTCAAGGCCGACGTCTTCGCGCTGAACTTCTGGGGCGGCGAAGTGCCCAGCTGGGCCAACGTGGCCAGTCAGGTGCGCCACACCATGCTCGTCACGGTGTTCGTCTTTGTCGGCATCGAAGGCGCCAGCGTCTATTCACGCTACGCGAAGGACCGCAACGACGTGGGCGTGGCCACCGTGCTCGGCTTCATCGGGGTGCTGTGCCTGCTGGTGCTGGTGACGATTTTCTCCTACGGCATCCTGCTGCGCCCGGACCTCGCGGCACTGGCCAACCCCTCGATGGCCGGCGTGATGGAAGCGATCGTCGGCCCCTGGGGCCGGGTGTTCATCAGCGTCGGCCTGCTGGTCTCGGTGGCGGGCAATTTTCTGTCCTGGGCGCTGCTTGCCGCCGAGGTGCTGCATTCGGCGGCGGGGCATGCCACGATGCCGGCCGCCCTGGCGCGCGAGAACGCCAACAAGGTGCCGCATGTGGCGCTGTGGCTGACCAACATCGTCATCCAGCTCTTCATCCTCGTCACCTGGTTCGCCGAGCAGGCATTTACCCTGGCGCTGAAGATGACGAGTGCGATGACGCTGGTGCCCTACCTGCTGGTCGCGGCCTATGGGCTCAAGCTCGCCTGGACCGGCGAAACCTACGACACCGACGCACGCGGTCGCACCGCCGACTGGGCATGCGGCGCCATCGCGACGGTCTATGCCGCCGGCATGCTGTATGCCGGCGGCGCCAAGTTCCTGCTGCTGTCGGCGCTGCTGTACGCGCCGGGCACGTGGCTGTATGCCCAGGCGCGGCGCGAGCAGGGCCAGCGCGTGTTCACCTTCGCCGAGACGCTGATCTTCGGCGCACTCTGCCTGGCGGCGGCGGCGGCGCTGTACGCGCTGATGTCCGGCGCCATCGCGATCTAGCCGTTCCTTGTCTTGCGACGCGGTGCGGTCTACACTTGAAGCAGTGGGAAGCCATCCCGCGGGCAGTCGTGGAAGGCCTGTCGAGGTGTGTCGCTCTCATCGTCATTCCCAAAACCGCCCGGCAATCGCGTCGGACAACTCATCGGAAACTCCGGCATGCCAGCGGGGTAGCCAGACCAGCGACCGGGCCGTGGCGCACGGCGTCCGGACAATCGGCGATCCGCTTGGCGCTGGCAGCCAGAGCCGCCGGGTATCCGGAACGGGAGGGTGTTAGGCCATGCTGATGCGTCGCTCCTGGTTGCCCGGCGCGGCGGCGCTGACGCTCGGCGCCTGCGCTGTGGGCCCGAGCTACCAGCGGCCCCCGGTTCCCATGCCCGCGGCGTGGCGCGGCGACACGCTGCAGGTCATACCCGATTCCACGGCCGCGATTGCCCCGCTGGTTCCAACGGTCGCCACACGGGCCGATGCCATCGCGGCCACGTGGGACGAGACCCTCGGGGATCCGGTTTTGCTGGCCCTGATGGACACCGCGCGGGCGCACAACCAGGGACTGCAGGCCACCATCGCCGTGGCGCGGGAATTCCAGGCGCGGTACGCTATTGCCAGGAGCGGGTTTTTTCCGCAGGTGGGGCTGACCGGCGTGGGCGGCACCGCCACGACGAAGGTCCTCGGAACCGCCGTCACCAGCGACTTTTACGCCGCCACCGCCGACGCGGCCTGGGAAC
>Ga0315273_10005580_pt1 | contig 15574 bp, 10 predicted proteins | sample YL17G02_0_MG_FD_205753 | JGI IMG/M metagenome (GOLD analysis project Ga0315273, IMG submission 205753) | Sediment microbial communities from Yellowstone Lake, YNP, Wyoming, USA - YL17G02_0 | ecosystem: Environmental > Aquatic > Freshwater > Lake > Sediment | place: USA: Wyoming | collected...
CGCGACTATGCGGGGATTGAGCGAGTCGTGTTCGGCCGGCGAAAGGGTTAGGCAGGTGGGGAGAATCGATACACACGTAGTAGCCATCGATCCGCACGATCCCGATCCCCAGGCCATCGAGGCCGCGGCGGAGATCGTGCGGTCGGGAGGGCTTGTGGTGCTGCCGACTGACACCGTCTATGGTCTGGTCTGCGACCCCAGGCGGCAGCAGGCGGTCGACGCCATCTACCAGGTCAAGCAGCGCGGCCGGGAGCTTCCCCTGGCGCTGCTGCTCCACGACACGGCGCAGGTGGGCGCCTGCGTCCGAGAGGTGCCCGAGCTAGCGGTACGCGCCATGCAGCAGTTCTGGCCGGGACCGCTCACCATCATCGTCGGCAGCTGCCGGGAGATGACCGCGCCCGTCTGCGCCGGCCTGCAGGGCGTTGGGTTGCGCCTGCCCTCGCACCTGGTGCCGCGCCTGGTGGCGGGCGCGGCCGGCGTGCCGTTGGCCAGCACCAGCGCCAACATCAGCACTAGGCCCGCCGCCCGCACCGCGGAGGAAGCGCTCTCGCAACTCCGTGGGCTCGTGCCGCTGATCCTCGATGCTGGACCCGCTCCGGTAGGCCGGGAATCCACCGTACTCACCTTCATGACCGAGCCACCCCAGGTGCTGCGCGAGGGAGCGATCCCCGTGGCGCGGCTGCGCGAGGTGCTGGGGAAGGTGCGGGAGAAGTAGGCGGCAGTGTGCGACCCGATGAGCCGATCCTGAGCCATAGGAGACGAGCGTGGACACCATCACCGCGATCATGCAGAGACGCAGCATCCGGAAGTACGCAGCCAAGCCGATATCTGACGATGACCTGAGGACCGTCCTGGATGCCGGGAGGCAGGCCCCCTCCGCGGCCAATCGTCAGCCCTGGCATTTCGTCGTGGTGCGCGAGGAAGGCCAGAGGAAACGCCTGGCTGAGGCCTGCTCCGGCCAGACCTGGATGGCCGACGCCGGGGCCATCATCGCCGCCCTGGGCAGGCCCGCCGTCAACGAGAAGTGGTATCCGGTCGACGTCGCGATCGCGCTCCAGAACATGATCGTGGCAGCGACGGCACTGGGCTACGGCACCTGCTGGGTGGGAGCGTTCGAGGAAGCGAAGGTAAAGGAAGTGCTCGGCGTGCCCGAGGAGGTGCGAGTCATCGCCCTCACCCCGCTTGGCACTCCCGCCGACAAGCCCGACCGCCGCCCCCGCATGCCGATGGAAGAGTTCGCCTCCGCCGAACGCTACGGGCAGGTGATGCGGTAGCGCACCGACACCAAGAGCGCAGAGACAGCACCTGAGAGGCAGGGCGAAGGCGCCCTGCCCCTGCGCGTTCCAGTGGGCTCAGGCCCCACAAACGCGCCCTGCGCCCGCCATCAGGCGGGCGCAGGGGTACATCGAAGCGCAGACGAACGGCTTGTTCCGCCTAGTTGTTGTACCTGAAGTCAGTGTACTGGTGCTGGATTGGGCTGAGCGAGCTCCCGATCGCCACCAGGTACCAGCCGCTGCCAAGCTGGCGCAGCCGGAACGACACATACACCTCGTGCCTGTCGCCGTCGGGGTCATAGAATACCTGCCGCCCGGTGACGAAGACCTCATGGCTCGAGATCCAGATCGGGTTGTCGAAGTCCATCTCCACCGTCTGAGTTGTCGTCAGCGTATCCAGCGTCATCTGGTAGAAGTCGTCGGTCGTCGTCGTATACGAATACTCGCCGTCGAAATACACGCGGACGTCGAGCTGGTCGGTCAGGTGCCCTGTCAGCGATCCGATGTCGCTGTTCAGCCAGGCCTGCCGGATGTCGCTGATCGCGCGATCGGCGCTGGCGTAGTCGAGCCCGTAGTCAGTGTAATACCGGTACGGGGTCGCCGGCGGTGTGTAGTAGTACTCGGACGGAGTATAGTAGACCCGGGTCGGATAGACCCACGCTGGGGTCCAGCCGTAGAACGAGTAGACTGCCGGGTAGTACCCCGGATACCAGAACCCGACGAAATACGGGTCCGAGTAGTAGTACGGGTAGAAGAAGTTGACCACGATCACCGTGTGGTGACGGTGATGCCCGAAGTCCCCGTAGAACCGCGGCGCAAACACGAAGCCGAAGCGCGGCGTCCCGTAGTTGTTGACGATATTGGTGTAGTTGATCGTGACGTTGTTGTTGACCACATTGGTGCGGTTGAACACCACCGCTTCCGGGGGCACCCGGTTGCCGACCACGTCGTGGGTCATCCTGCCCTTGGCGTCCCAGTTGCCAAACTGCTGGTTCTCCTGGCGGATGCGATCGCGCATCCGGGTCTGCAAGCGAACTGAGTCGCCTTTCGGTACAGTGCGCACAAGCTGGTCGCTCCCAGGGCCGCGGAAGGTGGCCTGGGGCACTCTGAAGGCTCGGTCGGCCGTCGGCGCGGTCGGCCTGCCCACAGCGCCGCCCGGGTTCTTCCCACCTGCGCCCCGCGTCGCCTGAGGCGTGCGGTTCCCCGCACCAGGCCGGTTGAGCTTGGGCATGTCCTGCGGCCCGCGCTGCACCGTGCCGGGCTGCTGGCCGGAAGTGTTGCCGCGGTTCTTGCGGACGACTGCGCCGTTCTCAGGAGCGGTCGCGCGGTCCCCGCGGGTAGCCCCACCACGAACTGATGCATTGGGAGTCGCCGCCCTCTTGGCTGGGCGGTAGAGCTGATACGGATTCTGGTCGAAGCCGGTGCCTCGATCGAGTCTCGGCTGGCCGAAGCCGCGGGTCCCGCCATTATCGCTCGCCTGCGGGGTCGACGCCCTGCGGGGCACGCGATAGGTCTGGTTGCCGTTGCCCTGTTGCTCCCCATCGGTCTGCCGACCCCAAGCGTTTCCTCGCGGAGTGGACGCCCGAGGCGGCTGATAGGGAGTCTGAACTCCCTGGTCCCCGCCAGTCTGCCGACCCCATGCGTTCCCCCGCGGGGTGGATGCTTGAGGCGGCTGATAGGGGGTCTGGGCCTCGGGAGCCGGCTGCTGGCGCATATAACCAGGGGACTGGCGAACCGCGCCGGGGGCCTGCTGCTGACCATTGTTGGGCGCAGTGGGCCGGATTTCCCACCGGCTCACCGGCGTACGCTCCTGGCGTGACCGGGCCGGAGGGGAAGCGTTCCGTTGAGGGGCCGCGTTGCCTGCGGGCGCCTGCTCGCGGCCCGCTAGACGGCCCTGCTCCAGACGAACGGCAGGAGTGGCGTCTTTGACGGCCTGGTTCCCCCGAGCCGCCTTTTCCTGCTGCTTGCTGTCGCCCTTATCTCGGTCCTGGTTCCCTCGCCCCGCCCAGGACACCGACGGCGCCAGGGAGAGGCCGGCGAAGAGGACCGCGGCGACAAAGCCAGTGTGAACTGAGTGAGCCACGTGTAACCGTTTCATCTCACCCGTCTCCTGTTCCGCCGTACCGCCCGCCATCAGGCGGAAGGCAGCCCGATTATGGGTCCTCATCCGTGCGTGCGCCTTATTGTACCGCGTTTGGCACCTCACGAAACACCCCGGAAAGGACAACCCCCCGGAGATTTCCGGGGGGCTGTCGGGTACGTCTACGACGCGTCTGGTCGGAGCTTAGAACGCTACTGAAAGCTCGGCCCGGATGACCTGGATCGCATCGTTGATGGCGAACACGTCGACGACGTCCGTGCCCACGACAGCGGTCGTAACAGGCACCTGCTGCTTGGACATGACCTTGTCGACCTCGCGGCGGCCGTAGAGCAACTTCGCGGTGACGTTGCTGGAGAGCTGCCGGGTGAGCTGAACAGTCCAGACTGGATCCGCGTCAACCCACTTGCCAGGCTTGGCGATCGCGGCGCCCTCACTGTCGGTGCCGTTGAAGAACACCCAGCTCAGGAACTCCGGATTGTACGCCTTGCCGTTCGCGTAGGTGACCTTCAGCCCGTTGTCCTTGCCCAACACCATCGGGAAGTCGGCAACGATGTGCCAACCCTTGGCGATGTTGGTCGGATCGAGGAAGAGCGAGCGATCGACCCAGTTGATGTCATGCGCGCTGACCTCGGCCAGCGGATGCAGCGCGGAGAGCGGCAGGTTGAACGCGCCGCCCATGAAGACCGAATCCCATCCCATGCCCTGCGGTGAGAATGCATAGCCGGGATCGATTCGGCCGTACTCACCGGTCAGGCCGAGCCAAGTGTTCTGCCACTTGGCGCCGCCGAGCCAGGCATTGCGGCCGGCATCTTCGATGCTCAGCTCGTCCGCGCCCTTGATGCCGTCCTCATTCATGTCGATGAACTTGAGTCCGGTCGGCCACTTGCGAAGCTGAGCGAACTCGCCGTACCAGTCCAGGCCCAGAGCCTTGCCGTCGAGGTCCGCGCTCCAGCCCTGCTCCTTGTTGAAGCCGCTCTGGAGCCAGCTCACGCCCAGGTCCCAGTCCTTCGTCAGCTTCATGTCGGCGTAATACAGGTTGTAGTTGTCCTGCCCGTTGGTCTTCGGGGTATACATGCCTGCGCTGTACATCGCCAGGCCCGGGAGCCCGAGCGAGCCGGCGCTGGCGCCAAAGAACTGCTCGCGGTCGAGCATGCCCCAGAAGATGCCCCAGGAGAACGGCTTGTCATTGTTCCAGTCCAGCTTGAGGCCCTTGACGCCGTCGAGGTTGTTGTCCATGAGGAGGCCCAGGCCCCGCTTCACGAACTGCTTACCAATGGTGACGTCAACAGGAGCCAGGAAGCGGCCGTGATAGTCGAACCAAGCCTCGCGGATATTCACGGTGTCCATCGTGCCGTTGCCCGCGAACTGGTTCGGCCCGTCCATGATCAACGCGCCGGGCACATCGCCCAGCGAGTTGTTGTTGAGCGGGTCAGTCCAGAGCTGGACCTTGACGTTGGTCGAATCGCTCAGCGAGCCCTTGAGATCGACCCGGGTGCGCTGGGTGAGGAAATCCGCAGCCTTGAAGGAGTCCTTCAGGGCGTCGGTGATGGGAATGCTGGCGATGAAGCTCGGTCCGCCAGGGAAGCCCACCTGATCGCCCCAGAGCCCGGTTTCGCTGTCGAAGTCGGGAAGGTTGATGCCACCATATGGCGCCAGGTCACCCTCGCCCACCAGCTCTCCGAAGTACGGATAGCCTGTGGACTCGACTTCCTGCGTGCCAAGCTTGGTGCCGTACAGGCCGGCGCGGAAGACGATGTCACCACTGACGGTGATGACGGGGCCCTTCGCGCCCGGCTTCGCCTCTAGCTCCTCGACCCGCTTGGTCAGATTGTCCAGGTCGGAGCGGAGTGCCTTGAGTTCCGGCTGGAACTCCTTGGCCAGCCGGTCCAGCAGAGCCTGCTGCTCGGCCGTCAGCCCGCCGCCACCACCCGCTCCAGCAGGGCCCGCAGGTCCCGGAGGTCCGGGCTGCTTTGCCATCTGCTCGACGCGATCCATCAGTCGTGCGATTGCCTGCGCAAACTCGTAACGGGTCAGGGGCTGCTTGCCCTTGAAGGTCCCGTCCGGGTAGCCCTCGATGAGTCCGGTCTCGGCCAGCTTGTTGACGGCATTATATGCCCAGTGGTCGAGTGGGACATCACTGAAAGGCTGCTGCGCGAAGGCAGGGACTAGGGCGCCGGCGATGATAATCAGCGCTCCCAGTACAAACCCTACTCTACGCATCTGTTCCTCCTTGAATGTGTACGTCTCGATCGGCGGAACCGAGGCGTAGCGGCCTGCACGGAGCGTCCTAGTTACCTCTCGCGCAGATCCGCCGATACCTCGGCTCTCGCCCAGTCTGCTGCTTCGCGGCCCGCTCGTGCGCGTCTTTGGGCTCACCTCCTTTCCGGCGCACTAAGCCATCTGCCGTCCGGCAGCCTAGAGAGCATGCTATTCAGTTGTCCATCACGCCGCCCGCAGGCGCCACTACAACCGCGCACCCGCGAACGGCAGGTAGATATGCCACGTCCCGTCCGGGGCATCTAATCGGCCCCGGTTCCCGAGAGCACGAACTCGCGCCACCTATCCAACCCGATCACGCTGCTGGTCGGAGCCGGCGCTAACGCTCTCAGCCGCCCCTAGCGCCCACACGCGCCAAACCAGGGCTGGCTTCACAGAGATTTCAGTCCCGCGCCCGCAGTTGTTCCCCGCGCCCATCTCAGGACGGTCAGTCTCAGCAGCGTTAGACACGGCAGGCGACCAGATAGTCGCGCCCCGCCCCAAAGACTCATTATAGTCCATTCCAGCCCCCAGGCAACCCTGTTTGGGAACAACACGGACGAAATGTTGGGCCAGAGGACCACAACTCCGCCGCGACGAATCGCTTTCGCGTGGGCCTGGAGGCCCTCGAACCATGATCGTTGGGGTGCCAAGAGAGACCAAGGACGGGGAGGAGAGGGTTGCCATCACACCGGCCGGGGTGCGCGCCTTCCGCGACCACGGGCACAAGGTGCTGGTCGAGACTCAGGCCGGCGAGGGAAGCCGGATTTCGGACACCGAGTATCGCCGCGCTGGGGCGCGGGTGGTCGCCGAGGCGGGCCAGATCTGCGCCAAGGCCCAGCTCCTGCTCAAGGTAAAGGAGCCGCTCCCACCCGAATATCCCATGCTGCGGTCGGGCCAGATTCTGTTCACCTATCTCCACCTTGCTTCTTCCCGTGACCTGGTACACGCGCTGCTCGCCTCCGGAGTGACCGCGCTGGGCTACGAAACCGTGCAGACCGAAAGCGGCGCGCTGCCCCTCCTGGTGCCCATGAGCGAGATCGCTGGCAAGATGTCCGTCCAGATCGGCGCCCGGCTGCTGGAGGCGCAGCAGGGGGGCCGCGGCACGCTGCTCGGCGGCGTGCCCGGCGTTCCGCCGGCCGAGGTGGTGATCCTGGGATGCGGTGTGGCAGGAGCGAACGCGGCCAAGGTGGCCGTCGGCATGGGCGCTCATGTCACCATTCTCGACACTAGCCATGACCGACTGAAGTACCTCGATGACGTCCTGAGCGGAAACGTGATCTCGGTCTATGCCAACGCCTACTCGATCGAGCGCTCCGCCAGCTACGCCGATCTGCTCATCGGCGCGGTGCTCGTGGCGGGCGCGCGAGCGCCCAAGCTGGTGACCCGGGCGATGGTGCGCAAGATGAAACCGGGATCGGTGATCGTCGATATCTCCGTGGACCAGGGAGGCTGCGTGGAGACGATTCACGCCACCAGCTACTCCGAGCCGACCTACGCGATCAACGGCGTCATTCACTATGGAGTGCCGAACATCCCCGCAGCAGTGCCCCGCACTTCCACCCATGCGCTCACCAACGCCACCCTCCCCTGGGCGCTCGAGATCGCCGACAAGGGGCTGGAAGGGGCTCTGCAGGGGAATCCTGCCCTGGCGCGAGGGCTGAACACCGCCCGCGGCCACGTCACACACCCAGCGGTGGCCGCCGCCTTCCACCTGCGCTCTTCCCGGTGGGAAGACGTGCTGTCAAAGGTACGCTGATATGCTACCGAAATCGAGCGACCTGCTGTCCCTCCCATCTGCGGCCGACCACGCTTCCTGGTTGAAGGCGAAACGCCGCCAGCTCACTCGCCTGCTGGGCGGATTCCCCGGAAGGACTGCTCTGAACGCTGTGGTCGCGAAACGCGAGGAGCAAAAGGACCGCATCGTCGAGTGGATCCGCTACCAGGCCGAACCCGGCGATATCGTGCCGGCAGTGATGCTCATCCCGAAAGGGCGCACCCCCCCTGTGCCAACCGTGCTCTGCCACCACCAGCACGCCGGGCAGTTCGAGTTGGGGAAGAGCGAACCCTTGGGCTGGGCGGGCAATCCGCAGCAGGCGTACGCCTCCGAGCTCTGCGCCCGCGGCTACATCACCCTCTCCCCCGACTGCATCGGCTTCGAGGAGCGCTCGCATCCGCGGCTCTCCGGACCCGACTACGAGCGATTCCTGGCGCACGATCTGCTGCTGCGCGGCCTTACCCTTCAGGGCAAGATGATCTGGGACGTAATGCGCGCCGTCGACTACCTCTCCACCCGACCGGAGGTGGACGAGGCGCGCATCGGCATGATGGGCCATTCTCTCGGGGCCTGCGAGACCTGGTGGTCGATGGCGCTCGAGCCCCGCATCAAGGCAGGGGCCGCAAGCTGCGGCGTGACGACCTACGCAGCCGTGCTGGCGGCCGAATGGTACCACAACTATGGATGGTACGTGCCGGGGATCCTCAAATGGGGCGACCAGCCGGAAGTGGTCTCATTGATCGCGCCTCGGCCTTTCCTGGCGCTGGCAGGCGCCAAAGACCGCGGCTTCCCCATCTCCGGCGCCAGGGACGTGGTGTCGCGCGCCGGCATGCTCTACCGCCGCCTCGGAGCGGCTGAGGCACTGGAACTTTTCGAGTCTCCCGCGGGCCACGAGTTCACCGACGAGATGCGGCATAAGGCCTATCTGTGGTTCGACCGGTGGCTGTGAGCGTGTGAGCGGCAGCCGAGGACAGCCTTTACCTTCGATCGCCACTTCGCCGAGCAGGGGTTCGAGGTCGTTCCCACCGGTCCCTAGCAAAGAAAAGCGCTGCGCTCGGGGTGGACCGAACGCAGCGCGGACCAGGGGCACGCAGAGGCGTGTCCGACTCTCTCTATGCCACATCTGGCACATCTCGCCCAACGACTGGAGCAATCTCCCCTCGCCCGCGGGACCACACCAGTTCAGTCTGTGCATCTCCACCTCGCGTGCCGCTAACAGGGGGTGACAATCAGCCCGTGCTGGTGCAGGCCGCAGGCCCGTTGAACTTGACACTCGTCGCTGGCCGCTGGTATACTCCGCTCGGTTGCTGCGGTCAGGCGCAGTCTGCCTGGTAGCGCGCTGGCAACCCTGGAAGGCCGCGGAGGCGGGAGCGAGCGCGGCCCCGAACGGTGCCTCCTCTTTCACCGGCCGATCGCTCCAGCGCTGAAGGGTGCGGCGCACAACAGGCATTCGCACGGCCGCCAGGTTAGCAGTCAACCGCGAGATGGCACGCATGGCGAGTTGGATTGATGCCTGCGGGCGTGCTATCGCGGCATTGGTTCGCGCCTGTCTGGCAGGAACGCGAGAGCGAAAGGGCGGGACTGGCTATGGAGATGTGGCTGCTAGCGGTGTTCCTCCTCTGGGTGCTCATCGCCACCTTCTACCTGCACGGTGTCAGGTCTGTGGTGCAGACGAGGGAGGAGCGAGTCCGCCGCGACCTCGCCACTCTGGCCGACGCGGCTGAAGACTGGCAACACGCCCTCCAGAGCTTGGGCTTGCGCGAATGGCGCGAGACCGGTGTCGTGCTGGAGCGCCTGCTGGAGGTCCTGAAGGGACGCAGATCACTTCGGGAACGGCTGCAGGCCGCTGGCGAGGCGCGGGTTCTGTTCCGCGAGCACAGGGACGCCGCCCGCCGGGCGGCCACTTCTATGTCGATCCAGATCGGGGAAGCAACCGAACGTCTGGATCGCGCACTCCAGCATGTCCGGCTGGATCTGGCCCGATACAAGGCAGCGGCGGCCGACGCCGCCTTCGCCTGTGAACGATTCCCGCTGTCCCTGCTGGCGCGGGCCGTCGCCCTCAGGAGGCATCCGATCATCGGTTGAGAGCAGTGAGTTAAGACAAGTTAGACCCGGGCCGGAGGGCCGGCAGAGAGCCCTCCGACAAGCCGAGTTCCCTCCCCGAGAGCCCGACGTTGTGCGAGTGTGGTGCGGCTGCACCTACTGCAGCCATAGGCGGCAGCCCCATGCAGGGGCGCCGCAGAGCTGAGATCAGGCATGGGGGAGATGGGCGCAACAGACCTGGGCTTCGCCATCGCCGCCACCGCGGCGGGAGTCGGAGTCACCGTCACCGGCTGCTGCTTCTGGCTCCGCCGCCAGACGGAGAAGATCAACAGCCAGTGGGATGACATCTACTTCCGGCTCCGCGAGCGCGGCCAACTGGTGAGTCAGCTCAACGAGCGCCTGCGCGTCGTGCTCAGGACCAACCCCAAGCTGGTCGAGGACATCCAGTACCTGCTGCACCGCATGGAGGAGACCAACGACTCCCACACCCATGCCGCCGTGCAGAACAGCCTGGTGCTGACGGTCCAGACCGCAGTTGAGCAGTTCCATCGCGACGCCAAGTTCCGCCTCGACGCGGACCTGGCGAAGGTGATGGAGGCTATTCGCGTGGTCGACAGCCGCCTCGCTCCGATGCGCGATCGCTACAACGAATTGGTGCGCACCCACAACAGGCGGGTGAACAGCTTCCCCATCTCGGTGGCCGGCAGGATCTCGCGCGCCCGCGAGCGAGCCCTATTCCCGATGCTGATCCCCTGGTGGAGCACGGAGGCGGCGGCCTACGGCGCTATCACCTCCGACGACATCCGGCATCAGCTCCAGACCTGGAAAGCCCCACTCATCCTGGTTCCATCGCAGCGCACTCAATGGCCGGGCGGCGGGCCTGGCGGCGCGCGTGTCGTACACGTCCCCAAGTCCCCCGCGGCCTCGCCAGGCGAAGCCGCAACGCCTCCATCTGGCCGGACCGGTGAGCCACGTCGATGATCGATCTTGACCTCCTCCTGCAGCAACTCGTCGAGCGGGAAGGATCTGACCTTCACCTCAGAGCTGGCGAGCCGCCGATCTACCGCGTTCACGGAGACCTGGTCAGAACCTCCCGCCCTCCCTTGAGCCGAGAAGAGGTGGCAGAGCTCACTTTCGGCATGTTGAACCCCGTCCAGCGCGAGCGGCTCGAATCGGGCTCTGAGGTGGATCTGGCCTACGAAGTCGCGGGAATGGCGCGTTTCCGGGTGAACGTCTACTGGGAACGCGGCTGGGTTTCGGCCGCTCTCCGCCTCATCCCTCTCCGGATCCAGACGATCGAGGAGCTTGGCCTGCCCCCGATTCTGCGAGATCTCGCGATGTCTGCGCGGGGCTTGGTGCTGGTCACCGGCCCGACCGGGAGTGGGAAATCCACGACACTGGCGGCCATGGTGGACCGCCTCAACGAAAACCGCGAAGCGCACGTCGTCACCATCGAGGACCCCATCGAGTTCTCCCACTCGGACAAGCTAGCATCGATCAGCCAGCGCGAGGTGGGCGTTGACACGCGGTCCTTCGGCGACGCGCTGCGCCACGTCATGCGGCAGAACCCGGACGTCATCTTGGTCGGCGAAATGCGCGACCTGGAAACCATCCAACTGACCATCACCGCGGCCGAGCTGGGCCACCTGGTGCTCTCCACGGTCCACACCACCGATGCCGCCCAGACCGTTGACCGCATCGTCGACGTCTTCGAGCCCCAGCGCCAGCAGCAGATCAGAACCCAGCTCGCGCTGACTCTTCAGGCCGTCGTCTCCCAGACGCTCGTCCAGCGCGCCGACCGGCCCGGGCGAGTGGCCGCCTTCGAGATCATGATCGCCACCCCCGCGGTCCGTAACATCATCCGCGAGCGTCGCACCCACCAGCTCTACGGCGTGATCGAATCGGGCTCGGAGTTCGGCATGCAGTTGATGGACTCACACCTGGTGACCCTCTGCCGCGAAGGCAAGATCACTTTCGACCAGGCTCTGGCGAAGAGCATGAACCCGGACGACTTCCGCAAACGCGCGCACGGCATCCTGGGGCCGATGCCCGAATCGCAGGAGCCGACCGCGAAACGCGTCCAGCGGTAGCCCCGATCGCCGGCGCCCGGGTACTGCTCCCTTTGCGAGCGCCCGGGGATGATGCAGGAAGGCCACTGAATGCCGAACCTCGATGAGTATCTGGGATTCGCGGCGCAGTTGGGGGCCTCTGATGTGCACCTCAAGGCCGATCGGCCGCCGCTCGTGCGCATCAACGGGGACCTGATACCGACCGATCTCCCGCCCCTCTCCTCCTTCGAACTGGAGGAGACGCTCTCGGCGGTAGTCGGCAGGCGCAATTGGGATCGCTTCTGCGACGCCTGGGAACTCGACATGGGCTACGAAATCCCCGGCGGGGGCCGCTACCGGCTGAACGTTTTCCGGCAGCGCGGCACCATCGAGGCCGTTCTTCGAGTCATCCCAGTGCACATGCGCACCATGGCCGAAATAGGCCTGCCAGAGCTCGCCCAGAACTTCACCACGCGGGTGCGAGGGCTGGTGCTGGTCACGGGCCCCGTCGGCTCGGGCAAGTCCACCACCCAGGCCGCCATGCTCGACGCCATCAATGAGCGCTATCCCTGCCACATCATCACCGTCGAGGACCCGATCGAATTCGTGCATATGAACAAGAAGGCCATCATCAGCCAGAGGGAACTGGGAGCCGACACGGCATCCTTCGGCCAGGCGCTGCGCAACGCGTTGCGGGAAGACCCGGATGTGATCCTGGTGGGCGAAATGCGCGACTTAGAGACCGTTAGCCTGGCGATCACCGCCGCCGAGACCGGACACCTGGTGATAAGCACGCTCCACACCATGGACGCGGCGGAGACGATCAACCGCATTATCGATATCTTCCCCACCCACCAACACGACCAGGTGCGCGTGCAAGTGGCCGCCAACCTGGTCGGAGTCATCGGGCAGACGCTCGTCCGGCGCGCAGACGGTAAGGGTCGGATCGCCGCCTTCGAGGTGATGGCCAACACCTCCGCGGTGGCCTCCGCCATCCGCGACAATAAGATCTACCAGATTCCCTCGGCCATTCAGACCGGAACCCGCACGGGCATGGTCTCACTCGACCAGTTTCTGGCGCAGCTCGTCCGCTCAGGGCAGGTGGACTATGAGGAGGCGCTGTTGAGAGCCAAGCACGCCTCCGAATTCTCTCAGCTCGCCCTCGCCACGCGCCAGGCGCAGCGCCCCGCCCGCGAGACCCCTTCCCGGTGAGTACGGGAGATTCCCGGGGACCTAGATGAGCACGACCAAGCGCAAACGCGAGGATGTCGCCTCCCCCTTCTATGCTGCCTTCGGGCTGTCAGCGGTGGCGCTCGTCGCCTTCAGCATGGTGGTCCTTGGCTGCCGGCTATACCCGCGTGGGCACGCCGGCGCGACCATCTCGTGGGGTCAAGGTGGGGTCTTCGCGGGCCTGCTGTTAGGCGCCGCCCTTTGGCCCCGGCTCCGCGGGAGGCGGTCCGCGGTCGGCCGCATGGGAAGCGTGTTCGCGGTGCTGTTCGCGCTGGCTGCGGCGGGAGAGGTGTTCGTCCATCCCGATCCGACCGCCGCGGCAACGCCCTCCGCTGCGTTCGCGGCCTACCTCGCCGCGGCAGGCGTGCTCGCCGGCTTGGCCCTGGCCGGCGCCTATGCCGGCTCACTCCGGCCAGGGACGTTTGTCTGCGTCTACCTCATCGGTGGCATCGGCGCCTGGGCGGCCGTCCGAGGCGGCTCCTACCCGGACGACGTCACGTTCGCGCTGCTAGGCGCCGCAGTTCCGGCCGCGCTCGGCTCCTCGCTGCTGTCGGCGCTGTATGGAAGGACTGTGCTCCGCGTCGCTTCTCTCGCCGTCTTGATCGCCTCCGCCCTTCCCGTCGGGTTCGACCGTATCGGTCTGCGGCTGCCCAACCTGTGGGAGATATCCGCGCAGCACGCCTCGCCGTCCGCCGCCGCAGACCTGATGTGGGCACAGGTGATCGGGACCGCCGCTCTCGCGCTGCTTGCGTCATCGGCGTTCATCACTGGCCGGCACCGGGAAGAGGTGCTAGGCCTCACCCGGCTTCATCTCATGGCTTTGCTCTCCGGCGTCGCTAGCGCGATCCTGATCTGGACCATTCTTCCCAGCGCAACGTCGTTGCGGCCGGTGGCCTGGCTGGCGGTGAGCGCCTTTGCCGGACTCGTTGGGGCCGACGCCTGGCCGGTCGGGCGTCTCAGCCTCGACCGAGCCGTCCTGGGCATCTTGGCCGCCGCGGCCGCCTGCATGGTCCTTGTCTGGCTCCCCAGTAGCACCGCGTCTCCCTATCTCAACGTTGTCGCGGTGGCGCTTTTCGCAACCGTCGGCCTATTCCTCAGCCTGCAATTCCCCACCGTCGCCCACACTGGGATGCTGGTGGGGCCCGTTCACTCCTTGTGGCTGTGCGCGAGCGCTGCCCTCGCCGCCACCTCCGTGGTCGGCTACCTGGCGCAGGCCCCCACCGCAGTCCTGATCCGCGGCCTCCCGTCGGCCGCCATGGGCGCCATCCCCGCCCTGCTCTTTGCCGCGGTCGCGTCCGACATCCGGCTTCCCCACGCATGGCCGACCCAGGCGCGAGGGTGGCTTAGGCGTGAATGGCAGGCCAGGGAGGTGGACGGCCAGGCCGTCGTTACCGCGATCACAGTGGCGCCGGTGGCCGACTACTCGCTGTGGCTGCGTTCGCTCCGCCTACTGACGTACCTCGGCTATGCTCCCTGGTGGGCCGTGATCGGGCTGCTGCGCGGCATCTGGTCGGCCCTCCGGATGCTCGTGAGCACCCTGGTCGGCATCATCACTGGCTTGACGGGGGGGCTGCTCGCGCTGGCCCTGAGCAGGCCACATGAGACGACCGCGCAGGTGGTCACAGTCGACGAGCGGGCGCCCGTGATACAGCTATCTCCGGTCGGGGAACGGAGGCCCGACGGCGGAAAGCCGCAGCACCGGGAGAGCCGGCTGGGCCACCTCCTCAGCCTTCCGATCCTGTGGGTTGCGACCGGAGCGCAGCGTCTCGGAAACCGCCTGTTTCGCGGCCGGCGCGAGCCGCAGGAAACCGTGCTGCGCGTCGACGAGACCGTCCCCGAGTCGGAGATCATCACCGAGACCATCGCTGTGGGGCCGCCGCCCGACGTCATCCCGGGGCCGTTGGACAGCGACGAGATCGCGCGGGCCGAGGCCCTCCGCCGGGTTTTCCAGAACTCGTTCCTGCACCGATGGTACCGTGGCAGCGTTGGCAAGGTGCTTGCCCGACTGAGGGGGACCAGCCTCGGGCCCGACGCCGAGGAGGCCTGGGACGAGCGGGTGTTTCGCTGCGAGATGATCGGCCCCCGGGGTCGGCGGTTCGAGCTCTCCGGTCATCTCTGGAAGAGCCGTCGGCGGTGTGGCTGTGTAGTCACAGTCCCGATTCTGTCCGGTCGGTCGCAGAAGGCGGTGGAGGTGAGCACCCGCCACCGCCAGGTGCGCCAGATGTTCGAGCAGGATCCCGACCAACTCAAGCGGATAATGCTCCGCGCCGCCTTCCGCATGGCCGCACTCGATCTCAGCATGGGCCTCGCCTCCAGCCGCTCCGTGGTCTGCGAATCGCCGCAGGATGATCTGCTGGAGCCCCACCAGGACCGGCAGTGCGAACTGCGAGAGGAAGTGTTGACGGGCGGGCATCGGTGCCACATGCCCTTAGCCCAGGACGCCGCTCGGGGCGGCACGACCCTTTCCGCTTGCGAGGGATGCAACTACCCCGAGCTCTGGCAGCGATGCGCGAGCCTCGACCTCAAGGGAACCACAGGGTTCAACGACGATCAGGACACCTTGTTCCGCCAGGCCCATCTCCTCTGTCGCCTCGACGGTCAGGTGGTTGACCCCGAAGAGTGTCCGACCCGCGACTGCTTCTCCCCATCGCTCATGACCCGCATCATCTCGCTGGACTACAAGCACACCCGCTAGGGGTGGTGACCCTCTTCCCATGGCCAACACGTGCCCCGGCGCCACCAGGGCATGGGTGTGACCCCTGGAGAGCGAAGTGGGGTTGCCAACTATGGTTCTGGGGTCACCCTCCCCGCTAGTCCGGCGACGGCAGTCCAGCGCCGGCAGAAG
>Ga0315273_10005581_pt1 | contig 15573 bp, 7 predicted proteins | sample YL17G02_0_MG_FD_205753 | JGI IMG/M metagenome (GOLD analysis project Ga0315273, IMG submission 205753) | Sediment microbial communities from Yellowstone Lake, YNP, Wyoming, USA - YL17G02_0 | ecosystem: Environmental > Aquatic > Freshwater > Lake > Sediment | place: USA: Wyoming | collected...
CGGCTACCGGCTCCCTACGGAAGCAGAATGGGAATATGCCGCTAAATATGGCGATAAAAGAATTTATCCCTGGGGCAATACTCAACCCGACGAAACTTACGCAAATATCAAAAAGAGCATTAAGCAGCAGGCAGATGTTTTGACTACTGCCGTCGGCTCGTATTCTCCTAAAGGAGACACCAAATTAGGAATTGCGGATATGGCCGGTAATGCCGCAGAATGGTGTAATGACTGGTACGATATTTCTTACAGCGACAAGTCTTACGAAACAGATCCCAAGGGGCCTCAAGCGGGCCTTCAAGTATTCGCCGCGCCGATGAAAAAATATTTGGCGCAAAAAGTAGTGCGCGGAGGAAGTTTCTTGCATGACCCGAAATTCCGGGAAGGGATGGGCGTTCCTTTTCTTATTGATTCCGTCACCAGGCCGGAAGCCTTTACTACCAGCGGCCGCAGTTTTGATTGCGTGAATATGAGCCGGCAGGTCGAGGGTTTCCGTATCGTAAAAATAACAGCACCGGCGCAACCAGCTCCGGTTACACCAGCAGCCCCAGCGGCAACAACAACACCGGCGCAACCAGCTCCGGTTACACCAGCAGCCCCAGCGGCAACACCAACACCGGCTGCAGAAAAGAAATAGAAGTAAATAATTATGAAAAAACTGATTTTTGCGCTGCTTATCTTACTGCTGATAAGCAGCGTGCTTTATTTAAGTTTTTCTTTTGTGGTATCCCGAAAAAAAATACCACTTTCCATCGTGAAGATGCATATGTCCGAAGGGATCAAGTATATCCCGGATAAAACTCCTAACCAATTAACTGAAGAGGATAGCGTCTATAACTACTATGCTTATGAAAAGGATAGCCAGGGGAAAACGATAAAAAATAAATGCTATAACATAGGCCCGAATAATACCATAATTACGACCGATGAGTATCTCAAATATTATCTGGCATACGAATACAATAACAAAGGAAAACTAATCAAAGAAATCTGCTACGACAACAAGGGCCCGGATAATAAATGGTTCACTGCGGACGATTTAGAAAGTTATCACTCGGTTTATGAATATGCTCCCAATGGAAATAAGCTGAAGGTTGTGAGGTTCGCAAAAGACGGCACTGTATTGCAATACACTACGTTTGAAACTAACCCTAAGGGTTTGATTACCATAGATGTAATTTATAAAGGCAAAGGCGCGGATAGTCAATGGTTCACTGCGGATGATGGAATAGAGAAATACCACCGCTTTTACTATGACCATAAAGGGTTTTTGATTAGGATTACCGAGTATCATTCAGAACGTAACGGTCAAGGTCGGGACGGGGTATGGCAGACTGGCGATGATGTGATTTCTGCAACCAAGGTAATTTCATACTCCAATGAAGGTTACCTGACTAAAATAAAGAAATGTATCGGGCCGGGGCCTGATAATGTATGGTTTAGCGATGATGACACTGTGCAATACTATACCGTATATAAGTCCGTAAATCAGGGCGACCGTAAGTTAAAATGATAATTTTTTACCCTCTGTTTTATGCTTAACTTTTTGAAAGTATTCGTTAATCCGCAGGCTCTGGTTCACGAAGAGAGAGAGGCGGCTTATCAGCAGCAGGTTAGACATCTGAAAGAGGTTTGGAACGATGATGCCTATGGCCTGGAAAGATTGCTGCGCCTGTTTTTGTGCCTGGCCCAATTCATTTTCCCCCTGCTCCTGATAAGAGACATATTTGGCAGGTTTGGGGCGATTTCCAGAAAACTCTCTGTTGAATTTTATAACCTCTTCAAGCTCGTCCTTCCTTTAGCCATTCTTTATTTTGGATTATACCGTTACCATTTTATTATTGCGGTAGTAATCTATTTATTGAGCGAAACCATATTACATATCCTGAATTTCATCTTTCTGGAGGATGTCCATGCAGTGGCGGTTTCCTACCGGCGTTCCATGCTCTTGCTTTTTTTGCATTATATTGAGGTGGTGCTGGATTTCGCGGTGATATATATAGGGTTTGACCTTTTAAACGAAAAATTAACCTGGGTTTCTGCCGTATATTTCAGCATGGTAGCTAATACGACGGTGGGCTTCGGCGATATCCATGCTAAAGGCTCATCCGGGCAGCTGGTGGTAATAACGCAATTGTTGGTTTGCGTTTTGTTTATTCTTCTTTTTATCAATCATTTTGCGCAAAGGGCAGAGAAATGAGAATAGCAGTAGGGCGGTTGATAGCGAGGACGGTAATATATGGGGTATTCTTCCCGGCAGTCTTATTTGCGCCTTTTAAGGCCGTTTTTTCTGTTGATATTGCCGAAGAACAACTACGGCTCTTGGAAAATGTGGAAAGGCCCAGAGAGATTCTTGGAGAAGTTGAAGACGTTTCGTTTGACGCTGACCTTTCGGACGAAGCGCTGGATAAAATACTCACCGCAACTGCGCCGCCTATTCCTAAGAAGGAAAAAGAAGCCGAGCGTAAAAAACAACCCACCGAACAGCAGCGCCTGGCTAAACTACAGGAAACTGAAGCTCTCAAAGCCCAGAAGGAACAAGAGCGTCTGACTAAACAAAAAGCAGAGGAAGCCTTAGCTAAACAGGAAGAACAAAAACGACTTGCCTTAGAAAAACAACGCCAGGAGGAACTTAGTCGTAAAGAAGAAGAACTTAAGGCACGCCAGACACAGCTTGCCGCAGAGAAGGAACGTCTGGCTAAAGAGGTTGTTGCTAAAAAGGAAGAAGAACAAAAACGACTTGCCTTAGAAAAACAACGCCAGGAGGAACTCGCACGCAAAGAAGAGGAGCGCAAAAAGCGTGAAACCGAGCTAGCGGCAGAGAAAGAACGCTTAGCTAAAGAAGCGGTTGCCAAGAAATCAGATGAGGAACAGAAACGTCTTGCCTTAGAAAAACAACGTCAGGAAGAACTCAGCCGCAAGGAAGAAGAACTTAAAGCACGCCAGGCACAACTTACCGCCGAGAAAGAACGTCTGGCTAAAGAGGCTACTGCCAGGAAGGCAGAGGAAGAGAAAGCAGAAGCCGAGCGTAAGAAACAACTCGCCGAGCAGCAACACCTAGAGAAAGAAAAGATTCAGTTAGCGATGGTCCAGAAGGAAAAAATAGAGGCTCCAGCGCAAAAGGAATCCGTTGTGCAGGAGCCAGCAACAAAAGCCACCCCCCGAAAGAAGGTTACTCTTAAGGAATTGCAGGAGAAATTGGGTCTGACTGACAAACAGATGCAACGGCTTACGCCCATCATGAAGGAGAAAGCCGATAAACGGCGCGAGTTGCTCAGTAAATACGCTGGAAAAGGAGAGGCTGCTAAGCCCGCCTTGAAACAGGAGTTGTTGTCTTTTCAGAAGTACTATGATAATATGTACTCGCATATCCTTAGCGAAGAGCAGTGGGCAAAATATACGGCCATGCGCCAGGAACAAAAGCAAACAGCACAATAATAAAGATATCACATAGGAGTTGCGCAAGGTGAGGTTGATTAAAGATAAATTTTAAGGCAATCTTTTAAAGAAAAGGGATTGCCTTTTTTATGGTGTAGGAAAGTATAAAACACTTTCCTAACCACTGAAGCTTCGTAAGGAAAAGTCCTGAGTTCGCCAACAAGGTTGGCGAACGAAGTTTCTTGATTGAAGGCAAAAAAAGGGGAGAGCATGAAAAGACTGATTCTTGCAGTCATATTGGTGTTCCTAATTTCTGCGCCCGCGTTCAGCTATGATTCTCAACTGTCACCCACAGAAGATACTTTCACGGATAGCTTTTATCTTAATCAGGCCATGGGGGCTGAAACCGGTGCTAATTATAAACGTTTATGGGCTGGGCCGACGATTAATATGCACGCTGCTAAAGAATATCTTGCAGGTCATACCGAGACTGATCATTATATTCCTGGTATAGACGGAACAGAGCTTACCCATACTTATATCAAATTCGACCTGACTGGCATCAGTAATATTAATACAGCCACGTTAAGGCTCTATAGGTTTCCTGATACGTGGGGCTATCCTGGTAATGGCGATCCTTATTCTCCGCCGGCTTATGAGGATAATGGTACGTATGAGGAAGAGAAATTGTGTACAGGCACCATCACAACCTCGAATTCTTCTACGGCAGTAACAGGGGTGGGAACTTATTTCACAAGTCAGGTAAGAGTTGGCAATATAATCAGACGAGACAACGATGACGCCATAATCGGGACAGTTGCTTCTATTACAGACAACACTCATTTGACCTTAAATGCGAACGCAGCATCAACGAACAACAATATAGCTTACAATATCCATTATTATAAGTATAATGACCCTGATACAGGCAATATCAGCGCTTATTATGAAAAAACAACTGATACCTGGGACGAAGGAACGCTGAACTGGGGTAATGAGGTGGGTATCTTTGGTGCTTTTAACGATGCGAACAACTACGAGTTGGTTAATACGACGAATATTGCGCCGCCGGGGGTCTGGCCCAATAACTACTGTGAGGTTACCTGGGATGTTACTTCTGCCGTTCAGAAAGCATTATTAGGCACAGATGGTAACAAAGTTTTAACGCTGGTATTGGCTCGTGATGGTACCACAGAACCTTTCCATCTCTTTTACTCTTCTGAATCTGAAGCTGGAACAGAAGGACTTAGGCCATATTTGGGTATCAACCTGGCTCCTCCCGCTGTAACCGGCACGCTTAAAGATTCAAAAAGTTCTTCCGTCATTGCTAATGCTACGGTAAAACTCTATGACCTCGCAGGAAATTTGATAGCCCAAACCACCTCAGACACCAACGGAAATTTTACCTATCCCGACATTCCCTCAGGTAATTATAATTTAGTTATCAGCAAACCCCCTCTTTTTAAAGATAAGACCCAGGCTATTACCATTAATGCCGGCACCCCTCTAGATGCAGGCACGCTTTTAATCGACCCCTATGGTATTGTTTACGATGCCGTAACCGGAACTCCTATTTCCGGCGCTACTGTAACTTTATATACTGCTTCAGGTAATATTTATACGGGCTGTCCTGAGCCTAACCCGCAGAGTTCTGGCGGCGACGGAAGCTATAGTTTTAATGTTGCCCCCGGCACTTATTATCTCGGCGCAACCTCGGACGGTTATGCCAATTATACTGGCACCACCTTTACGGTTACCACTGCGATTGTGGAGTGGAATATTCCTATGAACCCGCTTAATCAGGCCAGTTCCACTTATTTATCCATCGCCAAACAGGCGAATAAAAAAGTGGCCACAGCAGGCGACATTATTACTTATACTATAAATATAAGAAATTTAAGCAGCACGCTCAATGCTACTAATGTGGTAATTACCGACACTTTGCCTGCGGGTTTTAAATATGCTTCTGGCTCAACCCTTATTGATGGCGTGGGAGCAGCTGAGCCCATTGGTACACGGACCCTTACCTGGAATTTAGGAACCCTGAATGCCCAAGCCACTAAAAGGCTTTCCTACCGCGTAAGAGTTACCTCTGAAGCCAAGTTGCGTAAAAACGAAAATAGCGCCATAATTTCCGCAACTGTTTCAGGAAACACAGTTACTGCCGGCCCATCAGTGTCTACAGTTGAGGTAAAGGAGGGTTTATTTTCAGACAGTGGCCTGCTTATCGGAAAAGTTTTTGAAGATAAAAACAGAAACGGCATTCAGGATCAATACGAACCCGGTATACCCAATGTTTCGCTTATCCTTGAAGACGGCACCATCATCGTAACTGACAAATTTGGCCGCTACTCTGTTCCTAATATAGAAAAAGGCAACCACGTGATCAGGATTGACCAGAGAGTTTTACCAGGCGGGCCTTTCTATAAGATTAAGCCGCCTCAGGAGGAAAAGGCAGAAGAAAAGAAAGATGTGTCTGTCCCGCAAAATGAGAGTTTAAAGCAACCAGCTCCTCTAAAGCCACCTGAACGCGAAGCTATCATTAATCGCCGCCAGCTTGATGATTGGCGCAAGGAAGCCTTAGGCCAAAACCAACCGCAAGTCGAAACGCCAACTGAAACGCAGGCTGGGCAGGAAAAACCTCCCACGCCTCCTACTCCTAAGATAGAGAAAAAACTCCCAACACCTCCCCAGATAGAGGAGACTAAACAGGTGAGTACATACTATTATACTGCCAAGGATAAAAATTGGCAGACCGTGATGGGTATGTTGGAAGCTACTTCAGAAGCAGAGGTAGCGGACATTTTACATAAGAGGGATTTAACCGTAATGTTAATCGAGAGGGAGAAAGGCGAAGGAATTTATGAAGAAGTTACAGAAGAAGCTAAGGGTGCGAAGGCTCAAAAAGAGACTCAAATCGCCTCCCGCCGGATGACTCCGCGAGCCGAGCTTTTAAATAAATACCCCAATCCCCAAGTTAAAGAGGATAAAACGCGCGGACAATACCGCTCGGATATCCCCAAAGAAAGCAAGTTCTTTAAAATCTATGGTTCAGAGACCGCTAAAGTAAATTTTCCGGTGAGGTTACTCTCTGAAGGCGAAGCCAAAAAAGAAGAGGAGAAAGACAAAGCGCCGAACCAGTTTATGCTGGTAGGTCTGGCTGATGCTACCATCGGTTATCTTGACGCTAAAGGCAATATCTCTAATTTAGAATCCAGTGTAAACTCTCCTTACAAAGAAGGTATCTATAAAGACGGAAAAATCAAACTTTATTTAAAAGGCCTCATCAAAGGCGAATATTTGCTTACCGGAGCAGTGGATACCGACAAAGAAAAAACCAGCCACCTTTTTGAATATGTCAACCCGGAAAAATATTATCCTGTCTACGGCGACCAATCCTCTTATTTTAATGAAGCTGACTCAAAGGGCAAGTTTTTTGTGCGCATAGATAAAGATGATTCATACGGCCTCTGGGGAAATTATAATACCCAGGAATTTACCAAAACCGAATTTAGCCGTTACAACCGCACCCTCGCCGGCGCAAAGACTCATATAGAACTTAAGGACTGGGCTAAGCCAGAGGGCAATGGTTTGGCTTCCTATAGCCAAAGCCATAAAGAAAAAGATAAAATGTTCTTTAAGCCTTCTGTAGATTTCTTCTACGCCCTTTCTGAACAGGAGCAGGTTTCAGAAACCTTTTCCGCCAAGGGCATTTCAGGGCCTTTCTGGCTGGGTAATACACCGCTCTTGGAATATTCTGAGTCAATCAGAATAGAGACGCGCGATAAAGACCGTTCAGATGTGGTCCTGAACACAAAAACTTTAACCCGTGAGGTTGACTACGAGATTGATTATGATTCTGGCCGCATTTTCTTTAAAGCACCCATCTCCACCCTCGATGGAAATGACGACCCCAATTATATTATGGTAGACTACGAATATGTGCCTTTATCCGGTGAAACTAAATATCATCTTACCGGCTCCCGATTGGAGACAAAACTATTTGGCGACAAAATTTCTCTCGGCGGACAATTTATCGCCGAAAACCACATCTCCAATAACCCGCGCCTTTATGGCTTTGATACGGTGTTACAACCCGACCCTTCAACCCGTCTTGCTGCCGAATGGGGTCACTCTAACCACTATCTGGATACCAACAATACTTTTCTTAAGAATGATAATGCCTGGAAAATGGAAGGCTCAAAAATTCTCGGCAGGCTCAAGCTCCAGGGTTATTACTCGGATATCGGCAACCGTTTCCGCAATCCTGTAAACGTCACAGAAAAGGGCAGGGAGAAATACGGCACTACCGCCGATTATCAGCTTACCGATGCCACTAACCTTGTCTTTGACCACTGGCGCAGCCTTTCCACCATTTCCAGAACCTTTGACCGCCAGAGCTCACTTGACCTTTATCATAAAAAAGAAGATTATTTTCTGGGCGCAGGTTACGCCTTTCAGGAGTTCAAGGATAAACTCGGTATTTCACCGAATAAAGATATTAACGCCATTAACCTAAAAGGAGGCCGTAAATTATCGGATAAGGTCGTCGCTACTCTGGAACAGGAATATAAAAATGAGAAACAGTCTAACACCGCAACTCCTCTCGATAATAAGATTTCTAACACCACCGGCCGCTTGGATTATAGACTTACTAAAGATACCTCTGTTTATGTCAAGAATCGGTTCATTAAGGAACTGCATAAAAAATTGCAGAACATAAGCGGCCTGGGCTTTAGCAAAGCCATGGTTGACGGAGAATCCTATATTGAATACGGTTTCGGAGGAAAAACTGCGGAGACCAACTTCGGCCTGAGAAGGGAGCATAATCTCAGCGAACGCCTTACCCTTTCCAGTTATATGAATAATCGTGTAAGCAGCGATAAAAATGAAGAGAATGTGGGTTTCGGCACCACATACGAAGTCCTTCAAGACCTTTTTACTAAGGTAAATTTTGAGAATACGCACGCCAAGAATTCCGACACAAGCTATTACAAACAAAACGCACAATCCGTTGCCTTTGATTACTTGCCGTCTGGAACGGAGAATTCCTACGGCTTAAAATTTGAACGCCGCAAGGCTCTTCAGACCCGGGAAGCCAATATTTTAGGCTATACCCAATACCGCATAAATAATGAATACAATTTTATCTTCAATTCCGAGTTCCTTACTGAACGTTCAAGTGAAGATACAGTGCGCAACACAAGGAGGGTTATCTTAGGCCTTGCCTACCGGCCCATTTTTAACGATAAACTTAATCTACTTTCTAAATACGAATATAAGAGTGAACTGGATCACTCAATTTCCGCCTCATCCACCGATTATTACAACAATATCCTCTCTTGCGAGGCAAATTACGAGATTAATCCCAAAACAGACATCTTCGGCAAATACGCGCTTAAATTCCAGGAGGAAAAAGATGAAGGCTTATCGACCAAATCTGTAATAGATATGCTTACCGCCAAGCTGACGCATAAGTTTACGGATATCTTTGATGTCGCAGGTTACTACCGTGTTATCAACGACCAAAAATGCTCTCTGGTTAAGCAGGCTCCGGCAGTTGAATTAGGCACGATTTTCTTTAAGCGCATACGCCTGGGCGTAGGCTTTAACTTTTTGGATTATGCCGATAGGCAATCAAACGATGAAGATTACTCCGGAATAGGCCCCTATTTTAATTTGGGCGCGAAGTTCTAAAAAATAAGTGGGAGATAGTAACGAGAAAGGTATTTTTTTCAATAGTTGTTTCTTTAGAAATATTATGATAATATATTGCGTATAGCCTGACCAACAAAAGGAGAGAGGGATGCGTAAAAGAATTTTATTTTTTGCGACATTATCTATTTTTTTGATTTCTGCTTCGGTAGTTTTTGCAGAATCCGGAGACGAAGGCGAAGGGGACTCTGGAATGCTTGAATCGGTGATGCAACAACATAAGGTTGCCGAGGAAAAACTGCCGATTGAAATTAAGATGTGGGAAAAAATAGAGCAGGAGAAACCCAAGCCGGTGCTGCCGGAAGGGAAAGTCCGCGTAAGAGAGATTACGGTAGTAGGAATTACTGTCCTTTCCCCAAAACAGATTCGCGGTATCATCGCGTCTTTCTGCAACAGAGACCTTTCAGGAAAAGAGATGCAAAGGTGCGCTGACCAGATTACCGATTGGTACAACCTTAATGGCTTTCTCAGCTCCTATGCCTATGTTGAGCCTGCCAGGCTTAATGAAGGAATTCTCGAAATAAAATGCGTTGAGGGAAAGGTGGGGAAAGTAGAAATAAAGGGTAACCGTTATTTTTCCGAAAATGTATATAGGGACAGGATCGAGTTAAAAGAGGGAGATGTCTTTAACATTAAATTGCTAAAAAATAATATCTACAGAATCAATAAACATCTTGACCGCAAGGTCACGCCCAATGTGGTTCCCTCAGGCACGCCCGGCCTCACGGATATCGGCCTCTCCGTGAAAGACAAATTGCCTTTCCATTTAATGTCCCAGATTGACAATTACGGTTCAGAATATATCCTCTATACACGCTACAAGGGTTTCTTGATCTTCAATAATTTGACCGGCCATGACGATACGCTGCAATATAAGATCCAGCTCACGGAAGCAGGTGCCCATACCCTCACGGACTTTGACTATTTCCTCCCCCTCAACAACACCTGGAAATGGGAATTCTACATCATGCCTTACAAAAAGGAAGTTTATTATTATGCCACGAACGAAGAGATGGATTTTGAAAAACACGCCTTCAAATGGTACACCTACCTGTATCAGACGGTCAAAAGCGAACCGAACGAGGAACTGGTTTTAAACTACGGCCTGGTGTACAAATTCATCAATTGGTACGCCTACCAGGGCCGTGCGGCACAAGACCATTTCGTCGCAGCGCTGTCCGGCTTTGATTATGTGAAAAAGGACGATTACGGAACATGGGTCTTCAACGAAGACCTGGAAAAGGGTATCCCCGATATGTGGTCGGCTTCAAGCAACAAAGATGACCGCTGCTCCGTCAAGGGCTCCGGCAGCAAGTATTTTAAAGAGAAACTCGCCATTGCCCGCCGCCAGAAGCTTGCCTGGGATACGGACTTCCTGTTCAAGGTTACGGGACAATACTCAACGCAGGCCCTCACCGGAGTCAACGTCTTCAGTGTCGGCGGCTACATGGGAGTTATCGATAACCGCGGGTATCCTCGCGCGTCCTTGCCGGCGGATTCGGGTTATTACGTTATGTTAGGATTTGCCATTCCGCCGTACTTCCTCCCTAAAAATTACGTACTACCGGCTACCAAAACCCCTGTTTACAATAACCTGAGGATCATGCCTTTCTACGAAATCGCTGTAGCCTACAAACGCAGCGCGCAGACGGCTGCGGACAAAACAGGTGGTGTTGACCCGGAGACTTCCGGAAAAACCGATGACGTGAAATTGGGAAGCCTGAAGTCCGCGGGGATCGGCTGGTCGTGGAACATCCCGGAACAGAGGCTGCAAATGCGTATGGACGTGGGATTCCCGCTCGGCCATAGACCTCCCAAAGACGGAAAACACACGCACATCTTGTACTCTATCACAAAAATGTTCTAAGGGCACGTTTTACAATAAAATAAAAATTGTATGAGAAATTTTTTCACACGGTATTTTTTTTAGTTGATAGTAAAGGAAATTATATCAATCTTTTTGTGCTCAAAAAATGCTAAATTTGCTAAGATTGCAGAATAAAGCATTAAAGATCCTTCCCCCGCTTCGCGGGGTCAGGATCAAGAAAAATCTGCCCTTCGGGCAGAAACCTTAGCAGATTTTTCTTGACTTTTATTCTTAAAGAGTGTAAAGTAAAAACAATTTATTAACCATAAATAAAAAGGAGTCCGGTACATGATAAGAAAAAACAAAATCCTTCCTGTATTGATAATTTTCCATCTTTTATTTTTCGTAAGCGCTCTCTGTATATTCTCTTCGAAGGTGTATGCGCAAGAACAAAATAATTTACAAAAGGCCCAGTGGTTATTCCAACACGAGAATTATGAAGAGGCGCTTACGCTTTTAAAGGCATTGAGCGCCGGGCAGCCTCGGTCTTCAGACGTGGCCTATTATTTGGGCATGACCTACAAAAGGCTCCAGGATTTCCCGGCAGCCAAGCCGCACCTGGAGGCTGCAGTGACGCTGGAGCCAGTCGCAAAGAATGCATTTCTGGAATTAATCGACCTTCTTTATCAATCTTCCGAGTTTGGGGAGGCAAAAAAGTGGATTGCGCTTGCCGAAAAAGAATCAATTGATGCAGCGCAGCTGGCTTTCTTTAAAGGGTTAGTTCTCCTTAAGGAGGGTAAAGATGCGGAAGGCGCGATAAAGGCTTTTGAGGAAGCAGAAAGACTTAACCCCTCCTTAGCGCAAACCGTGAAATACCAGAAGGGCCTTGCCTACGTGCAGTTGAAGAAATTTAAGGAAGCAAAGAATATCTTTCAGGAGATTGTCACTAAAGACCCTAACACAGATTTGGCAAAGTTCGCCAATGAGTATATAAATGCGCTTACCCGGCGCGAAGAAATAGCCAAGCCCTTTCACGGGAGCATAGGGTATGCGTTGCAGTACGACGATAATGTTGTCTTCCGTCCCAACGACGATTCCCTGGCCACGGTCATTTCGCGAGATTCCGACTGGAAGCATGTCTTTACGGCGCGGGGAGACTATAAGTTAAAAATAAACGATTATTTCGGCGTCAACACCGGCCTTTCCTTTTACGGCACCAAAAACAATAGCCTGGGGTTTTACGATATGACGAGTTACGATTTCCCCGTCCAGCCCACTTTATATTTTAAAAAATTCTCGGTTGCCTTTCCTTGGCATTATAACTACATTGACGTTAACAACAGGAAATATCTGAGGACTATGGGTTTTGGCAACCTCAACAGTTTTATGCTCGGGAAAAATCAGATTCTCCAGTTGCAACTCCAGTACAATAAAAAAGATTTTTGTTGGGCGGCTGATGATCCTAATGACAGCAAAAAGGGGCACGAATACCTCTGGGCCTTAGGGTGGTACCGTTTTTTTGGGGAAAACAACGAAGGTTTAGTGAATCTACGCTACGCTAGGAACTATGAAAATACCGAAGGTGATAACTGGAAATACCATGGCAGCCGCTATACCTTTACTGCTGTTGTCCCACTGATAGAGAAACTGAAATGGAACTTTGTGGCGGATTATTTCCGGCAGGATTTCACCAAAAAAGAGAATACAACTTATCATAAGGGACGCCACGACGATGTCTTTACCGTAATGAACCTTTTTGCTTATCAAATTTGCAAGAATACAGAACTAGAGTTGCAGCATACCTTTGTCTACGACGCGGCAAGCATAGGGGTGTATAAATACAAGAAAAACGCTTACAGCGCAGGGGTAAAATATCGCTTTTAACTGTAAAGAGAAAAAGATATAAAAGCAGTGGTTTGTTAAAATTATGATTTCGCAGATTAAATACAGATTACACAGATTAGTCATCGACGGGACAATCGGTGAAATCAGCTTTATAATCTGTGGAATCAACCTCAAAAGGAGGGCGGTCATGATGCGTAAAATTATTATGGGAGTCGCTATATTCTTTTTGTTGGCGTGGCATAACTTATTATACGCCCAGCTTCCGGAACCCATCGGCACCATCACTTTTATTGAAGGCATCTGTGATATAGTGCGTAATAACCAAGAGCCTGTTCTTGCAGGTGAAAAAGAACCCGTGTATGTAAATGACCGCGTCAGAACAAAGAGCTACTCTAAGTTAGAAATCACTTTCGCTGATAAGAGCTTATTGAGGTTAGCTCCTGAGAGTTGCGCTATAATAGAAGAGTATAATCTTGGAGACCAAAAAAGACGGGAACACTCACGCATACAGCTCACCAGGGGAAAAATTGAAGCAGTTGTTTCCAAGACCAGTGCTCCGGATACCTTTTTGGTAGAGACCCCTAATGCCAAAGGGTCAGTGAAGGGCTCGGATATATTTGTCAGTTATCTGGGAGGCAAAACCGGTGTCTTTGTGCAGGAAGGCGCAATGTCCATCCTGAATCCTTCCGTGCCTGAGGTAATGGCGAAAGTGGTAGGGGGTAACTCTGTTTTGGTCAACCTCAAGGAAGCCCCTGGAGAGGTAAGGCCTATTCGCGATACAGAGCTTTCCTATTTCAAGAGGAGCGTAGAGCCTGCATTCATCAAGAAATGGATGCCTGGCAAAGGCGCTGCCCAGATGAAAGGCATTATTGTTTCTTTATCCGGAACCGTGCGCCTCTATAAGAAAGGCGCCCAAGATTGGAGAGAACCTAAGTTGAATGAAGTGGTCTCAGAAGGAGATAAGCTCCAGACCGAAGAGGAAGCCAGGGTTAAAATTGTCTTAAGTAACGGCAATACCATAGCCTTGCAACCATACACCGAAATGATTTTTGATACCTTGCGTTACGATTCTGCCTCAGGGAATTATGAAAATACGCTTGCCGTCACTAAAGGCAGGTTAAGCGCGGTAGTGGAGAGGACAACTAAGCAGTTGACGTTTCAGGTTAAGACGCCTACCTCAGTCTGCGGCGTAAGAGGGACTTTTGTTGAGGTTGCGGTTACTCCCCCTGCCCCAGTAGCCTCCGCAGGTGTTCAGGCTGCTGCTGCTGCCCAGCCGACCACACAGGTCTTCTTTGAGGGAGGCAGCGGTTATGTTACCGGTATTCTTACGGGCCAGACCCAGGAAATCGGCGCAGGCCAAAACGCTACGGTCGACAATTTAGGTCATGTCTCGGAGGCTGTGGTAACGCCGCCCGAACAGAGAACCGTAATTTTACAGACCTGGACCTCCGCACAGACCATGGGCAGTTATTCTACTGCCGAGGGAGGAGCAGGAGTGGGCAGTACCACCCAGCAGCAAAACATGCCGCCCCAGACGCCACCGATACAGGGAATAGGAGGGGGAGAGAAGTTAGCGCCTCTGGCCGATGAAATCAAGGACTTCTTAAACATATTATCTACGCTTGACTTTAATACGGTCTTGAATCAGACTCTGGTCACCACTATTTATGACCACATTTTTAGTGGTAGTACTGGTGGTCCTACTTCTTATCCACCAGATTATTGGTGGACTGTCAGCAGCAATAATTTCCACATAACCGCTTTTGACGACTACACCGGTACCGTAACTATGTATGGCGATTGGACCGGAGATGTTCCTAATTCCTTTGATATCTCATTTATCAATCCAGAAAAAGAAAGTGATTATTTGTATATGTCCGTTTCGGGGAACGATACCTGGGGCGGTACTACAGGCACTTTGAGCGGTACAGTCATATCCGGTACCCTCTCCACTCCTGAGCACGATATATCAATTACCGGTGGAACCATAAGCGGCACACATACTGAAACAACAAGTCCTGAAGTGGGAACCTTTGAAGCGACAGGTTCCGTGACATGGGTGCCCTGCGGGGGCTAATTCTCTGGTTATGCGTTTTGCGCTTTCGCCGGCTGTTTTTCACATAAGGATAACAGCCGGCTTTTGTTTCAGGCGGAAACACACCCGCCTATTCCCGCAGTAGGCGGGACACTCAACAATCATTTATGTTGAGGTGCCGATAACACCCGACGCAAAATGATGCGTTGGTGTGCCACCTTGTGTGGCAAGGCGGGGTGTTATTTTCCTTCCATAAAGCGATTAAAGATTCTTTCAAGTGAATAAAAAAACATTCTTAAAATTATTTATCAGCCTGGGTATCTCCTTCTCCTTGGCAATCCTTTTCTTAATCTTCACCAATTCCAGAGCCTACCGGATTCTTGAACTAAAAACACTTGACTTAAGATTTGTATTAAAAGGCAATAGACCCGCCCAGGCGCCTTTACTGCATATCGATATAGATGACCAGAGCCTGACTAAACTGGGGAGGTGGCCCTGGCCCAGAAGTTATCACGCTAAACTCATCGATACCCTTAAGGAATGCCAGGCAAAACAGATTCTTTTTGACGTCCTTTTTATGGAAGAGTTTAAGGATAATCCGCAAGAAGATACCCTGTTATCAGAGTCTATGTCGCGTTCAGGTATGACCTACCTGCCGTTTTATTTGATCGAAGACCAGATTACTATTTCCGGAGAATTTAAGAGCCTGCTTCTTAAGGATATAAATGTGTCTGTTGAGGAGGCAGCAAAGGTTCTTAAGACAGACCCCAAGTTACTTAAAGATAAGATGCTT